>ENA-OOXJ01000828-OOXJ01000828.1-human-gut-metagenome-genome-assembly--contig:-NODE-828-length-23433-cov-2.062837_pt1 | contig 23433 bp, 17 predicted proteins | sample MGYA00241587_ERZ501343 | MGnify/ENA primary metagenome ERZ501343 (study PRJEB25962, sample SAMEA2042918) | human gut metagenome | biome: human gut; feature: human-associated habitat; material: faeces... | reverse complement strand
TCGATGGCAGGAGGCAGCAAGGTGCAGATAGGCGGACCCACCGGAGCTTTCATCGTAATAATATATGGTATAATACAGCAATACGGCATGCAAGGGCTCACCATAGCCACGCTCATGGCTGGAGTGTTCCTGCTGCTCTTCGGACTTCTGCAGCTGGGCACCATCATAAAGTTCATTCCCTATCCCATAATTGTGGGATTCACCAGCGGTATTGCCGTCACGATTTTCACCACACAGATAAAGGACCTGTTCGGAATGACAATAAGCGACATGCCGTCAGACTTCACCGAAAAGTGGATAGCCTATTTCCGGAATTTCCACACTGCCGACATGTGGAGTGTTTTAATAGGTGTGATGAGCATCGTCATAATATCCGCCACACCGAGATTCAGCAAGAAGATTCCCGGTTCGCTCATCGCCATAATACTGATGACACTGTTTGCCGCAGTACTTAAAAACCGGTTCGGAGTGATGTCCGTAGAGACCATTGGCGACCGTTTCTCCATTAACTCAGGGCTTCCAGACGCGCAACTGCCTGAAATGACGTGGGCGACAGTGAAGGCTCTCGTGTCTCCGGCATTCACCATCGCCATACTCGGAGCCATAGAGAGCCTGCTCTCGGCTACGGTAGCAGACGGTGTGACGGGCGACCGTCACGACTCCAACACCGAACTTATGGGTCAGGGAATAGCCAACCTCGTATCTCCACTTTTCGGAGGCATACCTGCAACGGGAGCCATAGCACGCACCATGACCAACATCAACAACGGAGGAAAGACGCCGGTAGCCGGAATAGTACACGCTGTGGTGCTGCTGCTCATATTCCTTTTCCTTATGCCACTGGCAAGATACATACCGATGGCATGCCTTGCCGGAGTGCTCGTGGTGGTGGCATACGGCATGTGCGGATGGCGTTCGTTCGTGACGCTTCTGAAGAATCCGAAGAGCGACATAACCGTACTTGTAATAACATTCCTGCTGACCATCATCTTCGACCTGACCATCGCGATAGAAGTGGGACTGATAATAGCATGCCTGCTCTTCATGAGACGCATGGCGGAGACGACAGACGTGAAGGTGGTGCTCGACGAGATTGACCCCTACGAGGACACCGACCTCGAACACGAGAACAACGAACACCTCGCCATACCCAAGGGTGTGGAGGTGTATGAGATAAACGGTCCTTACTTCTTCGGTGCCGGAAACAGGTTCGAGGAAATAATGGCTAATATGGGCGAGAGACCGAAAGTGCGCATAATAAGAATGAGAAAGGTGCCGTTTGTAGACTCCACCGGCATACACAATCTGTCGAACATGTGCCTGATGAGCCAGAAAGAAGGAATAAGGATTGTGCTCTCGGGCGTGAATCCGAAGGTGCACAAGGTGCTCGGACATGCCGGATTCTACGACATGATTGGCGAAGAGAACATATGCAGCCACATTGACATCGCACTGGCAAAGGCAAAGGAAATTGTGGAAAACGGCAGTGTGAGGCAGCATACAGTCCGCTGAACATAGGACAGACATTAACTGAAAAGAAGCAGAAAGGCGGAAACCGTAGCATGTTTCCGCCTTTCTGCCTGCATATACCGGTCCTCTCACACGTCCCGAAGCCTAATCCTTGCCACACGCCCGACCGCCGCTCATCCGAACACCACCAGCTCTCTTGGCAGCTCAATGGTCTTCTTGCGCTCAAACCAGAGTCTGTTGCTGCCGCTGATATGCCTCACGGTGTGTCCCGATATGATGTAATAACGCAAGGCGTAGGCGTCCATATGTTCGGCAAAAGCCGCTTTTATGCGCGAGCATTTCTCGTTCACGGCATTGTTGAGCGGATTGGTAAGCCGCCCGACACTCTCTCTTATCACCTGCCGGCTCACCCTGTTGCACATCGGAGTATATATTTCCGCAAGCTCGTCGGCATAGTCACGGAGTCGCTTGAACTCTATTCCCTCAACATGATTGAGAAAAAGGATGTATAAAGCCTTGTGCAGAGGCGACAGCTCAACCTCCTTGTTCCATTTGGCGAGTATGAAACGATAGTCTGGCGTAATACGCAGTACACTCAGGCTGTCGCGCGCCGCCTCCACGCACAGCCGCTCAAGATTGACACCGCCTATGCCTTGCAGCATAAGGTCGTAGCGTCCCTCAGCCTGAAGCTCCGTGCATATTCTGCGAAGCAGTTCCACTTTTTCGTCGTTGCTCATACGTGTGTCATGAATTACTCGTCGTGGTCTTCAAAGATTGTAGTGGAGAATTTCCTCCAGTATTCCTTCATCTTTTCCACGATGTGTCTGGACGACGGAAGTTCGTCTTTCATTACGTTGTCCTCGTCATTACGTGCATCACCGCATTCCTGCCCGTCACTGTTTTCCGTATCAGCCGCCGCCTCACAGATGTCCGCCGGTGTGGTTTCTACAGTGTTTCTCTTAGTCTGTCTGCGTCCCTTGCCATAGAGTTTCTCTATTATCATGTTCAGATATTCCCCGTCGGTAAGGTCGAGTTCCTTCATCTTCTCCTCATCCCAAAGCCTGTTCTCGAATCCTGTCGCGAGAATGGTGAGCTTCACATCCTGTCCGAGAGAGTCGTCCCGGGCTATTCCCCATATGACGTCGATGTCTGGATTGAGCGAATCGGTGAACGCGTCAATCTCGTCCATCTCATCCACATACAGCTCCGCCTCCGAACTGGTATATATGTTGAACAGAATCCTCTGTGCCTTGTCAATGTCGCTTCCGTAAAGAAGCGGAGAGTTGAGAGCGTCCTCAAACGCCTTTTCCACGCGGTGCTGCCCTGACGCCCTTCCCATTGCCATAATAGCTCCGCCGCCATTACGCATGGTGGTCTCCACATCGCGGAAGTCGGTGTCGATGTTTCCGGTGATGGTGATAAGCTCAGAGATGCTCCTTGTGGCGTTGCACAACACCTGGTCGGCACGCCTGAACGCTTCCGTCACCGGTATGTGCTCGCTGTTGTACACATTGCATATCTGCTGGTTGTTTATTATCAGCAGCGCGTCCACATTCTTGCGCATCTCCTCCAGTCCTTTCAAAGCCTTCAGTATCTTTCTGCGTTTCTCGAAGTAGAAAGGCAGTGTCACGATTCCTATTGTGAGTATTCCCATCTGCCTTGCCACACCTGCCACAAAAGGCGCGGCGCCTGTTCCGGTGCCGCTTCCCATGCCTGCGGTTATGAAAGCCATCTGTGTCCCGTCGCTGAAAAGCCTCTTCAGCTCCTCTGTGTTCAGCTCTGCCTCCTTACGTCCGCGCTCCGGGTCGGCTCCGGCTCCAAGACCGGTCTTTCCCAACAGCACCTTGTGTGGCACGGGCGACGAATTGAGCGAGGATGTGTTTGTGTCGCACACGCAGAAGCTCACGCCGTCTATTCCCTCCCTGAACATGTTGCTGGCAGCGTTGCATCCTCCTCCGCCTACACCCACTACCTTTATTATCTTTCTCTTGGACAGATCTTCCGGTATCGGAAAATCAAGCAATTCGACATTTCCATCCATAAATATAAAGTAAAAAAACAGTTGTAATTGCAAAACTAATGTTTTTCTTTTCGTCCGTAGAACAAATGGGAAAAACAAACCTTGCAAAAGCTGAAAAAAGCCGGAACGGACGGCTCAATCGTCTGCAAGTCTTCGGTCTGAGTTGTGTCAGCCATCATCACACGTAGCGGGAACGCGAAAGGCAGGCGTGACGGGAATCGGTTCCGGATTGAATACTCCTCCATACAGCCTTCAATCGCCCGTCATATCAGTAAACGCTCCGCTACACAACAAGCCGTCGCAACGGAACCGCATACGGATAAAATAAAGGTAGGAGGAATGTTTCATTGTCCCTCCTACCCTTCTTACAATTTATCATTATCCGAATACGGAAGTGATGCTGTCATCATTCCCACTCTATTGTCGAAGGTGGTTTTGAGGAAATGTCATAGCATACACGGTTTACTCCCTTTACCTTATTGATAATCTCATTCGACACCTTTGCCATGAAGTCGTAAGGAAGATGCGCCCAGTCGGCTGTCATGGCGTCTGTGGACGTCACCGCTCTGAGTGCGACAGGATGCTCGTATGTGCGTTCGTCGCCCATTACTCCCACGCTTCTGACTGTCGACAGCAGCACGGTTCCCGCCTGCCAGACTTTGTCATAAAGACGCTCTCCGTCCTCGCAGATGTAGTTCTGCATGTTCGTTATATATATGTCATCGGCATCCTGGAGTATGCGTACCTTCTCCGGTGTGATGTCACCAAGTATTCTCACGGCGAGTCCGGGACCTGGGAACGGGTGGCGTTTGATAAGACGTTCGGGCATGCCGAGCTGATATCCTATGCGGCGCACCTCATCCTTGAAAAGCCATTTCAGCGGTTCGCAAAGCTGCAGATGCATCTCTTCCGGCAGTCCGCCCACATTGTGATGGCTTTTTATCACCTTTCCGGTGATGTTGAGGCTTTCTATACGGTCAGGATATATGGTGCCCTGAGCGAGCCATTTGGCGTCTGTTATCTTCTTTGCCTCGGCGTTGAACACCTCCACAAAATCGCGTCCGATTATCTTGCGCTTCTTTTCCGGGTCGTCAATCCCTTCCAAATCCTTGAAGAACTTGCTGCTCGCGTCGACTCCTATTACATTAAGTCCGAGACCTTCATAATCCTTCATCACCTGAGCGAACTCGTTCTTGCGCAACATTCCGTGGTCTACGAATATGCATGTAAGGTTCTTACCTATCGCCTTATGCAGCAAGACGGCACACACCGAAGAGTCGACGCCTCCGGAAAGTCCGAGAATCACGCGGTCGTCTCCGAGCTGTTCCTTTAGCTCCGCAACCGTACTTTCGACGAAAGAGGCGGCACTCCACTCCTGACGACTGCCGCAGATGCCGACCACGAAGTTCTTTAACAGAAGCGATCCTTGAAGAGTATGGAACACCTCAGGATGGAACTGGACAGCCCATACAGGCTTTTCGGAAGACGCATATGCCGCAAACTTGACATCTTCGGTCGACGCTATCACATGGCAGTCTGACGGTATTGCGGTGATTGTGTCGCCGTGGCTCATCCACACCTGCGACTTGTCTTCGAAGCCACGGAACAGCGGGTCGGCAGTGTCAATGTACTGAAGATAGGCACGTCCGTACTCCCGCGTCTCGGTGCGCTCCACCTTTCCGCCGTTTGCATAGGATATGAACTGAGCTCCGTAGCATATACCCAGCACCGGATATTTGCCGACAAATCTGGAAAGATCAACCTTGAAAGCCTGCTCGTCGTGCACTGAATATGGCGAGCCACTCAGTATCACGCCGATGATTCCCTCTTCATCATCAGGGAACTTGTTGTAAGGAAGAATCTCACAGAAGGTATCCAGCTCGCGTACTCTGCGACCAATGAGCTGTGTGGTCTGCGAACCGAAATCGAGTATTATTATCTTCTGTTGCATTATATATTAATTATTAGTGTGTTCATTCTTTATTCAGATTTCTGACAAAAGCATCCGCGTCGTGCAGAACCGACAGCTTTCCGACATCCATAAGCCGCAAGTCGCTCTTGCACCATCCACGGATGTCAGCTCCGGCACATTCTTTCAGATAGAAGTCCATTATTCCGAACTTCTCCGGGAAAGCGTCCATCATCCTTAGCAACGATGGAGATATGACATGTATTCCGGAAAAAGCAAGCATGCGGCAAGTCTGAACGTCGATGTCTTTATACGGAGATTTCACCTCGCCGGTCTGAAGGTTGGTCCATCCTTTCAGACGCATGTCATCGTCAAAAAGCAGATATCGGTTTGTCTCACGGCTGCTCACAAGAAGCGTGGCGTCCGCCGTCCTGCCGCAGTCATAGAATTTTCTGAGGTTCACATTGCTGATAATGTCTACATTATGGATAAGAACCGGAGAGTCGCAGGAGAAAAAACGGGAGGCTTTCTTTATTCCGCCTCCGGTATCAAGAAGCCTGTCCGACTCGTCCGACACCTTTATATCGATGCCGAAATAGTCGTTCGCACGAAGATAATCGAGTATCTGCCCGGCGAAATGATGCACATTTATGACTATTCTGGAAGCACCTGCGTTTTTCAGATTCATTATCACGCGATGCAGCAGAGTCTCGCCTCCGACTTCCACCAGAGCTTTCGGAATGGTGTCGGTGATTGGCTTCAAACGTGTGCCGAGCCCGGCAGCAAATATCATTGCCTGCATCATCTTCAAGTAAAAAAAGATTTTTTACACGTGCAAAATTACTTATTTTATTTTAAATGGCAAAGGTTTTCACCCTGCGTTTGAATCTCTCGCCTTCAATACCTGCTCTATATTCTGCTCACGATGTACGATTCTCACCTCGATACCATACTTCGAATTGAGGTGCTCGGCAAGATGCTGGGCTGAATAAACGCTTCGATGCTGACCGCCGGTACAGCCGAACGAGAACATCAGATCGGTAAAGCCGCGCTGGATGTAACGCTCCACGTGCCTGTCCGCAAGTGAGTACACGCTGTCGAGAAAGGTAAGAATCTCACCGTCATCCTCCAGAAAGCGGATGACAGGTTCGTCAAGTCCCGTCAGCTTTTTGTATGGTTCATAACGTCCCGGATTATGAGTCGACCTGCAATCGAACACATATCCGCCGCCGTTTCCCGAATCATCGGCTGGTATTCCCTTCCTGTAAGAGAAGCTGAACACGCGGACCACAAGCGGACCCTTGCCGTCATACTTGGAGAAAGTGGCAGGTCCGTCCTGCGGATGAGCCCTGTACACATTGTCGTCCGTCGTCTTAAATCCGTCGGAACGGTTAAGCGCAGGCTGCTCTATCCTCGCATACTGCGGCAGTTCTGTCAGCCTCCGCAACATGTCCATCATGTAGGGATAAGGGAAAGACCGCTGCATGGCGAGCAACTCGCGCAGGTTCTCCATAGCCAAAGGTATGGAGTCGAGGAAATGCCTCTTACGTTCAAAATAACCTCTGAAGCCATACGCGCCCAACACCTGAAGCGTACGGAAGAGCACGAACAGTCCCAACCGCTCCACGAAATAACGCACGGAAGGAACTTCGACATAGTCTTTCAGCGAATTATAATATACAGCCACAAGCTCACGTCTCAGTTTATGGGGATACCTTGCGGACGCTTGCCAAAGGAAAGAAGCAAGGTCATAGTAGTAAGGACCTTTGCGTCCGCCTTGGAAGTCTATGAAATACGGATGCCCTCCGGCATCAAGCATCACGTTGCGCGCCTGAAAGTCACGGTAAAGAAAACAGTCTGAAGTCTCGGCGGTGAGGTCTTTTGCGAACAGCCTGAAGTTTGCCTCAAGCTTCAGCTCATGGAAATCGAGCTCCGAAGGTTTGAGAAAACAATATTTGAAATAATTGAGATCGAACAGCACACTTGCCTCATCAAACTCAGGCTGCGGGTAACAATTCTCCCACTCCAGACCGCGCGCGCCGCGTATCTGAATGTTTGGCAGCTGCCGGATTGTCTCAGTCAGCAGAGCCTTCTCACGCTGATTGTACCTCCCGCCTGCCTGTCTGCCGCCGCTCAAAGCGTCGAACAGAGACACCGTACCGAGGTCAGTCTGCAAATAACACAACTCATCCTCGCTTGCGGCAAGAATCTGCGGCACAGGCAACCGGCGTCTTGTGAAATGTCCGGACAAATAAATGAATGCGTGATTCTCATCGCGGCTGGTTCCTATCACACCTATGACGGTCGCGCCGTCAGCATCCTCCATACGGTAATACTCACGGTTACTGCCCGCCATCTGCAGTTTCTCAATGTGTACAGGAGACTCTCCACGCCATTGTCTGTACAGGTTTATCAACTTCTCCAAAACGTTCCTATTATATTATGTCAAACTTTTTATTCACACACAAGGACTGACAAACGATGCCAGACACTGTTTTTTTAAAGAGAACAGGCTGCGCCCGACAATCTGCGAGCAAGCTCTCATTACTCTCACCGGCACTTTTTTATAAACGAAAACATACTTCCGCCAAATCACCCGTCTCTAAAATGCGCAGTCTGTAAGAACCGTCCGTGGTGCAGGCATCACAGTCCTATCACATCGCGAAATTAAGAAAAAAACATCAGAAAACCGCACTTGCAGCATTAAAAAGCGCAAGTGCGGTCAAAGCCGTCAGTCAGTAAGACCGCGGAATCACTGTTTTATTATTTTCGCCGTATAGACCTTATCATCACACCAAGCCTTGAGGAGATATACTCCAGCCGCCAATTCCGTCATGTCAATGCTCGAACAGTTGCCGTCCAGAACCTTTGCCACACTGCCGGACACTGAGCACAGGCTGACTTTTGACACATTACCGTCACAAGACAGATTGAGTCTGTCCTTCACCGGATTAGGATATACCGACATTCTGCCGTCTTTCTCCAGTTCCGAGATGTTGTCTGCGACCTCTGCAGTGAAATGGTATGAGCCTGAGCCGAGGCTGTAAACCATCATTCCATCCTCATATCTCACGAACTCAACTCCTTCCGCCTCCGATGCAGGCACGCCGTTTTCATAAACCGCCGCGTTCTCACCTGTCACAGGAAGATAAAGCGTTGCGGTGGCATTTGCAGGAACAACGACCTTATAATCATGCAATCCGCCATCACCGGCAGTCCATGAAGAGACTATCTTTCCATAATTACAGTCGTAGCCGCAGTCCACTTTGTTTATCCTTTCCTGTCCGTCCGGTATGGAGGAACGGCTGTCTATGCACGGGCGAAGGATGATATGCCTGAATCCGGGATTATCCTCACTTACAGCGATACCAGCCATATTGCGGTACATCCATTCGCCCACCGCACCATAAGCATAATGGTTGAACGAGTTCATCGAAGCGTCACCGAAACCTTTTTCCTTTGTATAAGAATCCCATCTCTCCCACATTGTGGTAGCTCCCTGGTCTATGCTGTAGAGCCATGAAGGACATTCTCTCTGCAGCAACAGGTTGTATGCCTTGTCTGCAAGTCCGTTGTCAGACAGTGTGGTATTGATGACCGCCGTACCGACAAAGCCAGTATTAAGTTTCTCACCGTTTGATGTGATAAGGCTCTCAAGCCGTTTCGTGAGATAGTCATACTGGTTCTGATCCTTGTACAAGCCGAAGTTGAGAGCCAGAAGGCATGCTGTCTGTGTAGGACGTCGCAATGCTCCTGTCGAGGAAATGAAGAAACGGCTCTGGAACTCGTCCTTTATATTATTGAACAAATCCTCATACATGTCAGCCTTCCGTGCGTATTCGTCGTTCTCGGATTGGCTCAACACCCTTGCCATCTTAGCCATAAGGCGGGCGTCATAAGCATAATATGCCACACTGACATAGCGCGGGTCTGTCGTTGCGAACGACAGCCAGTCGCCGTGAGCGGTGCCTCCACCCTGATACTTATAGCCGTCGCCCTGCTGCGTCGAGAGCCATGTCATGTATCTCTCCATCGACTCATAATTGTCCTCTATTATGCTCTTGTCTCCCGACATGAGGTAAACGTTCCACGGCACGATGATGCCTGCGTCCGCCCACGCGCCGTTTCCGAATTCCGTCCAGCTCACAGGAGCGATGTCATAGTAAGCCCCGTCCTCACGCTGACCGTCGCGTACGTCTGTCATCCACTTCTCATAGAATGCGGAGACATTCGAATTATACATCGCGGTATTTGTGAAAACCTGCGTGTCGGCAGTCCATCCCAACCGCTCGTCACGCTGCGGACAGTCTGTCGGAACAGAGATAAGGTTGCTGCGCTGCCCCCATATGATATTGCTGAACAGTCTGTTCACCATGTCGTTATCGGTCGTGACATATCCTATATCCTCATGCGACGAGCTTATGGGAACGCCTTTTATTGAAACCACCTCCACGTCTTCAGTCGGAGTAAGCTCGCAATAACGGAATCCGTAGAATGTCGTTGTAGGACTGTAAGTCTCGTTTTCCACACCCGACATTGTATAATACAGTTCCGCCTTAGCCGTGCGTAGATTGGCAAGATAGAGACTTCCTCCGGGACCGTCGTTGGCTCTGCTCTTCTCTCCGGTGTCGTTCAGCATCTCCGCAAAACGCAGATGCAGACGTGTGCTGCGCTTGCCGTTGACCTTGAACTCGACCCATCCTGCAAAGTTCTGACCGAAGTCGAATATGACAGACTGTCCTTTCCTGAGTTTCACCGGAGCGTCTCCGTCCACCTTGTCCACGACATTTATCATGCCGTAATCGCCCGAACCTTCTGTCGTACCCTCGTATATCGTGGCAGTCTTTACGGACAGTATGTTGTCGTCAAGCACCTTTACGAAAGGTCCTTTCTCCGCTTCTATCACGCCGTTGAAGCCAGTATTCTCAGCCACGGCATTCCATGTACTGATGTCGCTTCCGTTCCAGTCGGTCACGATGCGTGCGTCATACACCTCTCCGTCGTATATATCACCGCTCTTCACGGCACCTTTTCTTGAAGACGCCCATGTGTCGTCGGTCACGATGACATCAGTAGTGTTGTCGTCATATGTTATCACCAGCTTGGCGATGAACCCTGTCTCAGGCGAGCCGTATATGCCTTTGGCTATCGCTCCAGCCCACCATCCCGGCGTGACGACAGCCCCTATGGTGTTCCTGCCTTCCACAAACAGTGACGTGACATCGTGCGACTGATAGAACACACGCTTGCGATAATCGGTCCAGCCGGGCTTGAGTTCCTCGTATACGGTTGTGCCGTCTGGCTGAAGATGTCCCACCCTACGTCCGTTGACAAACACATCATAGACACCGAGAGCCGACGTGTAGAGTTTCGCTGACCTTACTTTCTTCTCCACCGTAAAGTCCTTGCGGAACATCGGAGCTCCGTATGTGGCATCCTGCATCATGCGGTTTTCGGTTCCGGTGACATGCATGTGGCACTTGCGGTTGCCGTCTACCACGACGATGTCCGGACTGTAGAAATATTCGGAGTTTTCGCTTTCAAAATCTTCAAAGAACACCACCTCCGGCTCTCCGTCACCGTCAAATACGGTCATTTTCAGATTGTCAAAGTATGCTTCTTCCTTTACTGTAGCGGAAGTATTGTCTACCCGGAGTCCGAGATCGCCTTTCGCCAGTACAACAGAATTGTCGGTATACGTATCGACCAGTTCTCCGTCAATAAAAGTCTTTATCACGTTGCCGTCCACATCTATGGTGATGTGACGCTCATGACCAAGAAGGTCATCCTTCGAGAAAGCCGTAATCCTGACGTCCTCGTGCCACGGCGTCGTACTGTTGTTGTAAATATGTCGGCGCACGAGCGGCACATCACTGTCGGCAGTGTTTATCTGCCACATGAAATAAGTGTTACGGGCGGTAGCTCCGAACACAACTGCGGCATTGTCCCTTATAAGGGTCATGTCGGTCTCCACCCTATATCTCAGATTCGGGACAACCTTCTTCTGCCATGCGTACACGCTCTGCTGCGTGGAGCCTACCACGTATAGCCTGCCACCGACAACCTCACCAGCCGTGAAACCGTTTGTCTTGGAGAAATCCTCAGAGAACAGAACGTTGTCTGAAGACGTGGAAACCCTCACGTTGTCGAAGTATGCCGTCTCCGGCTGCATGTCGTAGTCGCCGTAATCCTGACGTATGCCAACATCACCGTATGGGAAATCGCCGTCGCGCTCATCTATCATGACATCATTGAGGAAGGTTGTGGCACGGTGTCCGCCGTCAGTCACCTCTATGCGCAGACGGTAAGTCTCACCGTTCCGCAGACTGACAATGCCGTTGAGCTCCTTCTCTCCGAGCAAAGCCGGATTGCCGTTGTTCCACACATGCGGGCGGAACTTGGGATTGCCCGTATCGGTAGTGTTGAACTGCCACATATAGAAATTGCCCTCTCCTGTCTTTGCGAAGCATATGCCAGCAGCCGTGTGCTCAATCTCAAAATCCATCTCCACAGTATAGTCGCTCACGCTCCCGACAGACGTGCCATAAGCCTCATCGGACGCCTTTATCCATTTGGCGCCGCTCCATCCCGACCCCATGAGTCCGGTGTCGAAATAAGCCTGTTCGTCAGAACGAGCCTCATTGCCTTTGTTGTCTCTCACAGTGACGCTCCAGAAATAGCGTGTGGACGGCTGCAGGGATATGCCCTCCGCCGGCACGTTGGACGATTCAGACGACTCGATGACGCCGGAATCCCACACGACGCTGCCGTCACTCGCGCCTTCAGTGACGACAATGCGGTAGGAAGTCTGCAAGACAGACCTTTCGTCCGACTCCAGTTTCCAGCTGAAACAAGGCTCGGCGTCGTCAATGCCCTGCGGATTCTTCTGCGTCATCACGCGCAGTCCGGTCACCCCCAGCGCACCGTACGCATTGGCACACATCAGGAGCAACGACACAAATAACAAGTTTCTTCCAATCATAATGATAAAAAATAGGTTAGGTTTTTAAAAAAGCGAGACACGCCGTCTGCAACTGCGGCGTATCAGGCATTTGACATTCTGTATGGCACAAATGTAATAATAATATGTATGCAATGCAAAAAAGAGAAGAGGATAACGGACATAGAGTACACAATGACTGCCAAAAAACTGACTGGCAGTATCAAAAAACTTATACCGAAAAACAAAAAACAGGGGATGGCTTCATAAAAAGCCACCCCCTGAATATACTTGTCTCTGATGTTTCAGGATTACATCATGCCGCCCATTCCAGGCTGTGCCATAGGCATTGCCGGCTTCTCCTCGGGCTTGTCAACAATGAGACACTCTGTGGTAAGGAACATGCCAGCTATCGAAGCAGCGTTCTCAAGAGCCACACGTGCCACCTTAGCCGGGTCGATAACACCCTTCTGGCGCAGATCCTCATAGCAGTCTGTGCGTGCGTTGTAACCGAAGTCGCCTTCGCCCTCGCGCACTTTCTGCACTACGACAGCACCCTCGCCTCCGGCGTTTGTCACAATCTGGCGCAGCGGTTCCTCTATTGCACGAGCCACGATATTGATACCGGTCTGCTCGTCAGCGTTGTCTCCCTTGAGGTCTTTGAGAGCTTCCTGTGCGCGGATGTATGTAGTACCGCCGCCGACTACCACACCTTCCTCTATGGCTGCACGTGTAGCGCAGAGCGCGTCATCCACGCGGTCCTTCTTTTCTTTCATCTCCACCTCGCTGTTGGCGCCCACATAGAGCACTGCAACACCGCCTGAGAGCTTGGCAAGACGCTCCTGCAGCTTCTCCTTGTCGTAAGAGCTTGTGGTGTTGGAAATCTCGTTCTTTATCTGTGCTATGCGGTCTGCGATGAGCTGTTTGTCACCTGCACCGTTCACGATGGTAGTGGTGTCCTTGTTGACAGTCACCTTGTCGCATGTTCCGCACATGTCGAGAGTAGCCTTGTCGAGTGTCAGACCCTTCTCCTCGCTCACGACAACACCGCCTGTAAGAACCGCGATGTCCTCGAGCATAGCCTTGCGGCGGTCGCCGAATCCGGGAGCCTTGACAGCGCATATCTTCAGTCCGCCACGCAGACGGTTGACAACCAGTGTGGTGAGAGCCTCAGAGTCAACGTCCTCAGCGATGACAAGCATCGGGCGTCCGCTTTCTGCCGCCGGCTGGAGAATGGGCAGGAAATCCTTCAGGTTGCTGATTTTCTTGTCGTAGATGAGAATGTACGGATTGTCCATCACACACTCCATCTTGTCGGCGTCTGTAACGAAATATCCGCTCAGATAGCCGCGGTCGAACTGCATACCCTCAACAACACCGATGCTTGTGTCGCGGCTCTTGCTCTCCTCGATGGTGATGACACCGTCTTTGGAAACCTTGCGCATAGCGTCGGCGAGCAGCTTGCCTATCTCGGGGTCGTTGTTGGCAGACACTGTAGCCACCTGCTCTATCTTGTCATAGTTGTCGCCCACAACCTCAGCGTTGTCCTTGATGAAACCTACGACAGCGTCTACAGCCTTGTCTATACCGCGCTTCAGATCCATAGGATTAGCTCCGGCGGTGACGTTCTTCAGACCTTCGGTAACGATAGCCTGTGTCAGAATGGTTGCGGTAGTGGTACCGTCGCCGGCGTCGTCGCCTGTCTTGCTTGCGACGCTCTTCACGAGCTGTGCTCCGGTGTTCTCGAAGCGATCCTCAAGCTCTATCTCCTTTGCCACGGTCACACCGTCCTTTGTTATCTGCGGAGCACCGAACTTCTTCTCTATTACAACGTTGCGTCCTTTAGGACCGAGTGTCACCTTGACAGCGTTTGCAAGCTGATCCACACCTCTTTTGAGCAGATCGCGCGATTCTATGTTATATTTTATTTCCTTAGCCATAATTGTCTTATTTTTTTATCTGTTGTTTTTTAAATGTTTGCATGCGGTTGATCAGCCCACGACAGCGAGCACATCGCTCTGGCGCATGATGAGATATTTCACACCCTCATACTCGAGTTCGGTTCCCGAATATTTGCCATAAAGCACTTCGTCGCCCTCTTTCAGTACCATAGGTTCGTCCTTTGTACCATTTCCGGCGGCTACCACCTTGCCGTGCTGCGGCTTTTCCTTGGCTGTATCAGGAATGATTATTCCTCCCACTTTTTCTTCAGCTTGTGCCGGAAGTACCAGCACTCTGTCTGCTAACGGTTTAATGTTCATAATGGTTATATGTTTAAAGTTTAATCTGAATTTACCTTCCGGGCGCGCCCTCTTCGGACGCTTTCACCTTGCTAACAGCCAAAACCATGCCAAAAAAGGATGACTGACAGATTTGTCATCAGAATACTGACAATTCTGTCACATTCTGACGGCATGCCGGACAGCTGCCGAGGAGCCTCTGAAACATGCCAGCCTGACCGGCAGGAGGCAGTCAGGACACCAATGACAAATGTATGACGCGCTGTCAGACACCTGTTCCCCTGACGCGGAGCAGACCCCATAACGCGCCCGGATTCCGGCAGACATGTCTTGCGACATCTCCGGCAAAAGCGCGAACCGCCTGTCATGACAGCAGCGCGGAATAATGAAGATGTCTTACGATATGCTTGTTCGGAACGGGTGAATATATATTCAGTACGATTGTATATTTATGCATAAACTGCGGAAAAGATTCCGTCATATCGCGTCATGGCGCGATTATTCGCAGCGGCAATGTGTTTTTGTCGTGAAAACGCGATTCTTAAGACTTACGCGTAACACATTGTCTACCAACTGTTTGCCGTAAAGCACGCGATGAGAGAGAAAAAACGGAGGTGCGGAAAAGCCTTTTCCGACACACGGAAAAGCCCGTTCCGTCATACAGGAAAGGCTTTGCGGAGAGACAAGACAGTGTCTGCGGTGAGACGGAAAGCACCGTTTGGCATGCCGGAATGACGGAAATCGCTTCGCGGGGATGCCCGCAACGTGTTTCTGAAGGTGTTTTCCTGCCCTACGGCATTCTGTTTTGAAGATTACGGATGTAAATATTTTTTACTTCCGGAAATGAATTTTTATGCATAAACAGAAGCCCACCGGATGACAATACGCAAACAGACAGACACCGCACACACGTCATGACACCGAACAAAAAATGCGGTATGCCGAAGAAATATCCGACATCAGGCTATTCATAATTTATATATTGTGCAGTTGACGGACATGAGATATTCGGCTCATGCCGGAGATGCGGGCTGACAGACAGATAAAAAGCGTGACGCGGACTCCCGGCTGTTGTGCGGAAAAGAGATGGTGGAAAACAGGTGATGTGCTGATATATTATTGGCGTTATGATGGTTTATATGAAATAAAACAGATAGAACGCAAGGACTGTATGAGCGGCAAGAATGGCAGGAACGCCATATCTGAACTTGCGGTGGAGCGTCTTATGACGCCATACCTTCATGCCCGCCCACGCCCCGACACTTCCTCCCACGGCGGCATACATGAGCAGCGATGCCTCGGAAATGCGCCTGCGTCTGTGCGCGGCTTTCCACTTGTCTATTCCGAAAGCGGTGAAAGCCGCCAGATTGACGGCGGCAAGATAAGTCAGGAGGATATATAATAGATGTGTGTTCATATGTCAGTTTATCTTCATTTTAACCCGGATTGTTATCAGACTTCATCCTTATTCCGTACTACTGTCAGACATGTTGCCTTCCGCTTTTGCCGAAGATGTGGCGTGCCACACCAAGCAGGAGCTGGAAGATGGATGGTGCCAGCAGTGAGGAAGAGGGATTAAGAGCATATAAATCAAGTGAGATGCGCACTTTGGCGGGGATGATGGCAATTCGCGTTCAGTATTTTCCCTTACGCCATGTCTCACTCCACGTGTATAAGCTCGATGTCGAAGACAAGCGCGGAGCAGCCCGGGATGTCACCCGCCGCCTTACGTCCGTACCCTTTCTGCCATGGGACAAACACCTGCCAGCGGTCTCCCGAGCGCATGTGGCACAACGCGGTGCGCAATCCCTCAATGAGTGTGTCCACACGAAACGCCTCCGGACAGGAGCGCACACGCGAGTCGTCGAACACCGTTCCGGAGACAAGCGTTCCGGTGTAGTGCACGGTGACAATGCTGCGGGGACCTGCCACGACCGAGCCGGAGCCTTCAGCCAGGACCTTATACAGCACTCCCCCTTCAAGCTCACGCACCCCTTCCCCGTCTGCCATCCGTGCCATGAAACTCTCGTTCTGCCGTCTGTATACTTCTTTACGGTTCATACATATTCTGTTTTCAGTTCGTCTGTCACCACAAAATCATCATCCGCCGGATTCTCCGGAACGTATATGATGCGCATGCCACGGCATGATGACGGGATCTTAATGGTGTCGAGGGCAAGCCAGCAAGGCGGTCCGTAATCGTAGGACCTGCCTGTGAGCACTATCCTCAAAGACACGAAGTCGAACTCATAATAGCCGCCTCCCAGACATTTCTCGCCCGGCTGCAACAGATGTTTGTGCAGGCACACCCTTCCGAAACGGAAGAAGCCTTTGTCTGTAATTATGAATTTGGGTTGTTCCATCTTATTCGCAGATTCCGGAAATATCACCGTCAAGGCATTGAAAGCTGACGCGACGTGAGTCAGTTCTTTGATTCCCGAGTGCAGCTTATCTTATGCAAAGGTACTCCTTATGTTTCAAATAGCATCCATTATGACCACACAAAAATGGCATTCTGTGTGTTTTTCCTTCATGACAGTCATAACGGCAATACTTCCATAAAACTGTCATGAAACGAATTGAATGGATATTACATAAATGATAAAAACTGAATACTCGAAAAATATGACGTCAATGAAAGGCTATTTTAATTAAAATACACTATCTTTGCATAAGATAAGATGCGGTTCGGCAGTATCAAGTTAAGTAAAACTCCGTTTCTCTTACTTGTCTCTGCACTCACCTTTCATCATCTTTGCATAAGATAAGATGCGGTTCGGCAGTACCAAGTTAAGTAAAAACTCCGTTTCACTTACTTGTCTCTGCACTCACCTTTCATCATCTTTGCATGATATAGCAGCATCCGGCAATGTAAGAGCAGGCTCTGTTTCAGTCCGTTTGCGCTTTATTGAAGAAAAAGCATTATTTTACTTATACTATAATCCTGAATTCGTATGAAAAATTTCTTTAAACAAGTCCTTGCGACAGTTGTCGGACTGATAGCCTTCGGAGCTATCGTAACCTTCATGGGAATAATAAGCATAGTGGGAATGATTGCCTCAGGCGACAGCACTCCTGAAGTGAGCAATAACTCCGTAATGGTGCTCAATCTGTCCGGCGTGATAGACGAGCAGGGACAGGAGGACTTCCTCGGAACACTCACCGGAAACACGATGAGCAACCTCGGGCTCGACAATATGCTGTCTGCCATAAAGAAGGCTAAAGACAACGACAAGATAAAAGGCATATACATAGAGGCGGGAATATTGCAGGCAGGATACGCCACAATGCAGGAGATACGCAACGCCCTGCTCGACTTCAAGAAGAAAGGAAAGTGGATTGTAGCATACGGAGACACTTACACTCAGGGCACTTACTACATAGCCAGCGCAGCCGACAAGGTGTACCTTAATCCGAAAGGTATGATAGACTGGCACGGACTGGGCGCACAGCCACAGTTCTATAAAGACCTTATGGCTAAGTTCGGGGTGAGATATCAGGTTGTAAAGGTGGGAACATACAAGAGTTTCACCGAGACCTACACCGAAGACAAGATGAGCGACGCCAACCGCACGCAAGTGTCGGCATACATCAACGGCACGTGGAACAACATATGCAAGGCTGTGTCTGAAAGCAGAAAGATAAGCACTGACTCGCTCAACGCCTACGCTGACAGACTCATAACGTTCGAGCCGGCGGAGAACATACTGAAATACAAGATGGTGGACGGACTGATATATGCCGACCAGGTGAAGGATGAGATAAAGAAAATGCTCAAAATAGGAAAGGACAAAAAGATAAAACAGATAGGACTTTCCGAAATGGCGAACATCAAAGACAAGAAAGCTAAGGGCGATGAGATTGCCGTGTACTACGCATATGGCAGCATCGTACAGTCGGGGGCGGCATCGGTGCTCTCACAAGAGCACAGCATCGTGGGTCCGGAGGTGTGCAAGGACCTTGAGGACCTGATGAACGACGATGACGTCAAGGCAGTGGTGGTGCGCATAAATTCAGGCGGAGGAGACGCTTATGCGTCAGAACAGCTGTGGCACCAGATGGTGGAACTGAAAAAGAAGAAACCGGTGGTAGTGTCGATGGGCGACTATGCCGCATCAGGAGCCTACTACATGAGCTGTCCGGCAAACTGGATTGTGGCGCAGCCTAACACGCTCACCGGAAGCATCGGCATATTCGCAGCCATACCGGACATGAGCGGACTGATAACACAGAAACTTGGAGTGAAGTTCGACGAGGTGAAGACAAACCGTAACAGTACGTTCGGCAACGTCATGGCACGTCCGTTCAACGATGAGGAACTGAGCTATCTGCAGGCTTACGTGAACCGTGGCTACCAGCTGTTCCGCCAGCGCGTGGCTGACGGCAGACGCCAGAAGACCGCCGACATAGAGAAAGTGGCGCAAGGAAGGGTATGGCTCGGCAGCGACGCATTGAAGATAAAGCTCGTCGACGAGCTCGGAGGACTCAATCAGGCTGTGGCAAAGGCGGCGGCGCTCGCGAAACTGAAAGAGTATCACACGAAGAACTATCCTGCCGTACCAAGCTGGACCGAACAGCTGATGGCGTCAGCAGGACGCAATAATTATCTTGACGAACAGCTCAGACTGACACTGGGCGACCTGTACGAACCGTTTGTCATGCTGAGAAGCATGAACGAGAGGGAGGTGCTACAGGCTCGTATTCCGTTTGTACTGAACATAAAATGAGGACAGAAGGGGATTTCATAAAAATAAACGAATGGCTGCTGCCGCTGAGCTGGCTCTACGGCATCGGAGTGAGATTCAGAAACATGATGTTCGACATCGGTATTCTGAAAAGCAGACGGTATGACATCCCCATAATATCTGTAGGCAACATAACTGTGGGCGGATCGGGCAAGACTCCGCACGTGGAATATCTCATATCGCTGCTTGAAAAAAGGGCAAAAGTGGCTGTGCTGAGCCGGGGCTACAAGAGAAAGAGCCGGGGCTATGTGCTCGCGACAGAAGACACGGCAATGCGCGACATAGGCGACGAGCCGTATCAGATGAAGAAGAAATTCGGCAACATACACATAGCCGTAGACAAAGACAGACGGCACGGCATAGAACGGCTCACATCAGACAGGGAGACAAAGGACACTGAGGTGATTCTGCTCGACGACGCCTACCAGCACAGATATGTAAAAGCAGGCATAAGCATACTGCTCGTGGACTATCACAGGCTGATAATATACGACAGACTGCTGCCTGCCGGACGCCTGCGAGAGCCTCAGTCGGGCAAGTCGAGAGCCGACATCGTAATAGTGACAAAGTGTCCCAAGGACCTCAAACCGATGGAATACCGCGTACTGCAAAGGGCTATGGGGCTTTATCCTTATCAGAAGCTGTTCTTCACGTCGATAGAGTACTGCGGACTGAAAGCTCTATTCGGAAACAGGGAAATGGCGCTTTCTGAAATAAGAAAGGACACAAACATACTGCTGCTGACCGGAATAGCCTCTCCACAGCAGATTGTGATGGACATCAAGCCTTATTCGAAGAACATTCATCCGATGACGTTTGCCGACCACCATCAGTTCACAGCGGAAGACATAAAGGAGATAAACCGCAGATTCAACAGCTTGCCGCAACCGCGTATGATTGTGACTACGGAAAAGGACGGAGCAAGACTGGAAGACGCCGACGGACTGGAAAAAGAGACAAAAGACAATATTTTCGTCCTGCCGATAAGAGTGAGATTCATGTCGGACGGAGAAAAGACATTCAACAATAAAATAATAAGCTATGTACGGAAAAATACAAGAAACAGCACAATGGCTGAAAGAGAGAATGACAACAGCTCCGCAGACAGCCATCATCCTGGGCACAGGTCTGGGACAATTAGCTTCAGAAATAACTGACAGTTACGAATTTCCTTATCAGGATATACCAAATTTCCCGGTTTCTACAGTAGAAGGGCACGCGGGTAAACTTATATTCGGAAAACTCGGGGACAAGGACATCATGGCAATGGAAGGACGATTCCATTATTATGAGGGGTACTCGATGAAGGAGGTGACATTCCCTATAAGAGTGATGTATGAACTTGGCATCAAGACTCTTTTCGTATCGAACGCTTCCGGAGGAATGAACCCTGAGTTCAAGATAGGCGATCTGATGATTATCACAGACCACATAAACTTCTTCCCCGAACATCCTCTGAGAGGAAAGAACTTCCCCACCGGACCACGTTTTCCGGACATGCACGAGACATATGACCGCGAACTGATAGCAAAGGCAGAGGCTATAGCCGTGGAGAAAGGCATACGTCTGGTACACGGTGTGTATATGGGCGTGCAGGGACCTACATTCGAGACACCGGCAGAATATAAGATGTATCATCGCATGGGTGCCGACGCTGTAGGCATGAGCACCGTCCCCGAGGTAATAGTTGCGCATCATTGCGGAATAAGAACGTTCGGAATAAGCATCATAACCGACCTCGGACTTGAGGACACACCGGTGGAAGTGAGCCATGAAGAGGTGCAAGTGGCAGCAAATAAGGCGCAGCCGCTGATGACAGAGATAATGAGGGAGATGATAAACAGGGCATAACAGACATGACTGAGATTTCAAGACTGGGTGAGTTCGGACTGATAGAGCATCTCACTAAAGACATAAAGATAAAAAACGAATCTACAAAGTACGGCGTGGGAGACGACTGCGCCGTACTTCATTATCCGCATTCCGAAGTGCTCATAACAACAGACATGCTTATGGAGGGCGTGCATTTCGACCTGACATATATCGACATGCAGCATCTGGGATATAAATCGGCAATGGTGAACATAAGCGACATCTTCGCCATGAACGGCACACCGCGGCAGATGGTAGTGAGTCTCGCACTGAGCAAACGATTCTCGATAGAGGACGTTGAACAGTTCTACAGCGGACTGCGGATGGCGTGCGACAAATGGGGAGTCGACGTTGTGGGCGGAGACACGACATCATCCTACACCGGACTGGCTATAAGCATAACATGCATAGGCGAAGCTGAAAAGGACAAGATAGTATACCGCAACGGTGCAAAAGAGACCGACCTGATATGCGTAAGCGGCGATCTCGGTGCGGCTTATATGGGACTTCAGCTTCTGGAACGGGAAAAATCGGTGTATTACCAGCAGGTGAATGAGGCAAGAAAAAAAGATGACAAACGCGCGCTGGAGGAACTGGCGCACTTCCAGCCTGACTTCGCCGGTAAGGAATACTTGCTGCAACGACAGCTGCAACCGGAAGCACGGGGAGATATTCTTGCCAAACTGCGCGAGAACAATATCCGCCCTACTGCCATGATGGACATAAGCGACGGACTGAGCAGTGAACTTATGCATATATGCAAGCAAAGTAACTGCGGATGCAGAATATACGAGAAAAACATACCGATAGACTACCAGACGGCTGTAATGGCTGAAGAACTGAACATGAATGTGACGACATGTGCGCTGAACGGAGGCGAAGACTATGAATTGCTGTTCACCGTTCCGATAGGCGACCATGAGAAAATAGAGGCAATGGATGGTGTGAAACTTATCGGACACATCACGCGCCCGGAACTCGGACAGATGCTCGTAACATTCGACAACAACGAATTTGAACTGAAGGCACAAGGATGGAATCCGTTGAGATAACCATATTGCGTATAACATAACGCAAATACAACGTCATACGCAACATAAATACAACGTCAGATACAAGCAAAGGAGTCTGATAACGGTATATTTCCGGAAAATAAAAAACGTGATACAATATCATACATCAACCGGTGATATATTGCATTTCCGACTCTTTCGCACTGCTTTTTAAAAAAAACAGTGCCAGTGAGCGCAATGGGAGCTTGCTCACATATTGCCGAGCGCAGCCTGTTTTATAAAAAAGCAATAAAAAATTTTGCATTACGGATTATTTTCCGTACCTTTGCAACCGCAAATAAGCACTGAAGATGGTGCCATAGCTCAGTTGGTAGAGCAAAGGACTGAAAATCCTTGTGTCACTGGTTCGATTCCCGTTGGCACCACTTTAAAGAAAATAAAATAGCAGAAAAACTCCTGATTTCCAAGCGAAATCGGGAGTTTATGCTTTACAGAATGTCAAAAAACGAACAGAGGAGACTTCCTCCAATGGTATAATATAAAAATAAAAAAAGCGTAATGCTTGTCTTATAACTTAATAACACAGGAAATTTTAAAATCAGCTACAAGGATAGTATAACGATTCTCACGGGTCAGTAGAAATTTAGTGGGGATAGGCATACAGTTTAGCAATACGGAATAAGAAAAACTTCTTGTCAACAACTCCCCTGAGATTCGCTCTGAAGAGTTTGATTTTAGCGTTGAATGATTCAGCGAGCGCATTTGATGAACGGTTGTTGTAGAAGTTGAGTATTTCATCATAATGCTCATAGAAGGTGGCTGCGATAACATTAAATGAGTGGAATCCTGCTTCCTCCACTTTGTTGTACCATCGTGCCATGGACAGGCGTGCGGCATCCTTGATTGTGTTTTTGGCGAAGATCATCCGTAGGGAATGGCACAGTCCGTATGCCGTCTTGATGTCTGGGTATTCTTCAAACAGAATCGCAGCCCTCCGCTTTTGTCTGTCTGTCCATTTGTCGGCAGACTTGAACAACAGGTATCGGGAGCGTATAAGCAGCTCCTTGCGTGTGTCTCCATTGGGATATCGGTACGGGATGTACTCCTTGCCGTTTTGTCGGGCTTCCTCCATTTCATCGTTAGCCTGCTGTATGGCATCCCAACGGTGTTTGATGCGCAGCTCCTGTACGGCATCGCAAGCCAGTCTCAGTCTCTGGATGTGGA
>ENA-OOXJ01000823-OOXJ01000823.1-human-gut-metagenome-genome-assembly--contig:-NODE-823-length-23550-cov-1.690019_pt1 | contig 23550 bp, 20 predicted proteins | sample MGYA00241587_ERZ501343 | MGnify/ENA primary metagenome ERZ501343 (study PRJEB25962, sample SAMEA2042918) | human gut metagenome | biome: human gut; feature: human-associated habitat; material: faeces... | reverse complement strand
TACACCGGTGCGCCGTTCACAATCTGGCGCTGACGTTCAGTCAACTCACCGGGAAATACCGAAACTACGGTGAGCGTGGCGGTTTTTCCGGTCGCCTGGTTGACAATGGCATCCATGGCATCGTCGTCCAGAGCTACACCCGCCAAGGCAGAAGTAATTGTCAGCACCGCTCCTTTATGGCTGCCCAGGGTTTCCAGAGTCTCCACAGGCAATGTGATCTCCATACGGGTAGCCTCAGCAGACAGAGCAACCTGAATTTCCACGGCAGGAGACTGATTCTCGTCGGCAGACAGTGCATGGTCCACTGCCGCCTCCAGTTCGGCGGCACTGACCTCGGCGGCACTCTCTTTACCTGCATTCACAGTGATCACCGCGTCCCCTTTTTCCCCATACAGTTGTGTGTCTGCCGCCAGGGTCCACGCAGGCAGCACCGCCAGCAACATCACCAGGGACAGCAATACCGCAAAACCTCTTCTCCGCATCTCTCCATACCTCCTGTTTCATGCCGGAGCTCCCGTCCTATGAGTCCTTTCGAGGACGAATCCGATCTCGCTGCTTAGGGGTTTCTTTTGCGCGTTCCATACCAAGACTGTTTTCATCTGATCGAGCCGTTGCTCGCCAAGGTCGAGAAGCCGAGTCGCTATATCGACCATGAGTGGGGCACGCTCTCCAAGGCCGATGCCGATTACCGCTGCTGCATGATCTACCCTGACGTGTATGAGGTCGGTCTGCCCAACCAGGGCATCGCCATTCTCTATAACATCCTCAATCAGGCCGAGGGCATTTCCTGCGAGCGCGGCTATGTGCCGTGGCCCGATATGGGCGATGCCATGCGCGAGGCGGGGATTCCGCTGCTGTCGCTCGAGGGCGCGGCGCCTGTGGCCTCGTTCGATATCGTCGGCATGCATGTGCCGCACGAGATGGCCGTCACCAACTTCCTCGAGGCGCTCGATCTCGCTGGCATTCCGCTGCTTGCGGCCGACCGCACCGAGGACGATCCCATCATCGTCGCCGGTGGCCCCTCGGTCTATAACCCCGAGCCGTATGCGGCCTTCTTCGATGCCATCCTGATCGGTGAGGGCGAGGAGTCGCTGCTCGAGGTTTGCCAGCTGCATCGTCGCCTGCGCGATGAGGGCGTCTCGCGCGCTCAGATTGTCGAGCAGCTCGCGACGGTCGCCGGTACCTATGTGCCGTCTCTGTATGAGGTGCGCTATGACGAGCTCTGCTCGCCGCATGGCTACACCGTGCCGCGCGAAGGCAAGGACGTCCCGCCGGTAGTCTATAAGCGCGTCGTTGAGGACTTTGGCGCTACCAATCCGCTGTCGCAGTCGTGCGTGCCCTACGCGCAGCTCGTCCACGATCGCCTGTCTATCGAGATTCTGCGCGGCTGTGCCCGCGGCTGTCGTTTTTGCCAGGCCGGCATGACCTATCGTCCGGTGCGCGAGCGCTCGGCCGACCAGATTGTGTCCTCGGTGATCCAGGGCCTGCAGAAGACCGGCTATGACGAGGTGTCGCTCACCTCGCTCTCGACCACCGACCACTCATGCATCCGCGATGTGCTCGGCAGGCTCAACCGCCGTCTGGAAGATACGGGTATTCGCGTGTCCATTCCCTCACAGCGCCTGGATTCGTTTGGCGTGGATATGGCCGAGTCGGTCGCCGGCGAAAAGAAGGGCGGCCTGACGTTTGCCCCCGAGGCCGGCAGCCAGCGCATGCGCGACATCATCAACAAGAATGTGACCGAGGAGGACTTGGACCGTGCGGCCAAGGCGGCCTTCGAGGCTGGTTGGAACCGCATGAAGCTCTACTTTATGATGGGGCTTCCCGGCGAGCGCGACGAGGATATCGTGGCTATCGCCAACCTGGCCGACCATGTGCTCGAGCTCGGCCGCTCCGTGGTTCCCAAGGCGCGCCGCGGCTCCATCTCGGTGTCCATCTCGGTGTCGGTGTTTATCCCCAAGGCCGCTACACCCTTCCAATGGTGCCCACAGCTCGATTACGACGATGTCAAGCGCCGTCAGAAGCTCCTCATCACGAGCGTTCGCAACCGTGCGGTCCGCGTGCACTACCACGATGCCGAAACCTCGCTCGTCGAGGCCGCGCTGTCTCGCGCCGGCCGTGACATGACGCCGGTCATCATCGATGCCTGGCGTGCCGGTTCGCGTTTTGACGCCTGGGTGGAGCATTTCTCGCTCGACAACTGGAAGTCGGCTGCGGCCAAAAACGGCATCGACCTCAACGAGCTCGTGCACCTGCCCTACGAACTGGACTGGCGTCTGCCCTGGGAGCACGTGAGCCCCGGTTGCTCGCGCGGCTTCCTCGAGCGCGAATACCGCCGTTCGCTCGAGGGCGTCACGACCTCCGACTGCACCCGCACGTCGTGCACCGGTTGCGGAATCTGCCCCACGCTCCATGCCAAGAATGTATTGGTGGGTGATCGCGCATGAGTGAGCGCCTGACCGACAACCCCACGCTCTTTAGGCTTCGCGTTCGCTATGGCAAGCGCGACCGCCTTAAGTACCTGGGTCATCTCGAAGTGATTCATACCATTGAGCGCATCGTGCGTCGCGCGGGGCTGCCCTATGCCGTGACGCAGGGCTTCTCTCCGCACATGCGCGTGGGCTTTTCGTCGGCGCTGCCGGTGGGCACGTCGTCGACTTGCGAGTGGTATGACCTGTTTATGACCGAGTTCGTTGCACTCGGCGAGGCGTTTGAGCGCCTGGCGGCGGCATCTCCGGCCGATCTGGCCCCCATCGAGGCCGCCTACATCGACGTGCGCACGCCGGCGCTGACGGCGCAACTCACGCGTCTGTCGTACCGTATCGACCTACACTTGGACGCCGAAGCACCCGTGAGCGCCGATGAGGTGCGCGCTGCGATCGACACGTTGCGTGCAGGCCATGGCATCGACTACGCACGCGGTAAGAAGAGCAAGCGCCTAGACCTTGACCACACACTGGTGGGCTATGAGCTCACGGCAGGGGAGCGCCCGGACCATCTGGTGCTCATGCTCGACACCCATGCCGATAATGAGGGCTCCATGCGTCCGGAAATTTTGCTTTCTGCCGCTGATGTTTTGTTGCAGGGCTTGACCCCGGGCGTCGATGCACCTATCGTTTCCACCGGTATGCAAGACCTCGTGACCATCTGCTCCTACGATGTCGAGCGTCAGAATCAAGCATGCGAGGACGACGAGGGCCGACTCGTCAGCCCCATACCTGTGCGAACTTGTGGATTTGCTCCACATACTCGTTGACGGGGGTATTATCGCCTGCTACTATATTCGGCTGTTGCACTAACTGATGCATGAAGGGCAAGTAAACATGTACGCAATCGTTAACACGGGCGGCAAGCAGTACAAGGTCGCCACCGACGATGTCATCACCGTCGAGAAGATCGAGGGCAATGAGGGCGACAAGATCACCCTGCCGGTTATCTTCCTCAACGATGGTAAGAAGATCGTCACCGATCCCGACAAGCTGGCCAAGGCCAAGGTTACCGCTCAGATCGTTGAGCAGTTCAAGGGCGAGAAGCAGCTGGTCTTCAAGTTCCACAAGCGCAAGCGCTATCGTCGTCTGAAGGGTCACCGTCAGCAGCTCACCAAGCTGAAGATCGTGAAGGTTCAGGCTACCTCCCGCGCCAAGAAGGCTGTCAAGGCAGAGGCTGAGGCTGTTGCCGAGGCTCCCGTCGCCGAGTAGATTACACTCGTAACGAAAGAGTAGGTATACACAATGGCACACAAAAAAGGACTCGGTTCCTCCCGTAATGGCCGTGACTCCCGCGGTCAGCGCCTTGGCACGAAGCGCTATGCCGGCCAGACGGTAACCACGGGCACGATTCTCGTCCGTCAGCACGGCACGCACATCCACCCGGGTGAGAACGTTGGCCGTGGCAAGGACGACACGCTGTTCGCGCTGGTCGACGGTACCGTTGAGTTCCACAAGGGTATCAAGCACAGGGTCAGCGTACGCCCGCTCGCGAACGCGTAATCCACCCTTCATAGAGCACATATGTGGGAGGCACTTGAGTTTTAGGATTCAAGGGTCTCCCTCTTTTTTGTAGGAGGCGATTCTGTTGTCACAGTTCACCGATATCAGCCGAATTAACGTTTGCGGCGGCGACGGCGGAGCCGGATGCATGTCGTTTAGGCGCGAGGCATTTGTTCCCAAGGGCGGCCCCGATGGCGGCGACGGCGGTCGTGGCGGCAACGTCGTTATCCAGGCCGACGCTCAGCTTTCCTCGCTGATCGATTACCGCTTTAAGCATCACTTCCGTGCTGAGCGCGGAACGCATGGCCAGGGTGCCCGCCGCAACGGCAAAAGCGGAGAGGACCTGATTTTGAAAGTCCCCATGGGCACCGTAGTCCGCGAGCTCGATCCCGAGACGCAGACCCCGATGTTCGAGATTGCCGACCTGGTGCACGACGGTGAGCGCGTTGTCGTGGCGCCCGGTGGTGCCGGCGGTCTGGGCAACACTCACTTTGTGACGTCGGTGCGCCGCGCGCCTGCGTTTGCCCAACTGGGTGAGCCTGCCGAGGAGCATTGGATCGAGCTCGAGATGAAGCTCATGGCCGATGCCGCGCTTGTGGGCTTTCCCTCTGTCGGCAAGTCCTCGCTCATCGCGCGTATGAGCGCTGCCCGTCCCAAGATCGCCGACTACCCGTTTACCACGCTCGTGCCCAATCTGGGCATGGTGCGTGCCGGCGAATATTCTTACGTCGTTGCCGACGTCCCCGGTCTCATCGAGGGCGCGAGCGAGGGACGTGGCCTGGGCCATCAGTTCCTGCGCCACATTGAGCGCACGGCCCTGATCATGCATGTCGTTGACATGACGGGCGGGTTTGAGGATCGCGATCCGGTTGAGGACTATCGCATCATCAACCGTGAGCTCGAGCAGTATGGTGCCGAGCTTTCGGAGCGTCCGCAGATCGTTGTTGCCAACAAGTGCGATGCGCCGGGCACGGCCGACAAGATTGCCGACCTTAAGCGTGCGGCGCTCGACGATGGCCATATGTTCTTTGCCGTGTCCGCTGTGACGGGTGCCGGTCTCAACACGTTGATGCTTGCCGTTGGCGAGCAGGTGGCTAAGCTTCGCGCTGAGCTGGCGGTCTCTAATGAGCCGGTCGATTTGCGCGACGAGGAGTGGGAGCGCCGCCGTCTGCAGCGCGAGAAGCGCTTCCGCATTGTCCAGGAGGAGCCCGGTGCCTTCCGCGTGGTCGGTCGCGCCATCGAGCGCTTGGTTATCCAGACTGACTGGGAAAATGAGGAGGCCGTCATCTACCTGCAGCATAAATTTTCCCGCATGGGTGTCGACGATGCGCTCGAAAAGGCCGGCTGCCGTGCCGGCGACGAGGTTCGCATTTGCCAGCGCGCCTTTGACTTTGAGGGCGCCGAGGACTTCTCGGAGTTCGAGGACGAGTTCGAGGACGGTAGCGAGGACGTCGCCGTCGAGGTCGTTGATGTCGAGGATGTCGCGGACGATAGCTTGGAGGCTGTCGACGCGGTGGATGCCATTGACGGTACCGATGACGCTGTTGCTGCGGAAGACGTCGAGACCCCGGAGGGCGAGTAAGCCATGTCGCTGCGCGGTGGAATCGGTCTGCCCGAGCTTCCCATAGAGGACGGGCAGGAGTTTAGGCTCGGCATTATGGGCGGTACCTTTGACCCCATCCATTACGGTCACCTGGTGACCGCCGAGCAGGCACGTGAGTCCCTCGACTTGGACGCCGTGCTCTTTATGCCGGCGGGCTCGCCTGCCTTTAAACTCGACAAACCGGTGACGCCGGCCGAGGACCGTTATGCCATGACGGTCCTCGCGACCGCCGCGAACCCGGCCTTTTTGGCAAGCCGCTTCGAGATCGATCGTGCCGGTGTCACCTATACAGCCGATACGCTGCGCGCCCTGCGCGACTATTACCCGCCTCAGGTAAAGCTCTACTTTATTACGGGTGCTGATGCGATTATCGATATTGTGACCTGGCACAATGCAGATGAGATTGCCGAACTGGCAACCTTTATTGCTGCGACGCGTCCCGGCTTTGATATCGATACGGCCCGGGCGCGGATTAAGGAATCAGGTCTGCCGTTCGACGTGCGCTATATTCAGATTCCGGCGTTGGCGATTAGCTCGACCAACATTCGCAAGCGGGTTGCCCGCGGCATGAGCGTGCGCTATCTTACGAGCGAGTCCGTGCTCGGCTATATCCGTAAACGCGGCCTGTATGCCGATCTTGGGCAAGACGATTTTGAGTGATGGAGGAGAACGTTGTCGGTAGAAGATCAGTTTGAGGGCGACGAGCGCGCGTTCTTGACGCGTATCCACGAGTTGCTCGATGTGCGCATGAAGGATAAACGTAAGCGCTACGTGCATTCGCTCGGGGTTGCCGAGACTGCGCTGCACCTAGCCGAGGTATACGGCGTCAACCGCTTTGATGCCGCAGCCGCCGGCCTGATCCACGACTGGGACAAGGTACTCTCCGACGACGAGCTGGTCACGCGCGCTCTGCATTATGGCATTAAAATTGCCGGCTCTCCGTCTGCCGCGACGCCGCTTTTGCATGGCCCGGTTGCCGCCTATGAGCTTCCGCAGCTTTTTCCCGAGCTGTCGCCGGCGGTTTTTCAGGCTGTCGACCGTCACACCGTGGGCGCTTGCGACATGACGCCGCTCGATATGGTGGTCTTTGTGGCCGATGCCATCGAACCCAACCGCCACGGCGATTATGCCCATGCGCTGCGCAAGATGGTGGGGGAGTCCTCGCTCGACGAGTTGTTCTTCTCCTGTTTTGCGCAGGGTCTGGTCTATGTGATCCAGACCGGGCGTTATCTTTATCCCACGGCTATTACGATTTACAACCATTACGCCCAGCTGCGCTAGCTCGGGTGCGTCTAGAAAGAGGTATTCCATGGCCGACGAGACCATGACCGACGAGCAGATTCTTGAAAGCGTGGAGCACAAGAGTTTCGTTGCCACGTCCGACCGCACTGCCGCCTCGCTGTCCGCGAGCGGTGTCGCCGCCGAGGATGTCGCCCGCGCCGCCGCGCAGGCCGCCTACGATAAGAAGGGCGAGGATGTGCAGGTGCTCGATCTGACCGAGCTCTCCGACGTGTGCGACTACTTTGTCCTTGCTACCGGTACCAACAACCGCCAGGTTGATTCGATCGTCGACGAGATTGAGGAGAAGGTCGCCGAGGCTTGCGGCGAGCACCCGTTTTCCATCGAGGGCCGCGAGCAGAAGACGTGGATTCTCATGGACTACGGTTCGGTCGTCGTCCATGTCTTTACCCCCGAGCCCCGCGAGTTCTATCGCCTCGAGAAGCTCTGGGGTGACGCTCCCCAGCTTCCCCTCGACCTCCTCTAGTAGCTCATTTGGGACGGGGTTTTAGCTACCCTCTACCGTTCGCCGGGCAGTTGCACCATTCGCAGCTGCCCGGCTTTCTTTTTGCCTCAGGTACTAATCGTTAAAGCGGGATTGGCAGCCGAAGGATAGGGCGGTGTCACCGAACTTGTCTCGGACGGCGTCGATGGCGACCGAGAGGTCGCGACGGTCGCTGGATTGGGCTCCGCGGTCGTCGATTTCGCAGAACAGGTCGGTCTGGATACCGCCCTGATGGTCAAAGTCGCTCATGCCGACGCCCGCCAGGCGCACATGCATCCCTTCCTGCCAGATGTTGTCGAGCAGTTCGAGCGCCACTGCCACGAAGATGTTCTCATCGTCGGTCGGATGGGGCAGCCGGCGCTGTGCCGAGCGACCGCTTCCATACGAATACTTGAGTTTGAGTGTCACCGTGGCACCCGTTAGTCCCTGACGGCGCAGGCGGCGTCCCACTGACTCTCCCAACAGCGCAATCGCCGCTTCGATGTCCTCACGCTCAGTCAAATCTTTCGCAAAGGTGCGTTCATTGCTGACCGACTTGACCTCGCGCTCTTCATCGAGGCTCGTGACTTCGGAGAGTTCGAGTCCCAGCGCACGCCGGCGCATGCGTTCGCCGTTGATGCCAAAAATAGAGGCCAAGGTGGATTCCGGTGCGCGGGATAGCTCGCCGAGCGTGTAGATGCGCATGCGGCGCAGTCGCTCTTCTGCCGAGCGCCCGATGCCGCTCATGGCAGATACCGGCAGCGCTGCCAAAAAGCGCTGCTCGGTTCCAGGGCGCACGATGGTCAGCCCAAATGGCTTGTCCCGCTCGCTTGCGATCTTTGCGACCGTCTTGTTACAGCCCACGCCAATGGAGCAGGTCACCCCCAGCGCCGCCACGCGATCACTGATGCGCCGTGCAACCAGCAGCGGGTCCTCGGGTGCAAAGCGACCTGGCGTGATGTCGATAAAGGCCTCGTCGATGGATACGCGCTCAACGCGCGGGGTCTCGTCGGCGAGAATCGCCATGACCTGAGCGCTGACCTCGTGGTAGCGATCGAAATGCCCATGCGTCCAAATGGCCTGCGGACAGAGGCGCCGTGCCTCGGCCGAGGGCATGGCAGAGTGCACGCCAAAGCGACGCGCCTCGTATGAGCAGGTGGACACGACGCCGCGAGAATCGGCATCGCCACCCACGATGAGCGGCTTGCCGCGCCACTCGGGATGATCGAGCATCTCCACGCTCGCAAAAAACGCATCGAGATCCATGAGGCCCACCGCCGGTCCCGTCCAGGGCGGCGGCGTGACGCCCGCAGCATCTTCATAACCGTATGTATGTTCGCGTCTTTTCATGGCATGAGTATACCGCGCAGCTCATGTGGGGTGCGTGGATGTGCTTGCAAATCGCGAATTCTTGTCTAAGATATGGATTTGCCTTCGACTACACCGAAGAAGTTGGTCTCACGGACTTCACCTGCCCGCGTCGATGGCGTATTATGTTCAACTGTTTGTTTGTAGTTGCAGCCTAAAGCTGCTTGGTTGGAGGAGTTTCCTTTGGCAGTCAAGATTCGCCTTGCTCGTCACGGCGCTAAGAAGCGTCCGTACTACCGTGTCGTCGTCGCCGATTCCCGCGCCCCGCGTGACGGTCGTATCATCGAGGAGGTTGGCCGCTACAACCCGATGACCGCCCCCAAGACCATCAACCTCGACCTCGAGAAGATCGCTGACTGGCAGTCCAAGGGCGCTCAGCTCACCGACGCTGTCGCTGCTCTGGTCAAGGCCGCCAACGAGGGCGAGAAGACCGAGACCGTCGTCAAGAAGTCCAAGAAGCAGCTCGCCAAAGAGGCCGAGGCCGCTAAGGCTGCCGCTGAGGCCGCTGAGGGCGCCGAGGAGTAAATCGTGCCTGAGGTTGACGCTGCACAGCTCGAGGGTGAGGCAATGCTCTCAGATCGCATCGCCGATCTCGTCGAATATCTCGTTGTTCAGATCGTCGACGACCCGGATTCCGTGAGCCTCGAGGTCATCGATGGTGACGACGCCTCCACGATTGAGGTTTCTGTTGCCGAGGATGACGTCGCTAAGGTCATCGGCCGTCGTGGCCGTACCATCAAGGCCATTCGCACGCTCGCCCGTGCACTGGCCGCTCGCCTCGACACTGCAGTCGAGGTAGAGGTTCTGGGCTAGGACCTTGAGGTCCCAGTACAAAAACATCGCCCGTGTGGTCAAGCCGCACGGAAGGAAGGGGGAGGTCCTCGCGCAGCCGCTGCGGGGGCTTCCTTCTGTATTGACGCCGGGTATGCGCGTTGCCTTGACACCACCGGCGCTCAAGCGCGACCGTTTTTGCACGGTCGTATCCGTCACCGATACGGGCGATGGCGATCTGGTCTCGTTTGAGGGCATTGACGACTTGACGGCCGCCGAGGGCATCACCGGATGCTACGTGCTAGCAGACCGTGACGATTTTGAGCTCGATTCGCTCGACGCTGCCTATACCGACCTGATGGGTCGCGAGGTGGTCGACGAGCGCTTTGGCTCGCTCGGCACGATTGTCGAGATCATGTCGACGCCCGCCAACGATGTTTGGGTTGTCGAGGGCGATCGGTACGGCGAGGTGCTGATTCCCGTGATCGAGCAGGTTGTGCTCGATCTTCCCGATCAGGGGACTATTTCCGTCCACGTTATGGACGGGTTGATTGATATGGACAAGTAGGGAGGACAACATGCTGATCGAGACCCTTTCGGTCTTTCCCGAGATGTTTGAGCCCGTCATGTCCACATCGATCTTGGGCCGCGCCCGCAAGGCCGGCCTTTTTGATTTTAAGGCCTACAACCTGCGTGACTGGACGCACGACCGTCATCGTACCGTTGATGACGAGCCGTACGGCGGCGGGCAGGGCATGCTCATGAAGGTCGAGCCCATCGCCGAGGCCATCGAGGCTATTAGCTCCGAGGGTCCCAAACCCACCGTGGTGTTTTTTACCCCCTGTGGCGAGCCCTTTACGCAGCACGTGGCCGAGCGCCTGCTCAAAAGCGAGCGTCTGCTGTTTGTGTGCAGCCGCTACGAGGGTGTCGACGAGCGCGCGTATGCGTATGCCGACGAGCGCCTGTCGATCGGCGACTACGTGCTTACGGGCGGCGAGCTTCCCGCTATGGTCGTTGCCGACGCCGTCGTGCGTCTGATTCCCGGCGCCCTTGGTGACGAGATGAGCAACGTCGATGAGTCGTTCTCGACTGCCGAGGACGGTGGCCTGCTCGAGTACGCGCAGTACACCCGTCCCGCCGAGTTCAACGGCGAGGGCGTGCCTCCTGTGCTCGTGAGTGGCGATCACGCCAAAGTTGACGCCTGGCGCCGCAAGAACGCCATCGAGCGCACCTGCCGCTGGCGTCCCGACCTGATCGAGACGGCGCGGCTTACGCCCGAGGAGCGCGCTTACGCGCAGGACATCCTGGACGCGTCGTATTCGCAGAGCAAGGAGTGAGAATGGTTCCATCGCAGCATTCCGTGCTAAAGGGTGCGTTTGAGTGGATCGCGGTCGTCGCGATCGCACTGGTCGCTACCTTTTTGATTCGCTCGTTTGTGGTCGAACCCTTTGTGGTGCCCACCGGCTCCATGGAGTCCACGATCGAGATCGGCGACCAGATCCTGGCGCAAAAGGTGAGCCTTGAGCTCGGCCAGCCCGTCAGCCAAGGCGATATCGTGGTGTTCCACAACCCCGATGGCACCTCCGAGCACGATGTTCTCGTCAAGCGTGTTATTGCCACGGCCGGCCAGACGGTCGACCTTCAGGACGGCAAGGTGGTCGTTGATGGCCAAGCACTCGCCGAGGACTACACGACCGGCATGAGCTGGCCGCTTTCGGTCCAGGCTCCCGGTGCTCAGGTAAGCTATCCCTACACCGTTCCCGACGGGTGCGTGTGGGTGATGGGCGACAACCGCGAAAACTCTGCCGACTCACGCTACTTTGGTCCCGTTGATCGCTCTGATTTGATCGCCGTGGCGCTTGTGCGCTACTGGCCGCTCAACCGCATCGGCGCTATCGACTAAAAACCGCTATAGTACAGTACCTAACCGTGTAATCGTTTCGACGAGGGGATATTAGAGGCATGAACGCTTCATCGCTTTCCTTCCAAGACATCATCCTGCGCCTCCAGCAGTACTGGGGCGAGCAGGGCTGCGTCATTATGCAGCCCTATGACTCCGAGGTCGGTGCCGGTACCTTCCATACCGCGACCACGCTGCGCTCGCTCGGTCCCTCCGAGTGGCGCACCTGCTATGCGCAGCCTTGCCGCCGTCCCGCCGACGGCCGCTACGGCGAGAACCCCAACCGCATGCAGCACTACTACCAGTTCCAGGTGCTGCTGAAGCCGTCCCCCGTGGACTCCCAGGACCTGTACCTGGGCTCGCTCGCGGCCATCGGCCTCGACCCCAACGACCACGACGTGCGCTTCGTCGAGGACGACTGGGAGTCGCCCACGCTAGGCGCGTGGGGCCTTGGCTGGGAGGTGTGGCTCAACGGCATGGAGGTTACGCAGTTCACATACTTCCAGCAGGTGGGCGGCCTGGAGGTCGATCCCGTCCCCGTCGAGATCACCTACGGCCTCGAGCGCATCGCCATGTACGCCCAGGGCGTGAACTCCGTGTACGACCTCGTGTGGAGCTACCTGCCCGACGGCACGCCCATGACGTACGGCGACGTGTTCCACGAGAACGAGTTCGAGTTCTCCACGTATAACTTCGAGGTCGCGAACGTCGACATGATGCGCCAGAAGTTCGACGACTACGAGAGGGAGTGCCACGCCTGCCTGGACCGCAAGCTGCCGCTTCCCGCGTACGACTGCGTCATGAAGTGCTCGCACGCGTTCAACCTGCTCGACTCCCGCGGCGCGATCTCCGCGACGGAGAGGGCCAACTACATCCTCCGCGTCCGCACCATCGCCAAGGCCTGCTGCGAGGCCTACCTCGAGCTGGTGGCGTCCAAGACCGACGCGGACAACAAGAAGGGGGAGGTGGCCTAAATGGCAGACACCTTGGATTTCCTGCTTGAGGTCGGCACGGAGGAGATGCCGTCCGCCCCGCTCATCCACGCCATCAAGCAGTTCGGCGAGCTCGTCCGCGCAGGACTTGACGAGGCCGGGCTCGAGCATGGCGAGGTCACTCCCATGAGCACCCCGCGCCGCCTGACCGTCCTGGTGAAAGACGTCGCAACCTCCACGAAGGAGGTCCACGAGGTCAAGCGCGGCCCCGCGGCAAGCATTGCCTTTGATGCCGACGGTAACGCCACCAAGGCCGCCCAGGGCTTTGCCCGCAAGTGCGGTGTGGCTGCCGAGGACCTGGTCCGTCGCGAGGACACCGACGGCCGCGAGTACGTGTTCGCCGAGAAGAACATTCCCTCCGCTCCGGCTACGCCGATCCTGACGGCTCTGTGCGAGAAGACCATCGCCGGCCTGCAGTGGCCCAACTACCGCAGCCAGCGCTGGGGCCACGAGCACGCGACTTTTGTTCGTCCGGTCCGTTGGATTTGCTGTCTTTTGGGTGAGGACGTCGTGCCCGTGTCGTTTGCCGACGTGACGAGCGGCAACACCACGCGCGGTCATCGCGTGCTTGGCCCCGGTGACCATGTGGTCGCTAGCCCCGCCGTCTACGAGCAGGTGCTCGAGGACGCCGGCGTGCTCTCTGCCGAGCGCCGTCGTGAGGCCATCCTTGCCGGTATCGCCGAGGTCGAGGCCGCTCGCCCCGGTTGCCATGTCGACACGCCTAAGAAGGTCTTTGAGGAGGTTATCAACCTCTGCGAGTGGCCGACGGTGCTCGTCGGTACCTTCGACGAGGAGTTCCTCAAGGTCCCGCACGAGATCATCTGCGAGTCCATGCTCACCAACCAGCGCTACTTCCCGATCTATGACGGCGAGGGCAAGCTCACGCGTGAGTTCGTGGTCGTTTCCAACAGCAAGCCCGAGAACGCCGAGCGCGTGATCGACGGCAACGAGCGCGTCGTGCGCGCCCGTCTGGACGACGCAAAGTTCTTCTACGAGGAGGACCTGAAGATCTCCCTCGATGAGTTCCGTGAGCGTCTGGCCAAGGTTGCCTTCCAGGAGAAGCTCGGTAGCGTGCTCGCCAAGTCCGAGCGCATCGAGCAGCTCGCGCTTGCTATCGCCCGCGAGGCTCACCTGGGCGCTCATCTTGCCGCCGACGCTGCTCGCGCCGCGCACCTGTGCAAGGCAGACCTGGTGTCCAACGCCGTCGTCGAGTTCACGAGCCAGCAGGGCGTGATGGGCGGCTACTACGCCACCGCGATGGGGGAGAACGACGAGGTCGCTCATGCTATTCGCGATCACTATCGTCCTCGCTTTGCCGGTGACGAGCTGCCCGAGGGCACCGCTGGCTGCATCGTGGCCTGCGCCGACAAGCTCGATACCATTGCCGGCATCTTTGCCATCGGCGAGCCCCCGACCGGCTCCTCCGACCCGTATGCGCTGCGTCGCGCCGCCATCGGCATCATCAACATCCTGCGCGATCGCCTGCCGATCGACCCCACGTCGCTGATCGATTTCGCCCTTGAGCTCTATAGCGAGCAGGGCATTGAGTTTAACGCCGCCGAGGTCGCCCAACAGGTCCGTGACTTCTTCCATGGCCGCCTGGTGAGCATGGCTCGCGACGAGAAGATTCCGGCCGATACCGTCGCCGCCGTCTCCGCGGTGCACATCATCGCCCCGTCCGTCTTCTTCGCCCGCTGTGCCGCGCTCGACGAGGCCCGCAAGAACGATGCCGAGACCTTCGACAACCTGGCTACCGCCTATGCCCGTGCCGCTCACATCTCCAAGCCCGAGCTGGGTGCGGAGTACGACCGCAGCCTGATGGGCGAGGTCGAGCTCGCGCTCGCCGACGCCTCCGAGGCTGCTCAGACCGCTGTCGATGACGCCCTTGCTGCCGAGGATTACCCGGCCGCATTTGTCGCCCTTGCAGCTCTGCGTGCCCCCATCGACCGCTTCTTCGACGAGGTTATGGTCATGGACAAGGACGAGCAGCTTCGCGATAATCGCCTTAAGCTGCTCAACCGCTTCGAGGCCGTTTTCTCCGGCATCGCAAACATCGGTGAGCTTGCCCGCAAAAAGTAAGCCAGCCTGCGCATAAGCGCAAAAGGAGCCCCGCATGGATTGCCCGGTCACCGCTCGTCCCACCGTTATCGTTATCTCCGACTCGCTCGGTGATACCGCTTGTGAGGTGGTGCTTGCGGCGTCCGGGCAATTTGATGAAGGGGCTTTTCGTCTCTTGCGCCTGCCCAAGGTGAACTCGGTGGAGCAGGTCAAGTCGTTTGTGGGTCCGCGCGTCGATGCGGATCATCGCGATATTGCCGTGTTCCACACCATTGTCGATCCGGCGCTTCGCGCCCGCGTGCTCGATTACCTGGGCATGCTTCATATCCGTTCGGTCGACCTGATCGGCCCGACACTTGCCGTGCTTTCGTCGCTTATCGGTGTGTCGCCCAAGGGCGTCGCGGGCGTGATTCACAAGACGGATGACCGCTATTTTCATCGTATCGAGGCCATGGAGTATTTTGTTGAGCACGATGATGGACGTGGCTGCGACGACCTTTCGGGGGCAGATATCGTGCTGCTGGGCGTATCGCGCACGTCCAAGACGCCGCTGTCGATGTATTTGGCCTATCAGGGTTACAAGGTTGCCAATGTTCCGTTGGCCCATGGCATGGAGCCGCCGAAGTCGATTTACAAGGTCGACCCGATGCGGTTGTTTGGTCTGATTTCGACTGTCGATGTGATCTCTGAGATACGCGATAGCCGCTTGGGCGATGACTATGCTCGCGCCGTCGCTGGCTCCTATGCCGAGTCCGAGAGCGTGCACAGTGAGCTCGAGGAAGCCCGCGCCCTTATGAAGCGACTAGGCTGCTTTGTGGTGCGTACCAACGGCAAGGCGATCGAGGAGAGCGCCTCCGAGATCATCAGTCACTTGATGGAAATCCAAGAAGCCCGTGCCCTCCGCGCCGCCCGCCGAGCTCAACAGCAGTAGTCCTTCCTGGGATGATTTTTCTGGGACGGGGATTAAAAAATCATTGTGTACCTAATGATTTTTTAATCCCCGTCCCAGAAAAATCATCCCAGATGACAAGGTAGCTAAAATCGTCCCGTCTCAAATTGACTAGTTTTGGTAAAGCGATTTAGCAATTTCTAATCCTTTTGACCTGCAACTCTCTTGCATTGGTATCTTCATAAGGTAACCACCTTTACCTACCGTTTACCGCTACATTTACCTCGTTTACCAAACCCCGCACCCTCTTCTCATGCCAGCGTGAAACCCGCCGTATAGTTCCCTCACGGCCCGCATCCGGCGGGTTGATTCGTCACCACGGTCGTGCGCGAGAGCGTATGGAAGGGGAAGTATCGTGAGCGATTGCAAGAGGGTTTACCGTTTTGGAACCGACGCCCAGGGCACCTGTGTCACTGAGGGCGACAAGTCCATGAACTTCGTGCTTGGCGGCAAGGGCGCAAACCTTGCCGAGATGAGCCGAATCGGCCTACCAGTTCCCGGTGGCTTTACCATTACCTGCCAGACCTGCGTCGAGTACTCCGGTGCCGGCAACGTCTGGCCCGAAGGCGCACTCGATGAGATCGTTGCTGCTGAGGCCGACCTCGAGGCTCGCTGCGGCAAGAAGCTCGGCGACGCCTCCGATCCGCTGCTCGTCTCGGTTCGCTCGGGTGCTCCGTTTTCCATGCCCGGCATGATGGATACGGTCCTCAACCTGGGCCTCAACGACGACTCCGTTCAGGGTCTCATAGCCCAGACGCAAAATCCGCGTTTTGCCTGGGATAGCTACCGGCGCTTTATCCAGATGTTCTCCAACGTCGTTATGGGTGTTGACGCCGACCTGTTCGAGAACGCGCTGACCCAGGCACGCCTGGTCGCCGGCGTTCGCGTCGATTCCGAGCTTTCGGCCGAAGACCTGCAGGAGCTCGTCGAGACCTTTAAGAGCATCTTCTCCGACAACGTCGAGGCCGCCCTGTATCCCGAGCTCGAGGTCGTCGACGGCAAGCCCGTCTTCCCGCACGATCCGGAGCTCCAGCTGCGCCTTGCCATCCAGGCCGTCTTTGGCAGCTGGATGAACGAGCGCGCCTGCATTTACCGCAAGCAGCACGGTATTTCTGACGAGCTTGGCACCGCCGTCAACGTGCAGGCCATGGCCTTTGGCAACAAGGGGGAGACCTCTGCGACCGGCGTCGCCTTTACGCGTAACCCGGCCGATGGCACCAAGGAGTTCTACGGTGACTTTTTGGTAAACGCCCAGGGCGAGGACGTCGTCGCCGGCATCCGCAACACCGAGCCCATCGCCGACCTCAAGACCACCCCGGGCCTCGAGTCCGCGGGCGAGGAGCTCGAGCGCGTGTTCCTGACGCTCGTGCGATATCGAGTTCACCATCGAGCAGGGCAAGCTCTGGATGCTCCAGACCCGCGTGGGTAAGCGCACTGCTACCGCCGCCCTGCGCATCGCCATCGAAATGGTCGAGGAGGGCCTGATTACCCGCGAGGAGGCCGTGGGCCGTATCGATCCCGCGCAGCTCGACCAGCTTCTGCACCCGCAGTTTGATGCCTCCAAGAAGTACGAGGCTCTGGCCAGCGGTCTGAACGCCAGCCCCGGGGCCGCCGTGGGCGAGGTCGTGTTCTCGAGCGACGATGCCGTCGCGCGCGCCAACGAGGGCCACAAGGTCATTCTGGTTCGCTGGGAGACTAACCCCGATGACCTGAAGGGCATGGTGGCCGCCGAGGGTATCTTGACGAGCCACGGTGGCAAGACGAGCCATGCCGCCGTTATCGCTCGCGGTATGGGTACGCCCTGCGTCTGCGGCGTCGAGCGCTTCCACATCGACGCCACCGAGAAGGTCGTGCGCATCGAAGGCAGCGATCGTGTGCTGCACGAAGGCGATGTCATCTCCATCGACGGCACCCAGGGCATCGTCGTCGATGGCGCTGTCGATTTGGTCTCCGCCGAGCTCACCGGCGACCTGGACACCATCCTGTCCTGGGCCGACGAGATTCGCCTGGACGAGACCTGTGGCCACGCCAACCATGTGCGCGTCAACGCCGACACCCCCGAGGACGCCGAGCTCGCCCTCGAGTTTGGTGCCGAGGCTATTGGCCTGTGCCGCACCGAGCACATGTTCCTGGGCGATCGTAAGAACATCATCCAGAGCTTTATCCTGTCCGATGATGAGGCCGTGAAGCAGCAGGCCCTGTCCGACCTGCTCAAGGTTCAGACCGAGGACTTCCTGGCAATGTTCAAGACCATGTCCGGTCGCGACGTAGTTGTTCGCCTGCTCGATCCGCCGCTTCATGAGTTCCTGGATAATCCTCGCGAGCTCGAGGTCGCCATCACCAAGAAGGAAGCCGCCGGCGCCAGCGAGGAAGAGCTTGCCGTCCTGCGTGCCCGCCTGCGTCGTATCGACGGCATGGTCGAGTCCAACCCGATGCTCGGCCTGCGCGGTGTGCGCCTGTCCGTTGTCTTTAGCGATCTGCCGCTCATGCAGGTTCGCGCCGTCGCCACGGCTGCCGCTCGCCTCATCAAGGAGGGCGTCGACCCGCGTCCCGAGATCATGGTTCCGCTCGTCTCCATTACGGCCGAGCACGTTCAGACTCGCGAAGTCATCGAGCTCGTGATCGCCGAGGTTTCCGCCGAGGAGGGCGTCGAGCTCAACATTCCCGTGGGCACGATGCTCGAGCTGCCGCGTGCCTGCATGGTTGCCGACGAGATCGCGCAGCACGCCGACTTCTTCTGCTTTGGCACCAACGACCTCACGCAGACGACCTTCGGCTTCTCTCGAGACGATGCCGAGGCCAAGTTTATCCCGCTGTACATGCACAAGAAGATCTTGAAGGACAACCCCTTCGAGACCATCGACACGGCGGTACTCGAGCTGGTGCGTATGGCCGTCGAGAAGGGTCGCACCACCAACCCCGGTATGCACTTTGGCGTGTGCGGCGAGCACGGCGGCGACCCCAAGTCCATCAAGGCCCTGTTTAACGTGGCCGATGCGGACTACGTGTCCTGCTCGCCCTATCGCGTGCCCCTCGCGCGCCTGGCTGCCGCCCAGGCCAAGCTCGAGGCCAAGCGTTCCGCCTAACGTTTTGGGTTTGGGCGCCTAGCGTAGCCCCCTTCACGCCGCCCGTCTCATTCGTGAGGCGGGCGGTTATCATGTGCGGGTTTTGTCTTTTTGTCTGCGTAAAAAATTGTTCTTGCAGCAGAAACCCGCGCGTGTATACTCGAATACGTTTGTTCAACTACGTGCCGGCCAAGGTGGTACGGCACCTCTAGAAGAGTAAGGAATTGCACATGGATTACATCCGCGCAATCGAGCGTCAGCAGATCCGCGAGGACATTCCTCAGGTTCGCGTCGCCGACAACGTCAAGGTTCACTACCGCATTAAGGAAGGCGACCGCGAGCGCATCCAGGTCTTCCAGGGCGACGTCATCCGCATGGCCGGCGCCGGTGCCCGTGAGACCTTCACCGTCCGCAAGATTTCCTTCGGTGTCGGTGTTGAGCGTACCTTCCCGCTTCACAGCCCCAAGATCGCCAAGCTCGAGGTCGTCCGTCATGGTCGCGTCCGTCGCGCCAAGCTGTACTACCTCCGCGACAAGGTGGGCAAGGCTGCTCGCATCCCCGAGAAGCGCTAAGAAGATCGCAGCGTCTGTCCACTCGTTTGGACAAAAGGGTCACCTTCGGGTGGCCCTTCTTTTTATCTGATTTGCATACAAGGAGGGCCTGGTATGGCCAATATGACGAGCTCGGTTTCGGCATCGCAGGTTGCCGGCGAGCTGGCGAGCGCCACGTTCGAGGAGATTCCCGCCCTCGTGGAGCATTATCGCGAGGATCCGCGCCAGCAGGTGATCAAGGCTTGCGAACGTGCCCTTAAGCGCCATGCCAAGGAGCTTGCCGAGCGCGAGCGCGTCAACGGCATGTATGAGCTTATGCATGAGCTCGGCGGTGATGGTGTGGTCGTGGGCGTCGACGAGGTGGGCCGTGGCTCGGTAGCGGGTCCCTTGACCGTGTGTGCCGTGTGTCTTCCGATGGAGCCGCGCATCTGGGGCATCAACGATTCCAAAAAGCTCACGCCGGCGCGCCGCGAGCTGCTCTCGGTGAAGATTGCCGAGGTGGCGACTGCTATCGGCTTTTGCCATATCGCTCCTGCAGATATCGATGAGATGGGCATGGCCCGCGCCATTCGAGCCGCTGTCGCGGGTGCGGTGTCCGATACGGGGCTTGAGCCCGATTGCGTGCTTATGGACGGTAACCCCTTGGGCGCCGTTCCCAACGAGCGCGACGTGGTCAAGGGCGACGCCAAGATCGCCTGTATCGCCGCGGCATCCATCATGGCAAAGGTCACGCGTGACGAGATGATGGTCGAGTACGACGCCGAGTACCCCGAGTACCATTTGGCCGAATCGAAAGGCTATGCGAGCCCCGAACACATCGAGGCCATTCGCAAACATGGTCTTTCTCCGCTGCACCGTGTGAGCTTTTGCGGAAACTTTCTGCAGACTGAGCGCCTTTTTTAGGCCAATTGTGGAGACTGGGACCATAAGGGTTCCATAAACTTGCTGGTAGGGGCCGCGTGCAACGTCATTGTTGCATGCGGCCCCTCATTTGTCGGCATTTGGTTTGCTTTTGGTTTGCTTCCGGTACTTACCCGCATGAAACCTGCCCTCATTATCGAGGCAATACAGAGAGCGGGAAAGGAGACCCCATGTGTGCCGCAGGCAAACCGAGTAAGACGCAGCAGCTCAAGGAGCGTTGGGAAGAGGGGGAGCTCGATTGCGGGTCGATCACGCCCGAGTTTATCAAGGGACTCAGTCCTCGCGAGCTCGGTATGCTGGGCGAGCTTATCGCAATCGATTACTTTAACGAGCGCGGCTATGCATTGCTGGAACAAGGCTATCGATGCTCGGAGGGCGAGGCCGACCTGGTGCTGCTCGACGAGCTCGACGATGTGGTGGTGATGGCCGAGGTCAAGACCAGGCGTGTTGCGCTGGATTGCGACACGCGGGTGTTTCCCGAGGAAGCGGTGAATGCCCAAAAGCAGCGGCGCTATCGTCGCATCGCGAGTTGTTACCTCATGGAGCATTATCCGCTCAAGGCGATCCGCTTCGATGCCGTGGGCGTCACCATTCGCGGAGGGCATATCGCCGAGATCGAGCACCAGTACAACGCGTTCGATTGGCAGGTGTCGTGATGGCGTTCGAAACTTTTGCCGTTCACGCAGCCTGTATCCGCGGCGTCGAGGCGATTCCCGTCACGGTCGAGGTTTCGCTTGCGGGCGGCATCCCGGGCATCCAGATGCTCGGCATCCCGAGTATGGAGGTCATGGAGTCGCGCGGGCGCATTCGCTGCGCGATGCGCTCTGCCGGATTCGAGATCCCGCGCTCGGGCATTACGGTCAATCTGGCGCCGGGCGATATCCGAAAGACCGGTAGCGGTTTTGACCTGCCGATAGCCATTGCGGTGCTTGCGGCCGATGGGCAGATTCCACGCGACAATCTCGACCGCTGCCTCATTGCCGGCGAGCTCGGCTTGGATGGCACGGTGCTTCCCGTCAAGGGCGAAGTGGCGTTTCAGCTGCTGGCTCGCGACATGGGGCTGTCTTTTATCGCCGGCAGGTCCGACCAGCATGTTCCGCTTGCGGGGGTCGATTGCGGTTTTATCGATCATCTGTCGCAGCTTGCCCGCGGTATGGGCGAGGCAGCTCGGCATTATCTGGATTCTGAAGTGCTCGAGGCCTCTTTTGAGCCCGAGCTCGATTATGCCGACGTGCTGGGGCAGGAGGTCGCCAAACGTGGCATGGCGCTTGCGGCCGCCGGCGAGCTCGGCTTGCTCATGATCGGTTCGCCCGGTTCGGGCAAGACCATGCTTGCGCGCCGCATGACGGGTATCTTGCCCGAGCTTTCCGTCGAGGATCAGCAAGAGGCGCTGTGTATCCATTCGGTCTTGGGTGAGAATATCGATGGCCTGCTTGCGGGGCATCGGCCGTTTCGAAGTCCCCATCACAGCATTTCGACAGCGGGCCTTATTGGCGGGGGGCGCCCGGTGCATCCGGGCGAGATCAGCCTTGCCCATGGCGGCGTGCTCTTTTTGGACGAGCTTGCCGAGTTTCCCACCGGTGTGCTGCAGACGCTTCGTCAGCCAATCGAGCGCGGCTATGTCAGGATCGTGCGCGTCGATGGCGCCTTTACGTTTCCCTCGCGCTTTCAGCTGCTTGCGGCGAGCAATCCCTGTCCCTGCGGCTTTTTGGGCGATCGCGAGGTCCCGTGTCGCTGTTCGGCATCGATGGTCGAGCGCTACCGGTCCAAGCTGCGCGGTCCCTTGGCCGACCGTATCGACCTGATGCTCGATGTGACCCGCCCCGATCCGCAGGTGATTATCGAGGGCGCCGAGGGCATGTCGTCGGCCGAGCTGCGCGACTACGTTGTCCGCGGTCGGGCTTTTCGTGCCTGGCGCGAGTCCCGTATGGATGATGCGGATGCCGAGGCCGAGCACGATGAGTCACGGTCCATTGACGGCGTCGTGTCGACCTTTGCACTCGACGAGGCCGCCGAGAAATGCGTGCTTGGATTGTCGAAGCGCACGCATCTCACGGGACGCGGCATCGTGCGTCTGGTTCGCATCGCACGCACGATTGCCGATGTCGCAGAAAGCGAGCGGGTGACGCAAGACCACGTGCTCGAGGCCGCGATGTATCAGGGAAGGAGGGATCAGTGATGGGTGAGGAGACTTTTGAGCTGCATCCCGGTGATGCCTTGTATCCAGATGCCGTTTTGGAGCTCTCTGATGTTCCCCAGACGTTCTATGTGCGTGGCGACCCCGCCGCACTGTCGACTCCCGCGCTCTCCATCATCGGCGCTCGCAAGGCCTCGCCGTACGGCCTGGCCGTGGCAGAACTTGCGGCCAAGGTTGCCGTGGAAGCGGGGGTGACGGTGGTCTCGGGCGGTGCGGTCGGCTGCGACCAGGCCTCGGGTTGGGCCGCGGTCAACGCCGGGGGCAGGCACGTCTTGGTTTTGGGTACGGGCGCCGACGTGGTCTACCCGCGTTCGAGTGCGGGGCTTATCGCGCGCACGATCGATACGGGCGGTGCGGTCGTGTCCATCTCGCCTTGGGGCATGGGGCCGCGTAAGTTTGCCTTTCCGCGGCGTAACCGGGTGATTGCCGCGCTTTCGCAGGCACTCTTCGTGTCGGAGGCCGGCATGCCTTCGGGCACGTTCTCGACGGCGGAGGCCGCCATGGACCTGGGGCGCGAACTGCTTGCGGTACCGGGCTCCATTTTGTCGCCCGAGTCGCGCGGGACCAACTACCTCATTGCCAACGGGGCCTGCTGCATTATTGACGAGGAGTCCATCGAGATGGCCATCTCTCGAATCTACGGTACCCTGCGCTATTCGCGTCCCGATGCGCCCGGCATCGCCGACCTGGATGCCACACAGCAGACTGTGATGCATGCCCTCATCGCCTCGCCGCTCAAGGTTGAAGACATCGCCACACTCGTCTCCCTCGATGCCGTCGGTGTGCTCAAGCTCCTGGGCTCGCTCGAGCTCGAGGGCCTCATCGAGCGCATGATGGATGGAAGGTATGCGCCCTCCAAGTTTGCCCTTCACGCCCAGACGCCCTTCGGTCACAATGGAAAACGTGTCAATTAGAAAGGTGTTTGCAGATGCTGTTTGATCAGGTGACGGTTATCGGTGGCGGTCTGGCGGGATCGGAATGCGCGATTCAGCTGGCAGATCGCGGGTTCGCCGTAAAGCTGTGCGAGATGCGCCCACAGGTGAGCTCTCCTGCCCACCATACCGATCACTTGGCGGAGCTCGTCTGCTCCAATTCGTTTAAGTCGACCCGTCCCGATTCTGCCGCCGGCCTGCTGAAGGCCGAGCTCGAGCGCATGGGCTCGGTGCTGCTCGACTGCGCTCATCGTGCGGCCGTTCCCGCTGGCGGCGCCCTGGCGGTCGACCGCGTCAAGTTTTCCGAGCTCGTCGAGGCCGAGGTTGCCGCCCGCCCCAATATTGAGGTCGTCCACGGTGAGGTCACCCAGATCCCCGGGGGTCATGTGGTTATCGCCGCGGGCCCCTTGTGCTCGCCGGCATTGAGCGAGGAGGTCATGAAGCTCGTCGGCGGTGACGCCCTGGCGTTCTTTGACGCGGCCGCCCCGATTG
>ENA-OOXJ01000817-OOXJ01000817.1-human-gut-metagenome-genome-assembly--contig:-NODE-817-length-23637-cov-11.262658_pt1 | contig 23637 bp, 18 predicted proteins | sample MGYA00241587_ERZ501343 | MGnify/ENA primary metagenome ERZ501343 (study PRJEB25962, sample SAMEA2042918) | human gut metagenome | biome: human gut; feature: human-associated habitat; material: faeces... | reverse complement strand
ATATTTTCCTGACAGCCGTCGCCGCGCTTGCGGTGGCGGCTTCTTGCAATGACAGTACCATTCCCGCTCCCTATGGCCCCGTACCGACGGAAGCCCAGATGGAGTGGCAGAAGATGGAGTACTATATGTTCGTACACTTCGGCCCCAACACATTTACAGACAGTGAGTGGGGGACAGGTGACGAGAATCCGGACGTGTTTGCGCCCACGGACCTTGACTGTGAGCAGTGGGCCCGTATAGCCCGCGAGGCAGGAATGAAGGGCATTATCCTCACAGCCAAGCATCATGACGGCTTCTGTCTGTGGCCCAGCAAGTACAGCCGTCATACCGTAGCCCAGAGCTCCTGGCGGAACGGCCGGGGCGATGTGCTGCGTGAGTTGGCGGATGCCTGTGAGAAGTATGAGCTCCGCCTCGGAGTCTACATTTCTCCCTGGGACCGCAACCACCCTGCCTACGGCACTGAAGCCTATAATGAGGTATTTGCCGGCTGTATCACCGAGGTGCTGACCGAGTACGGCGATATCTTCGAGCTCTGGTTCGACGGGGCTGATGACGGGGAGGGCGACGCACCGAGCCGTTACCGCTGGAAATATTTCAATGCCACAGCCCATACACTTAATCCGGACCTGGTCATTTTCAGTGATGTAGGACCCGGATGCCGGTGGGTGGGCAACGAGCGCGGATATGCCGGGGAGACCAACTGGTCGCGGCTGGATGTCGCCGGATTCGCTCCGGGACGTCTGGCACCTCCCCGTGATACCCTCAACTGCGGCAATGTACACGGCAGTCAGTGGATTCCTGCCGAGGCAGACGTGTCCATCCGTCCCGGCTGGTTCTATTCTCCTTCGACCGACAGCCTGCTCAAGAGTGTGGACGAGCTTATGGAGATATACTATGCGTCGGTAGGGCGTAATGCCAATCTGCTGCTCAATGTTCCTCCTGACCGCCGTGGCCGCATACATCCGGCTGATTCCGCCCGCTTGATGGAGTTCCGCGACGCCCGTACGGAGGCATTCCACGCAGACTATGCCAAGATGTCCCGCGCGTATTCCGGGACGGTCCGCGCCAATTCCCCCAAGTATGCCGCTGCAAATGCCGTTGACGGCCGCTACTCGACCTATTGGACGACGGATGACAGTGTCACCTCCGCCTCTTTCACCGTGTATTTCCGCAGAGACAGGAAGGTCAGTTCGGTGATGCTCCAGGAGTACATCCCTCTGGGACAGAGAGTCAAGGAGTTCAGTGTGGAATGCCGCCTGGGAGAGACAGGGGAGTGGAAGGAGGTCTGCCGCGGTACGACGATAGGGTACAAGCGGATCATGCGCTTCGACCCTGTTGAGGCTTCCGAGGTAAGATTCAATATCATAGATTCTTACGCCTGCCCTCTGATCAACAATGTCGCGATATACTGACCCGTTTGCCGGCCTGACCGGTGACAGGAGTTCCTGTTTTTGTGACATTATGGCACTGATTCGGGAAGTGGTATCGGTTTTGCAGAGGCATAAGTCAGAAATTAAAATTTAAAACGTTACTACCATGATTACCGAAAAATTACAGAATGCGATCAATGATCAGATCATCGCCGAGATGTGGTCGGCCAACCTCTACCTTTCCATGTCTTTCTATCTTGAGAAAGAGGGTTATGACGGAATGTCACACTGGATGAAGAGACAGTCTCAGGAAGAGCTCGAGCATGCTTACGGCATGGCTTCCTTCCTCCAGAAGAGAGGCGGTACAGCCAAAGTCAGCATGATCGACGTAGTGCCTCAGGGCTGGGGCAGCGTGCAGGAAGTCTTCAAACACGTCTATGAGCACGAGTGCCACGTAACAGCCTTGATCGACAAGATGGTCGACATCGCCCGCGAGGAGAAGGACAAACCCTCCGAGGATTTCTTCATGACCTATATCCGCGAGCAGGTCGAGGAAGAGGCAACCACCCTCTCCATCTATGAGAAAGTACAGCGTTCCGGCGAAGCTGGCCTCGTAATGCTGGACAGCAAGCTCGGCGAGCGCAAATAATCCCGTAACTTTCAGAGTTTGTTTTTTCTAAACTATAGGTCGGCCTGCATTTCCGGGCCGGCCTTTCTTTTTGCCAACCGCACGGTGCACATTCGCCGAATAAAGCCGCAGACACTTGCTTTGCTTAGGACTTACCACACCGGCACCGAATCGCGGGAATTGCTGCCGTTGCGGCAAACAGTTACCACGTTCACTCTCGTAATAGGCCTTCTAGAAGGTACTTCGCCAGCAGCGTCTTACCACACCGGCGCCGAATCGCGGGAATTGCTGCCGTTGCGGCAAAGTTTCATCGTACATAGTACATAATACCTGCTTTTTGGAATGTGAACAATTCCACTAAACAGTATCGTTGAAAACAATTGCCTTATGGTCAATAAGTTCTGATCCGGCGATTTGTTAAGTGGGGCATTATGTCGCCAAAACAGGACTTTTTTGAGTCACTAAACAGTATCGTTCTAGATAAATGCTGATTCATAGGTATTTGCTTTTAACTATCGTTTTTAGTGACATTCTCACATCCTCGTCTCCTCGTATCCCCCACATTCACGCCATCTCATTTTGTACGGAGGAGGATATACTCTCCCGGCATTCCTTCGGGGCAAAAAGCCATGGAACTGTTCTCGCCCTTATTGTCGCAAGAGCCATACTCTGGCTGAGGTGGGACTGCCGTTGTGGGGTGTGACCGGATGGGACAGCCGGCTCGAAACGGTCTGCCGGCCCCGTTTTCTGTTGTGTCAGTCGTGTTTTGCAGATGTCGTGTCGTGCTTTGCGGATGTGGTGTCTTTCGCGGGGAGACGTCCGGCACGGCGGAGGGCATCGTCGATGAGCCACTGGAGCTGGCCGTTGATTGAGCGGAATTCGTCTGCGGCCCATTTCTCCAGGGCTTCCATCGTTGTTGCGTCTATGCGGAGTACGAAGCTTTTGGTTTTTGGCTGCTCTTTTGTCATCCTGTTTTTCTTTTACTACTGGTAGAGCGAGCCGGTATTGAGCACGGGCTGGGCTGACTCGTCGGCGCAGAGGACTACCAGCAGGTTGCTTACCATGGCGGCCTTCTTGGCCTCGTCCAGTTCGACGATGTCCTTGTCGTTTATTTCCTTGAGAGCCATCTGAACCATGGATACGGCTCCCTCGACTATCTTCTCGCGGGCGGAGATGATAGCTTCGGCCTGCTGTCGGCGGAGCATCACGGCGGCTATTTCCGGTGCGTATGCCAGATAGTTGATGCGTGCTTCCAGTACTGAGATACCGGCCATCTCCAGACGCTCGTTGAGTTTCTCGACCAGTTCGCGGTTGATGGTTTCCCCGCCGTTGCGCAGGGTCAGGGTCTCGGTGGTCTCCGAACCGAGGGTGTCGTAGGCATAGTTGCCGGCCACCTGGCGGAGAGCGGCGTCGCTTTGGACGCGGACGAAGGACTCGAGGGCGGTCATCCGTCCTGCGTTGCTGTCTGCTACAGAGACTCCGGCTTCTCCGTTCTCGCCTTTCTTGCCCTTTGCGGACAGGCTTGCAGCCATTGTCTGGGTATCAATCTCGAAGATGGCCTTGTACACGTCCTCCACCTTCCATACGAGGATCAGACCCACGAGAATCGGGTTGCCGTTACGGTCATTGACCTTGATCGGATCCACATTGATATTGCGGGCACGGAGCGAGACCTTTTTCTTCGAATAGAAAGGATTGACCCAGAAGAAGCCTGTGCGGGTGAAAGTTCCGCGGTAGTTGCCGAAAAATACCATGGCCCGTGCCTGGTTGGGCTCCAGAGTCATCAGGCCGCATGGGAGGATGACAGCTATAATAAAGAGGATTACGGCCGTGACGCATAGAATGTAGTAAAGGAATGAACTTAGGCCGGCTTTGTGGGACTCTGCAAGTATGACGCAGGCCACACCGGCGGCGAGAAGCACAAAGTCCGTGAAAAGCATAAGAAATCCATTATGTGCGCGTCCGCAGAACGGGGTGTTGCGGGTAATCCGGGAGGGTGAATTGTTTTCCATTGCTGTTTATGATATTAAAATGATATCACAAATATATCATGTATTCTGCCATAATCCAAAATATATTTGAATTGTAATGAAAATTTAAAATGCCGTATCTGTAAAATATGATATATTTGCGCCTTGAAAAGTAACAGTTTAATCTAAAACACAATGAATTTCAAAAAAGTACTTTTGGCATCAGCCATTTTCGGAGCGCTGTTCGTGACTTCCTGCAAGGATAATGAAGGAGGTCCGATAGTTCCTGTTGACATTACGGTTTCTCAAACAGAATTGGAAATCGATTCAGTTGCAGGAACATACAATGTTACACTCAAGAGCAACAAAGCCTGGCATGTGGAGTGCGAGGTAGATAACCCTTGGGGAGATGAAGAAAAGAATTTTGAGAATGACCCCTGGATATCTGTTTCACCCGAGAGCGGAGAAGCTACAGAGGGACAGACTATTACAATTACCGTAAAGGCAAACGACCTTGTAACGACTGAAGACACGACCAGATATCATAGGGCTGTTGTTGTATATTTCAGGACAGACGAGCACATCTACGCGACAACTCTCGTGAGCCAGAGTGGAGGCAAGTATGCTCTCGACAAGCCCAATTCGTGGGAGCCTATAACCATAAGCAGTCTCAGGGAACAATATACTCCCAAGGACCAGTCTTCGACAGTGACAATAGACAAGCCTTTCTACATAACCGGAACAGTGGTCTCGTCAAATAATCCGCAGACGATGTCATCCGGCAACCTGTTCGTTCAGGATGACACTGCACCGCACAGCGGTCTGCTGGTATATGTAAATTCTGCCAATAGTTACTCCTTTGGAAATGAGGTGGAGGTAAGACTCAAGGGCGGAGAGATGAAATTTTATTACGGTCAGCTTGAGCTGGTTACCTCTGCTTCTAATGTGACAAAAATCAGTGACGGTGACGGTACGGCAGAATACGCAGAGATTGAGGGTGCCAGTCTGGTAAATGGTGACTACGAAGGACAGTATGTCAAGCTCTATGCGCAGGTAGTGCAGGGCGATCTCGGGAAAACTATGGGAAACAGCCCGTCGGTAGAGACAGAGGACGGATCTTCATTCCTTATGTATTCAAGAAAGGAGCCTTCATGGTCCGGAGACAAGGTTCCGCAGGGAGCGGGAGATCTCTACGGTCTCGTATCCAGTCATAGCGGCAAGTACCAGATCATTCCTCAGAAGGCATCGGATTTTGCAGGCATGACCGGTCAGAGGTTTACCGGAAGGCCTTCAATAGAATTGGCTGATGCAGTCCTTAATGAGGACAAGACTGCAATGACCCTCAGTGCATCATATGAATATGCGGGAGATATAAAGGATATTACTGAGGTAGGATTTGTATACAGAATCAAGGATGCCAAGGATTCTGTAATGCAGAAGGCCGAACTCGGACAATCATTTAAAATCACGGTTGAAGACCTGAAGGCATCAACGGCTTATGACTACTACGCTTATGTGAAGAAAGGAGACAGGACATACACAAGTGAAGTCAAGAGTGCCTCCACATCAGTCGGAGCCCTTGAAGTTGCGGAAATAATCGCGGCAATAAAGGATGGCGAGATCAGCAATGGCGCATCTTTCGCTTCGTTGGGACAGTTTGTGGAAGGTATAGTAGCTGCTGACAATGAGGGTGACAATTATTATCAGAAATATTCGCTTGTGGACGGAACCGGAGAGCAGGCTACAGGAATAGTGATCTATAAGTCAGGAAACAATGATCTGAAAGTTGGAGACAAGATCAGGATAAGCCTTTCGAATGCAAAATACGAAAACTATAGTGGTTTGCGTGAGATGGTTTTTGACGGCAACGCAGATATAAAGGTCCTCGAGAGCGGCGTTGATTTTACAGTGCCGGAACTTACCGCTGCCGAGTTCAATGCAGGAGACTGGCAGGGTATGTATGTAACAGTTACTGGGCTTACCAGTAAGAGCAAGGACGGTACTCTGTGGTGTGATGAGGATAAAAAGGAACCTGGTAAATACATAACGACAAATAGATATTTCCTGTCCGCTGACGGTGAGGAGGTAGCAGTCAGGAATACCGCCTTTGCTCAATGGGCCAAATCACCTATCAGGGCCGGTGTTACCGGTAGCATCTCCGGAACAGTGGAGATCCACAATGGGACACTTCAGATATATCCTGTTACAGCCAAGGATATTACAGCATTCACAACGCTTGAGTAAACAATGCGGTTTTACCTCAATGGGAGTGTGCCGGAATGAAAATTCTGCCGCACTCCCATTCTGGCATACCGCCTTGTCGTTAGAACAGATAACTTATGAAGAGGAAAGGAATAATACGTCTGGCAGTACTGCTTGCATCGCTGTCTGTCATGATCTTTTCCTGCGACAGGAACTCTTTCCCCGGTTCTGAGACCGGCCCGGAGGACGGCTCAGAGCAGTCTCCGGACAATCCGGATGATCCTGGTGAAGATACCAGTCCGCAGATTATTACCGTGTCCGAATTTCTGGCGAAGGATGTGGATACTACATGGCATTGGCTTGAGGCTACAATCATCACGATAGAGAATACCGAATACGGCAATTTCTGGGTCAAGGACTCTACCGGCATCCTCTATGTGTATGGTATGACGGGCGCCCGTGTGGAGCAGAATGACAAGTCGTTTGCATCGCTTGATCTTGAAACAGGCGATGAACTTACATTTGTCACACGCAGGGCTGAACACAATGGGCAGCCACAGGCAGGAGGAAGTACCTGGCCCGCCTATTACGTGTCCCATGTCGATAGAGATGATATTGTCGTGGATGATGTCCTTGTATCAGAGCAACCGCGGAAATGGATGGAGCTTCCCGCCTTCAGTCCTGCCGATGACCAGGTCTATGTCGCTTATTATGCAGCAGATGCCTCAGGTTCTCCGGTGAGGAACTATTCCATGCTGTATGATGCATCGGAGCGTGTGGCGTTGTGGGTGGCATATCCTCTTTGTGAAGACTATCTCGGTGAAAGCGGCCGTTCGGAGGCATGGAATTTCGACCCGTGGATTCCGGACATCTATGAACCCGTCATTCCGCGCAGCTGGGGCCCGGAGGAGTACAACCGCGGTCACCAGATACCGTCCGCGGACAGGACGGCTACGGATGCAATGAACGCCCAGACTTTCTATTTCTCCAATATGACAGTCCAGAATGCGGAACTGAATCAAGGAGTGTGGGGCGAGCTTGAAAACCAGGCGCGTGAATGGGCTGCAGAATGTGATACCCTTTATGTGGTGACCGGGCCTGTTCTGGACGCAGACGGAGACGGTACGCTTGAATATATGGATGACAATGCTGGAAATAAGGTGGCGATACCAGATGCCTATTTCAAGGCATTCCTGAAATGGAATGCAGACGGAAACTGCCATGCCATTGCTTTCTATTTTGAAAACAGGGAGTACAGCTATATCCGCCCTTGGCATGACGATATGCTGACAGTGGCAGAACTTGAGCGCACTGTCGGCATTACCTTCTTTGCCGGTCTGTCCGATGCTTTGCAGTCTGAGGTCAAAAACCGGATTGATTATGAAGTGTGGGGCTATCCCAGTCCTATGCAGGAATAAAACGAAAGAAAATGAAGAACAGGTTAAGACATATTCTGAATGTGGCGGCTGTGGTGGCCACGGCTGTTGTAGTGCAGGGATGTGGGGGAGGACATGTGCAGGATGCACGGGAGACGGCTGTAAGATTTGCCAATGCATATTATTCGGCGGACTATGAGACTGCTGCAGGGATGTGCTCTCCAGAACTGGAGGCTATGGTGCGGGAGTCCGGAGATCTTGTCGACAGCCTTCCGGATGCGGTCCGTGCGGAATTCATGGAGTTGTCCCAGGGTATGCATGCCTATGAAGGTGAGGTGCATGCATGGAGCAAGGATTCGGTGACCGTGGATTTTGACATCCTTTATCCAGGAGAACTGGAGCCGATGAAGACTTCCCTTACGGTAGTCAGGAATCCTCGGGAGGATGTCTGGCAGGTTGTGTATGCACAGGAGAGACAATGGTGAAATCTATGTTTTTTGACAATCATACCCATTCGTATTTCTCGGCCGATTCGCGGATGAGTATCACTGACGCGGTAAAGACGGCCAGTCAGAAAGGGCTTCGGGGTATCTGCCTTACCGACCATCTGGACTTCGATGCGCCGGAAGGGGTGACCGAGTTCACCTTCGAGGTGCCTGCGCAGCAGGAGGCGATAGACAGGGAGGTAGAGTATCTCGGTATAAATGCCGATGGCGGTCCCTATGGCGATTTCCTCTTGCTGAAAGGTGTGGAGATAGGCCTTCAGGACATCAGCATGCCCAAGATACGGAAAGTGCTGACAGACTATAGGTTTGATTCTGTGATCGCATCATTGCATCTGATCGACGGGCATGACCCTTATTTCGGGGATTACTACAGGCCGTACGGATACCGTCAGGCATACGGCCATTATCTCGAGGAGTTCGCACGCCTGATCAGGGTGATGCCGGATTTTGACATTCTCGGTCATTACGACTACATTGCCCGTTATCCGGACTATAAGGAGACAACTATCTTTTATCAGGAGTTCAGCGATGCGCTCGATTCGATTCTTTCATTTCTTGCCCAGAACGGCAAGACAATGGAAATCAATACAAAGACCTATCAGCTGTATCGTGGGCGCCGTCCTGATCTGGATATAGAAGTTCTCAAACGTTTCAGAGAGCTTGGCGGAGAAGCGTTGTCGTTCGGCTCCGATGCGCACGAAATAACACGTCTTGGAGACCGCTTTGACTGGTGCCGGGAGATGGCGTTGGCTGCAGGATTCCGGTATGAAGTCTATTACCGTGACAGGAAAGCGCAGTATATTACGTTATAAAAAAAGAGGAGCTTACTCCTCTTTTTTTGTTCTTGCCGCCTGCTTTGCAGCTTTCTTTTCGGCCTTTTCTTTGGCTTTCAATGCTTTAAGCTCTTCTTTAGAGAGTTTCCCGGTGGACCGGCAGTACTGCATCCATTGATCGTGTGTCAGCACTTTCTTGTAGGCGCTGTCCATCTGGGCGACCCATTTGTCCCTGACCTGTTTGAATGCGATATATTCTCTGGTGCCGGACATCTGCAGCCCCTGGAGCTCGTCATGCATGGCCCTCATATCGTGTTGCAGGATGGAATCGATGTAAAATGTCTGGTGTGGCTGTAGAGTAAGCAGCTTTTCAAGCCGGTCCGCTTCCTCGAGTGCCATTTCTTCCGGAGTCTTCTGCTCTTCCGGATCCTGGGCACTCAGAGATGCTGCGGGAAGGAGCATAATCAGCATAAAGGCTGTTCTGATAAAAATGTTGCGGTCCATCTTGTTGGATATAATCTTAAAAAATACTATTTTTGGTCTTATTTTATGCAAATTTATATAAAATCGGACAAGTAATATGAATAATTTCTTCAAATCAGCGCTTTGCACTGCTCTCGCACTGTTTTTGGTCCAGAGCGGATTTGCATGTACCAATGTATTGGTAACAAAGGGGGCTTCCAAGGACGGCTCGATCCTCATCACTTATTCGGCGGACTCGCACAATCTTTACGGGGAGCTGTATTTTACTCCGGCCGGATTCTTCAAGCCTGGCACACTGCTCAACATCAACGAGTGGGACAGCGGCAAGTATCTGGGACAGATCGCCCAGATGGAGGGCCGTACATACCAGACTGTGGGAAACATGAACGAGCACCAGCTCATCATCACCGAGACCACTTTCGGAGGACGCAGGGGCCTGCATGATCCTGACGGAATCATGGACTACGGCTCACTCATCTATATCACACTGCAGAGGGCAAAGACCGCCCGTGAGGCCATACAGACCATCGTGGATCTGGCCAATGAGTACGGCTATGCATCCAGCGGCGAGTCCTTCTCCATTGCAGATAAGGATGAGGTCTGGATTATGGAACTGATAGGCAAGGGCAGCAAGCTCGACAAGAAAGGACGCAATGTCAACAAGGGCATCGTCTGGGCAGCGGCCCGCATCCCCGACGGCTATATCTGCGCACATGCCAACCAGGCCCGTATCGACCACATCGACTTCGATGATCCCGAGAACTGGCTCTATGCCGAGGACGTGGTGGACTTCGCACGTGAGATGGGATTTTTCGAAGGGACTGACGAGGAGTTCAGTTTCTGTGACGCCTATGCTCCCATTGATTTCGGAGGAATGAGAGGCTGCGAGGCACGTGTATGGTCGGCATTCAATATTCTCGGAGGCGGTATGATCGGTGACAAGAAGGCCGAGGAGTATCTGGATTTTGCCATGGGTTACAATGGAGAGAACAAGATGCCGCTCTTCATCAAGCCTGCAGGCAAGGTCGGTCTGAAAGAGGTGGCGGATGTGATGCGTGACCATTATGAGGGTACTCCCATGGACATGACAGTGGATGCCGGAGCCGGCGGACACCATACCCCTTACAGATGGAGGCCCATGAATTTCGAATATGACGGTAAGGAGTATGTCAACGAGAGGGCCATTGCCACACAGCAGACCGGTTTCTGGATTGTGTGCCAGAGCCGCAGCTGGCTGCCCGACGAGATCGGCGGAGTCCTCTGGTTCGGAGTGGACGATGCGGCCACATCCTGCCTCACCCCTGTCTATACTACAATCAAGGAGACCCCGCTCTGTGTAAGAGTAGGCAACGGCAGCATGATAGAGTATTCCCCTACATCCCTATTCTGGGTGACAAACCGTATTGCCAATTTTGCTTATATGCTGTATGACCGCGTGGAACCTGAAGTACGTGCGGTGATAGATGAGTTCGAGAACACGGCTCTGGCCGAGCAGGGAGCCATCGATGCCGAGGCTCTGAAGATATTGGGCGAGAACCCTACCGAGGAGAGCATCTCGGCTACACGTGATTTCCTTACCGGATACAGTCTCGGCAAGGCCCAGGATCTTTTCGATACCTGGAAGGAACTGGACATTTATCTGCTCGTCAAGTATATGGATGGCAACATCAAGAAGGAGACCGGATACGGCAAGTTCAAGAGCAACGGACACTCTCCCCGTATTCCCGCCTTCCCTGACCAGCCCGGCTACAGCGATAAGTGGAAAGAGGTGGTGGCAAAGGATGCAGGAGACGTCCTCGAAGTTAAATAATGTTTGATTTCATAAACATATCCGTAATCGATATTATCGACATCATTCTGGTAGGTCTTTTGATCTACCAGATGTTGCGGATAATACGCGGCACTTCCGTATTCAACATCTTCACCGGCATCCTTCTGATCTATCTCACCTGGATGGTGGTGAAGGCGTTGAATATGAAGCTGCTGTCTTCAATACTCGGTCAGATCCTCGGAGTAGGAGTTATCGCTCTCATCGTGATATTCCAGCCGGAGATAAGGCGCTTTCTCCTGCATATAGGGAGCAGGTACCTGTCTTCGTCCCGCAACAATTTCTTCACGCGTCTGCTTCTTGGAAAGAATGACAAGGAGATGCAGGCCACATCCCTCGACGAGGTGGCTCAGGCCTGCCGCAGGATGGGGGAGACCCGCACCGGGGCCCTGATAGTGTTGCAGCACAACTCCTCCCTGGAGTTTGTCACAGAGACGGGAGACCGTATAGACGCTGCGGTCAACAGACGTCTGATCGAGAATATCTTTTATAAAAACACTCCGCTCCACGACGGGGCTATGGTCATAAACGGAGACCGTATTGTGGCGGCACGCTGCACCCTTCCCATAGTGGACAATCCCAATATCCCCCCACAGTACGGCATGCGTCACAGAGCCGCGGTAAGCATCACTCAGGATACTGATGCCGATGCAGTGGTGGTCTCGGAGGAGACAGGCAACATCTCTTTCGTAAGTGGGGGTGAAATGAAGACCATCACCAGTATCAGCGAACTCAAACTCTCCATTGAGAATTCATACCGTAAAGACAACTGATGACAAATGTCGTAAAAATAGAAGGGAAACTCGGGTTCGACAAGATCCGCGAGGCTGTCACCGGACGCTGTTCTACGGACTATGCCAAGGACAGGGCGATGGAAGAGCAGGTGTCCGTAGTGCCGGATGAGATAGAAAGACGTCTCGGTCTGACTGACGAGATGAGGGTCATACTGATGTTCGAGGCATCATTTCCGTCTTCCGGATTTGTGGACTGCATATCATTTCTTGTACCCCTCAAGAGCCCGTACTCCCATATAGATCTGGTATCTTTGGTGCAGCTCCGGTCTTCTCTCGATATTCTCCGCAAGGTGCTCAATTTTTTCAGCGGCAGCCGCGACGGGCAGTATCCTTTGCTCAGGGAAATGAGTTCGGCTGTAATTGCATTTCCGGAGGTACTCCGCAGGATAGATGACATCTTGGACAGGTTCGGGGAGGTAAAGGACAATGCCTCTGACGAGCTGTATGCAGTGCGACGTGCTATCAGGGACAAGGAGGGGGCAGTCTCCAGACGCATTCAGGCGATATTGCGCAAGGCCCAGGAAGACGGAGTGGCGGAATCCGACGCTTCGGTGTCTGTGAGGGAGGGCAAGATGCTGATACCTGTAGCTTCAGGCAACAAGAAGAAAGTTCCCGGCATAGTTTACGACGAGTCCGCTTCCGGCAAGACTTCCTTCATCGAGCCTATGGAGGTGGTGGAACTCAACAATCAGCTGCGCGAACTGCATTTTCAGGAGCAGAGAGAGATCCTGAAGATACTGACCGCCTTTACCGATTTCCTCCGTCCTTATATCGACGATGTGATCGAGTCGCAGAAGTTTATGGGTGAACTTGATTTCATAATGGCGAAGGCAGTGGTATCATCCCGCTTCCGGGCCGGTAAGCCGGTGCTTTCGGACCGTGGGGAACTTCTGCTGAGAAAGGCCCGTCATCCGCTTTTGGAGGAAGCTCTGCAGAAAGAGGGCAAGGAGATAGTCCCTTTGGACATAACGCTGACACCACAGAAACGCATACTCCTGATATCCGGACCTAATGCCGGAGGAAAGTCTGTGTGTCTCAAGACTGTAGGTCTGTTGCAGTATATGTTCCAATGGGGGATGCTCATACCGGCTTCCGAAAGTTCAGAACTTACTGTCTTCGACGATATGTTTGTGGATATCGGTGACGACCAGTCGATAGAGAACGATTTGAGTACCTACAGCTCGCATCTGCTTAATATGAAGGAGGCAGTCACCCGTGCAGATGACCGTTCGCTTGTGCTGATCGATGAGTTCGGTTCCGGTACGGAGCCGGCGGCGGGGGGTGCCATTGCGGAAGAGATACTGAGCGAGTTCGAGAAGAAAGGCTGTTATGGAGTGATAACCACGCATTATACCAATCTTAAATTCTATGCCGACCGCAGCGGAAGCATCATCAACGGAGCCATGCTGTTCGATGTGCGGAACATCCGGCCTCTTTTCCGTCTGGAGATGGGCCTTCCCGGCAATTCGTTTGCCTTTGAACTGGCCCGTAAGATAGGTCTCCCGGAATCTATTGTAAAGGGAGCGGAGGAAAGGGCCGGAAAAGACTATGTAGCGGTGGAGAGGAACCTGCGCAGGATTGCCCGTAACAGGCGTGAAATAGAGGAAAGGCTCATTCGTGTCAAGGCTGCAGACCGTACTCTGGATTCGATGACGGAAAAGTACGAGAAGGAACTTTCGGAGATCAAGGCCCTGCGCAAGAGTGTGCTGGATGAGGCCCGCGCACAGGCAGCCGAGATAGTGGCTCAGGCCAACAGGCAGATTGAACGTACGATACGTGAGATAAAGGAGTCTCAGGCAGAGAAAGAGCGTACTCAGGAAGTCCGTGCAGACCTGCGTGAGTTTGCCCGTAACATAGCTGAAGACACATCCAAGACCGGAATCGAGGAGAAAATCGAGCGTAAAATGGCGCAGATCATCGAGCGCAAGCGCCGTCAGGAAGAACGGAGAGCCCGCAGGGAAGCAGGAGAGAATGTCTCTCCGGATTCCGATGATACAAAGCCGGCTTTGCAGGAAACAGCCTCGCCACAGCCGTTGCAGCCGGGTACCTTTGTGCGCCTCGAGGACGGGGGCATGTGCGGGGAGGTGGTGCAGATTACAGGACGGAAAGCCACTGTGGCCGTTGGCGAGATTCTGACCCGTGTGGATGTGTCCAGGCTCACTCCGTTGTCCGCCAATCAGTTCCGTTCAGCCGTGAAGTCACCGAAGACTGTCACGTCAGGTGTCTCGCTCTCGTCTTCCATTTCTGAGCGCAAGCTCAATTTCAAGCCATCAATAGATATCCGCGGCATGCACCTCGAGGAAGCAATTCCTACGGTTACACGCTATATTGATGATGCCCTTATGGTCGGCATGTCTGAGGTCAGTATCCTGCACGGCAAGGGGGCCGGGGTCCTCAAAGAGGAGATCCGAAAACTTCTGCGTATTACTCCGGGCGTAGTGTCTTTTGCTGACGAGCACGTAGAGCGTGGCGGTTCAGGTATCACCGTTGTCAGACTTTCTTAGAAGCAGCCGGAGGGAAATATGGACTGGTGCAGGGGCTGGAAGGAGCTGGCGGATATGGTATGGCCGAGGAAATGCGGCGTATGCGGCGGATACCTCGGTACTGAGGAACGGTTTGTGTGTCAGGAGTGTCTGAAGGACATGCCATTGACATATTTCTGGAGTTGGCGCGGCAACCCTGCTGAGCAGATTCTCTGGGCACGGACCTATTTCGAGGGGGTGGTGTCCCTGTTCTATTATTCCAAGGACAATGATTACCGCCGTCTTCTGCACATGCTGAAGTACAAAGGCAATATCGCTCTTGGCAAGTGGCTGGGGCGGATGTTGGGAGAGCGGATGCGTTCTGCAGAATATCCGCGTCCGGATGTGATCATACCGGTGCCGCTGCACTGGCGGCGGAAGTGGAAGCGCGGTTACAATCAGGCCGAGGCCATAGCCCGTGGTATAGCGGAAGGTCTTGGGGAGGAAAAAGTGCCTGTCCTGACCGGGGTAATGCGCCGTATAAGGTACAGCACTTCCCAGACGCATATTTCGGTCGGTTCCAAATGGGAGAACGTATCCGGAGCATTTGTCCTTGCAGATAAAAAGAAGGCCGCTGAAATGCTCAGCGGCCGTCATATACTCATAGTGGACGATGTCCTGACAACCGGGGCGACAGCAGAGGCATGCTGGGATGTCCTCAGGACCGTGCCGGGAGTAAGAATCTCTTACGCAAGTGTGGCGTTCGTCCTCCGTAAGATCTGAGTCCTACAGACCGAACTCCTTGCGGACCAGGTCGACAGAATCGAGCAGCTCCCATCCGAAGAACTGCAGTTCCTTTTCCACTGTCTTGCCGTCGCGCACTATTTCCACTTTCTGCCTGTAGGGGTCGCGTCCGAAGTGTCCGTATGCGGCTGTCGGCTGGTAGATAGGATTCTTCAAGTCGAATTTCCGGATGATGGCAGCCGGACGCAGGTCGAAGATGGAGCGGATTTTCTCGGCTATCTCTCCGTCGCTCATGTTGACCTTGGACTTTCCATAGGTGTCGACAAAGATGCTGACAGGCTCGGCTATGCCTATGGCGTATGCCAGCTGGATCAGAATCTCGTCTGATACTCCTGCAGCTACCAAATTCTTGGCGATGTAGCGTGCCGCGTATGCAGCCGAACGGTCTACCTTGCTCGGATCCTTGCCTGAGAATGCTCCGCCGCCGTGTGCACCCTTGCCTCCATAGGTGTCTACGATGATCTTGCGTCCGGTCAGTCCTGTATCTCCGTGAGGACCTCCGATTACGAATTTGCCGGTAGGGTTGACATGGAGGATGAAATTGCCGTCGAAGAGTCTGCGGGTTCTTTCAGGAAGGCGGGCGATGACTCTCGGAATGAGAATTCTGCTGATGTCCTCGCGTATTCTGTTCTGGATAGCCGCATCGTTTTCCTGAGTGCCGGGAACCATTCCGGGAGCTGCGGGGAAATCATCGTGCTGTGTGGACACTACGATTGTGTGTACCCTCAGCGGACGGTGGTCGTCGCTGTATTCGATGGTGAACTGGGATTTGGCGTCCGGCCGGAGATATGGCATCGGGGAGGGGCTCTCCCTGCGGATCTTTGCCAGCTCTATCAGTGTGATGTGGGCAAGGGTGAGCGGAAGGGGCATATACTCCTCGGTATCGTTGCAGGCGTAGCCGAACATCATTCCCTGGTCGCCTGCACCCTGTTCTTTCTCTTCGGCGCGTACCACACCTCTATTTATATCAGGAGACTGTTCGTGCAGTGCCGAAAGTATGCCGCATGACTTGGAATCGAACATGTAGTCGGCTTTTGTATAGCCTATCTTTTCTATTACGCCGCGTGCCACATTCTGTATGTCCACGTATGCATGGTCAGAGCGCACTTCTCCGCATATCACAGCAAGTCCGGTGCTTACAAATGTCTCGCAGGCCACCTTGGCCTCGGGGTCCTGGCGCAGAAAATCATCGAGGATGGCGTCCGATATCTGGTCCGCCACTTTGTCGGGATGTCCTTCTGAAACTGATTCTGAAGTGAAAAAATAAGACATGGTGTTAATGTTAAAAGTATATAAAACAAAAAAATCTCTTCCGAACGAGTTTCGGAGAGATTTGACAAAACACTAACTGTATGAAAGATTCATTTTAGCATTTTTTAGTGTGGTTGCAAGCAGTCAAATCTGTCCACAATCTCGTTTCGACATTCCCTTTCGGAAATGTCACGCAAATGTCATGACAAAAATTTGGATATGCAAATTTTTTTGAATTTTTTTGCGGAAAATTTTAAAACCAATTTACAATCACACCAATGAAAAGTACGATCAGAAAGATTGCATTGACAGTTTTGAGCGTCTTTGCGGCTGTTGCCGTGTCCGCTCAGGTCACAACCTCATCAATCAGCGGTAGGATTACTGACGAGAACGGGGCCGATATCGCAGGCGCGACTGTGATAGCCGTCCATGTCCCTTCAGGAACACAGTACTGGACGATTTCGGATTCGAAAGGTAGCTACCGTCTTCTTAACATTCTTCCAGGCGGGCCTTATACTGTAAGGGTAGAGATGCTCGGCTTCAGTATTACGGAAGTGACTGGAATCAATGTTGCACTTGCAGACAATTTTGTAGTAGATGCTGCTCTTCAGGAGGAGTCTATGGACCTCGATGAAGTAGTAGTGGTGGCCGAGAGCGTCACATCCAACATGCGTTCGGACAGAGCCGGCGCCGTGACCTCAGTCGACCTCAAGTCAATCAACAGTATACCTGTCATCAGCCGTGATGTCCAGGATATCATCAAACTTACCCCTCAGGCATACGACAGCGGCAACGGTCCCCAGATCGGTGGAGGTACCTACCGTCAGAACAACTTCACCATCGACGGTGCGGCTGCAAACAATGCCTTCGGTATCGGAGGAACCATGCCTGCCAACGGCTCGCCTATCTCGATGGATGCCATCGAGCAGATATCGGTCAATGTCACTCCTTTCGATGTACGCCAGAGCGGATTTATCGGAGCAGCCATGAATGCTGTGACACGCTCGGGCCACAATACCTTCGAAGCATCGGCCTACTCCTATTTCTATAATGAAAAATTCAGAGGAAAATATGTGGAGGGCAATGAACTTACCATCAATCCCGAGCAGCATCTCCTCGTGGGAGCACGTGTCGGCGGTCCCATTATCAAGGACAAGCTCTTCTTCTTCCTGAACTTCGAGATGGAGAGGGATGTAGAACCCGGTCCTTCGCGTCGTGCGGCGACCGCATCCGCACCCTATACTGACGGAAATGACGGAATCGCCCGTCCTTCAGAGTCTGTGATGAATGCTCTTTCAGACTATCTCGTCAATCAGTGGGATTACAATCCTGGAGCATATCAGGGATACTCTACAGTCAGCCCCGCCTACAAGTTCCTTGCCCGTATCGACTGGAACATCAATAACAACCATAAGCTCAATATCCGCTACAACATGACCCAGTCGAAGAGCCCTATCTCCCCTTCGACATCTACAAGCGGTCTCGGTGACAGGAATTTCACCATCAACAGCCGTACAGCCATGACGGCCCTGTATTTCCAGAATGCCCGTTACTTCCAGGAGAACAACTACTCCTCTATCGTAGCCGAGCTCAACTCCCGCTTCCTTGACGGAAAAGTCAACAATGTGCTCCGTGCCACCTATTCCCATCAGAACGAGCCCCGCAGCACAGAGGGCGGTATGTTCCCCTTCGTGGATCTTGTGGTAGGCGATAACATCTATACCTCTTTCGGTACCGAACTCTTCTCCCTCGGCAACCTCAGGGATGTAAACACTGTCACAGTGACCGATGAGGTGACCGCTTCCCTTGGCATCAACCAGCTTACAGCCGGTGTCCAGTATGAGTGGAACAGGACAAAGAACGGTTTCCAGAGGTTCGGAGCAGGTTACTACACCTTCAAGTTCGATACAGAGGATGCCCTTATGAGCGCCATCAACAACAATACTCTGTTCGACAACCCTTACCAGTACGCCATTACCCATTCGTTCAACGATGACTGGTCTCAGGCTTTCCCTCAGTTCGATTTCCATCAGGTATCCCTCTACCTGCAGAATGAGATGTCTTTCAACCGTTTCAAACTCTCTTACGGTCTGCGTGTGGAGCTTCCCATGTATCCCGACTTAGGCATCATGGAGAACCCTCAGGTGTCTGAAGGTACATTCATGGACTACAATGGCAACGGCGGCAAGTACAGCACTCTCCAGCTTCCTGCCACCAGCGTTATGTTCTCACCCCGTATCGGTTTCAACTGGGATATCCTCGGCGACCGCAGCCTCGTGCTCCGCGGAGGTTCCGGCTTCTTCACGGGCCGTCTGCCTTTCGTATGGATTGTGGCTCAGGCCGGTGACGCAGGTGTGCTCCAGGCTACTTACAATGGAGTGCAGGGCAAGGGTACCGTTCCTCCTTTCATCGTTGACCGTTCAGAACAGCTCAATACACTGTATCCCAATGGTGTGACCCCCGGTGCCGCTTCTATCTCCAGCATCTCCCTGATGGCCCCTGACCTCAAGATGCCCCAGACCTGGAAGAGCTCCCTCGCCCTCGACTACATCCTGCCCGGTGACGTGATGCTGTCCGTAGAGGGTGTCTACAACTACGACATCAATCCTGTGACCATAACCAATGTCGGTCTGAAGGACCCTGTATACTCCAATATCAATGATTTTGCCGACAACCGTTATGTTTGGGGTGAGTACTACCAGTCCAACCTTGAAGAGGTCTATCTGCTCAACAACTCCAAGAAGGGCGGCCATTACTATTCCGTTACTGCTAAGGCGGAGAAACGTAACTTCTACGGATTCGACGGAATGATAGCCTATACCTACAGCAATGCCCTGAGTTACGGAGACGGCTGGGGAGACCAGGTTTACTCCGCATGGCAGAATGCAGCTACTGTCAACGGTCAGAACTTCGTGGAGCTCGGTTATGCCGGTTATGTGATGCCTCACCGTCTGATCGCCTCTCTCAGCTATACCGCAGATTATGCCCGTAACTTCGGTACAGGTATAAGCATCTTCTATGAAGGCGGCCCCCGCGGCAGGTACTCCTATACCTACACCAGCAATATCGTAGGTGACGGTGGTGCGGATAACCTTATCTACGTACCCGCTTCCAAGGATGAACTTACTTTTGCAGATTATACCCCCGATGGAGCAGATTGGGTATATACTGCAGAGGAGCAGGCCGAGGACTTCTGGAACTTCATCAACAACAGCAAGTATCTCAGCAGCCGCAAGGGTCAGTATGCAGAGCGCAACGGTCTGGTCGCTCCCTGGACACACCAGTTCGACGTGCGTATCTACCAGAACTTCTACTTCCATCAGAAGAACGGTCAGCGCCATACCCTTCAGATAGGTCTCGATATCGAGAACATAGGCAATCTGTTCAATCAGAACTGGGGTCACTATTGGTCTGTCAACAATACCTCGATTCTCAGGATTGCCCAGAATTCCTATACCGCAGGAGGAGCAGGACAGAGCCCTAAACCTGTGTACAACTTTATGACCAATGGTCTGGAGCGTCTGACCAGTGAGTTCTCACCTTCCATCAGCCTCTCTTCCACATGGATGATGCAGCTCAGCCTCCGCTGGATATTCCAGTAGCAGTCAGGCTGGTATAAAATGAAAATCCGGCGCCCTTGCTGACAGGGACGCCGGATTTTTTATAGAAGCAATGAAGAATGGTGTCAGATGGATGTCTCGAACTCTCTGAGGAAGCGTACATCGTTTTCGAAGTACAGTCTCAGGTCCTTGACCTGCCATTTGAGCATGGCAATACGTTCGATGCCCATTCCGAAAGCGAAGCCGGAATAGACCTTGGGATCTATACCGCAGGCTTCGAGAACGTTGGGATCCACCATGCCTGCGCCCATGATTTCGAGCCAGCCTGTGCCCTTGCAGATGTTGCAGCCCTTGCCTCCGCAGATGTTGCAGCTGATGTCCACTTCCGTGCTGGGCTCTGTGAAGGGGAAGTAGGAGGGTCGCATACGTATTTTGGTGTCCGGACCGAACATTTCCCTTACGAAAATAAGGATACTCTGTTTCAGGTCTGCAAAGGATACGTTTTTGTCCACATACAGACCTTCTACCTGATGGAAGATGCAGTGTGCGCGGGCGGAAATGGCTTCATTGCGGAATACCCTGCCCGGGCAGATGACCCTGATGGGCGGCTTGCGGCTTTCCATCGTCCTGACCTGGACCGAACTGGTGTGGGTCCTTAGCAGGATGGGATTTATTCCTGAGGAGATAAAGAAGGTGTCCTGCATGTCTCTGGCAGGATGGTCGGGAGGGAAGTTGAGTGCCTCGAACACGTGGTGGTCGTCCTCGATTTCAGGACCCTCGGCCAGGGCATATCCCTGTTTGCGGAAGATAGAGATGATTTCCTCCCGTGTGATGGAAATGGGGTGGCGGGTGCCCAGCTCGAAGTGATCTCCTGGCAGGGTCATGTCGAATGAGGGTGCCGCTCCGTCGGAGGATGTCTCTGCGCTGTTGCGGAGCTCTTCTATCTTGGCTGTCGCTATGTTCTTGAGATTGTTCAGCTTCTGGCCGAATTCCCTTTTCTTGTCGGCCGAGATGTTGCGGAACTCTTCGAAAAGCTGGGTGATCTCTCCCTTTTTACCGAGCAGGTGGACCCTGAGCTCTTCGATGTCCTTTTCTGTCTTTGCTTTTGCATCCTGGATTTCAGCCAGGATACTGTCAATTTTCTCGTTGATCATATTGCATTTAATGTTTTTATTCCCAATTTACCGGTTTGCGCGACAGGGGCATGGTCATGCATCGTGCTCCACCGCCGCCACGTGGCAGCTCAGAGCCTTCGATGGTGACAACGCAGCGCTTGTCTCCTTCTACAGATGCCTTTCCTTCGATGACGTCCCATGCGGGAATAATCTCGAAACCGTGTTTCGACAGTTCTTCGAGGGTGTGTGTGTTGCGGGCGTAGGAGATGACTTTGCCGGGTGCGAACGCGAAGAAGTTTGCCCCGCTGTGCCACTGCTCCCTTTCCTGGTCCCATTCATCGGATTCGCCTCCGCAGACTATCGGCTCGAGATCCATGCCCAAGCGGCGGAGGACTGTGAGTATGTTGGAAACGCTGTTGATTTTGACCACTTTGCCGTTTTCCATGGTGATGTGTACTGTCTGGTACTGGTTGTCACCGAGTATGAGCGGCTCGAATACCATGCATTTGTCCTTGTCCAGCAGTGTGAAGACCATATCCAGATGGATGAATGACTCGGGGGTGTGGGGAAGCTGCTGTACGATAATGTGGCGGCGTCCTTCGGGTGCCAGTGCGCCGAGTCTGGCGGTAAGGAGGTCGATGCCCTGGGTGCTGGTACGTGCGCCGTTGCCCAGCAGGAGGATGTCATCGCGGGCGATGAGTATGTCCCCGCCCTCCATGTAGATGTTGGAGTTGCCGGGCTGGTAGTCGTATGCGTTGATAAGACCGCAGGAGAATTCGCCGCTGCCCTTGTATATAGCCTCCATGATCAGGGACTCACGGGTCCTGACCCGGTTTGCCATCTTGCAGATGAGGGCGTTGTTGCCTATGGTGACGGATGCGTCTCTTGTGAAATAGAAGTTGTAGAGGGGGAAGAGGGCGTAATAGTCCTCGTTGAGGAATGATGTAAGGGTGTTGATCTTGGCGGGAAGGCCTTCGATCAGGACTTTGGCCAGCTTGGATGATGACATGTCCATCAGGATGTCGAAGTATTCCGTCACCTGTTCCATGACACAGATCTTGCCTATGAGGGCCTGCCGCTCGGCATCGTTGTCGAGTACTTTCACGAGCAGGTCGCTTACGGTATATACCCTGGCAAGTTTCTTGAGTACACCGCTCAGCTGCTCATATTCTTCCTGTGCGATCGAGAGGTTGAGGATGTCGCTGTAGAGGGCTCTCTGGGCCATCTTGGGTGTCATGTTCTCTACTTCTGCACCGGGAGTGTGGAGCAGGACAGCCTCCAGTCCGCCGATTTCGGACTGGATGTCTATCTTCAGTGGTTTCTTTTCTGTCATATACTTTCCTGTTTGGTTTACATGTACTTGGATTTTTCGTTTACGGCCAGGTCAGTGATTACCTCCTTGAACTTGGACTCGTCTCTCGGGCATATCATCAGCACATCGTCGGTGTTGATTACAAGATAGTTCTCCAGTCCTTTGACTACGATGAGCTTGTCTTTTTCCATCGATACTATCACCGAGTCCCTGGTAGTGTCTATAAGCGTGTCATGGCACTTTATCAGGTTGCGGTCGCTGTCTTTGTCGGCATGCAGGTAGAGGGACTCCCATGTCCCAAGGTCAGTCCATCCGAATGAAGCCTGGAATACCCAGGCGCGGCTGGTTTTCTCCATCACTCCGTAATCGATGGAAATGGCGGGACAGTCTTCGTATATTTTTGTGATAAATGCCTGCTCTTGAGGAGTTCCGTAGTATTTGTCCCCGTCCTTGAACAGCGAGTAGACTTCCGGCAGCCATTTTTCGAGGGCCTTGCATATTGTGCTGGCATTCCATACGAAGATGCCGGAGTTCCACAGAAACTCGCCGCTGTCGACGAATACCTGCGCAAGTTCCCTGTTCGGCTTCTCGGTGAAGGTCTTGACTTTGTATGCTATGTTGCCGTCGACTGTGGTGGATTCCTTCATGCTGCACTGTATGTAGCCGTATCCGGTTTCCGGCCTTGTGGGGTCGATTCCGAGGGTAAACAGCTCGTCTTTCTGTGAAGCATAGCGCATGGCGCAGGAGATGGTGTCTACAAAGAGATTCTCATTGGATATGAAGTGATCGGATGGGGCAACGACCATGGTGGCTTCCGGATTCATGTGACGGATCCTCGTAGCCGCGTATGCGATACACGGAGCTGTGTTGCGTCTGTACGGCTCAGTGAGGATGTTCTCGACAGGGAGGGATGGCAGATGCTCGTGTACCAGGTCTGAGTATGCCGAAGAAGTTACAACGTAGATGTTTTTCTCTGGAACTATTTTCAGGAAGCGGTCGTATGTAAGCTGGATAAAGCTTTTGCCTATGCCTAAGATATCGAGGAACTGCTTGGGCATGGTATTTCTGCTCACAGGCCAGAAACGGCTGCCTACCCCGCCGGCCATGATTACGCAATAAAAGTTATTGTTCATCTCATGAAAATCTTTAATACCTTAATTCCGCAACACTATTACAAATATAACTTTTTAAGTTCCTGAGCAA
>ENA-OOXJ01000810-OOXJ01000810.1-human-gut-metagenome-genome-assembly--contig:-NODE-810-length-23835-cov-2.796468_pt1 | contig 23835 bp, 18 predicted proteins | sample MGYA00241587_ERZ501343 | MGnify/ENA primary metagenome ERZ501343 (study PRJEB25962, sample SAMEA2042918) | human gut metagenome | biome: human gut; feature: human-associated habitat; material: faeces... | reverse complement strand
AGGAGGTGAGCGTGTTACAGTGCAATATTGTTCAATTTGCGGAAGGTATGATAAAATGCATACACATGGAACATGTGAGTCGTGCCGGGGAAGGGGATACACGGAGAGATACAGATAAGAAAAAGAATAGTTGTTTTACTAAAAAGGGAAAAGTCATGAAAAACATAATCGCTTTTGCTGTGTGTATATTTATATTGGGAACGACAGCGGTAATGGGGCAAACCTACTATTACAAAGGTGTCTATTCTGTAAAGAAGCAGACGGGAATGAAAAGTGAAAGTGGTGGTGGAGCATATATCACTTTCACGGATGAAGGATGTTATTTTTCAGATGAAAATGGGAATAACAAAAGAGGATTCTTCTTCAAATATTACGGAAAATCCGATAAAACGGTGGTATATAGGGCCTGGAGTTTTGACGCCGTCAATCAACAGCTATTTGGAGACGGGAACAGGTGGGAGCCGATCAAGATGATATTTTCATTGGACCATAAGCGAATGAACTATGATAATGAATTGCTTAGTTGGATTGATGTATACGAACGGGCCAATCCTGAAGATGTCGATGTTCCGGATCAATTGTACTGACTTCTTTATTTCCACAAACAACATAAGGCATTTCAAACACAACAATAAATTACAGGGTACTATATGAAACTATATACTTTATTCTTTTTATTTGCCATTGGCACGATTTCAGCCAATGCCGGCAACCAGGTCATTGTGGATAAGCAAGCCTTAAAACTGCATGTGCTCAATGAAACGGGCGATACGCTTTTCACAGCTCCGGTATGTTGCGGAAAGAACCTGGGGCACAAGCAGAAACGAGGCGACATGCGTACTCCCGAGGGAACCTTTGCCATTACACAAATACAGGATTCACGGCTTTGGAAGCATGACTTCGGAGACGGAGCAGGTATGCGTGATGGAGCGTACGGACCATGGTTTATCCGTCTTAAAACACCTCCCTTTACAGGAATTGGCATACACGGGACCTGCTTTCCTGAACGTCAGGGCACACGCGACAGTGAAGGATGTGTACGCCTGCACAACAACGACATGGAACAGCTTGTGGAACTGGTACAACCGGGTGACCAATGTACCATACTTCCCGACTGAACGCTTTCAATGCGACATAACATGTCTCCAAACGGGAAAAAGAGTGAGAGAAAATTATGCTATCCGCTATTGGCAAGCTGAATAATTCTTCGTACATTTGGGCATAAAAATCAATAAACAAAAACATATTATGATAACACCGCAAGACAAGGAACTGCTTGACAAAAAAGGTATCTCTGAAGAGCAAATTGCCGCTCAACTGGCATGCTTTGCCAAAGGATTCCCTTATTTGAAACTTTATTCGGCCGCATCGGTTGACAACGGCATTCTGGCTCCCGATCCGGAAGAACAGAAAAAATACCTCGATGCGTGGGAAGCTTATACCCAGACCGACAAAATAGTTGTGAAATTTGTGCCTGCATCCGGCGCAGCCAGCCGAATGTTCAAGAATCTTTTTGAATTTCTTGGCGCTGATTACGCCACCCCGCAAACCGGTTTTGAGAAGACTTTCTTTGACAACATTCAGCGTTTTGCCTTCTATAATGATCTGAATGCTGCATGCAGCAAGACAACAGGCAAAGACATTGCAACATTAATCAATGAAGGAAACTACAAAGCCGTAGTGGCAAGTCTGCTTGAGTCGGCCGGTCTGAATTATGGCGCATTGCCCAAAGGCCTGCTTAAATTCCACCGTTATGAAGACGGCAACCGCACTCCGCTGGAAGAACATCTTGTAGAGGGTGCCCTTTATGCAGCCAACCGCAACGGAAAGGTGAATGTACACTTCACCGTATCGCCTGAGCACCGTGCGCTTTTCCAGGCACTTGTCAATGAAAAGGCTGCTGTCTATGCAAAGAAATATGGGGTGGATTACAACATCTCTTTCTCCGAACAGAAACCGAGCACCGATACGGTTGCCGCAGACATGGATAATAAGCCGTTCCGCGATGCAGACGGCAAACTGCTTTTCCGTCCGGGTGGTCACGGGGCACTTATTGAAAACCTTAATGACCTGGATGCCGACATTATCTTTATAAAGAATATAGATAATGTGGTGCCAGACAAGATGAAAGGTGATACTGTGCTGTATAAGAAACTGATTGCCGGTATATTAATCAGCCTTCAGCAGAAAGCATTTGCATACCTGCGCTTGCTGGACAGCGGCAAATATACACACGAACAGGTGCTTGAAGTTCTGCAATTCGTGCAAAAACAACTTTTCTGCAAGAATCCTGAAGTGAAGAACCTTGAAGATTCTGAACTGGCCATTTACCTCAAGAACAAACTGAACCGCCCCATGCGCGTGTGCGGCATGGTGAAGAATGTAGGCGAACCGGGCGGTGGTCCCTTCCTGGCTTACAATGCCGACGGAACCATTTCACTGCAAATTTTGGAGAGTTCGCAGATTGACATGAATGATGCTGAAAAGAAGGCGATGTTCGAAAAGGGTACACATTTCAACCCGGTAGACCTGGTGTGTGCCGTGCGCGATTACAAGGGACATAAGTTTGACTTGGTGAAGTATGTAGACAAGGCTACTGGCTTTATCTCACACAAATCAAAGAACGGCAAGGAGCTTAAAGCACTGGAATTGCCCGGTTTGTGGAACGGAGCCATGAGTGACTGGAACACCGTATTTGTGGAAGTACCTTTGAGTACCTTTAATCCCGTGAAGACTGTCAACGATTTGCTTAGAGAACAACATCAGTAAGAACAAGCCTGCCACAGCAGTAAAAAAACAGTATATATACCCCTCTCTTTCCTTCCAGCGGATGTGCACGGAAGGAGGAGAGAGGATTTTTATTTTATAACAACAATGAAAAAGATTCTTTTATTAGGTTCCGGTGAATTAGGAAAGGAATTTGTAATTGCCGCCCAGCGTAAAGGGCAGTATATCATAGCATGCGACTCGTATGCCGGAGCACCTGCCATGCAGGTTGCCGATGAGTGTGAAGTATTCAGTATGCTGGACGGAGACGCCCTGGAACGCGTAGTGCGTAAACACAAGCCCGACATTATAGTGCCGGAAATAGAAGCAATCCGTACCGAACGCCTGTATGACTTTGAGAAAGAAGGCATTCAGGTGGTTCCCAGTGCACGCGCTGTGAACTTCACGATGAACCGTAAAGAGATACGTGATCTTGCAGCCAAAGAACTGGGACTGAAGACTGCCAAATATTTTTATGCGAAATCGTTGGATGAGCTGAAAGAAACTGCGGCTAAAATAGGTTTTCCCTGCGTGGTAAAACCGCTGATGTCTTCGTCAGGAAAGGGACAGTCGCTGGTAAAAAGTGCCGATGAACTGGAACATGCCTGGGAATACGGATGCAGCGGCAGCCGTGGCGATATAAAGGAACTGATTGTAGAGGAATTCATTAACTTTGACAGTGAAATTACCTTGCTGACAGTTACCCAGAAAAATGGTCCTACGCTGTTCTGTCCGCCAATTGGACATGTTCAGAAGGGTGGGGACTACCGTGAAAGTTTCCAACCTGCCCACATAGATCCGGAACATCTGAAAGAAGCACAGCAAATGGCCGAGAAAGTAACCCGTGCCCTTACAGGATACGGTTTGTGGGGAGTGGAATTTTTCCTTAGCCACAAAGATGGCGTTTATTTTTCGGAACTGTCTCCACGGCCGCATGACACCGGTATGGTGACCTTGGCCGGTACACAAAACCTCAACGAATTTGAACTGCATTTGCGTGCAGTGCTTGGATTGCCTATTCCCAACATCAAGCAGGAAAGAATGGGAGCCAGTGCTGTTATCCTTTCGCCTATTGCCAGTCAGGAACGTCCCAACTACCGGGGTATGGAAGAAGTGACAAAAGAAGAAGACACCTACTTGCGCATTTTCGGCAAGCCGACTACCCGTGTAAACCGCCGTATGGGGGTAGTGCTGTGTTATGCACCTCTGGGAAGCGATCTGGATGCGTTGCGCGATAAGGCCAAACGCATTGCCGCCAAAGTAGAAGTGTACTAAAGAGGGAAATAAACCTTCTATATAAAAAATACAGACCATACTGATTTACCGGTGCTACTATGCGGTATCCGATTTTCAGTATGGTCTGTAATATATCTGTACTTTTATCAGTCGTTCATCAGCTTGCGGTAACGCACGCGCTTAGGCTCTTCCCGGCCCAGTCTCTTCAGCTTATTTTCTTCATATTCTGAATAAGAACCTTCAAAGAAGAATACATTAGAGTCGCCTTCAAAAGCCAGAATGTGTGTACAAATACGGTCCAGGAACCAGCGGTCGTGGCTGATGACAACAGCACAACCGGCAAAATCCTCCAGACCTTCTTCAAGAGCGCGAAGGGTATTGACGTCAATATCATTGGTAGGCTCGTCGAGTAACAGTACGTTGCCTTCTTCCTTTAACGCCATGGCCAGATGCAGGCGGTTGCGTTCGCCACCCGACAGCACACCACAGAGTTTTTCCTGATCCGCTCCCGAGAAATTGAAACGGGACAAATAGGCACGTGCATTGACATCACGTCCTCCCATACGGATAAGGTCGTTACCGCCCGAAATTACCTGGTATACACTCTTGTTTGGATCAATGTCTTTATGCTGCTGGTCTACATAAGCCACCTTGACAGTTTCGCCCACCTCAAACTCGCCTTTGTCAGCTTTTTCCAATCCCATAATCAGACGGAACAAGGTTGTCTTACCGGCACCGTTGGGGCCTATAATACCTACGATACCATTAGGGGGAAGCATAAAATTAAGATCATCGAACAGAAGTTTGTCGCCATAAGCCTTGGCAACATGCTTGGCTTCGATAACCTTGTTGCCCAAACGGGGACCATTGGGAATAAAAATTTCCAGCTTTTCCTCTTTTTCCTTAACATCTTCGTTCAGCAGCTTATCGTACGAATTCAAACGTGCCTTTCCTTTGGCCTGACGTGCCTTAGGTGCCATACGTACCCATTCAAGCTCACGTTCCAGGGTCTTACGGCGCTTGCTGGCTGTTTTTTCTTCCATCTCCATACGTTTGGTCTTCTGCTCTAACCAACTGGAATAATTTCCTTTCCAGGGAATACCCTCACCACGGTCCAGTTCAAGAATCCATCCGGCGACATGATCCAGGAAATAGCGGTCGTGTGTTACGGCTATGACGGTACCTTCGTATTGCTGCAAATGCTGTTCAAGCCAATCTATAGATTCTGCATCCAAATGGTTGGTAGGCTCATCCAACAACAATATATCGGGTTTCTGAAGCAGCAGACGGCAAAGAGCCACGCGACGGCGCTCACCTCCAGAAAGGTGTTCGACCGACTGGTCTTCGGGCGGACAACGCAAGGCATCCATAGCACGCTCCAAACGGCTGTCCAGATTCCATGCATCCGTAGCATCAATAATGTCCTGCAATTCTGCCTGGCGGGCAAAAAGCTTATCCATTTTTTCGGCATCTTCATAATACTCCGGCAAACCGAACTTCTGGTTTATTTCTTCATATTCAGTCAGTGCGTCTACAATGGGCTGTACACCTTCCATTACAACCTCCTTAACCGTTTTGGAAGGATCGAGATATGGTTCCTGGGCTAAATATCCTACCGTGTATCCCGGCGAAAATACCACTTCACCTTGATAAGACTTGTCCAATCCGGCAATAATTTTCAACAAGGTCGATTTACCTGATCCATTCAAACCTATAATACCTATTTTAGCACCATAGAAGAAGGAAAGATAAATATTCTTCAGGACCTGTTTGTTATTCTGCTGAATCGTCTTGTTCAGCCCTACCATAGAAAAGATAATTTTTTTATCGTCTACTGTTGCCATAATAAAATTAGAAATGCTGTTAAACATGGATACAACTATCCCTATTCTCCCATCAGACTGCCATTGTACAGACTATATTCTATGCTGTAATGACTTTTTTAAACGGGACTTCGGCAAAGATACGCAAAAAAAAGTCAAAATCCTTGTCTCTTACAAAAAAAGTAACTACCTTTGCACCCGCTTAACAGCAATAAAGGTCTGATTCGCTAGCTCAGCAGGTAGAGCACAACACTTTTAATGTTGGGGTCTTGGGTTCGAGCCCCAAGCGGATCACCAGAAGAACTTAGAGAGTTACAGAAATGTAGCTCTCTTTTTTTATGCCTGTTTCAGACTGGTTTACGTGCTCCATGGTAAACCGAGAGTTAAACCAATGAAGATACGAATCATATAAAACAAAGCAGGGAAGGAGATACTCCTTCCCTAAAGTCTGTAAATACATAAAAGACTGTCCCAAAGAAACAGCTAAGAATTTATACCATTATTCAAATGTTCCATACCTGGTAGGAAGCAGCTTTCGATCGCCTAATGTATTGTCGACACGGGCTACATTAATCCAGAATTTATTTTCACGGACGCTCTCAATAGGATAGACTGCTTTTTCGCGCGAATAGCAATGATCCCAATTTTGGCTGACAACCTCATATTCCGGATGAGGTGCATTGACCAGAACATTGTCATTTTTGTCTGCCTTCCCTTCTTTTATTTCCTGTATTTCATTCCAAATGCTGAGCATTACATTCACAAAATTACCCAATTCGGCAAGGCTTTCACTTTCGGTAGGCTCTATCATTAATGTGCCATGAACAGGGAATGAAAGCGTAGGTGCATGATAGCCATAATCCATCAAACGCTTGGCAATGTCATTCTCTGTGATTCCGGTCTCTTCATGTATCTTACGGCATTCCAATATCATTTCATGTCCAACAAATCCTGTTGCACCGCGATATACAATGCCATACGTATCATTGAAACATGCTGCCAAATAATTTGCATTCAATATGGCAATTTTTGTAGCACGAGTGAGACCTTCGGCCCCCATCATGCGAATATACCCATAAGTAATGGGAAGAATACCCGCACTGCCAAAAGGAGCGGATGACACTGCATTGGTACTGTTGCCAAACAAATCATGTCCCGGTAAGAAAGGAATCAAATGTTTTGCTACACAGATGGGACCTACACCGGGACCACCACCACCATGAGGCGAGGCAAAGGTCTTATGCAGATTCAGATGGCAGACATCAGCTCCAATAAAGCCAGGATTAGTAAGACCTACCTGAGCATTCATGTTGGCACCATCCATATATACTTGAGCCCCACAAGCGTGAATAATACGGCAGATCTCAACAATTTCGGTCTCAAAAATGCCATGGGTAGAAGGATAGGTAATCATCAAAGCAGCCAAATCGTCTTTGTTCGCTTCTGCCTTGCTACGCAAATCATCCATATCTACATTTCCCAGTGCATCACAGGCACATGTCACCGTTGTAAAACCTGCCTGAATGGCACTGGCCGGATTGGTGCCATGTGCCGATGCCGGAATCAGTATCTTATTACGGTGTCCCTGACCAATACTTTCCAAATAGCTACGTATAACGCGCAATCCCGTGTATTCCCCCGCAGCTCCTGAATTGGGTTGAATGCTGATACCTGCAAATCCGGTAATCGTCTTCAGTTCCTCACCCAGGTTATGAATGAGTTCACGGAAGCCTTCAGCCTGATCTTCCGGAACCAGCGGGTGCAGGTTCATAAACTCGGGACGGCTGAGTGGAAGCATTTCGGCTGCAGCATTCAGCTTCATTGTACAGGAACCCAGAGATATCATGGAGTGAGCCAGTGAAATATCCTTTCGATCCAGGCGCTTAATGTAGCGCATCATTTCTGTCTCTGTATGGTATTTATTGAAAATCTCATGGGTGAGATAAGCACTCTGACGTTTCAAATCGGCCTTGATATGATCACCATCCGGGATATCTTGGACAGGCATGCACTCTTTACCGGCAGCGATAGCAAAAACAGAAAGCAATACGTTGGTCGCTTCAACATCTGTTGTCTCATCAATACTGATACCAATATTGCCATTATCGAAATACCGGAGATTGATCTGATGACTTAGTGCTACAGTACGTATCTGCTCTGTGGATACACCTTCCGGCAATTCCAAGCGCAGGGTGTCAAAATATTGTTCGTTGAGTTGCCTGTAACCCAATTTGCCAAGCTGTTTTTCGACCAAAACAGCAATGCTGTGAATGCGGCTTGCTATTGTATGTATTCCCTCAGGGCCATGATATATAGTATAAAAGCCAGCCATTATTGCCAGCAAAGCCTGAGCTGTGCAGATATTTGATGTAGCTTTTTCACGCTTGATGTGTTGCTCGCGCGTCTGCAATGCCATGCGGTAGGATAGTCTTCCATATTTATCCTTTGACCATCCGATGATACGCCCCGGAAGGTTGCGTTTATATTCATCGCGCGTTGCAAAATAAGCAGCAGAAGGACCTCCGTAAAACATGGGAGTTCCCAACCGTTGAGTCGAACCGAATACGATATCTGCTCCCCATTCGCCCGGAGGTGTCAGCAAAGCAAGGCTTAGTATATCGGCAGCCACAGCAACTTTGCAATTAACAGCATGTGCCTTTTCAACGAAAGAACGATAATCTTCCACATTGCCATTGGAATTTGGATACTGAAGCACACAGGCAAAAATATCATTTGAAAATTCCAATTCATCATATTTGCCTACACGCAGACAAATACCCTGAGGAATGGCACGGGTAGTCATTACAGCCAATGTTTGCGGGAAAATATTTTCATCCACAAATACAACATTGGCGCCCGCTTTTTGCATTTCGCGCGGTCTCAGTGCAAACATCATGGTAACAGCTTCGGCAGCTGCCGTAGCTTCATCCAGAAGTGAACAATTGGCCAAAGGCATAGCGGTCAAATCACATATAGCTGTTTGAAAATTCATCAATGCTTCCAAACGTCCTTGCGACACTTCTGTCTGATAAGGGGTATAAGAAGTATACCATACCGGATTTTCAAACACATTACGTTGAATAACCGCAGGAGTGATGGTATTGTACCAACCCATGCCAATGTAGCTTGTATATAGCTTGTTTTTGGCTGCCAATTCTGCAATATGCTGTCCAAACTCATATTCGGTCATTGCTTTAGGCAATGCCAAAGGTTGAGGCAGACGGATGTTGGCAGGAAGAGTCTTATCGATTAATTCATCAAGACTTCCTACCCCGATTTTTTGAAGCATTTGCTTCTCGTCTTTTTCATTGATACCGATATGACGGTAGGCTAACAGATCGTTTTTCATGGTGAAAAATTATAATAAGATATTATCTGAAGAACGGATTTTCCGCTTTCTCTATTCCAATAGTGGTAGGAGCGCCATGTCCCGGATAAACCGTTGTTTCATTAGGCAAAACAAACAGTCGACTGCATATATGATCAATCAGTTCATCAAAATTTCCTCCTGCCAGGTCTGCACGACCGATGCTGCCCTGAAAAAGTACATCGCCCGAAAACATACAGTGCTCGGCTGCACAGTAGAAAACAAGACTTCCCGGTGAGTGTCCCGGTACGTGTATGGCTTCCAGTTTGGTATTTCCAAAGGTAATAATATCCCCGTCATGCAGATAACTGCCTAATGGAACAGGGGCTTCCTGCAAATGAAATCCAAACATACGGCTTTGTTTGGGAGCTTCGTCAATCCAAAATTCATCAGCCTGATTAGCTTCGGCTTTCAAACCAAACTCTTTCAGCATAAACGGATTGCCAAAAATATGGTCCAGATGCAAATGTGTATTCAGCAAATGCTTCACATTGAGTTCCTCATTCAGGATAAAATTCTTCAATGCCTGCTTTTCTTCTTCATAGAAACAACCCGGATCTATAACGACCGCTTCATTTGTTTCATCCCACAGAACATAACAGTTCTCAGGGAACATATTGAATTCAAATCTTTTTATTTTCATGATAACAGTGTATTTCTTAAGGCATATTAAGGTGCAACATAAACAACTTTCTTGGTCTCAAAAAACTCTTCTGTAAAGTAGTCTTTTAAATTCCACATTGTTGTTTTATGTTTAAGAGGCATTGCCTCATTTTCTAATTCTCCTCCTTTAAGGCAAATAAGACCGTTTGGCAAAACATTCTGTTGGTCGGAAGATATATTCTTTCTCACAATTTTCATTAAGTCAACCAAAGGCATTACAGCACGACTGACTACAAAATCGAACAAATGTTTTTCTTCTTCGGCACGTGCATGCAAAAATGTTGTATTTTGCAACCCGATACTCCTGGATACTTCGGTCGCTACACGCACTTTCTTGCCAATACTGTCAATCAGATGAAACTGTACATCAGGGAACAGTATAGCCAAAGGGATGCCAGGGAATCCTCCTCCTGTACCTAAGTCCATTATTTTAGTACCTGGTTTAAAACGAATAACCTTAGCAATCCCAAGCGAATGGAGCACATGATGTTCATACAAATTGTCAATATCCTTCCGGGATATAACATTTATCTTAGAATTCCAGTCATGATAAAGATCGTACAATGCAGCAAATTGCTGTTTCTGCTGTCCGGTAAGTTCCGGAAAATATTTCAGTATCAAATCCATTATTCAAAATGCTATTAAAAGCTCTCCACTTCTTTAATTCAGATTCTTAAGTACCTCACTGTTGCCATCCAATAGATGTTGGATACTCTCAAAAGATAAAGTAATCTGAGTTGGCCCCATTACATATGGAGCTATTTCATATATGTTATAATAAAATGTGATGCCTTTTGAAGTCAAATAGAAATTCTCAGTCGGTTCCAATTCTCCTGTACTGCCATATCCCAAATCTTCTATTTCCTGACGGCTGGATACCTTATTATCAGTCATCAATTGTTGCCACAAAAGCTCTGTAAGCGGCTCTTTAAAATCTTCGACAAATAAATCAGACAGATGTACAGGCATTAAGGTATTTAAATCGATATTGAGAAAAGAAGTCATATAATTACCGTGGGCCCCGCCTGTATATTCATGATAATATATGCGATACACCAATAAATCGCCGGTACACAATTGCACATGACTTTCCAGATTCCGATAATATGAATACCATTCATAAGTATTCTCAAGTTCCTCCTGCTCATCCTGTTTATACATGGGCTCAAGGTCTGTACGGTAATTGGCTGCATACTTCTCTGCATACTGTTTTATGGCTTCCTCTGGTGATTGAGCCGAATAGTTTTCTCCCAAACATGCAGAGAGAAAAAATGTATTCAGACTGTCCTTCAATTTGGCATCAGCAGAATTTGATACATAGGTAAGATTTATGTTCAGATTACATGCAGGCTTGGCGGTATCATTAAAAAGATGTGTCGTTTGGTTAATTTGTATACTATCAAAACTGAGTTTGTCAGTGCTCTTATTCGCAATGTTACCGCACGAAAAGAAAAATCCGCAAGTTGCAAGCAGAAGCATAAATAAACTGGCATATTGTTTTTTCATATGGCTTTTTAAGTTATAAATCCACATTATAGTTTAAAAATCATAGTCACAAATATAGAACTTATTGGCGAACTGTTACTACAAAAAGGGAAATTAATTTCCACAGAACAAACTTTAACTGTTTCTGTATTCAAGCGGGCTCATGCCTATGTGTCTTTTGAAATATTTGCCAAAGAATGAAGCGCTGGGAAAATTTAGAGAATAGGCTATTTCCTGTATCGTCATATCCGTAGATTTTAATTTAGCCTTAATATCGGTAAGCATAACACTGGCTATAATATCAAGAATGTTTTTCCCGGTAACTTGTTTGACTATATTACTAAGATGTTGTAATGAAAGCCCTAATTTATCTGCATAAAATTGGGCACGTCGTTCTTGCGTATAATTTTCAATAACCAACTGTATGAATCTGTGACAGATTGCTTCTTTACGGCTTTTAGGAGGGCGTTCCGGTTGAGGTTGGGTATTATATAACTTATCTATTGCATATAACAATTGCTCAAGACAACCTTGCGCCATCCTCGTATCTGGAGGATATGGACCTGTAGCAATACGTGCCCATAAAGAGAAATAATCATTAAAATATGAAGCTACAACCGTATTGACTCGTATAACAGGATATTCCAATATCGTAGAAAAAGAATTTAAAGCTGATTGTATCAGATTGATTCCATTGATGCAATTGGAGGAAAATCCGATAAAACCTACACGTATGTTTTCTTTCTGTTCATAAATCTGAATGATAGTACCTGGCAATAAAACGACCAAATCTCCCTGCCGAATTTCGGTATCAATGAGGTTGATTGATACAGTTAAGGATCCTTTTGTACAAAGTGCTACAATACAAGCTTTCAGCCGGCAGGATTGTTTGTAAATATTCAAAATATTTTCTGTAACTTCGGTCCAAGCAATCATGCTGACAGGTAAATCTACTTGTGGAAATTCCATAGTTGTTTCTTTTGATTTCGGACAAAGTTACCATTTCCATTTAAAAAGTAGCAATGACATACAGTTATCATTTTATGCTTTTCTAAAAGTTTTCCGTATTTTTGCAAAGAAAGACATTGGCTAGTACCTTGTCTGCAATGAAAAATAACATCTGCTGTCATTGGAATAAATTATGAGACTGAACATATCAGATTGGGGTAAGATTACTTATCCTGAAGCATGGGAAAAACAAACCAAATGGTTTGACACACTTGTAAAGGCCAAACTGACAAATAAAGAATACACAAACACCATTGTACTTTGCGAACACCCGCACGTATATACTTTAGGACGTAGCGGAAAAGAATATAACATGTTGCTGAGTGCTGAGCAACTTCATAAAATAGGTGCCGAGCTATTCCATATAGACCGAGGAGGAGACATCACTTATCATGGTCCCGGTCAACTGGTATGTTATCCTATCCTGAATCTGGAAGATTTTTCGTTAGGATTGAAAGAATATATACATTTGCTTGAAGAAGCAGTGATTCGTGTTTGTGCATCTTATAATATTATTGCTGGCAGAATAGAAAAAGCAACCGGAGTATGGCTAGACGGAGATACAATGAAAGCACGAAAAATTTGTGCAATCGGAGTGAGGAGCAGCCATTATGTAACAATGCATGGACTTGCATTAAATGTAAATACCGACTTGCATTACTTTAACAATATCAATCCATGCGGCTTTGTTGATAAAGGAGTTACCTCATTGCAAAAAGAATTAGGCCATGAAATTCCAATGTCCGAAGTTAAATCCAGATTATGTGACGAGCTGACTAGCTTATTGCAAAAAAAAATAGTTGTATGATTTCTATCACCGTCACAACAATATGTCAATGGGCCACAACAAGCCTTTTATTATTTTCTTTTGGGATAAAATCAAAAAACTTATTAACTTTGCGGGTCGCTTTGGAAAACAATAAAATAATAACGATATGAATATCTCTTATAATTGGCTAAAAGAGTATGTCAATTTTGATTTGACGCCAGATGAAGTTGCCGCCGCACTTACATCCATCGGATTAGAAACAGGTAGTGTGGAAGAGGTACAAACCATTAAAGGAGGATTGGAAGGACTGGTAATTGGTGAAGTCCTCACCTGCGAACCTCATCCCAATTCTGACCACATGCATGTTACAACAGTCAATTTAGGCCAGGGGGAACCGGTACAGATCGTATGTGGAGCTCCTAACGTAGCTGCAGGGCAAAAAGTCGTGGTAGCTACATTGGGTACTAAATTGTATGATGGTGATGAATGCTTTGTCATAAAAAAATCCAAGTTACGTGGAGTCGAATCGAATGGCATGATTTGTGCAGAAGATGAAATCGGAATTGGAACAGACCATGCCGGTATCATTGTATTACCAGAATCGGCAGTGCCGGGAACTCTTGCCAAAGACTATTATAACATAAAAAGTGACTATGTTCTTGAAGTTGATATAACTCCCAATCGTGCAGATGCATGTTCCCACTATGGAGTGGCGCGCGATCTATATGCCTACCTGATTCAGAACGGTAAGCAAGCAACTTTACAAAAACCATCGGTAGACGCATTTACTGTTGACAATCATGATTTGGATATAAAAGTTACTGTCGAGAATGCTGAAGCATGTCCAAGATATGCCGGTGTTACAGTAAAAGGAGTTACAGTAAAGGAAAGTCCTGAATGGTTACAAAACAAATTACGTGTCATCGGTTTACGTCCCATCAATAACGTGGTCGATGTAACTAATTATATAGTACATGCTTTCGGACAACCGCTTCATTGCTTTGATGCAGACAAAATCAAGGGTGGGGAGGTTATTGTAAAAACAATGCCCGAAGGCACTCCTTTTGTAACACTCGATGGAGTTGAACGGAAATTGAATGAACATGATTTGATGATCTGCAACAAGGATGAAGCCATGTGTATTGCAGGTGTATTTGGAGGTTTGGATTCCGGTTCAACAGAAGCTACAAAAGACGTATTCTTGGAAAGTGCTTATTTTCATCCCACTTGGGTTCGTAAGACAGCACGTCGTCATGCTCTGAATACCGACGCTTCTTTCCGGTTTGAAAGAGGTATTGATCCCAATGCAACCATCTATTGCCTGAAGCTAGCAGCGCTCATGGTAAAAGAATTAGCCGGAGGTACTATCTCATCCGAGATTAAAGATGTATGTGCCGTTCCTGCCAAAGATTTTAGGGTCGAACTTTCATATAACAAAATAAACACCCTGATTGGTAAAATCATCCCAGCCAAAACCGTCAAGAGTATAGTAACCAGTCTGGAAATGAAAATTGTAACAGAAACGGCAGAAGGACTTACTCTTGATGTTCCTCCTTATCGTGTTGATGTACAGCGCGACTGCGATGTTATTGAAGACATTTTGCGTATCTATGGTTACAACAACGTAGAAATACCAACAACTTTAAAGTCTAGTCTGACAACCAAAGGTGAGAATGACAAGTCCAATAAGCTTCAGAATCTAGTAGCTGAGCAATTGGTAGGATGTGGTTTTAATGAAATACTAAATAACTCTTTGACACGCGCTGCATACTATGATGGTTTGGAATCATATCCTGCAAAACATCTGGTGATGCTGATGAATCCGCTTAGCACCGATTTGAATGCTATGCGACAGACATTATTGTTTGGAGGTCTTGAAAGCATCGCTCATAATACCAACCGAAAGAATGCAGACTTGAAATTCTTTGAATTTGGTAATTGCTATTATTACCATGAAGAGAAGAAAAACTCTGAAAAGCCACTTGCCGCATATAGCGAAGATTATCATTTAAGTTTATGGATAACCGGAAAAAAAGTTTCCAATTCATGGGCACATGCTGATGAAGACACTTCCGTATATCAGCTGAAAGCGTATGTAGAGAACATCTTTACACGTCTAGGCATCAGCATGCGTGATCTTGTTGTCGGTAACCTCGCAGATGATATATACGCTACCGCATTGTCAGTGCAAACCAGAGGAGGAAAGAGACTGGCAACATTTGGTGTTGTAACTAAGAAGTTGCTGAAAGTGTTCGACATAGACAATGCCGTATATTATGCAGACTTTAATTGGAAAGAGTTGTTGAAAGCTATTAAGAATGTAAAGGTCAGCTATAAAGAACTTTCCAAGTATCCGGCTGTAAAACGCGATTTGGCATTGCTGATTGACAAAAAGGTACAGTTTGCCGAAATAGAAAAAATTGCCTACGAAACAGAGAAAAAACTTCTAAAAGAGGTTGCCTTATTCGATGTTTATGAAGGTAAGAATCTGGAACCAGGTAAAAAGAGTTATGCCGTAAGCTTCCTATTACAGGATGAAAATGCGACATTGAATGATAAACAGATTGACAAGATAATGAGCAAACTGATTGCTAATCTGGAAAATAAATTGGGAGCAAAATTACGTTGAGAATACGGTTCCGCTAAGAATAAGAAAATAACTAATTTAATATTAAAAATACAAGTCCAATGGGAAGAGCATTTGAATATAGAAAAGCTACAAAATTGAAGAGATGGGGACACATGGCTAAAACTTTCACACGCCTGGGTAAACAAATTGCTATTGCAGTAAAGGCAGGTGGTCCCGAGCCTGAAAACAATCCTGCATTGCGTTCCGTAATTGCTACATGTAAACGTGAAAACATGCCCAAGGACAATATTGAGCGCGCCATTAAAAATGCAATGGGTAAAGACCAAAGCGACTATAAAGGCATGACATACGAAGGATATGGTCCTCATGGAATTGCAGTTTTTGTAGATACTTTGACCGATAACCCCACACGTACAGTAGCTGATGTCCGTTCTGTATTTAACAAATTTGGCGGTAACTTGGGTACAATGGGTTCATTGGCTTTCTTGTTTGACCATAAATGCGTCTTTACCTTTAAAAAGAAAGATGGCATGGATATGGAAGAATTCATTCTTGATATGATTGACTTTGATGTAGATGAGGATTATGAAGAAGATGATGAAGAAGGCACAATTACCATCTATGGCGATCCCAAAAGTTATTCAGCTATCCAGAAACACCTTGAAGAACAAGGCTTTGAAGATGTAGGTGGTGATTTTACTTATATTCCAAACGATTTGAAAGACGTGTTACCCGAACATCGTGAAACTATAAATAAGATGATTGAGCGTCTGGAAGAGTTCGACGATGTCCAAACTGTCTATACAAACATGAAACCGGAAGAAGAATAAACAATGGTTTACAATTATAAGACACAAGGAACTTGTAGTAGCAATATCGAAATCGAAGTCGAAAACAATATCATAAAAGATATCACATTTTGGGGAGGCTGTAATGGTAACTTGCAAGGCATTTCACGTTTGGTTAAGGGGATGCCGGTAAAAGATGTCATAAGCCGTCTGGAAGGAATACGCTGCGGCATGCGCCCAACTTCCTGCCCGGATCAGCTTTGTAAGGCTTTGCATGAGATGGGCTACTGATTTCTTTCATATCAATTAAGAGAGAGGAACAAGGGCTGTATGTATCATTCATACAGCTCTTGTTTTTGGTTTTATACATTGCAAGAAGTAGGTATATTATTATAAGCGGTACCTTCCTATGAACCGAAACAGCTACTGTTTTGTTTTTAATTTGTATCTTTATTAGCTTTCCATTGTCAATTGGAATCCAAATTACAACAAGTAACTTAAAAAAATAGGAATAAGATAGTAGTATGAAGAATATACTGAAAGATTTGATGCAGAAAGATCACAAGCGCTATTTGGGTGGTCTGGATATTTTCAGATATATAGGTCCCGGACTATTAGTAACGGTTGGTTTTATTGATCCCGGTAATTGGGCTTCCAATTTTGCGGCAGGCTCCGAGTTCGGTTATTCATTATTATGGGTAGTTACAATATCAACTGTTATGCTGATTGTTTTACAGCATAATGTAGCCCATTTGGGTATTGTCACAGGGTTGTGCCTGTCTGAAGCGGCAACCAGATATACGCCAAAATGGATTTCACGCCCGATATTGGCTACAGCAGTGCTGGCATCAATTTCCACCTCATTGGCTGAAATTCTGGGCGGAGCCATTGCCCTGCAAATGTTATTTGGAATACCTGTAATATGGGGAGCAATACTGACTACAGTATTTGTGCTTATTATGCTTTTTACCAACTCTTATAAAAAAATTGAGCGTGCCATTATAGCATTTGTTTCTGTTATCGGACTCTCATTTATTTATGAACTGTTTCTGGTGCAGATAGATTGGCCGCAAGCTGTCTCCGGTTGGATAAAACCTACTTTTCCACAAGGAAGCATACTTATCATAATGAGCGTATTAGGTGCTGTGGTTATGCCTCACAATCTTTTTTTGCATTCGGAAGTGATCCAAAGCCATGAATACAACAAACAAGATGAGCATTCTGTTCGTAAAGTCTTGAAATATGAGTTATTTGACACACTGTTCTCCATGATTGTAGGATGGGCGATAAACAGCGCTATGATATTACTGGCTGCTACCACATTTTATAAAAATAATCTTCAGGTAGAAGAATTGCAACAGGCCCAATCACTGCTTGAACCTTTATTGGGTAGCAATGCTGTCACAGTTTTTGCATTGGCACTGTTGATGGCAGGTATTTCGTCAACCGTTACAAGCGGTATGGCGGCCGGCTCAATCTTTGCCGGTATTTTTGGCGAATCCTATCATATCCGCGACATCCATTCGCAAGTCGGAGTTGTATTGTCTTTAGGAATTGCTTTACTTTTAATAATGTTCATAGGTGACCCATTCAAAGGATTATTAATATCACAAATGGTATTGAGCATTCAGTTACCATTCACGGTATTCTTGCAGGTAGGATTAACATCATCCACGAAAGTAATGGGGAAATATGCCAATAGCCGTTGGAGTTCATTTGTGCTTTATACAATAGCAACAACAGTCACCATTCTAAATATCATGCTTTTGGTCTCCGAAGTTTTTTGAAAAGTAAAAAACGAAGCGTCCCATTGAAAATATAAAAGCAAAAATCGACAAAAGTTATAAAAAAGGAAATATGGAACTTGAACAAAGGATAGAAAAGGCTGTAGAACAATTCAAAAGTGGCTTTAACTGTGCACAATCTGTGGTTACCGCCTTTGCAGACTTGTATGGATTTACTGAAGAACAGGCGTTGCATATGTCAGCATCTTTTGGAGGAGGTATTGGACGTATGCGAATGACCTGTGGTGCAGCATGTGGTTTATTTATGCTGGCTGGGTTGGAGAAATGTGCCCTGGAAGGTAAAGACCGTGCAAGCAAAGCTGAAAATTATGCTCTGGTACAACAACTGGCTACTGAATTCAGTAAACGGAACGGCTCCATAATCTGTGCAGAACTATTAGGTTTGAAGAAGCCCGAAGGCTCATATATGCCTGAAGAGCGTACACAGCAATACTATGCAAAGCGTCCATGCGCCAGAATGGTGGAAGAAGCTGCACGAATATGGGTAGAACATTTAAAAACTACTGTAAAGTAAGAAAAAATAGTATCTTTGTGTGGCTAACTCCAATATAGGGTATGGATACATTTCTTCAATTAGTGGCCCGTGACCTTTGCAACAAAGTTGGTGACGGAATAGGACAGACGGCAGTTGTTTTCCCTAACAAACGTGCCAGCCTGTTTTTTAATGAATATTTGGCAGCAGAGTTTACACATCCGATATGGGCACCTGCCTACATAAGCATAAGCGAACTGTTTGAACAACTTTCCCCCTTGCAAAAAGGGGATCCAATAAAATTGGTATGTGAACTCTATAAAATATTTAAGACAGAAACGGGAAGCCAAGAAACACTTGACGACTTTTATTTTTGGGGAGAACTGCTTATTAGCGACTTTGACGATGTGGATAAGAATCTTGTAGACGCCGATCGGCTTTTCACCAACTTACAGGATTTGAAAGCCATTATGGATGACTATAGTTTTCTGAGCAAAGAACAAGAAGAAGCCATACATCAATTCTTTCAGAATTTCTCTCTGGAAAAGAATACCAAGCTAAAGCAAAAATTTATTACACTATGGAATAAACTGGGTGATGTTTATCGCCATTATCGGACTAATTTGGAGGAACAAGGCATTGCTTACGAAGGCATGATGTATCGTAATGTAATGGAGAAATTGGACATAGCAAAATTGCCATACGAACGCTATGCGTTTGTAGGATTTAATGTACTCAATAAGGTAGAGTCCGAATTTTTCAAACGATTGCAAGAAGCGGGAAAGGCATTGTTCTACTGGGATTATGATGTGTTTTATGCACACATTTCTCCAAACGGTTCTCAAGAAAGTATGCACGAAGCCGGTGAGTTTATTTTGCGTAACCTGAAGCTATTTCCCAACCAACTTCCTCAAAGTTTTTTTGATGTGATGCGCCGTCCAAAACAGGTACGCTTTATTGCCGCTCCCACAGAAAATGCCCAAGCCAGATTATTAAATGAAGAGTTGTCTTCCAATTCTCAAATAGGCAAAGACACAGCTGTTGTATTGTGTAACGAGTCGCTGTTGTTGTCTGTTTTACATTCTTTGCCCGACAATGTTCGCAATGTCAATGTCACAATGGGATTCCCGTTGGCACAAACTCCTGTTTACAGTTTTATCCACGCGTTGCTCGATTTGCAAATAACAGGATACAACCCACAAGCCGGACATTATACATACGAAACTGTATTGTCAGTATTAAAACATCCATATATTTGCCAGCTGACCGAAGAAGCAGCTCAACTGGAACTGCAACTGGTACGCCAGAATCGTTTTTATCCCTTACCTTCCGAATTAAAAAAAGACGAACTGTTGGAGAAGGTATTTACCCCCGTATCAGGTCTTGCAGAACTGTGCCAATACTTACTTGATTTATTGCGTCGTGTTGCAGTATTGTATTCTACTAAAGAAGATGCCGAAACAAATTTTATGGTACAACTGTATCGCGAATCGCTTTTTAAAAGCTATACATTGGTCAACCGCATACTCAGTCTTATCGAATCGGGCGATTTAATGAACGTAAAACCAGACACCATGAGACGACTATTGGATCGTCTGTTTGCAGCTGCCAACATTCCTTTTCATGGAGAACCGGCTATCGGTATGCAAATAATGGGAGTACTGGAAACGCGTAATCTGGATTTCTGGAATCTGTTTATGCTTTCCGTAAACGAAGGTCAGTTACCCAAAACAGGAAGCGACTCATCATTCATACCTTACAATTTAAGAAAGGCATTTGGGATGACTACTATTGAACATAAAAATGCCGTATATGCTTACTATTTTTACCGCCTGATCCAACGTGCAGAAAATCTCACTCTATTATATAATGTTTCTTCCGACGGCTTAAATAGAGGAGAAATGTCTCGTTTCATGCTACAATTTCTGGTAGAATACCCCCATCTGATTTCATGTGAATACCTGGAAGCCGGACAATCTCCCCAAACAGGACGAACCATTTGTATTCCGAAGACTTCAGAAATAATGGAGCGTATATACCGTTTCTATGATATCCGTAAGAATCCTGAAGCTTTGTTTTCTCCATCAGCCCTGAATGCATATTTGGATTGTAAACTTATGTTCTACTATCGTTACATCGCACGTTTGAGGACGCCCGATGATGTAACAGCCGAAATAAATTCTGCACTTTTCGGAACAATATTCCACCGGGCTGCCGAGCTGGTTTATACAGATCTTACTGCCAACGGTAAAGTAATCCGTAAAGAAGATCTAGACATATTACTTAAAAACGAGATACAGCTGCAAGCGTATGTAGACACCGCTTTCAAGGAATGCTTTTTCCATGTTGACATCAAAGAACATCCTGTATACAACGGTACACAACTTATTCATGCCAAAGTGATTGTTTCTTATCTGAAACAATTGCTGAGAAACGATTTGCAATATGCACCATTTTCAATGGAAGCCATGGAAAAAGAAGTCCGGGAAATAATAGTACTTGATACTCCTACCGGGGCAGTTTCTGTCAGAATTGGAGGAACGATAGACCGGATGGACAGTAAAGGGAACACGTTACGCATCGTCGATTACAAAACAGGCGGAAGCCCTAAAACGCCCGAGAACCTGGAACAGTTATTTGTATCAGCCGACGGACGCCCGGGATATATATTCCAAACCTTTTTATATGCCAGTATCATGTGCCGTCTGCAACAACGTCAAGTAGCTCCGTCATTATTATATATACACCGGGCATCTTCTGCTTCATATTCACCCATTATTGAAATAGGTCCCCCACGACAACGTGTGCAAGTAACCGATTTTTCGGTGTATGAAGAAGAGTTCCGCCAGAGATTGCAAAATTTGTTACAGGAAATATTTGATCCCAAAATCCCCTTTGAACAGACCAAAGATACCAACCGATGCGAATATTGCGATTTCCGTCGTTTATGCAAACGCTAAACAGCGTTTTCAGGTAGATTTCTTTTTAAAATAGTATTTCCAACTCAAAGACTATTTGCATAAAAATATGTATTTTTGCGGCTTGTAAATACGATAAGGAAAAACTTAAAAAATAATATAAGAATGGCAGTAGAATTAAAAGACCTCACAAAACGTAGTGAGAACTATTCTCAATGGTATAATGAATTGGTTGTTAAGGCTGATTTGGCCGAACAGTCGGCAGTGCGCGGTTGTATGGTTATCAAACCTTATGGTTATGCCATTTGGGAAAAAATGCAGCGGCAGCTGGACGATATGTTTAAAGAGACAGGACATGTCAATGCTTACTTCCCCTTGCTTATCCCCAAATCATTCCTCAGCCGCGAAGCCGAGCATGTGGAAGGCTTTGCCAAAGAATGTGCTGTTGTGACACATTATCGTCTGAAAAACGACCCGAATGGGGGAGGAGTCGTAGTAGACCCCGCCGCAAAATTGGAAGAAGAATTGATTATCCGTCCTACATCGGAAACCATCATCTGGAATACATATAAAAATTGGATTAATTCTTATCGTGATTTGCCTATCTTATGTAACCAATGGGCCAATGTATTCCGTTGGGAAATGCGCACCCGCCTCTTCTTGCGTACTGCCGAATTCCTGTGGCAAGAAGGACATACTGCACATGCCACACGCGAAGAAGCAGAAGCAGAAGCCGTAAAAATGCTGAATGTATATGCCGATTTTGCCGAGAAATACATGGCAGTACCGGTTGTTAAAGGCGTAAAATCGGCTAATGAGCGTTTTGCTGGTGCATTAAATACCTATACAATTGAAGCCATGATGCAGGACGGAAAAGCTTTGCAAAGCGGAACTTCACACTTCTTGGGGCAGAACTTCGCCAAGGCTTTCGATGTGCAATTTGTCAATAAAGAGAATAAGCTGGAATATGTATGGGCTACCTCGTGGGGTGTTTCTACACGTCTGATGGGTGCATTAATTATGACTCACTCCGATGACAACGGTCTGGTACTTCCTCCACATCTGGCTCCGATACAGGTTGTAATTGTCCCCATCTACAAGAACGCCGAAATGCTTGCAAAAATAGACGAAAAGGTTGCAGGAATTGTTGCCAAACTGAAGAGTATGGGAATCTCCGTAAAATATGATAATGCGGATAATAAACGCCCCGGATTTAAGTTTGCCGACTATGAAGTCAAGGGAGTTCCTGTGCGCCTTGTAATGGGTGGCCGTGACTTGGAAAACAATACCATGGAAATTATGCGCCGCGACACATTGGAAAAAGAAACCCGTAGCTGCGACGGCATAGAAGAATATGTAAAAGACTTGCTTGAAGAAATCCAGGCAAACATTTACAAGAAAGCACTCGCATACCGGAACAGCCGTATCACAACAGTAGACAGCTATGATGAATTTAAGGAAAAAATAGAAGAAGGCGGTTTCATTCTGGCACATTGGGACGGAACAACCGAAACAGAAGAAAAGATTAAAGAAGAAACCAAAGCCACAATTCGCTGTATTCCTTTCGACTCATTTGTACCTGGCGATAAAGAACCGGGCAAATGCATGGTTACAGGTAAACCTTCGCCCTGCCGAGTAATTTTTGCACGCTCATATTAATTAAACTATAGGAGACATATTTTCCTATATACATAAAAGTGCACGGGTCTGTAAACGAAAGAATACAGATCCGTGCACTTTTTATTATAAACCAAAAAGTGAGGCGATTGTATTTCATCTGAAATTTATCTCAAATTTTGCTGATTACATACGTGAAAAATATTTCAGAGTTATCAAAAAAACGCCAAAGTATCCCTAAACTTGCAACTTTAACTTAGGGTTATAAAAACCTAGGGTGAAGTTGTATAACCCTAACCTAGGGTTACAAAAATCAAACCTAAAATTCTATTTCTCCGTATAAGTAGGCTCTTGAAACCTTCCAGTCAGCGTATAACTGTATATAGCAAGATTATACAGCTTTCAACTTTATTCCGACATTTTTAACAATATATCTGATGTATAAAGCTATTTATATTTTTTAGATTTATGGCCATTAGTGTCCCGTTAAAATCGGGACAAATTAATATTAATCAAACAATCCCGGAA
>ENA-OOXJ01000808-OOXJ01000808.1-human-gut-metagenome-genome-assembly--contig:-NODE-808-length-23880-cov-3.081343_pt1 | contig 23880 bp, 11 predicted proteins | sample MGYA00241587_ERZ501343 | MGnify/ENA primary metagenome ERZ501343 (study PRJEB25962, sample SAMEA2042918) | human gut metagenome | biome: human gut; feature: human-associated habitat; material: faeces... | reverse complement strand
CACCCTCTGATTCCTGGTGTCTGGGCTCACAATACTGGGGACGAATTCCTCACACTCCTGACTACAAAGCACGATTCGGTATCCTGCTTGACATGGTAGGAGCTCCAAATGCAACTTTCTATTACGAATACTATTCGAAAGAAACTGCCAATGATGCCATGAAGAAAATCTGGAAAACGGCAGAAAGTCTCGGCTACGGAAACTACTTTGTTCCCCAGGATGGCGGAAGCATCACCGATGATCATATCTATGTTCACTCCTTCCGGCAAATCCCCTGTGTCGACATTATCCATTATGACACAAGTACCAATACCGGATTCGTACCGACCTGGCACACACTGGATGATACACTGGAACACATTGACAAATCAACGCTGAAAGCTGTAGGACAAACTGTAATGACCGTTATTTACAACGAAAAATAAAGAAGACAATGAAGACAATCAATGAACTCCAAGACGAAGTGATCGCTGAATTCAGCGATTTTGATGACTGGATGGACAAGTATCAACTACTGATAGACTTAGGAAATGAACAACAACCGCTTGCTCCGGAATACAAAACGGAACAGAACCTGATAGACGGATGCCAAAGCCGCGTATGGCTGCAAGCCGACGAAGAGAACGGCAAAGTCATCTTCCAGGCCGAGAGCGACGCCCTTATCGTGAAGGGCATCATCGCCCTGCTCATCAAGGTGCTCTCCGGGCACACGCCCGACGAAATTCTTGCCGCCGACCTCTACTTCATCCCCCGCATCGGCCTGCAGGAGCACCTCTCGCCCACCCGCAGCAACGGCTTGCTGGCCATGGTGAAACAGATGCGCATGTACGCACTCGCCTTCAAGGCTAAGGAAAGCTGACCTAACATTAGCACACAGTGCCCAAACGTGCATTCCGACTCCTTTGGGATGCACGTTTTTGTTTTCCTCCGAAACTCGCCAGGGTCTCCGACACTTTGTTTATGCATTTGTTATTAAACAAACGGATAAAAATCAAAATATACGAGCAGCCGAAACCAAACCGGTGCTCCTGACAGACATGCAAAAGACTCGGCATTGGACAGCGGCCGAACTTTTTCGTCTGCGGCGAGACAGATACACTGGACAACGAGCAATACTCAAGCCTCGTCTCCCCCGCCGGCAGGCGTCTCCCCGGGCTTTGCCGCCGTACCTTCACGGTAGGCCGAGGGCGAGACGCCGAAATGGTGTTTAAAACACTTGCTGAAGTAGAACGGATCGTTGATGCCCACCTTGTAGGATACCTCGGACACGGTATAGTTACTCTCCAACAGCAACTCGGCTGCCTTCTTCATGCGCACGATGCGAATGTACTCGTTCGGCGAATAACCGGTTACACCACGTACCTTGCGGTAGAAAACCGTACGTCCCAGCCCCATGATGGAAGCAAACTCGTCGACAGTAAATTGGGCGTTCTCCAACTGCTGCTCAACGACGGCTTGTAATTGGTCAGCAAAAGCCTTGTCCTTGTCGGAGGAGCAAATAGTGGGCCGGAGCATGTTAGGAGCGTTAGAAAATTTTTCCTTAAGCTTCTCGCGCTGTTCTATCAGCTTGAAAGCACGAGCCAAAAGCAACTTAGGACTAAATGGCTTGGTAATGTAGGCGTCTGCTCCGCTCTCAACACCAGCCAGGTGACTCTCGGCGGAGTTCATAGCAGTGAGCAGGATGATGGGAATATGGCTCGTGTTGAAATCGTTCTTCAACTTGCGAGTCACTTCGAAACCCGTCATACCAGGCATTAAGACATCACAAATAATCAGGTCGGCATCGTATTCGCGAGCACGTGCCAGTCCAGCCACACCATCAGCCTCAGCCATGACTTCAAAATAGCGCCCAACCTCTTCTTTGAGAAACTCGCGTACGTCGTTATCATCCTCGATGATAAGCACCCGTTTCTTGTTGATAGGTTCCACCTCGGGCAGCTCAATGTCGGCCTCCATGCGAGCAGCGGCCACCTGCTCTTGGTGCTTCCGCTCCTCTTCGAGCAGGACGTTGTGAGGGATGAGAAAGTCCTTCTCCTCGTAAACAGAAGGGTCGGTAGGAAGAGTGACAGTAAAGACGGAACCACCGCCCTCATTCTCGCTGAACTCAATGGTACCCTTGTGTACGCAAACCAACTCATGGCTCAAGTGTAACCCCACGCCGACACTGCTGCCGGAGAAACTACTCTGCATGAAGCGCTTGAACAGTTCGTTACGTTTTTCAGGTGGTATACCGACTCCTGTATCGCGAACTGTAATGACAAGCTTCTTCCGCTCCTCGTCCACATCGACAGTGAAAGTCACCTTGCCGCCACTGGGAGTGTACTTGAAGGCATTAGACAGGAGGTTATAGGTCACCTTATCCAAATGTCCCTTATCGATAAACATCGTGTAGGACGTATGTGAAGGCACGAACTGGAAATCCATGTTCTTCGATTCTGCAGCATCGCTAAAACTTAGGAATATCTCGTAGAGAAAGGCAACGACATCGGTCTCCTCCAGCGAGAGAGCCAGCTTGTTGTTCTGCATCTTGCGGAACTCGAGCAACTGGTTAATCAGACGCAGCATACGCTGGGTGCTCTTCTCCATTACTTTAAGCGAGTAATTCATCTCCTTGGGGATCTTCTCCATGCGCTGCACCTTCTCCAGAGCACCTTGTATCAGCGTCAGCGGCGTACGGAATTCATGGGAAATATTAGTAAAAAAAACCAATTTGTATTCCGTCAGTTGCTTCTCCACCTGAATGCGGTTGCGCAGAACATTGAAATTACGCACCAACCTGAAGGCGACATAGAGTGCCACGGCAGACACGAGTACGTAAAGAATGAACGCCCATCCCGTATGCCAAAACGGCGGAACAATAACAACCTGCAAAACTGCTTCTTTCTCCGCCCAAACTCCCTGACCGTTACATGCCTTCACACGCAAGGTATAATGCCCCGGATCTAGATTCTTGTAGGCAGCAAAATTCAAGGAAGACAAAGCACTCCACTCCCGGTCGTAATTATCCAAACGGTAAGTATATTTGATGTCGTTGACCATCGAATATTCGAATGTAGAGAAATCTATCACGAACGAATTCTGGTAATGTTTCAGTTCAATTTTGTCGGTATAGATCATCGCGTGCTCCAGTGGCGAATCCACGTCACCCGGACGCACAGCTATACCATTAACGTGCAGATTAGTGAACGACACCATCGGTGACGCCTGCGTATTGCCCACCACAACCGCAGGGTCTACAACCACTAACCCGTAGTTCGATCCAAACAGTAATGTCCCATCATCAGCCACCGCACAACTGTTTTCGCTGTAAGCATTTCCCAAGATATAAGATGAAAAGAAGAAATTCTCGAATGTATAACTGTCAGGATCAAAGCAGGAAAGCCCCAATTCTGTAGCAATCCACAACTTTCCGTTCCGGTCCTCTACAATCGACTGTACCATGCTGTTTACCAGCCCATCGCTCACGTCGAAATGGACGAAGTCCAAGTCTTTATAATTTCCCTCAGGACGGCACATACTAAAACCCTTACCCGATGTGCCCAACCACATACGCCCTTTACTGTCGCGCAACATACACTTGATTTCGTTACTTCGCAAAGCACCGTTGTCTATATTATAGGCTACATAATTCTGAGGATCTTGTAGAAGAGAGTCTGGATGAAAAATAAAGATTCCCGCACTCGAACCGACCCATAAATAGCCATTGGGTTCTTCACAAATGACACGTATCTGCCTTTGCGAATACGTATCGGTAAAGAAACGACGGAAATGATATCCATCTCCAGCCTCGTCAGGAACAGCCAAATTCAATCCGCCACCAAAGGTACCAACCCACATACGATCCTTCTTGTCACGCAACATAGCAAAAATACTGTTACTGCCTAGCGAAAATGCATCTTCCGAAGTGTTTCTATACCATTTCCCATCTACAGAAAGACCATTTCCACGCGTACCCAGCCAAAGACTACCATCGGCCCCTTCAGCCACAGCATAAACGTTCGAATCATAAAAGCCACGCTTTTCCAATGTTCGCGACGATTGGTCGTACACATACAACCCACCCTGACGCGTACCCAGCCAAATGCTTCCGCCTGCCATACGGTTAATCATCTTTACTGTATTGGCACGACCGTCCCATGACCCTTTTTCCGGAAAGACCCTATCAGCTCCCTCATTCAGCACCAACAAATGAGAAACACCCGCATATTCAGTACTTACCCAGATTCCTCCAGTACGATCCTCTATAAGATAAAGAAGATAATTAGACGCAACATGACTAAAACCGCTCATATCAGCAGTAAAATGCTGCAATACATCATGAGTAGGATCATAAACAAATAATCCGTTTCCGTACGTAGATATCCAAATCAGGTCACGTGAGTCCCAAACCACATGATAACGTTCTTCGTCTATATAATTAACCCTATCGGAAGGAATAAGCTGAAAAGACTTGACTGCACGAGTCTTTGTATCAAGAAACCAGACTTTTCCTGTATGATTGAATACCCAATAATTGCCACGATTATCTTTCTGTACCTGTCCGTTCTGCACATCCAGCAGCGTACTCTTTCTAAGTTCAAACGTTTTTAAGTTAAACACATAGCACCCCTTATTGGTAAATATCACCCAATCGTCTTGAATGCGCAGTTCCTCATCGATGCGAATTCCACTTTCTTGCAAACGAGCTACATACTTGCATTCCTCATCCCCTTTCTTTACGACAAAACGGCCATCCGCTGACAAAAAGAACAGATCTCCTCCATCAGAAATAATCTTAGAAGCCCTATGTGAAGGAATGACCAAAACAGTACGATCTCCAATAACTTGAACCACCCCGTTATCTGTACCAATCCAAACACCACCTTGTAAATCCTCATATACGTACGTCACCCTGTTGGAAGGCAAATTATTCTTTTCTGTCTTGAAGACGATTGAAGAAAATTGCCCGTCCGCATAGGTTATTTTTCGACATCCATTTCCATTCAGCCAAAGCCAAATATTCCCATTACGATCTATGATTTTGTTGCTATAAAGTTCTCGATATTCACCACACCCAGTAAAATCTACAAAACATTCCCTTTGCAAGTCATAGCAGCTATATACCTCTGCCGAAGTTGCTATCCACAAAAAACCATTCTTATCTTCTACCAAATCACGGATACGATGATCTCCCAGCGCAATTCCTCCTTTCTGGCTCGGCCGGTAAGTCACAAAAGAATTGCCGTCATATCGGCTCAATCCGTTCAGAGTTCCCATCCAGATAAATCCCTTGCTGTCTTGATACATACAACGAACAGAATTATTAGAAATTCCATTACTCGTCGTCAGATGTTCCGAACGTATTTCAACATCAGCCGCGACATACAGGCTGAATAATACAGATACAAGCAGTAAAAATAGTTTTCTCATACCCAAATCATATGTTCCATAGCGAACAAATGTACAAAAAAATAGTACATCAGAAAAAAACTGATGTACTATTTTTACAATGTGTCACAGGATCAATCCATGTGGAACACTTCAGGCAAAGGAATCGTGACGGGAGAATTATCAGGGTTGACTTCCATAATATCAGCCATATAGTCCCACCATTTCTGGACAATCGGATTGGCGCCCATATCCTGAGACGATTCTTCCCCCTTTGTCTTCTGGCAAGCAAACAGGATATTCGTATCTTTATCCCAATAGATAGAATAATCATAAACACCACCGTCAGAAAGCATTTTTTTCAACTCAGGCCAAATTGCCGCATGTCTTTTCTCATACTCTTTCTCGAAACCCGGTTTCAAGAACATCTTAAAAGCTTCACGTTTCATAAAATTCCTCCTTTTCAATATAGAATTATCATTATTTTCCCCCATCGGTTACATGGAAAATAGGCTCATTTGTTTTTTGTTCTGTCCGATAATATTGCACGGCACTGTCGTTCATCTTTGGATGTTGTTCACCAAGCATTTTAATCATTTCGGCACCAGCCCATATTACAGGGCCATAACCATGAGCCGCATACACATTTACTGGACGATAATAATAAAATGCTGGATCAAAAGCCATACCCGTACCGACACAAGTTCCGTCAACCTGTCCCTCTTCATTGATTTGAGTAGATACGGCATGCCAACCGAGCTGAGCTACAGGGCCATAGGCCATTGCATCAATCCATCCCTTGTTGATGGCATGTGCAAAGCAATATACGTAAATGGCCGTAGCCGACGTCTCAAGGTAAGAGTCATTGCGGTCGAGCAACTGATGCCAAAAACCTTCCCCACTCTGACATGCTGCCAATCCACGAATATGGGCACGGAAGAGTTCCAGCAACTTGTCACGCTGAGGATAATCCTCGGGCAACACATCAAGCACTTCACACATTGTCAGCAACGCCCAACCGTTAGCACGTCCCCAATGGAAAGCAGGATGATCCTGCATACCTTCCACCCATCCATGACGGAAGAGTTTTTTTTCAGGCACCCACATGCGCTCTGCAAATTGAAAAATCTGACACAAAGCTTCAGCCATATAATTTTCCTTTTTCTCAGCAGCCACATAGGAATAATAAGCTACTGGTGGAATACCCATAAACATGTCATCAAGCCATAACGTGTTATGTTGAGGGCGAGTTCGTGCAAACGTTCCATCAGCTAACCGATATTCTTTATTTAAGATAAAATCCATATAGTTTTCTATCAATCCATTCAACTTCAACGAAGGATCTTTCTGCATAGCTTTGATCATAGCCGCACACACAGCTCCGGCATCATCCAAAGCATGAGGAGTCAGAATCTGTTTCATTTGAGGATCGACATCGCCTTCCTTCTCAAGTACACGACGGAAATGAGGTGCCACTTCGGCTAAGAACGTAAAACGGTCTTTTACGTAATCGAAATAAGCCTGATCGCCGGTAGTTTCGGCTGCAGTAAGCATTGCCGAATAAGTTACTCCCCATTCGTAGCTGGCCAAACGGAAGGCACCTCGTTCTAATTGAGAGTTTACATTCAGTTTGCTATAGTCGGTTATTACCTTCCCAGACTTTTTGTCCACTACACGTGCTGGGGTGTTAGCTTCCAAATAATGCAAGATACGATCCATATCAGACTTTATGTCTTTAACAGACAACTCGCCATAAGGCACTTTATACTCCGGTTGCAACAGATGTAATGGGGTATTCGAGTCGTTCACTACATTTTTTTTCTGTGCATGGGTTCCTAAACCTGCCATGAACAACAAGGCACCCATCATACTTAATGTTTTCAGATTCATGTCTTAATGGTATTAACAATAGATAATATAATAATCTTTTTACTTAAATTCATATCCTCTAAACACGCCCTTCTTCAAATCTGCACCAAAATAGAAACCAGGTTGTGTAGGCTGATTATAGGCAACATTTTGTGTTGCAATGCTGATACGATAAATAGGATCTTCCAAAAAGGTATGGAAACGATATTGCGTAGGGATGGTTGTCACATACAAACGCAATGCTTTGCTATCCACCTCACGTACCAACACCTCTTCACGCCAATCACCAATCAAATCACCTTGTAAACAAGGATTGGATTTGGTACCGTTATTAAATGCTGCCCCTTCAAAATTAATTAAAGGTTTACATATACCTTCTTTCCAATCATATTTTAACACTGCATTTTTATCCAACAGTTCACGAAGTAAGTCACCATCCCACCATACAGCCATATTAACAGGCATTGATTTTGGAGTCGTTCCTAGTACTTCTCCTCGCACATTACGCAGCCCATGCGAATCTAAAGACCACATCTCCAACCCCAGATTACGCGGATCAATATCCGCAGCCATACAACGACCAACATCTTTTGTGCTTTTTACTTGAAACAGTACTTTTCCTGTAGCTGCATCACGAAAACTAGAACCATCTTTTTTATTTTCATGACAATCCCATACTTGAAGTCCTTGCATATCAGGAGAAAAACATGTCATATGCATGGCATCGCCATGTCCCATACCTGTCGTATAAAGCCCCTTTCCGTCATTGTCTATTGCACAAGATCCGTATACAATCTCATCACATCCATCACCATCCACGTCACCTACACGCAAGTTATGATTCCCTTGGCCGGCATATCCCTCTCCACCAGGATTATTACTATCAAATACCCAGCGTTGAGTCAGCTCTTTTCCATCCCAGTCAAAAGCAGCTAAAACTGTCCTCGTATAATATCCACGGCACATTACCACACTTGGATGAATTCCATCCAGATATGCCACACAAGCTAAAAAACGGTCACAACGGTTTGCATAATTATCTCCCCAATCCTGAATATTGCCACGAACAGGTACATAATCAATTGTTTTCAACGCTTCTCCTGTCAACCCACTAAAAACCGTCAAATATTCACTACCCTTCATAATTCGCCCCTGAAGGCTACGGGTACGTCCTTTATCATTAGCAATACCTGCTTCCCGATAATCAGCATCAGCCTTACCGATCACCTGTCCTTTACCATCTATCGTTCCATCTGACGTTTTCATCACGATTTCGGCTTTACCATCATTATCGAAGTCAAACACCATAAATTGAGTATAGTGAGCACCCGCACGGATATTACGCCCCAAATCAATGCGCCACAATTTCTCACCCGTCAAACGATAACAATCTACAAGTACATTTCCTGTATAACCATCATGAGAATTATCATGTGCATTGGAAGGATCCCATTTCAAAATGATTTCATACTGTCCGTCTCCATCAACATCACCTATAGAAGCATCATTTGCACTATACATAAATGTATCGCCTGCAGGTGTTACTCCATCAGCTGGCTTATCTAACGGGATCTGCAAATATCCCATAGGAGCATCAGCTGGCAAAGTATAAGATTCACATTTATTCTGTTGTTCTTTCCCGTCGACTACAGCCTTTACAGTATAAACTATCTTTTCATTCCCTGCATAGAGATCCTTATAGAAAGTTCCTACGTTACTTGGAACTTCTGCAATTTTCTTGCCATTCCTATAGACATTAAAAGTTGTCTGAACCGGATCGGATGAAAGATAACGCCAAGAAAGGCAGACTGCATTCTCGCTTTCACGAATAGCTACAACACCTCTTCCCAAATCTTCATGTTGCAGTTTGGAATAATCATAATGAGGTTGTGCATACAAAGAAGTTACCAGACTAAAAGCAACTACTGCACTCAATAAATTCTTAATTTGTCCCATTTATTTTATATTTATCTGTTTGCTATCAGTTTGTAAATACCTTTATCTGATCCAATACAACACCTTCATCTAAAGCTTTGAGCTTCAACCGATGATTCACCGTTGCTTGCGGCTTCAGTACAACACGACGAATAGCCTGATTACGCAAAACATTCATCTTCCATTCTTCACTCCGCCCTTTTGTCTGATAACTACAAACAATCCCTTCACCTCCATCCAAAGAAAGTTCAAAACGAAGCTTCTCACCCTCTACCGGATGATTTGGGAGCAAACATACTTCGAAAACTAAAGAATCGGCTGATTGATATTCAAAATCAAAAGACAGTTGTTGTCCTTGGTCCAAAGAAACGGCTTTTCCTTCGTAACCGATTCCTTCACATATCAGTGGATGATTTTCAATACAGTCAGTACCATTCCATTGGAAAAGGATTTCAGACTCTTCCAACATATTCTCTATAGACGAAGAAGGCTGTACACGATCAAAAACAGGTAAACGGCGAGGAGAGCAATCCATTATATGATTCCACTTACCTGTATTATATAATTGGGTCAAAGATACGATGCTATCATAAGCCATATCACTCCTACTCCAATCTCCTTTTCCATGTCTGGCCAGCTGGGCTCCCAACAACTTAAAATTCATCTGAGAAGCTGCCTGCACAGGATATTTTATCAATTGAAAGAACGCATCTTTCCGACTTTCTGCGACTTCAGATGAGATTTTTTCTACCCGATCTGAAAGCTGCTGATAAGCTAATATTCGTTCTCGAATATAAGTTTCACTCCAAGGCAAATCGGTTATAACCTTATATTTAGGATCCTTTTCCTCAGTACGAGTCGCTCCCATAAACTCTGGCTTACGTATATAGGCTAATCGATAATGTTCAAGCAAGACTGGAAGCGTTTGCGTAGCAACAGATTGCCCAAACTCTCTTTCTAGAAAACGATACAAATGCTTAGTAACGCCCTGTTTCTTCACTTCACCAATATCCCAAGCCATATCTAAAAACAACTCTATCTGATATTCACCCGGCTTGATATCCCCAACATTTAACACCCACATTTTACGAATGCCTCGCTCATAAGCTTGAGTCATTTGCTGATAAATCAAGCCTGGCTGAACCGTGCAAAGCCAAAGATAGTCATGAGGGCGTCCCCAATAAGAAATATGATAATAAATCCCGTTACCACCCTTCCGAGCCTTTTCCGCTACTGTCGGAAAATGACGAATATAACCATAATTATCATCACACCACATCAAGGTCACATCATCTGGAACCTCTAACCCTGCATTATATACGTCTAGGACTTCTTTATATGGTATAAAAACCTGAGGAATATTAGCCACGGTTTTATCGACATAACTAGCTAGCAAGCTACGCTGGTCCTTTAATACCCGTTCAAGTACTTGCTTCTGTTCATTAACAGTCTTTGCACCCTTCATGGCTCCGTCATGCACACCCCTCATACCCAATGTATAGAGATTGTCATAGCCAGCCACCTCTTTGACACGTTCCTCCCAAAAAGCCCGTACATGCTCGCTATTATTCACATAGTCATATTCACCTATTCCATCTCGTTTCCATTCGCCATTCGTATTCCGCATCATCGGTTCGCAATGGGAAGTTCCAATGTAAATGCCATATTTATCTGCAATTTCTTTATTACCTTTTGTAAAATAAAAAGGTACAGAACATTCATGCATGGCAGGCCAAAATGTATTGGCACGTAGACGGAGCAGCAATTCAAAGATGCGTGCATGTGTTTTAGGTCCTATTTGTCCTTTTACAGGAGTTGGTTCATAAGTCAACCCACTCCAAGGAGTAAGCCCCCAATCTTCATCATTGATGAAAATACCACGAAATTCAACCGAGGGTTCTTGTAAATCTTTATAAGATGCAGGCAAGACAAACTCTTTTCTTGGTTCAGGGATTACATCCGCCCACCATTCCCACGGCGAAACACCTATTAGCCGTGACAATTCCATAATACCATAAGCAGTACCACGCTTATCGCTACCAGCAATGATTAAACGACCTTTCGGGGAAACTGTCAGCAAGAAAGCCTCATGCTTCCCTCGAAGCATACTAACATCAATACCAGTCTGTCGGATTAAAGAACTTTCCCATGTTCCCACTATAAGATCACCATCAGAAAGACACATTTGAGGCTTCACACCAAAAACGTCTTGCCAGTCATGTGTCAAGATTTGCAAAGCAGTATGTACAACTGGAGCTTCTGTTTCCAAACAAGATATTCTCAATATCTTTTGAGAGTTGACAACAAAATCCTGATTGGCAGACAAATTGCCAACAAGTATCGTCAAGACAAAGGCCATGAATAATTTCAAATCCTTCAACATTTTATCCAAGCATTATACAGACAAAGAGATTCGAATTTTCATTCACTCCAAGGTATTACTTCCTGCATATATATTGCATCCAAACTCCATGTCGCAGCATCATTTGTACTAATATATTTGCATTCATCCAACCTGGAAGGAACATAAGGAGGCAAGATAGTTTCTACATTAAGTCCATCTTTCTCTACAGAAGGAACATCGGCACATAAATCATCCCAAGCTTCTTTTGCTTTCTGCATATCGCGCAAATAATAAGCAGCGTATGCATGAAGACGAGAAATCCGAAAACGATTATGACGAAGCTCCCATGACTTCTGTTTATAATTAGCAGCCAAATCCAACCAAGTTTCTGTCCATTCAGGTAAATCAATCATTTGTAACATTTCATTCATCACCTCAAAACCGCCCATAATTGTCATCAAGTGGTTGGTCGTTTGTAGTTTAGGATCGCATTCACTAGTTATAATCCCTGTAGCTGGATCAAATCCTAAAGCCAAGGGACCGGTAAAAGCTCGGCTTGGTAATGCGGCTATACTCTTCATTCCAGCTATAATCTTATCGCGATAAGCTTCATTACCCGTACGTTCCCATTCTGTCATCCAATTACCAGCGTAAGCCAACCAATCGGGCCCTATACGCAAACGTGCTGGTGCTGTACAAGGATACTGTTCACGCGGTTGTGCCAAACGCATCGGATCGAGAGTGTATAATTTCTGTTCTGCATCCTTTACCTCTGCCATCAGATCACCACAACGTTCGTCTGTAGTGAGATAATAATAAAAGCGGTTCCATGCAGCCTGACTAATACGTGCTTCCTTCGCGCCACATCCCCAATGACTTACATTATGGCGACTACCCAGCCCCGCATTCGGTCCAATATGATAAACATCTACCTCAGCAGTATGACGAGTCATTGCTTCTGCCATTTGCCAAAGATCAGCTCGCCCTGTACGCAAGAAATTATACCACAACCACATATTAGAAGCAAGCTCTGTATTATCCCAGGCAAAACCTCCAATATCATATCGCCAAGTATGACGAACAGGGTCGTAAGCATGCATCACATCTCCATAATTCCAAAATCCATACCATTTATTTTGTTCTATAGCTTTCTTATAGAATTCTACATAAGAGGCTAACCGATCTTCTATTTTTGCGCGAAAAGCAGTAGTTCTATCAGGCAAACTCCATACGCCAAAAGCCCTGCGAGCATGCAAATATTCAGGAACAGGCATCAATACCCCTGGACTTGAAAACTGTTCAGCAGCACGTGCAAAATCTGCTTTTCCTGTGTATCCACCTTGAGGAAGTAAAGTAAGCGTCGTAGTTCTAGCAATACCATAAGGGGTACTCAATCCCTCCTGAACATCCTCATAACTAGCATTCAAGTCATGAGCGATATTATCATAATGTCGCAAATCCATCGGTTCACTATCGGGACTCCAAAGCCATGCCGTAATGGTTGCCTCTTCTGTTTTTGCGCCTGCAACTTCAATGGAAGAAGGATAGGATTGCCAGAAATCATGCAAACAAAGTCCCAAACCTCCACTTACATCCCCTAAAAAAGCATAACCGTTACTACGTGTCCCAGAAAAAGTTCCAATCCATGGATTATCGCTATTGGCCCTTTTACGAATGGAAAAAGCATCTGCTGTCAATTGAGAAAGACGATATCCATCCCATGAGGCCCAATTATCTATCAAATTTTGGTTATAGGAATCAAACTTATCATATTCGGGTATGCGTTTACCTTCCATCTGTTGTTGTTGCAAAAGAGGGACATTCTTATTTTTATCCTTCGAAAGCGACAACACCCTACGTCCTACCAAAGGTTGAATCGGTTCACTCCAAACGCCTCCATCAGCACAAGAAAAAGCAACATGCCTGTTGTAAAGAGCTTCGCGCATAGGAACTGTAAAACGTACTCCCAAAGCACGAATGAAATCTTTCTTCTCATCCCCATCGAACACTATACTATGTACCATCTTGACTTGTTCACTTCCAGCATAAAAATAAAGACGAACCACAAATGGCAACCATTCGCGTCCATCCTTGCTCCTATGCATTCCTTCAAGCTTGACTACCGCACGTACATTCCCTGCACGCTCAACAGAAACCGACTTCACCTCACTGACATAATTGACAAAAGCAATTTGAGATGTCGTTTCCAATACGGGATTACTCTGTGTAGTACAAACCAAACGGCCTGAAGAACCAACTTTTATTCCTTTATAGACCAAACTATCAATCAAACATTCTCCTTTTCGAGGAATATAGGCTGAAAGCACACCTGTCTCTATTCGAATATCTTGAGTGGTTTCATTAACCAGTATACGATTTTGTTCAACAGATTTCTTCCCTTCTCTTTTACCTTCCATTTTGGAAAGGGTAAGCTTACCTGCTGAAGCTGGCACAACACCCGCAACTCCCAACCATTTTACTGAACCATCTGGCCAATATGCCAACGGCCACGTATCAATCTCAATTTCCTTATTTCCTTTACCCGACAACAATTGCCAACTGGTACCAGACTGCACATATCCTTCATCAAAAGGCACGCCAAAACTTACCGTTTTAGTTTGAGCCGGTTCACCACCAATCCAATGCAAGGCAACCTCACTCCCTTGTAAAGGTTCACATGTGCATCGGAAGTTGGTAATACGGGTACGCGACAAGGTGGTTCGGAATCCAAACCAGCCTTCTGTCAACGGATTTGCATCCCTAAAATCCACCAGGCGCTTCCCATCTATATAATAACTAACCCTATTGTTCTCATTTGTTATCTTGATATGATACCAATGGTTGGCTTTCAACAAATACTCCTTATCTTTATACTCCTTTAGAATTGCAGGACGAGCTTTGGCATCTGCCACACCAGATTCATTCCCATCATAACGACGGAATCGGGTTGTCGAGTTGTGGTTCCCACCATATCCTAAATAATAAAGTTGTAAAGAGTAACAATTCAAAAAGATTCCACTACGCCATTTCGCACGCTTCCACAAGTCATTTGGATATTTTGGATCTGATGCCATCCAAAAACAGTTTAAATCGCTCAAGCGATCCCCTTCATTCTCAACAACAACACAGGCATCATATTCGATGGTAACCTTTCCACTCATCTTTTCTTTACGCCATAAAGTGAGCCCCTTAGGTGCAACAATCTCAGCTGTATCACCACGGAACGCCACGCTATAATCAGGCGATTCAGATTCTATCTTCCAATATTTCGAAAATTCTTTTTTATTCAGTCCTGAAACATTTTGCGCTTTTACTTCTAACGCAACTGTTAATAATAAAAAGAATATCCAGATGTTTCTCATGAGAATTATGACTAAAGGAGTTATACAATTATTTTATATAATTCTTCAACGGACAATCTGTTTGTTTCACCCCGTCTACAATACTTTGAGCATTCAATCGGGCCCCCTTCAAAGAAGTATGGGTATGATCACGTTTAAAATACTCCCCAACAACACGCAATCCTTCATTGAAACCCATATCTTGCAACTTGTCTGCCGTAATTTTATTTAAGTCAATAAACCAAGCACCGGCTTCCTCAGCAGCCTGACGAGTCCATGCGCCAAATGAATTGGTATTACGTTCGATCTGGCCATTATCCCATTTGTTTCGAGGCGTGTGACTCAACACTATAGGATAAGCCCCCTTCTCCTTAACATCCATAATAAACTTACGCAAATACCAACCAAAAGTATAAATGACCTTATACTTGCCGGTCGCTTCCATTAGAAACACCTTGCTTTCATCGCCTGCTCCTGGCAATTCTGCTCGCGCTTTGCCAATATTAATATCACCTGCATCATTGTGTCCGAACTGTATCAATACAAAATCACCCGGCTGAAGTGCATTGTACACTTTATCCCAACGTCCTTCATCCAAATATGTCCGGGCACTGCGTCCGGCCATGGCATGGTTTTCCACTGATATACGAGTTGTATCCATAAACTCTACTATCACACTTCCCCAACCCCACATACCGTCACCTTTGTCTTCATTACGTACCGTACTGTCACCAATGGTAAAGAGCACTGGACATCCTTTCTTACGCGTAGCCCCTGTAACTGTATCCTTTTCTATAGGTTTCAGATACTTAGCCAAATCCATTTTTTTATAATTACGGATACCTTCAGCAGCAGAAGCGGCATTCACACGGGCGCCAAACTCACTGGTGTGAATTCTATCCAGATAGAACATATATTTCACCTTTTCTTTTCCGAATGTCTCAAATTTGCGTGCCGTAATTTCATTGAGATCAATAAAAGGAACATGTTCCTTTTTAGCAACTTGTTTTGCCCACAAGCCAAAAGTCTCATTGACACGAGTCACAATAGTACTGTCAGCATCTTCCCAAGCATTACGAGGGGTAAGTGACATCAATATAGGATGAGCTCCACGTTTTTTCACATCACGAATAAATCGACGCATATATTCTCCATACGTATATACCGTTTCTTTTACCCCTGTTTCTTTAATAGTCACGACCAATGAATCTTTACCGATTCCTGGAATAGAAGCACGGGCACGACCACTATCGTACGGACCATTATCATTATGTCCCAACTCAATAATCACCCAATCTCCCTTGCGAACACCTTCTAAAACTTCCGGCCAAAGGCGGTTGTAGAACGTACGACTACTGGTGCCACCCAAAGCATGATTTTCCACCGTTATACGGTTCTCATCAAAATACTCATGAGCAAAATATCCCCATCCCCATTGTCCGTTATTGCCGTTACCCAGGGTGCCTGTACGCATCGTGCTGTTCCCAACCAAAAACAACACGGGATTATTTCCTTTACGACTGGAGCCAGGAACAGGACGCGCTGTACGCGCTTTGTTCAAACTATCAAGTGTATTATCTATCACTTGGTTTACGTCCTTCATTGGAGCAGCCACGGGCTTTTGAGCATGAACCTGAAAAGCCATTGAAAGACCTAAACACAAACCTATAAAAGCGTAATTCTTATTCATTATTTGACATTATTTATTTGTTCACAAAGATAGCGACACGACTCAAATCCCTAAATAGAAATTTATCCATATCCATGTCTTTTTGTCCACACTATCTGAATCAATAGCTTGTATGAGGTGGCTGATTGTAAGCTACATTCTGCCAAGCAATACTCAAACGATATTGACGATCATTCATCAATGTTATACGTCTATCAACAGCCGGTATAGTCGTTACATAAATTCTCAATTCATTTTGACCCTCCGAAGCCCAAATCACTTCTTCTCGCCAATCTCCTAAAATATCTCCTGACAAGCAAGGATTACCTTTAGTTCCATTATTCGAAACAGATCCCTCAGCCTTCAATAACAAATCTGTGGTTTCTGTTTCCCAATTCCATTTACTAATTGTGATATGGTCCAGCAATTCCACTAGTGGATCAGCATCCCAATAAACTGTAAAATTACAGGATGAAGGCTTCTTAGGAGTTATTATTTCTCCCGTATCCCCTCTTCGCAATCCGCCTACATTACACCAGCATTCCGCTCCTTCATATCTAGGATCTATATCTGCTGCAACTCCTCTACCTGCATCCCTTCCAAATCCATCTTGCCAGATAATCTCACCTGTAGCACCATCAAACATAGCTACCGCAGGAGTTTTCTGTACAATCGCATGCCTCCCTTCATTCTCATGTATGCCAAACACCTGTAATCCGTTCCTAGAGGGAATCAATTTCCCTACATGTAATGCGTCTCCATGCCGTAAACCTGTGGTATAAAGCCCCTTCCCATTATGATCAACCGTCATGGCTCCCACACAGATCTCATCACACCCATCATCATCAAAATCGGCAACGGCCACTCCATGATTTGCCATGCCAGAATAACCTTCAAGCCCAGGCAAAGCACTATCAAAAGTCCAAAGAGGACGCAATACTCCTTCTTCAAAAGTCCATGCCACAACAACCGTCCGCCCATACCATCCTCTAATCATAACTGGAGAAGGTGTCTTACCATCCAATAACGCCACACAAGCTGAGAAGCGATCAGAACGACCACCTGTATTGTCATTTCCACAATTGCCTCCGACACCCCCCCAGCCATCCAACGGATAACGGGTCGGTATGTATTCCTGAGTATCAATCGCACGGCCAGTCATTCCATCGAACATGGTCAGATATTCAGGCCCATTCACGATTTTTCCGTAAGTAGGAGATTGTTCATTCCACGTACGCCAGTCTACATCGGCATCGCCCAAAATGCGTCCTTCTCCATCTACCGTGCCATCAGCAGTCTTGCAACAAAGTTCAGCTTTTCCATCTCCATCAAAATCGAATACCAGAAAGTTTGTTGTCGCAGCACCTGAACGAATATTAGGACCAAGGTTTATACGCCATAATCTTCTTCCATTCAATTTATATGCGTCCAAGTATGTGTTGCCGGCAAATCCACGTTGTGGAGGATTCTTGGCATTTGACGGATTCCATTTCAAAACGATTTCATATTCTCCATCACCATCCAAATCGCCCACACTGGCATCATTAGCCATATAGCAATAAGACGTCCCAGCCACTTCGCTTGTTTCAGGCCGATCAATAGGTACAGATAAATAAGGTTGCTGAGGTTGATATTTGGAATGGAACCAAGATGCCACTTCACGTCCATTCAGGCGCAAAGACCAACGATTGTCAACACTCCAATCCACTTCCCGATCCAGAAAATCAGTTGTTTTCTGAATCGGTGTCTGATTCAACTTGATTTCATTTCCACCATTACTTTGCCTATACACGTCGAAAGCTATGTCGTTTTTATCTTCATAAAGCATCCTCCAACTTAAATACATTCCTTGCTCTGAAGGTATTCCGACCAAACCTCTGGACAGATGTTCACCCAGATATGGCTGAGCACACAAAAACAAGGGAAGGAAGCACCCTAAGAGACTACAGACGCCTACAATGAGAACCTTTAAAGAAGCCATATTTACTGTCGCAAATTTTCTTTAAATTCAATCTCCACAATACGCAATTCATGGTTGGTCTTGTCACCATTTTTCGCCTTGAACAGATCCAATTCACCAGCGGCAGGAGCTGCCACTTCTACGATCTGGCCAAACTCGTCTCCTTCCTTGCTGGCTCCTTTCAAACGAATGGTTATTTCATCGGTCAGCACAGGCTTCACATTAAGGTGTACGTATCCCAAACTTTTCTCTGTCTCACCACTCCATATCAATTCCTTGCCAGCATAGATTTCCAACGGATAACTACGCATACGCCAACCTGTCAGCTTCATACAGATTTCGTCGATGCGTGCCGCACGTTCCAAACGATAAGTGATCCAAGCCGTCTGTAAACGGCCGTTGTTCGACCATTCACTTAATTCATTGTCATCAAAACTATTACCAGCCTTGTCTGCATTGGCTCCTGCCGTAGCCGAGAGGATGCCCGCATCTACCTTTGTCACGACATAAGAAGGAGTAAGCGGAGTCTCCCCACGCGTCAGCCTTCCCTCCAGCTCATCGCCGGGGATGTAGCGACTCAGGCCCTGTTCCACCTCAACCGGCAGGGTTTTCAGTTGGACTTCAGCAGGTTTCAATCCGTCGGCCACAGCCTTTATGCGGACAGTACCGGCCTGCACAAGCGAACGAATCAAAGCACGATTGATGCCACATTCGACCGGCAGGTCTTTAGACAAGATATAGTTATCAGGGCCTTGTGCGATACCGCCACGCCATTCGGCCGGACCTTCCAGTTCGAAATGGATCTTATTGTTGGCCAAGGGGCAACGCAAGCCGTCCTTATCGGTCACTTCTACCTGCAAGAGCACCATATCAGCACCATCGGCCTTCCAACCTTTCGGGTTTTGAATGACACTCAGCTTGATTTGCTCCGGTCGGCCGGCTGTCTGTAGCTGGGCACGGCAGCATTCTTTGCCATTCTCATCATACCCCACAGCTTCGAGCTTACCCGGTTCGAACGCAACACGGTCGAATGTATAGAGGAAACGATACTTTTGCTCACCACGTCCCAATGATTTCCCGTTCAGGAACAGTTCCACTTGTTCCGTATTCGAAACGACGTATACAGGTTTTACTACCGTATCGTTGTAATTCCAATGGCCGACGATATGGATACGCGGATTTTCGATGTCCACCCAGCCGTCCCACATCACCTGATGAACGAAATAAGAATCTTTCGGAATACGCATCGGGTCTGTATCTCCACTACGGCGATAGTTCTCCACACCGCGATAGTGCGTATTGGTATCCGAAAAAATAATCTTGACACCGCCGGAGCTGACACGATCGCCCGTACCCGGACGCTCCCGCCAATAATCGAACCAGCGGATGACGTTTTCGATGGTAAACGAGTCCTGATTGTGGTTGTAGGCACGGGCGTCCACCTTCTTCTGCACCGTATTAGTCATGGCAGAACGGAACGAATCGTTCCCGGCTCCGTTCTTATGATAGGGATAGGAATATTCGTCCCAATACTTACGCAAGCCTTCGTCACGGCAATATTCCATCGCCCACATCGGATGATGGCTGCTCTTGTTGATGTAGAGCATCTCGCCGCCATACTCTGCCTCGCGGATGTCCAGCATCTCACGCGAGCCGATGGCACGCCCTCCGTGAGGATCATACTGATCACGCAGGGCTTTCATCTCCAGCATGTGCTCACGACTGATGGACTCGTTGCCGCATTCATAGAAAATGATGCTAGGATTGTTGCGATTGTAAATAATGGCATCGCGCATCAACTCGACACGTTGTTCCCACTGGCGACCCTGGCGGTCTTTCTCCGCATCGCCGGCAGGCATGGCCTGCATCAGGCCCACGCGGTCGCACGACTCGATATCCTGTTTCCAGGGCGTGATGTGCATCCAGCGCACCAGATTGGCGTTGCCTTCCACCATCAAGCCGTTACTATAGTCGCTCAACCAAGCCGGAACGCTCATGCCCACGCCCGGCCATTCGTTGCTGGTGCGCTGGGCAAAACCTTTCACCTGAATGACGCGATCATTCAACCAGATCATACCTTTACCGAAGCGGGTCTTGCGGAAACCTGTCCGCGTACTGACTTCGTCCACTTTCTCGCCATCCACCCAGAGGCTGGTCTTCACCACGTACAAATAGCCGTAACCCCAGCTCCAGAAATGGAGACCGTCTACCTCGGACGAAGCCTTCAGGACGGTCTGCTCGCCGGGTTTCACGACAACGGGAGCGCTCTTGAACGTCTTCAGCAGGCGACCGTCGCGATCGATCAGCTCCGCACGGTAGCTCACTTCCTTCGCCCGTCCGTATTCGTTCCGCACTTCGGACTCGGCATGGATGACTGCCTTGCGCGACTTCACGCGGATGTCTTCGGCATAGATATAAACACCGGTGGTCTTCAGGTTGCTATAGAGAGGTAGCGTCTGATAGAGCTTGTCCGTGACGTGCAGCCAGACGTTCTTCGGAATGCCGCCGTAGTTGGCATTGAAATTGCGGTCACTCCACTGGTACTTCGTATTAGTGGTGCGCTCCCGGTAGTTCCAGTTGTTGTCCACGCGGACGGCCATCACGTTGTCGCCGCCGTAGCGGATGTAGGGGGTCAGGTCGAAACCGACCGCCATCGCTCCGTTCTCGTGCAGACCGAGGCAGTGGCCGTTGATGTAGAAGTCGGCTCCCTGGCGCACGCCTTCGAACTCGACAAAGACCTTCTTCCCCCGCGAACCGGCAGGCAGGCGGAAGTGCTTGCGATACCACACGACGGTGTCGGTCAGCTGCTCGATGCTGAGGCGGAAAGCCTCGTCTTCGTTGAAGGGACGGGGCAGGGTGACCTGCTTCCAACCCTGGTCGTCAAACCGGACTTCTCGGGCCTGAGGGTCGTCGCCCACATGGAGCAGCCATTCGGCATTGAAATTATACTTACCGCGGACGTCCTGTCCCATGGCGGGGAGCAAGCATCCGAACAAACCAATCAGAAAGATTCCAAACAATCTATACATAGTGTATCAGGTTTTATACGATTATTTATCCAAATTGTCAGCAGGAACGTCCACCATCATCAGGTTCAGGCGTTTGCCGTTCGTGAAGTGGCCCGACTGGAAGAGCACCTTCGTGCCGTCGGGGCTGAAGCTGGGATGGGCGTGGTCGGGACGCATCTTCGTGTCGGACACAAGCCAGTGGCGTTCGCCCGTACGGACGTCTATCAGCCAGACGTTGCCGCCGAAGGTATCACCTGCCGCCCAACGGTCGTCGCAGCTAGCGTTGCAGTGCCAGAAGCCGCGGCCAACGAGCTGGCCGTCGATGGCCTGACGGTCTTTCTCCATTTCCACCTGGCCCAGCAGCTCGACGTCGTCCGTGCGCAGGTTGATGCGCAGGATGCCGCTGGCCTGCTTGCGGAGGCGGGGCTGGAAGCCCAGGATGTTGAAATAAACATAGTCGCGGGAGGCGAACGTCTCGTGCGTCACCCAGTCGAGCGCCGTCTCGCGGTACAGGGGCTTGAACACGCGGCCGTCGGCGGTGCAGAACCACATGCGCTGGTAGGCATCGCCACCAGTTTCGTTGCAGAAGACGATTTCGCCGGGCGTAAAGCGGCTGGCCTGGATGTGGCCCACCTTGAACTCGGTGTCGATGACCTTCTCCATGCGGCCCGTTTCGAGATTCATCTTACGGATACCACACAGCGTGGGCTGTATCTTGATGGGCTGGTCGCCCTCGGGACGGAAGGCGTTCTGCTTCATGCGCTCCAGTTCTTCGGGCGTGCCGTCGCGCTCGACAGTTATGTAGGCGTAGTCGTCGTTGCAGTCCACGGCAAAGCCGCCGGGACGGCCCATCTCGCGGGGGAAGGTGCCGATGGTGCGCTCGTAGTCGGCCGGACGGCCTACGCGGCCGCGATTGACGTCAGCGAAGAAGCGGTCGAGGTCCATGACGGAGAGCGTCCACTGCCCGTCGCGGCTGCGGCTGATGAACATGCGGTTGGACTTGCGGGCCAGGTAGACGCCGCCCAGGTCGGTGCCCTCGGTGGCCTGGATGATGCGGCCGGTGGCCACTTCGATGAAGAACATCTGCGTGGGCGTCCAGTGGCGCGTCTTGCCGTCGGACGTCGTGGTCTGCTGCTCGGGGTCGCCGGCGCGGGTGGAAGAGCGGAATATGAGGTACTTCCCGTCGGACGTCCACATCGGATCGGTCTGGTAGAGGAAGCGGTCGTTCTGGAGGGTGTCGGTCAATACAGTAATCGTACGGCCCGTCTGCGCGTCCACGTAGGTTGTCTTTTCGGACGGGGTGCAGTTGCCGAACTGGGCCGAAGCCGTGCCGCCCAGCAGGGTGCACAATGCGGCGGATAGGAAGAGTCTTTTCATGGTTTTGAATGTTTTAGTTTGATTGTGACAGGACAAAATTAGCCCAAATTTCCGGCGGCGGGAATAGAAATTCATCCGTTTCCCATAGTATATCGTTCACGGAAGGACGAAAATGGCCAATTTACGGGGCGCGGCACGCGGGCGAAGCGCTTCGGAGGGCCGCCAACAGTCCTCAGCAGGCCGCCGAAGTTGGTGGACGTAGCATTGCAGTCTGCAATGACACTTCCACCGTGGTGGACAGCATGAAAACATACGTCACAGCCCCATCCACCGTGGTGGACAGGGCTGCGCAGATGGTATTTACGGTATCGACCGCCTCGGCAGGCCGCTATCTCCGTGCGGAGAGGTTATGGGTTGCGGATTGGACCGGCGAGTCAATGTTCCTTGTCCGTGTGCCGGAAGTCGAACACCAGGTCGATGTGCAGGCCCTCGTCGCCACTCTTGATGCGGATGTTGCCCGGCTGGCTGTTCGGTCCCTGCTGCTTGATGGGCTTGAACGAAGCGATGGCGGGAATGTCGAGTAGGAAGGAAAGGTCGCCCTCGGGGAAGCTCGGCATGGTCTGCTTGACGCGGCCGGCAGGCTCTTCGGGCGTGAAGACGCGGTAGAAGATGCCGTCGTTGCGCGAGTAGACGGTGAACGGTGCCTCGTCGCTCTCCATCGTGGCCCAGAACAGGTGGCCGTGGTAGCCCTTGAACTCAGGATAAATCAGGTTTTCGTAGCTCTCGCCGGTGATCGTGTTGTTGTAGTCCTTCTGCCAGATGCCGTACCGGGTGCCCGCAATGCGGTTCTTCCACACGCGGTAGGGGCCGCGGCCCATCCAGCGCATGCCCGTGCAGGCCGCTTCGGGATAGGAGAAGGTCAGGCCCAGGTTGTAGACCTCGGTGTCCATGAAAGCGTCGTCGAAGCCGCCTCCGCCGGAAGCGCGGTTCAGCAGGATGGCGTCCATGTAGAGCAGGCCGTTGTCGGTCAGGCGCCAGACGATGGAGTCGGCCGCGCCCTTGTACTTGGC
>ENA-OOXJ01000804-OOXJ01000804.1-human-gut-metagenome-genome-assembly--contig:-NODE-804-length-23947-cov-9.630337_pt1 | contig 23947 bp, 22 predicted proteins | sample MGYA00241587_ERZ501343 | MGnify/ENA primary metagenome ERZ501343 (study PRJEB25962, sample SAMEA2042918) | human gut metagenome | biome: human gut; feature: human-associated habitat; material: faeces... | reverse complement strand
ACGCCGGACACCGGGCCGTACTTCAGGTGCTGAAGGATACGGCCCGGGAGGAAGGAGAGGAGAGCGCGGTGGTCACTTTCTGGCCCCATCCGCGCAATGTCCTCCAGCAGGACGCATCCACATTCCGCCTGCTCAACACTCTCGAGGAGAAGAAAGAACTCATCTACCGCTTCGGCATCGACAATGTCTATGTCGTCCCCTTTACCAAGGATTTCAGCCAGTTGAGCACGACCGAGTTTATGAAAGAGTATCTCGTGGACCGCTTCCACGCAGATACTCTTATCATCGGTTATGATCACCGCCTTGGGCGCTCGTCCACTGCATCGAGGGAGGAGCTTGCGGCCTTGGCAGCCACCGTTGGTCTTAGGACCCGTATAGTCGAGGAGGTGCACTGCGGCGACCGGAAGGTCAGCTCCACGCAGATCCGCAACGCCCTTGCCGCAGGGGAGGTCCGGGAAGCCGCCGAAATGCTGGGCTACCGCTATTCCCTCCTGGGAGTAGTAGTCGCCGGCAACAGGCTCGGAAGGACAATGGGATTTCCCACAGCCAACATGGAGCTCTACGAACCGCTGAAAATAGTTCCTGCCAACGGAGTTTACGCCGTAGAGGCGGAAGTCCTCGGGCGGCGCCACGGCGGTATCTGCAACATCGGCACCCGTCCCACCGTAGGCGCCGGCAATGCCCGCACCATCGAGACCAACATCTTCGGCTTCAACGACGACATCTACGGCCTCGACCTCCGCATCAGCTTCATAGAGCGCATCAGGGACGAGCACCGCTTTTCTTCGATGGAAGACCTCAGGCACCAGTTGGAAAATGATAGGAAAATAGCAGAGAAACTGTTATGAAAAAATACGACATCTTCATAAGTTATAGAAGGGAAGGTGGATACGAGACGGCAAAACACCTTTTCGATTTATTGGACAGGGACGGTTTCAGTGTCAGTTTTGATATCGACACCCTGCGTAATGGGGACTTTGATACTGACATATTCCGTATCATCGACGGCTGCAAGGACTTTATCATCATCCTGTCACCCGGAGTATTCGACAGATGTGTAAAAAACTCTGCGCAGAATGATGACTGGGTAAGGAAAGAACTTGCCTATGCCCTGAAACAGAAAAAAAACATAATTCCGGTAATGCTCAAGGGATTCGAGGGCTTCCCGCCGGACCTGCCCGCTGACATAGCCGGAATTGCAAGGAAAAATGCCGTCATTTACGAAATGCATTATTTCAATGCATTCTATGAGAAACTAAAAAAAGACTTTCTGGGAAGCCGCAGAAGGAAAACCTGGGTCGTGCCGGTAATTGCGGCAGCTATTGTGATTGCGGCGCTGGCATGGTTTGCGGTAGGGAAGGGTGTACTGCAGCACATCGGAGATACGGAAGCTGTAAGTCTCCCTGAATGGCTGTTTGCCGATGAGCCAGGTTATATTTGCATAGTCCCGCCGTGTGGGGATAGCGATAATGAGGCATCGGAAATACTTCCTGTAATATATGCCGCATATCAGTGGGTGATAGACGAAGGGAAACCTGTCTCAGAAAGGGACACCATGATATTGGGAAAATTCAGAGGGTCCATTCAGACACAGGATAAGCTCTATTTTGATTTTACTGTCAACAGAAACATGCAGATGACCGGTGGTGAGACGGCCAGCAGGATTTCCGTGGCAGGAGCACCGGAACAGTCTTCTTCCGCATCGTCCTTTATCGAAATATTCCGTTATACGATGTTCGAGGAAGTCGAAACCGAAGAAGGGGCTTCGTCTACCATGGGAGGCCAGGTCAGAAATTATATTACCGGCCAGATAACGGGCGTCCCGTTTGTTCTGGAAACCACAAGCATCCGGGATAAAGGATTCCTTAAGCTATTGCTGAATGGGGAAGAAGTCATGATGCCGTTTTCAGGTACGGAATATATTGACGGAGGAAAATTCATAGCCCTTGAAGAAGGAAAGACAGTAGAAATAGATATTGAGAACATACCCTCAAGCGAAGACTTGAGCGAATACGGCTCTCTAAGCAGATTATGGGCTTCGCTCATATTCGACCAGTTTGCTTTCTCGAGCTGGCCCCTTGCCGATGTACATGTGAAAGCCATAACTGATGTCGGGCCGGACGGCAGCATGGCTGAAGGCGGAATTTATTTGACCGACGATACCTTCCTTGAGCCCTACCGTCTTGTTCTGAACGGTATCAAGGATGGCAAAGTCTCATTCAGCATGCGGATGGACAAGGAAAGAGAGCAGCAATGCATACAGGCTTTGGAATATAGAAAAAATGAGGATAATCTGACTCATGACGATCTGTTGGAAGGACTGCAGCAAATGTAGCGGCATTGCATTTATCCGGTAGTTTCCCTATATTTGTAATTACAAAAAATCTGATTGTATATGGACTGGCTGAGTATTATCATAGCGGTACTGGTTTTCGTACTTCCGGCGATTTTCGAGAATGACAAGAAGAAAAAGCGGAAGAAGGTTGCCCGGGAGCCTTTCCCCGAGGCTGTGGAACCGGAGTTCGGGCAGCAGCCGGTGTCGGAGCCTGAACCTGAACCGGAACTTGAACCGGAGCAGCCCGCACCGATCCCGGAGCCGGTTCCTGCACCAGCTCCTGTCATTGCCCCGGCCCGCATAGCTCCGCACCCTCAGCCCGCAGTCAGCCCCAGGCCGGAGGAGGCCGCGGCGCCCGGGAAGAAGCGCCGCTTCAGTGCCCGGGATATGGTGATATATTCCGAGATAATGCATCCGAAGTACATTGAAAGAAGAGAAAATCAAAATTTGTAGGCATTTTTAAAAATATATCCTATCTTTGTAGGTAGAAAGAGTCCCGCTCTTGTGCGCGGGATTCTTTTTTTGATTTATTAATTAAGCATAAGAGAAAAAATTATGTCTGAAATTCATTATGTAACAGCCGAAGGTCTTGAGAAGCTCAAGGCCGAACTGGCAGAGGCTATCAGCCAGAGACCCGTTATCTCAAAGCAGATAGCGGAAGCGAGAGACAAGGGAGACCTCTCGGAAAATGCAGAATATGACGCCGCCAAGGAGGCTCAGGGCCTTCTGGAGCTCAAGATATCCAAGCTCGAGAATCTCGTGGCCAACGCCCGCGTCATCGACGAGTCCAAGATCAGCACCGACCATGTGCAGATGCTTACCAAGGTGACCCTCAAGAACCTGCTCAACAACACCACCGTCCAGTACACCCTGGTCGGCGAGAGCGAGGCCAACTTCCGCGAAGGCAAGCTCGCAGCCGGCACTCCTATAGGCAAGGCCCTGATAGGCAAGCGCAAGGGGGACGTAGTGGAGGTCAAGGTTCCCTCCGGTATCCTCAAGTTTGAGATTCTCGATATATCACTTTAAGAAGGAAAAGTCATGGCATCCATTTTTACAAGAATCATCAAGGGTGAGATTCCCTCTTACAAGGTGGCGGAGAACGAGACCTGCTACGCATTCCTCGATATCAATCCCCTCACAGAGGGCCATACCTTGGTTGTGCCCAAGAAGGAGGTGGACTATATCTTTGACCTCGACGAGCAGACTTACACCGAGCTCCAGCTCTTCGCCCGCAAGGTGGCCAAGGCCGTGAAGGCCGCCGTCCCCTGCAGGAGGGTAGGAGTGGCCGTACTCGGAATGGAGGTTCCCCACGCCCATATTCACCTGGTGCCTCTCAACAGCGAGGGCGACCTGGATTTCAAGAAGACGAAACTTTCTCTGAGCGAGGGACGCTTCGAGGCCATCGCCTCGGCTATCGCTGCGGAATATGCAAAGCTCTGAGTCTATGAAATCGAAATACTACTGGATTTGTTTATTCTCCCTGCCGTTGTTAACAGCCCTTATTGCGACGTGCGGAGGCAGGGATGAGGCGCGTATAAGTCTTACGGTAAAAGGTGCTCCGGACAGTACGGAAGTCGTGGTCTCACGTCTGGCCTTGAATCAGATGCAGGTGCTGGATACGCTGTATACCTCAAAGGAAAAGGTTTCCGCTGAGGTCCCCGTATATCCCGGCTCTCCCGAGTTCATCTATCTGACCTACGGTCAGGGCGGCAGGATATCCCTGCTGCTGCAGAACCGGGACAGGGTGACGGTGACAGCCGGTTGGAATGACTCGTCGGATCCGGTAATAGAGGGCTCTGAGGAGTCAGTCCTGATGCAGGGTGTGGATATGGACATCAGGGCGTTCAACGCCTCGTTCGACTCTCTCTCCAATGAGCTGGCCGCTGTGACCGAAAGCGGTGATCAGGCAGAGATTACCCGTCTCAAGCGGGAGCTGGGCGCTCTCTATGTAAAGAGCAAGCAGAATGCCATCAAGTATATTTACACCTATTCCAGGTCCATGTCCGTCATACCGGTTCTGTATCAGAAGACATCTTCCGGACTGCCGCTGTTTGCGCAGGTGACGGATGCTATTCTGATGGAGAGGGTCTATGATACTCTCCGCACGGTCTATCCCTCCTCTCCCTATCTGGTATCTCTGGCAGACGAGGTGAGCCTCAGACGCAATGCCTTGGAAATCCAGAACCGCATGGCCTCAGCCGAGGAAGTGGACTTCCCCGAGATCATCCTCTCTGACGTGAACGGGGTGCAGCAGTCCCTCACTGCCCTTAAGGGCAAGGTGATTGTCCTGATGTTCTGGGATTCGGAAAATGTGCAGCAGAGGGTATACAACACAGACCTGAAGCTGATGTACGACAGGTACCACAGCCGCGGACTGGAGATCTATCAGGTGGCTCTGAACACCGACAAGACTGCCTGGGCAATGCAGGTGCGTGAACAGGAACTGCCGTGGATAAGCGTATGTGATCCTGCGGCTGGAGCCTCTACAGGGGCCCTGCTGTACAATGTGACCCAGCTTCCCTCCATGTACGTAATCTCACGCGAGGGCAATATCGAGTCCAAGGACGTCTTCGATATGAGAATGCTGGAGACAGAGGTGCGCAGGCTGTTATAGTCCTGGATGCAGGACCGCCTCGATCTTGCGGGACGGATCCGCCGCGATGAATTCCTTGAGATAGAAGGGTTCGAAGTACGCTGTGTCTTCGAACCTTTTTTCTTGCAGTGCGCGGAAGGCCGGCACAGCCATGTCCACGGCCTCCGGATGGGAGGGCATAAAGACGCATCTGCCGCGGAACTCTTCAGGGATCATGTTCTCATATTTCGCCGCTCCGTCTCCGGTGAAAATCACTTTCCTGTATTCCCGCATACAGTCAGTGAAGGTCTCCGGAGTGAGCACTGCCGCCTCCACATCTGTGAGCCTCTTCCCGGAGGCATCGTAGACGGCGGTGTAGACCTCCATCCTGCGGGCATCGATCATGGGGATGATGACCGTCCCTTCCGGGTCATCAGCCGCGGCGCCTGACCTGATGGCTCCGTATGCGATAATCCGGAGGGTGCCGATGCCTATCAGCGGGATCCCGGCTCCGAAGCAGAGCCCCTTTGCGGTCGATACCCCCACTCTGAGACCGGTGTAGGATCCGGGGCCGGAGCTTACCGCTACGGCACTTAGTCCGCTCATTTCTATGCCGGCTTCGGCTACAGTCCGCTGTATCAGCGGGGCAAGTCCGGAGGCCTGGCTGCGGGGTTCGGTAATACGTCCAGAGGAGAGGATATTCTCTCCGTCGCATACGGCGGCGGAGCAGATGTCCGTAGCCGTCTCTATAAGCAGTATTTTATTCATTTTCAGTTGTGTTATCTTCTTTGGGGCGGACTTTCATGCCGTCAGTGAGTATCTTGCTGATGGTACTGTACGGACCGGTCACTATCTCGGTGGATCCGGTAAGATCCGTTCCGGGGATTATTTCTATGTTGCCTATATCCTGTATGCCGGTGGTTACAGGTATTTCCCTCACTGTGGAAGTGGTCCTGTCATATATGAACACCGTGCTGGCGGAGGTGACTGCCTGGAGCGGGACGGTCATTACTCCGTCCTTCCGCTCTGTCTCTATCTCCACCGATGCGGACATGCCCGGACGGAAAGGGATGGGGTCGGCCGGCAGAAGGTCGGCGTAGGAATCCTTGAGTATGCGTACCTTGACCTCGAAGTTGGTGACATCGGTCACTGCCGCAGTAGTGCTTGTCAGGTTCTTGGCCGAGTTGGCTATCTGTGTCACGACTCCCCGGAACACCCTTCCCGGGTAGGCGTCGACCTCTATGTCGGCGGTATCGCCCTTGGATATTCGGATGATATCGTTCTCATTGACGTCAACCAGTACCTCCATCATGTCGAAATCCGCTATGCGGAGCATCTCCGTTCCCGCCATCTGGGAAGTTCCGACCACTCTCTCTCCTTTCTCGACGCTGAGGCTGGATATGATGCCGTCGATAGGGGAGTAGATGACGGTCTTGGTCAGGTTCTCCTCGGCCTCGTCCAGAGATGCTTCCGCGCTCTCGATGTTGTATTCGGCGGCCTTGAGCTGCTCTCGCGCCATTCCGTACTCGGCGGTACTGGTCTGGAACTCCTGCAGGGAGATGGCCCTCTGCTCATACAGCTGTTTGTTGCGCAGATAGTTCTGCTCAGCCTGGACGAAGCTGGCCTTCTGCTGCTGGTACTGTGCCTTGGTAGCGTTGAGGGACGCCGCAGCCCGGTCGCGGAGGGAGATGTACACGTCCTGCTTTATCATGATGATGAGGTCTCCGCGGCTGACCCGGTCGCCTTCCTCGACATTGAGCTGTATGATCTCGCCGGATACATCGGGACTTATCTTGACCTCGGTCACCGGGTGAATCTTGCCGTTGGCGGGGATGCGCTCCACTATAGAGCCGACGGCAGGTGTTCCTATCGTCACTGGCTCTCCCTTGTCCTGATCGAGCAGGCCGAATATGACTGCGGCGACAGTTACTGCGGCGATGATGATCAGCAGGCGTCTCAGGCCTTTATGTTTTCTGTTCTTTTTCATTTGCTATAACGTGAGAGGAAGACCTTTGTAGAAATCTATTATTTTTATCTGGAATACGAACTGGTATTTTGCCTGAAGGTATTCAGACCTGGCTTTCAGAAGATTGGTTCTGGCCACTGTATAGTCCGTACCGTTGAGCGCACCTGTGTTGAATTTCTCCTGCACATACCTGAATGATTCCTGCATCGAGTTGACATTGGCCAGTGCGGCCTCCATCTTTCTGTAATATGTGTCGGCCTCCGTGACGGCTGTCTGTATGTCTTTGTACAGTGTCTGCTGCTTGAGCTTAAGATCTATTTCCAGACTACGGCGCGAGAGCTCGGCGTTCCTGACATTCGTCCTTACGCTCCAGTTGCTGAAGATGGGGATGCTCAGGCCAATGCTTATGGAAGGGTTGATGTTGTCTCTGAACTGCTCGAAAAACGGGTAGGCGGTTCCTGACGGTGAATAGGATGATGAACTGTAGAAGGTGCCGTAACTGGCGGACAGTGAGATTTTCGGCCAGTACTGGCCCTTTGCCGCTTTCAGCTCTATGTCGCCTTTGTCCAAGGACAGTCTTGCGCTCTGTATGGCAGGAAGGTTCTGCGCAGAGGCATATATCTCGTCTGCGCTGTATCCGTGATACGATGAGAGCATGCCGTCTATCTCCGGTACGTGGATCTGGAAATCCTTGCTGTATGGAAGATCCAGAAGCTGCTGCAGGGCCAGTGTACTGGTGGTGACCTGGCTTTCCGCGGTGACTGTCTGCACCCTTTCAGCGGCAAGTTGCGATTCTATGTCGAGCAGTGCGGTATACGGCTGGCTTCCTGCTTCGACAAGCAGTCTGGTGCGGTCTCTCTGCTCGGAGATGGACTTGAAGTTCTCCTGCGAGGTCGTGAGCATCTCTTTGGCAAGAAGTATCTGCAGATAGCTTCTGACTATGGATATGGAAATTTCGTCTTTTAGGCGTTCCACTTCCTGCAGCGATATGTCGATGCTTTTTCTGGAACTTTTCAGGCTGTACAGTTTTGAAAGTCCGTCCAGCAGCTGGATAGAGGTGTTGGCAGAGGCACTGGTGCTTTGCGAGAGCTGGTTATGGATGATTTCCAGATTCTGGAGGTCTACTGAACGGCCCCAGTTGAGGTTGTGACCTACTGACGCGCTGAGGGAGGGTACGAAGCTGAGCCTGCTTTGCAGCAACTGGTTTTCGCTGCGTGTCACTTCCAGACTCTGCTGCTTTATGGAAAGGTTGTTGGCGCATGCATATTCTATGCACCTTTCCAAAGACCAGATGTCCTGGGCAGAGCACTCGTGCCAGGACCATGACAACAGAATCAGTATGACTACAGCGGAATGGGCTTTCATGTCGCAAAAATAATAAAAATACTGTTGAAAAGAAGGTGTGTCAGAAAGGGCAATCCGCTGCGTGACTTTCGGGATCGGTTGCCCGTTCTGACGCACCTTCAGTGATCAGATGGGCTCAGAACCTACCAGCTGCCGGCGGCCTGAGGTCTGCGGTCCATAGTGAGAAGGTCATATATGGCTCTTAGGGCTGCTCCGACGAGGCGGCCGAGCATTCTGACCACCCTTCCTTCAGAGCTTGCAGCTCCGCCAATGACGGAACATGCCTGGGGTCTTCCGATGATAATAAACTGTTCCATAGTCTGTATGTTTTATGTGTTACCTTGAAAGTGAACTGACAATTTCCTGTCCGGTCCATCCTTCGATGAATCCTAACAGGAACTGCTCGCAGTGTTTCTTTACGAGATTTACGATGGCGCTCCAGATGCCGCCTCCGTAGACTGTTGTGCTCAGGTCGGAATTAATACATTCAAACCCTTCATACCCGATAATAATTCTTTCCATGATGTTTGAGTTTTAATGTTGTGCCGCGGATAAAAGGCGCCGCGTCTTACGCCTGTGAATGCGCATTCGGTTTGTTTATGTCGATTATATTGTCTGCAAGTTCTGCCGCATCATCGTCATGGGAGATGAGGATGACTGTCATTCTGTTTTCTCTCAGGGTACGGACGGTCTCCAGGAGTCTGTGACGTCCGTCGTTGTCCAGATGGGTGGCGGCCTCGTCGAGAATGAGTACCTTGGGCCTGCGGTACAGGGCGCGTGCTATTGCGATTTTCTGTCGCTCTCCGCCGGAGAGTCTGCAGGCATGTTCGCCGGTACGGGCCATGATCCCTCCAGGCATGGACTCTATCGTCCCGGCCAGTCCGGCCAATGCGCAGGCTGCCGCCACGGCGCGTATGTCGTAGTCCCTGTCCCCCATTACGATGTTGTCCAGTATGGTCCCGTCGAAGATGTCAGGCTTCTGTGGGACGATGGAGATGTATTCCCTCCACTTTCCCGGGTGGATGTGCATGAGATCCATGCCTCCTACCGTGATCCGTCCCTTCTGGGGGGTATATCCTTTCATGAGCAGTGAGGCTACGGTGCTTTTCCCGCTGCCGTTGCTTCCGCGTATGAGGTTTATCCGGCCTGGGAGAATGTCGAACGAGAGATCCTCGATGAGCTTCATCTTTCCCGGGAACGAGAAGCACAGCCCCCTGGCCTCGATACGGTCTTCTGCTTGTGGAGTGAAGTCGATATATTCTCCGGAATCCTCTGAGTCGAGTCCGAGTATGTCGAAAATCCTCTCGGCACTGATACGGGCTTCTGTGATCTCCCTGTTGCTTTCAATGAGCATGACTATGGGGGAAGTAAAGAGAGTACTGAAGGAGAAAAAGGATACGAGTTCCCCCACAGTCAGCTCTGAATGCAGGACGAAGAATGCTCCTGCCAGGAGTGAGACGGTACTTATGAGGCGGCTGACCATGTCGGAGGACGAGGCTATGGCTGAAGTGAATGTTCCTCCCCTGTACAGGGCCGAAGCTGTGATGAAGTACTGTTTCTCTATTTTGCGTGAGGCTTCTCCGGCGGCATTGAAATATTTTACGGCTCTGGCGGAAGACAGCCACTCTATGTTGTTCTGCTCGAACCGTGCATTTTCTTCTATGATACTGCGGTTGATTTTCCGGTTGACCTTGTCGGACAGGGTGTATAGCAGTATGAATAAGGGAATGAACCCGACGGTTATCAGGGTGAGCTTCCAGTCGAAGGTGAGCAGGATGACCGTGGCGCCCGCAAGTGTCATTATGCTGACAGCCATCAGCAGAAGGCGTCCGGTGATGAACGAGCGTATCCTGTAGGCATCCGAGACCCTTGAATTCAGCTCTCCGCTGCTCATCGAATCGAAAAAATGGAGCGGTAGGGAGAACAGTTTGCGGAAATAGCTTGTGATCAGGCGGCAGTCTATCTGAAGGCTTACTCTGACCAGCAGGTATGAGCGCATGAATGATATGAACCATGTGAGTGCGGCCAGAACGAGCATGGCTGCACCTATGGCGACAAGATGGCTCCGCTCTCCGGAAGGGATGACGTCGTCTATAATCCTCTGCAGGAAAAGGGAGCTGCTCAGAGTGGCGGCGATGAATGCGGCCGAGCCGGCCATTACCAGTCCGATCTCTTTTTTATAGTATAGCAGAAGTTCCCTGAATCTGGCCAGAACCGGGGTGCTGTGGTCTCCCTTGCGGAACATCGGTGACGGGCTTGCAGCTATGATGTAACCGCTCCATTCTTCCTCGAGGGCGCTGAGGCCGGTCTTGTGCATGGCACCGTCTTCCGGGTCCATGACAGTGGCCGTTGTACTGTCCATGTCATACAGGACCACGTAGTGCAGCCACCCGTTCTTTTTCTCGAGGTGCATGATGACCGGTTTGGCCGCTCCCGCCAGGTCCCCGATGCGTTTTTCCTTGGCCTTTAGTCCTGCGGCATCCATGCCGAGGCTGCTGAATGCGTCAATTATTCCCTGCAGGGTGGTACCGTCCGGACCTGTCCCGCAGGCTTCCCGGATACGCATAAGCGGTAAACGCAGGCCGTAGTAGGCGCATACGGATGCGATGCAGGCTGCCGCGCAGTCACTTCTGTCGTGCTGCCTGACTTTTATCTCCTTCTTCATAATCTTCCCTCCCGATAAATCTTAATGGTGAAAATCAGAAAACCGGTAGCAGCGGCAGCATTGACAGCAGCAAAGCAGCGATGACGGATGCTGTATACCATGCGTATCTTCCCTTGGCTACGGACGGCAGCATGGTGTCCGCCGTCAGGCCGATTCTTTCCTTCAAGCTCAATTCTTCCATATCGGCATCAGTTATTGGTTTCTGATGCAAAGGAAAGAAAAATATTCCTGATTCTTTTACCACTTTTATCAAAACTTCAAATGATTATACGAAAGTGGTAAAAACCAATGCCGTTTACGAATAGAAAAGCTTTCTGATGTAGGGGAATAGCGCATCGGTGACAGATGAGATGATCTGTACGCCCTTTGAATCCGCCAGCCGCTGGGGGGAGACCAGGATGAACCACTCCGTGTTGACGTATTCGATGACCGATATGATGACTCCTATGACCAGCACGACTGCGAACACGGAGAGCAGTACTCCGAGCAGGCGGTTGATCCATCCGAGGGTGGAGATCTTTATTACCTTTTCGAGCAGGCGGCTGATCAGGACTACGCAGATGCAGACCACAACGATTATTATGATGAACGAAAGGACCTTGACCACACTTTCCGATATTGACGGCGCGACCCTGTGGAGCCATCCTGAAAGCATGGCGGAGAACCTGCCGGCCAGAATTATGCCCAGAAACAGTCCGGTGATGCCGCCTACCTGCCGCATCAGTCCGTCTTTCAGGCCCTTGAACACAGCGAGGGCCAATAGTACGAGAATGACGATATCAATAACATTCATAGCGTGCGAATATACTAATTTTTGCTATCTTTGCCCACTAAAATTCAGAATATGTTTAAAGAGTATAAAGGACTGGACCTGACGGGTCTTTCAGCCGAGGTGCTGGAGGATTGGAAGAGGCAGGATGTATTTCATAAAACGTTGGAAATGAGGGATGGATCTCCCGAATATGTGTTTTTCGAGGGGCCTCCTTCGGCAAATGGCATGCCGGGCATACACCATGTGATGGCACGTTCCATCAAGGATGTGATATGCCGTTACAAGACCCAGTCCGGTTATCACGTGAGCCGCAAGGCCGGATGGGACACCCACGGCCTGCCCGTGGAGCTTGGAGTGGAGAAAATGCTGGGCATCACCAAGGACGACATCGGCAAGAAGATATCCGTGGCGGAGTACAATTCCATCTGCCGCCGCGAGGTCATGAAATATACTGAGGAATGGGTCAACCTGACCGAGCGCATCGGCTATTGGGTGGACACGGACAACCCTTATATCACGTACGACAACCGCTACATCGAGACCCTGTGGTATCTTCTGAAGGAGATTTACAAGAAGGGACTGCTGTACAAGGGCTATTCGATCCAGCCCTATTCGCCTGCAGCGGGCACCGGCCTGAGTACCCACGAGCTCAACCAGCCCGGATGCTACCGTGACGTGAAGGATACTACGGCCGTAGCCCAGTTCAAGGTGATCCGCGATGAGGTTTCCGAGCCGTTTTTCCAGAAGGCAGGTGACGATCCCCTCTATTTCATAGCCTGGACCACCACTCCCTGGACCCTGCCTTCCAATACTGCCCTCTGCGTCGGGCCTTCGATAGATTATGTGCTGGTGCGCTCTTCGAACCCCTACACCGGTCTTCCCGGAGTGTACATCGTCGCAAAGGCATTGGTCCATGACCATTTCAACGGGAAGGTTCCTTTCGAGGTGCTCGAGGGGGAATATAAAGGTACGGATCTGGTGGGAATGCGCTACGAGCAGCTGATTCCGTGGGTGCGTCCCGATGAGGGGGCTTTCCGCGTGATTCCCGGAGACTATGTGACTACCGACGAGGGAACTACCGGTATTGTCCACATTGCCCCTACCTTCGGTGCCGACGATGCCAAGGTGGCCCGTCTGAGCGGTGTGCCGGCCCTGATGGTGCGCGATGCCGCAGGCGTGATGCAGGCCCAGGTGGACCGTACCGGCAAGATGTACCGGATAGAGGACCTCGATCCGGAGTTTGTGAAGGAGAGGGTGGATGTGGATCTGTACAGGGAGTTCGCGGGCCGCTACGTGAAGAATGCCTACGACCCCGAGGCCACACCCGACACTCCGACCATAGACGTGGATATCTGCGTGATGCTCAAAGGCCAGAACAAGGCCTTCAAGATAGAGAAGCACGTGCACTCCTATCCTCACTGCTGGAGGACGGACAAGCCTGTGCTGTATTATCCCCTGGATTCCTGGTTCATCCGCACTACCGCAGTGCAGGACAAGATGATAGAGCTGAACCGGACGATAGAGTGGAAGCCGGCCTCCACCGGCAGCGGACGTTTCGGCAAGTGGCTGGAGAACCTGCAGGACTGGAACCTCTCCCGCAGCCGCTATTGGGGCACGCCCCTGCCCGTATGGAGGACAGAGGACGGGGCGGAGGAGAAGTGCATCGGCTCCGTGGCTGAGCTTTACGAGGAGATAGAGAAGGCGGTGCAGGCCGGAGTCATGCAGTCAAATCCTCTGGCCGCGGCCGGATTTGTCCCCGGAGACTATTCCAAGGAGAACTATGGCCGCATCGACCTGCACAGGCCGTATGTGGATGAGATATACCTCGTTTCCGACAAGGGACGGAAGATGGTGCGCGAGACGGACCTGATCGACGTGTGGTTCGATTCGGGCTCGATGCCCTACGCGCAGGAAGGCCTGCAGGCCCTCGGAAAGCCGGAGTTCGGACAGACAGCCGATTTCATTGCCGAGGGAGTGGACCAGACCCGGGGATGGTTCTTCACCCTGCACGCGATTCATACTATGATCAGCGGCAGTGTGGCGTTCAAGACCGTGATTTCCAATGGTCTGGTGCTCGATAAGGACGGCAACAAGATGAGCAAGCGCCTGGGCAATGCCGTGGATCCTTTCAAGGCCCTCGATACCTACGGCCCCGATGCCCTTCGCTGGTACATGCTCACCAATTCCCAGCCTTGGGACAATCTCAAGTTCGATGAGGCAGGGGTGGACGAGGTGCGCCGCAAGTTCTTCGGTACGCTGTACAATACCTACTCCTTCTTCGCCCTCTATGCCAATGTGGACGGTTTCGGCTCCAGGCCGGAACACATCTCGGCCCAGGTACCCGTGGCTGAGCGTCCGGAGATAGACCGCTGGCTGATATCCCTGCTCAACACTCTGATAAAGAATGTGAAGGAGTGCTACGAGAACTATGACATCACCGGCGCGGGCCGCCTGATTCAGGACTTTGTCTGCGACAATCTCAGCAACTGGTACGTGCGCCTGAACCGCAAGCGTTTCTGGGGCGGGAAGATGGATACCGACAAGCTGGCTGCCTACCAGACCCTGTACTCGGCCCTCGAGACAGTGGCCGTGCTGGCAGCACCCATAGCTCCTTTCTATATGGACCGTATGTTCTGCGACCTGAACGGTGCCACCGGAGTCCACGACGTGATATCCGTGCACATGATGCCCATGCCGGAGAGCGATCCGGCCTGCGTAGACTCGGCGCTTGAAGAGCGTATGGCACTGGCCCAGAAGTCATCCTCGATGGTTCTCGCCCTGCGCCGCAAGGTCAACATCAAGGTGCGTCAGCCGCTTTCGCGGATGATTATCCCCGTCCTCGACCCGAAGATCGAGGAGCAGTTCGAGAAGGTGCGCAGTCTGGTGCTCAATGAGGTCAATGTAAAGACTGTAGAATATATCAAGGATACAACAGGTCTGATTACCAAGAAGATCAAACCTAATTTCAAGACACTCGGAAAGCGCTACGGCAAGCAGATGAAGGAGATAGCTGCTTCGTTCGCCGCTCTTTCGCAGCAGGATATTGCGGCTGTTGAGGCGGCAGGGTTGCAGAATGCGGATTATGTGCTGCATCTGCCTTCGGGGGATGTGTCGCTGGAACCTGCCGACTATCAGGTGACATCCGAGGATATGCCCGGAAGACTGGTGGCGACGGAGGGTAAGCTGACTATTGCCCTGGATATCACCGTTACTCCGGAGCTCCGCAATGAGGGAGTGGCCAGAGAGCTTATCAACAGGATACAGAACCTCCGCAAGGACAGCGGCTTTGAGGTGACGGACAGGATAACGGCGCATATACAGCGGCTGCCTGAGGTAGAGGAGGCCGTAGCAGGATTCAAGGACTATATAGCATCACAGACCCTTGCCCGCGATATTTTAGTGGAGGACGACATCCCCGGAGGAACAGAGACCGAGTGGCTTGATGACAGCAGGATAACGATGAAACTCGAAAGGATATGAAAAGAGACGAATTGATGCTCAGAGCTTTGGAACTTGCCGGAGGAAATGCCGCCTCAGTGGCTGGCGGACCTTTCGGGGCCGTCGTTGCCAGAAATGGGGAAGTGGTGGCCGAGGCTTCCAATACCGTTACTGTGGACAATGATCCCACGGCCCATGCCGAGGTAAACGCCATCAGGAAGGCCTGTGCTGCCCTGGGCACCTTCGATCTTTCCGGCTGCGAGCTTTATACAAGCTGCGAGCCCTGTCCCATGTGTCTGGCAGCGTGCTACTGGGCCCATATCGACAGGGTGTACTACGCTGCGGACAGAGAGGATGCCGCTGCGGCCGGCTTCGATGACAGCGACATCTACAGGGAGGCCGCTCTTCCCGTGGACGCAAGGAGGATACCTTTTGTCCGCATTATGGAGAAGGAGGGACTGCGTCCTTTCATGCTCTGGAAATCAAATGACAAGAAAGTGGAATATTGACAATTTTATAAAATTTCAACTTATGGACGACAACATGGATAACAAGAATGAAGTACTCGAGAAGGTACGCTACAGCGATGAAGAGCTGCAGGAGTTCAAGGAAATCATTCTGAAGAAGCTGGAAAAGGCCCGCGATGACTATGAGCAGCTCCGTTCGGCCATCACCCACAACACCAGCAACGACACAGAGGACACTTCTCCGACATTCAAGGTCCTCGAGGAGGGAGCATCAGCCCTGTCCAAGGAAGAGTCGGGGCAGCTGGCACAAAGGCAGCTCAAGTTCATCCATTCGCTGGAGGCCGCTTTGGTCAGGATCGAGAACAAGACTTACGGTATCTGCCGTGAGACAGGCAAGCTGATTCCCAAGGAAAGGCTGAAACTTGTACCTCACGCCACCCTCAGCATAGAGGCCAAACTTAACTCCAAGAAGAAGTGAAGCATCTCTCCCGAGGTAAGAAAACAGCCTTCATAGTCATTCTTGCAGTAGTGCTGCTGGTTTTCGATCAGGTCACCAAGATTCTGGTCAAGACCGGGATGCACATAGGAGAATCTATACCGGTCTTCGGAAAGTGGTTCCAGATACTCTTCATAGAGAATGAGGGAATGGCATTCGGCATGGCGTTCGGCGGGGATGTCGGGAAAATCATCCTGACCTCCCTGCGGATCGTCCTCTCGGCCCTGCTGCTCATCTACATACGTCATCTGCTGCTTCGCAAGGACGCTCCGCTCGGGGTGTTGCTCGGTCTGACGGCAATCATGATAGGAGCCATAGGAAATGTGGTGGACTGCATGTTCTACGGCCTGATTTTCGAGCCTTCCACTTATTCGCATGTGGCCGGCTTCGTCCCTTTCGGAGAGGGATATGCGCCTTTCGGTCTGGGCAAGGTGGTGGATATGCTTTATTTCCCGATTATAGACACGACATGGCCGGACTGGGTGCCGGGAAAGGGCGGGGATTCCCTTATATTTTTCCGTCCTATCTTCAACGTGGCTGATTCCTGTATCACTGTCGGAGCGCTGTATCTGCTGATTTTCAAGTGGAGGTATTTCCAGGTGCACGAGTTTGCAGGGAAATAGGATGTCGGTGTTTTATGTAATAGTCTCGCTGCTGGTCATTTTGCCGGACCTGTATATCCGGCTGGTGTGTCTGCGGGGAGTTGACTTAGGCTGGTGGGCCTTGCCGTTCTGGGCTCCACTGGCTTTTTTTATTGTGTTGCTGGTGACATATTTCGCCGGCGGGGCACAGCCTTTTGTGTTCAAGGGGATGGTCGCCTCCCTGCTGTGTTTCACTGTGCCGAAGCTGATTTTCTGCATATTTTCCCTGCTTGGACGGGGTGCCGGGCTGATAGCCTGGAGTTCCGGCAGTTCCGATGTGCTGCGTGGCGGTCTGTATACGGGCTTCGATGTAGCCGGAATCGTAGTGGCAGGCTGCTTTCTGCTGTCGGCCGTCTATGGCCTGGTGTATGGACCCAGGCGGCTGGTTGTAAGGGAAGAAACCTTGGCCTTCAAGGATCTGCCGGCCTCCTTCGACGGCTATCGGATAGTGCATCTCTCGGACCTGCACGTCGGCGGATATGCTGCTTCCGGGATGATGGAGAAGCTGGTCTCTACGGTCAACGGCCTTGATGCCGACATGATAGCCTTTACCGGAGACCTGGTCAATTCCTCCCCTTCGGAACTCGATACTGCGGTGACGGCTGCCCTGTCGTCAATGCGGGCCCGTGACGGGGTGTTTTCCGTTGTGGGCAATCATGACTACTGCGAATATCACGACTACAGCACTGCGGACGGAGCTGCCCGTGCCTTTGCGGAAGTGGTGCGGCGTGAGCGGGAGATGGGGTGGAAGGTCCTTATGGACTCCTCGGCCGTGATTGTCAGACCTGCCGTGAGGACAGGACAGGAGCAGGACATTGGTAGGAAAGAGGACAGCATCTATATCATAGGAGTGGAGCACTGCGGCAAACCTCCTTTCGGCAGCCGCGGCGACCTGCAGAAGGCCCTCGCCGGTGTTCCTCCAGTATTTTTCTTGCCTGATCCGGGTTCCGCGCGTACGGCTTCTTCAACCATGAGTCCTGACTCTTCATCCTTGGGTTCTGACTCTTTATCCATACGTGCTGCGTCCCCCTTCAAGATTCTGCTGAGCCACGACCCCAGCCATTGGCGGATGGAGGTCCTGCCCCAATCCGACATCCAGCTTACCCTTTCGGGGCATACCCACGCCATGCAGTTCCGCATCGGCCGTTTCTCTCCCTCCCGCTGGATGTACCGCGAGTGGTACGGCATTTACCGTAAATCATCTGCGGGCACCTCAACAGATGCCGCTGCAGGTGTGTCCGACCCGGATGCCCGCATCCTCAATGTCTCGGCCGGTTTCGGAGGCTCCTTCCCCTTCCGCCTCGGCGCCTGGCCGGAGATAGTCGTCATTACCCTCCGTTGTTCCGACTGACCCGGCAGTGGGTCGAGAATTGCAGTGCTATTTGTAATGAGTTCATTTTTAGTGGTTTGGAAATGAGCGTGCAATTTTCACTTTGAAACCGGTATGAAAGCATATGGTAAAGTGATATTTATCTCATTGTCAAGTACTTGTAGTGTATTTGCGTGCCGACCTTTCAAGATCGCAGAACTGACCGTTGACTGGCCGCCAGCTGACAAGACTCGCTGATACATCTGCGGAATGGACATGCTGAAGAACACATACCTCAGCGGCACTGAATCGCAGGAATCGCTGCCGTTGCGGTATGAGGTTGATGGGCATCGTCTCAGAATGGCCTCCAGGGCATCCGTGGCGGAGGTGTGCGTTCCTTACTCCTTCGGAAGGAGTATGGATTTTGCGGGTAATCATTTCTTCCAATGCTGCAGCTGGCTATTTGCAGAGAGCTTTACCGAGGTCTTCCAGTCCTGCTTCACCGGGCAGGCCGGGGAAGGCTTTCTTCATGCCGTCCACGAAGTCCTGTACTGTCCTGCTGTTGCCAAGGACCTCTTTCATTTTCTTCAGATAGTCGATCTTGAACTGTACGGCATCGGCTTCCGCAGCCCCGCCGTGACCGCCTATGAACAGTTCGGCGCCAGACTCCAGGGACTTGCGGGCTTCGGCGATTTCAGCGTCGATGGCTGCCGGAGAGGAAATCTGCAGGTGGCTGGCATGTGCCTTCGACGGAGCCCAGTGTGTGAAATATACCTTGCCGCCTATCAGGATGCTTGCACCGGGAAGTCGGATGTGGCCCCGTGGCGGAATTCGAACGGGATTCCTGCCCATGTCTGTGTGGTGCCGAATGCCACTTCCGTAGCCTTGCCTGTAGGCATGTCGGTGAGCGCGTCTCCGAACATCTGCGCGAATCCCTCCATCATGCCGCCGTAGATCTCCCCTTTGGTAAATTCGGGCATACCCTCCGCCATGACCACATCATGACTGCCGGTGCCGCCTACATGGTAGTCTGTGATGCGTTTCTCGACCTTCTTCCCCAGTTTGGAGAGATAGGCGTCGAACTCCGCCACATTGTCCTTGAACAGCGGCTGTTTCATTGTCACGAGAGCCTTTCTGCCCTCGATGATGTAGCTTGCGTCGCCCAACGCATCGTTGGTGTAGTACACGTGAAGCTTGAAATTGCCGAGGTCATACACCTCGAAGCGTCCTTTGTCCTGTGCCGAAGCACTTAGGGTCATGCCGGCAACGGCCAGCGTCAACAGAGTCTTTTTCATGCTTGTGTGAAAATCAGATGTTAAACATTAGTCTCAAAAAGTATCTTTGTATCTTTTACGCTGCAAATATATGGCGGAAAATGGCCCTTGTCAAGTAGGTACCTGATAAGCATATAGTTACGTCCGGGTAACGATTGCTGGATATGAGTGTCTTGCGAATTGAAAATTTTTGTAAAAATTTTATACTTGCAAGATTTGGGAGATTTGGTTACTTTTGCGCACTAAAAATAATAAAGAGTATGGACAGAACAATGATATTGGATGCGTATGACCCGCAGTGTCCCATCCGGAATATTCTTGCCCGCCTGGGTGACAAATGGTCGCTGTTGGTTCTCTATACCTTGTCGCAGACGGAAAGGATGCGTTTCGGAGACTTGCGTCGTGCGGTTCCGGATATTTCACAGAAGATGCTGACCACCACATTGAGGACACTGGAGGAGGACGGTTTCGTCACCAGGACCATCTATCCCGAAGTTCCTCCCCGTGTGGAGTATTCGCTCACGGCGAGGGCCTTTTCCCTCTTGCCGCACATCCAGTCCCTGGTAGCCTGGGCAAAGGAAAACATGGAACCGATAATACGGGACCGGAAGAAAGCCGCGGGCAGCCGGTGACGCAGAATGACGATGGCCAAAATGAGAGAAACCATATGGATATACAGCGTATAATCAGCTTGGTCAAAGAGACTAAGGGAATAATCACAAACAGGGAGATGGCGGCCCGTGTGAAGGAAAAGGGAGTTGCCGATTACGTTACGCAGGTTGACGCTTGCACCGGACATCCAGTTTCTCGGGGAGGAAACCGGCTTACAGCGGATGAATACAGACTGCTACTGGATTCTTGATCCCGTTGACGGCACAACCAACCTCATGCACGACTATCAGCATAGTGTGGTGTCGTTGGCTCTGTGTCTCTTCCGCCAAGAAGCTCCCGGAAACCATAATAGGTGTCGGTACGGCCAAAAGAGAACTGGCGGAAGAGAACTTCGCCAGGTTTCTCAAAGTCTATGAGAACTCGCAGGATATCAGAAGACTCGGCTCTGCCGCTCTGGAATTGGCATATACGGCATGCGGCAGACAAGGCGGATATTTCGAGGTATATCTGAATCCGTGGGATTATGCGGCGGGGATGCTTCTGGTACAGGAGGCCGGAGGAAAAGTTACTGACTGGAAAGGGAATGCACTCGACCCGGCTCAGGGAAGCCAGGTGTGCGGAACGAACGGACAAGTCCACGAAGAATTGCTCAAGCTGTTGTTGTGAGTATAATATGGGCGGCGGGATTCTGTGCCGTTGCGGTCAATCTGAGTGTCGTCCGTTATCGTCCGTCGAGAAGGTGCTCCGCAGCATGCAGTTGTTCCACAAAAAAATAGGGTGCAAATCATGTAACCTTGATTTACACCCTATTGTGCGGAGGCGGAGGGATTCGAACCCCCGGAACGTTGCCGTTCAACAGTTTTCAAGACTGCCGCCATCGACCACTCGGCCACACCTCCATTTCTCATTTCTGAATCGGGCGGCAAAGATAGGAATTATTTCCAAACCAGCAAAATTATCTGAGGGGGCAGAGGTAATGAAAGGGTCAACGGCAGATTATCAGAAGGAGACGGATTCCGGGCGGATTTCGAATAAGGTGAGGTCTCCGCAATCGTTTCCGGTTTGGACTGCCAGTACCAGGATAGTTGTTCAGGGTAGTCATTTATGTTTCAATTCTCACGTTGCTTTTTAGTTGAAATGTAATGCCTTGAATAATAGTAGAATATAAAGTAAGGAAAGTTTCAGGTGGCTCAAATTTGGCCCATTTTCGCTGAAAAGCAAGACATTTAGAATTTTGTAAAAGGGGGAAGTGCTTGCTGTATAGTGTGTTGCATTACAACTAAAAAGCAACGTGAGAATTGAGCCGGTCAGTCGCTCAGGTCATTTCTGCCATCACTGTTATTGCTATAAGTGGCAAGTAGATGAGAATTAAGTAGTTGGGTGGCGACAAGCCGAGCGGCTAAGTGGCAGCAAAAGGGCAGCTGGATAGCGACAGGTCGTTTGAGCGATTGTAAGTGGCAGGTAACTGGCAACAAGCCAAGTGTGCCGGCCGTGATTGTGAGTGCCGGTACGCTTGGCTTGGGGAATATCATGCAGAGATGTGGAAGGCAGGGCGGGAGTCTGTTTACCTCGGCACTTCTTCGTATTTAATCTCCTCTACTTCTGATATTCTCTTAGGTATGGCTGAGAGGACTTTGTCCAGTTCTTCTTGGCTTAGGGCATTGAGCGGCTTGCCGAATTTCTCCAAAGAATACTTGTCTCTTACTGCAATGTAGGCCTTGTCCAGTGCGTTTTGAATCTGGACGTAGAGTTCCGAGGAAGAGGCTGTGTTGCACCCGATGCTGAATATGCACAGGAACGAGTTCTCATCTGTGCGGATACCCTGTTCCGCGATTATTCCGGCGGCTTTCTCCGGAAGTTCCTCCAGAGCCAGCTGATATCCGTCCATCATTATCAAGTCATTGCTGTTTACCTTGATTTCGTGGAAGTACTCCCTGTTGGCGGGGGTGACGGGAATGGCCGTTGTAAGTCCCTCGACCTCGCTGATGGCAGGGGGCAGTCTGCGTTCCACTTCTGTTTTTGTTGTAGCGCCTTCCAGATTTCCGATGGAGATATAGAAGACTTTCAGGAGTCCGGCCAGTCTGAGGCTTTGTTTCACATCGGTCAGTATGCCTATCTCGGTGTCGCCGATGATTTCAATTGCCGCGACGGTTATTTTTCCGGAGGCCAGTTTGTCTTCAATGACTTTGTCGAGGTCCCCGATCCTGCACTCCTGGCCGTCGACTGTCAGTCTGTGCGTGTCTCCTGTTCCCGAGATGGTGATGGTCAGTACGCTGTCCTGTGAGGCTGGGGCGGCGTTATGAGAAGTGATGCCGGTCTCAGCCGCCGTAGCGGGGGCGGCGGTCTGCTGTGTCTGTTCCCTGATTCCGCAGCCGAATGCGAGGAAGGTGGCGGTGATAAGCGGGAGGGCGGCGGCCAGCCTGAGTGTGGCGTAGCGGCCGGGTCGTGTCTTTGTCATCATAATAAATCGTTTTTTGGTGAGTGAATGATTCAGCCCACTGGATATTTCCGGATTATATCCGAAGAGCTGCTTGAAGATGGCTGTTCTATATAGAGTCAGGTCATTTCCTTCTTTCAGGACGTCGCGGTCGGCCTCCCATTCCTGCACTTCCCTCAGGTCTTTTTCGGCTATCCACAGGAAAGGGTTGAACCACAGGATACTGCGCAGGACGGATAGGGCTAGCCTCTCGTATGAATGCCGGTGCCGGACGTGGCTGGCCTCGTGTGAGAGAATCATCCGGCGCTCGGAGGGACTGTAGTTGAAGCCCATGTATACCGTCCGCAGGAATGAGAATGGGGTCTGGATTTTCTCGCTCTCGGCAAGGGTCCAGTCCTCGATGCGGGTGAGGCTGGCTTCCCGGCGCAGACGGCGTATCTTTATGGTATTGAAGACAATTAGGGCAATGGAGGATGCGGAGATGAGAATATAGACGGCAGCAAGAATTTTCAGGACAATGGCTTCTGTGGCGGCCGGGGCTGCGGGAATTTCGTCGGCAGCTCCTTCCCCGGGGGCAATTCCGCTTTCAGGCATTGCCTCCGGCACCAGGACCAATGCCCTTTCCACAGCTGCAGGAACCGGGGGCGGGGAGTACATCGGTACGTCGAGCAAAGGGATGACCGCCGCAAGCAGCATTGCCCCGACTATGTAGGCCCTGCATATCCTGTAGCGGACCTTTCCTGCCAGCAGCCACCTGTACAGCGCCAGGAAGAGGCCGCTGGATATCAGTACTTCTATTATGTATCCGACTGTGTTCATATAGTTCGCCGTTGTTTGCCCGGGGCTTTCGCAGGAGGTTATTTACCGGATTTGAGGATTCTCAGTATCTCGTCGGTCTCCTCCACCGATATGGATTTCCGTGAGGAGAAGAAGTTGACCATCCGGCTTACCGAGCCGTCAAAGAAATTGTCCAGGACCGTACGCATGTACGAGCCGGTGTATTCTTCCTTTGCTACTGTGGGGAAATATTCGTAGGTCCGGCCGTAGGCCTTGTGCGAGACAAATCCCTTGCTTTCCAGTATCCGCACGATGGTCGATACTGTATTGTACGCGGGTCTGGGCTCGGGCATTTCCTGCAGGATGTCGTGTATCAGTACCTTTCCTTTCTTCCAGATTACCTGCATGATTTCAAGCTCGGCGCGTGTGAGTTCCTGTCTTCCTTCCTTGATGATTTTTGCCATATTCACTGTATTTTCTGATTCTGACAGCAAAGCTATAACTAAATTTTTAAATATGCAACTAAAATTTTAGTTAATCATGCATGGCGAGAAAGATTGTATGAATTTTTGACAAATTCAAAAAATCATACACCATGTGTATAAAAATCATACAACGAGCAAAGTGGGCGCACTTATGTAAATAATTGAATTATAGTAAATTAAAATTGATGACATGATTTTGGAAAGTCATGACGGCAGAAAAACAAAAGACATCATACAAAATGAAATCGTTCCTTAACTTTATCCGGAAAAACGGACTCTATGCGTTTATCAATCTCTTCGGCCTGACCGTGTCACTGGCCTTCGTGCTGCTATTAGCCGTGTTCGTGAGCCGGCAGC
>ENA-OOXJ01000802-OOXJ01000802.1-human-gut-metagenome-genome-assembly--contig:-NODE-802-length-23962-cov-3.557661_pt1 | contig 23962 bp, 21 predicted proteins | sample MGYA00241587_ERZ501343 | MGnify/ENA primary metagenome ERZ501343 (study PRJEB25962, sample SAMEA2042918) | human gut metagenome | biome: human gut; feature: human-associated habitat; material: faeces... | reverse complement strand
CTTTGGCTCCGCACGCTCTGGGGCGCTGGCCGCCTGGACATCAAATACCGTTTTCCAGGCAGAAAGCTCCAAACTTCTTCCTGACACTCATGATGAACTCTATGATTTCATTCTTCTCTTCAAAGCTGTCGGCGCTCATGACCCAAGCCTGTACCTTGTTGTCCGAAAGCTCATTTTTGAGCTGCTCCCCCGCCGCCTTAAGCTCGGGCGAATCGGCGTTATAGATATCGTCGGCGCGTTTTTTGATGTCGGCCTTTGCCTCGTCGTCCAGCAGGGTCCTGTAGCTGACGTAACCCTGGTAAATTGGTATGGCACAGTACTTGAACTCATCTCCGCGCTTTGAGAGCACAACCTCGGTCACAATGCCATAGTCGTTCCTGCGGTATATCAGCATACGTCCTTCCAGGCTTATGGCTCCCGTGAAGAGGCCGTCGCAGTAGTCGCCAAGGGCACGGCTGCCATCGCCAATATTCTTTATCTTCTCCTCCAGCGCCCCTGCCGCTTCCTCCGCAGCGGAATCCGCTTGCTTTATAACTTCGAGTATTTCCCGTACCATGGCCTGATAGGCCGGAGCCGCAACGAAATGGTCCTTCTGCACACCTAGCTTCGTCTCCATCTTGGCTGCATAACCGTCGTTTTTCATCGCTGATTTTGTCGGGATCAAGGGGAGCTTTTTGGCTGCCCGCAGCTTTTCCAGCAGCTCCTGGGCTTCGGCTATATCTGCGGGCTTGGAGATACGCGCCATCAACGCCTTGGCTTCTTCTGTCAGGCTCCGCAGCGTCTGAACGGCGGACTCATCCGGAGCGCAGATGCGGTTCTCATCGTCGAAGATACCGTAGGCCGAAGCCCCTTCGTAGAGCTTCTGAGCCGACATCACCATCTCACTCATCCTGTAAGGGATTACGTTGATGTCAATGAGGCTCGGCGGCGTGAGCGAAGGCAGCAGGCGCCAGTCGTTGAACGGCATACCGGGAACTGGCTTGCCCTCATAATAGTACCTGCCCGGATCCGAGGTGCTGAAGCACATACGCTCATAATCCTCACAGTTGTTGTATGCGCTCAGCGGCAGGGCGCAGGCGCTGCACATGACGAATATCCGGTCTGTGAGCGCACTCCCCTTGGTTACCCACATATTGTCCGAGTCGAACATCTGCTTCGCCGCCGCGCTTATGGGGGCGGAGGACTCGGGGAAAGATAGGTGCGCCAGTTTGGAAGTCTGGTTCTCCCTCCACACGCTGCCATTGAAGTAGAACAGTGGGCTGGCTTTCTGCGTCAGTTTTTTGATCCAGTCATTGTAAATGATGTTCGCAAGCTGCTCATCGCTGGTCGTGCCATACTTATCCTTCAGGAACGAGGTTATCGTCCTGTTGGCAAAGCCGTTAAATGCGGTCTTGACAAAAAACTCGTTCACGAGCTTTGCGATCTTGTTTTCGTCCTCGCCCAACCAGATGTCCGAGTGTTCGAGCATCATGCGCATAAAGCTGTCAAGCATCCCGGGGATGTTGATGTGCTCGATCTCCTCATCCAGCGTCTTTTTCAGGTCGGCAATGGTCATCATGGGCATGACGAAGGAACCCTTGGCCTGCATGATCTTTTCGCTGGCTATGGCGTCGCGATTTTCCTTGAAGGTGTTTATAAGAGTATCCAGAACCCGGTTGAGCCTGATATAGTATGCCGCCGAAGATTCCTCCAGCTGCTTGCGGAATGTGTTTAGCACCTCGTCCATTTTCTGATAGCAGCTCAGCGACAGCTTGTGCTGCTCACAAAGCATCAGGTAGTATTCATAGTCGTTGAACCTCTTCGAGTCATTGTCCATGAGACTGCGCTTGCGGCGGTTTTCAAAATCGCTCTTCGCGTTCTCATAGTCTCCGAAACGCAAGGATTTCTGGGCCAGCTCCTGATCCCACTTTGTTGTGTTTTCCTGGATGAGCCCGTCTATGACGTTGAGCAGGTTATGGCTTTGGGCGGCGGAGATCAGGCAGTATGCGAACATTGGCCCGTAGTCGAGCCTGCGGATAAGGGTTTCAAGCTGTGCCTCCACCCTTCCCATAAGGGATCTCTTGTTTTCAGCTGAGATCATGCTTTTGGCGTTCTTTTCTGCGATGTTCAGTTTAGAAGCGGTCTGATTCGTATAACTCGTCACCATCTGGCTGTTGCCGTAGTCCCTGACGAAACGCCAGTCATCCTGATAGGGCAGATAGCTCTCGTCAAAGCCCTCAAACAGCTCGCGGTATAGGGAGTTGTACACCTCCGAGATGCTCTGGGCGTCCCGAGCCAGGGCAGATATGGCCAAGGCCTCGACATCGGACTTTCCGGGCAGGTTCCTCCTTATGGAGGAAAACTTTTCAAAAAGTTCTGACGCCAGATATGTGTTTATCTCCCTCAGCGGGATATTGGCACAGGAAGCGCCTATCACGCAGTACGCCAGGTGCGAACCGATGACCTTTTCTCCGTCAGCCGCGCGAACCTTTGCCCTGAAATTCGACAGCTGCTCCTGAATTCCAAACTTCGCCGTGGAGAAGGTTAGGAAGTCCATGAGATACTCCGCCGTCACATTCATCGCGTAGTCATATGCGTTTTCAATGACGTTGTTGGATGCATCAGTGGCACATATGAGGTGGCACATATCAACCGGCGGCTCTTTCCAGGCCACGTCAACATGGTCCTGATACCTCTGGACAAAGGAGCCGCCGTTATACTGCAATTGCATACAGTAATCCAGCTCCTGCATTGAAGCGTACCCGTTCTTGGGTATGTACGCGCGGGTCTTCGTGTCCGAAAAAGGTATGACCGAAAGATTGACGTCGGGTAGGAAGAAGTAGCCGAACAGCGTGGCCGAGCCGACCTTGTTGGTTATATGCCTCACCATATAGCACACGTCCAGGAAGCAGCCGGCGCCGGTTCCGCCGCTCAGCCCGGAAAATATGTGTATATTTATCGCGGGGTCGATAAGCCCCATTTTGGCCGCGTTGATCTCCTGCTCCAAACGGGTCATGCAGGCTTTGGATTTGTCCATCATCATGTAGCGGCCAACCTGTCTGATGCCGCCCGCCCCGGCTTTGCTGAGGTCTGGAGCATCAATGTCCTCCCATCTCAGCCAGGACAGCTCTTCTCGCATTTCCAGAGCCTTAACATTTGAAAAGGCTTTTTTTACGTTGGCATTGGAAATCGAAAAGCTCTCTGTATCGTCAAGTGCCATCAGCGAGCCGGCCTTGAAGTTTTCACGATTCTCCTCGTCGCTGCCACGGCTCTTTTCAGCCGAATCAATTCCCAAAAATCGGATGTGTTCATACCTAGGCACGATTGCATCCGGGTCATCCGGCTTGAGCCTGGAGTAGACCTGGGTTTTTATTGTACGTATTGCGTCGATGCCCGTACCGCCGAGTCCGATCAGTATGGTCGCCGTGTTCTTTTCCTGTTCCGCCTGCTGCATGGTGGAGACGATGCCGCCGCCTGCGCTAAGGAGCAACTTTGAATATACCGCCATTTCTATTCTCCTCTCTTATTCAAAAAACAATTACTGGCTTCATTTCGGTTATGTGGGGCTCATCTGCGCCTTCCCGGCTTTGGCGGACGCCGGCCGCCCCGCGGCCCTGGCTCCCTCCGCCTTGCGTTCATGCGGCTGTCAAAGCGCACATATAGCAGCCGCGGATCCCCCTCGTTTACAGTTATTGTGACCTCGGCCCCGCTCTGGATACGCACCTTGGTGGTTTTCTGTCCGTTCCAGATCACGGGCTTGTTCGTAACAAGGTAGATATAGTTGCTGCCGGTCGCCTGGAAGTAGCTCTTTTGATAGTCCAAGCCCACATTGTCCATTCCAAACCTTGTCAGCTTCTCGCGGCCTCTTCTTGGGTTTCGAGGCGTGCCCCTGTAGGAGCCGTTGCAATACGACTGGGCCGAGATGGTTCCCCTGAATGGCTTCGTGCAGGCAATATAGAGCACGACGGCAAAGATAGCCGCGGCGACCAGTGCTCCGGCGCCGATTACTATTAAGGTGATCAGCCCGATATTATACGACCTAACTACTACCTCGATATCGCAGGAGAGCCCGCCGGAGTCCGTAGCACGTATCGTAAACGCACCTTTTGAAAGGCTGAAGTGCTCAAGCAGCAGTTTGCCGTCCCCATCGACTGTATAATCCGTGTTTTCGATAAAGGAGCTGGAAACTATCTTGTACTGCAGGGTTTCATCCTCAGCGTCCGTAGCCAGGGTGTTCATATCGAGGCTGTAACTCCCGCCTTTGAATGGCCATATGTACACACGCTCCTCCACCACCTCGCTGACCGGCACCGGCGGGGTATTAGCGTCTATTTTTTCATCTGCCGCGCCCGCCGCAGATGTTAGGGGGCCTATCCTCTCCGAGCCTTTGGTGATATAGTTGCCGGTCACTACTGCGTCGAGATAATAGACGCCCTCAGCGAAAGTACGGGAAACTTCAAAATGGTCGCCGGCAAGGGTCATGGGCACGCTTTCGATGAATTTCCCATAGCCGTCCGTTATCGTAAGCTCGGCAGAATACCCGAAGTATTGCTCACCGGAACTTGCAGCAACGTCGCCGCCTTTGAGCCTTGCTGTCACAAGCACTGCTTCCGTGGGTTCCACAGCATTGCCTTTCGCAGACATGGATATCTCGACCGTCAGGTTAGTGTTGTAGATCATGTTTATTTTTATGCTGTCACCCGGCACACCTTCGGTTATCAAAGTCCAGGTGCCCGGCTGCACGTCCGTTAACTTCAGCAAGGAAAAGGTGTCCGTTTCAACGCAGGATGCAACGCTCTCGCCGCCGTCGGGCCTTACCAGCACATACTTGGTCGTGCTGCCATATATGATGATGTTTACCTCCTCGACACCAAGCCCCGGGACATCAAAGTTCGACTCCAGCCTTCCCGAAGCCGGGAAAACCTCGTCAATGATAGTTATAGTGGATGTGCCATAAATCAGGTTGTAAAATGTGCCGAACACGTCCTGGAGATCCTGCGCTTCAGTGACCTCAATAAACTCCCCGCCCGTAGCAGTGGAGATCTGCTGCATTTCAGACACATCTGCCTTGCCGTTTGCGTTAAGGCATACGCTGTAGATCTGAATGCTTTGCTCCCGCGCACGCTGTATCGCGTCTGCCTTCTGATCAAGAGAGGCCTGGAGCAGTTCTTCGGAGGCCATGTCGGTGTTGCCGTCGCTCAGAAATATGGCAACGGAGGGCAGGGAATCATCGCCGTATTCTTCCAGCAAATCTACGGCCCTCTCCAGGCCTGCCCCAGTATTCGTCCAGCCGCCGTTGGCCGGTACTGATTCCAGGGTCACCGTCACGCTGTCCTTGCCCGCCTGATCCACGATAAGAATAGGCTCCTGTTCTTTTACGACATCGTTATGGAACACGACTCCGCCCAGGACATTCCCCTTCTCGGCCAAGAGACCTGAAAATTGGGAGATCGCCTTGTACCTGTATCCTTCCGGGTCTGTGTTTTGCATGGAACCGCTGGCATCCAAAACAATGACTACATTGAAGCGGTTGTCCGCCTGCCCGGAGCTTCCCGTCCCAGCTCCTAACGAGCCAAACGAAAGAAAACCGCACACCAGCACACATACCAACACCATGGTAAAATACTTGCCCGCTTTCCCTTTGCTCCCCATCAAAGTCATCCTCCGCACCCTCTTGCTTTTTTATTTGAATTCCCTTCGAGTTCCTTTCGGCTGCACAGTCATCCAGGCCGTGCAAGTAAATGCAATTTATAACATTTCCAACCCGCTCTGAAGGGCTGGATTCAAGCTGTGTAAATCCTATATATTGTATTAATATCTGTATATCAAAGCGAGGCAATCAAATAATTTCCCATCATTTTCTTTGCTCTGGTCGCCGGTATACAGGCCTGCAATATACTGTTTCCGGATTTACACCGGTATTTTTGCGTATTATTGTCATATACAGTTACTTCTCATATAACACAGCCATTAAATTATTTGAAACAGCTTGCACCTAAATTGGTAGCTATGCTCTGTATTTAGAACAGCTCTTATATTTTACCGATATCAATATGTTAATGTCAACCAATATTCTCATTCTTTGGCTATATTCTATATTTTTCTTTACAGTGCGGTCCGGTGCTTTGCACAGGCGGATACTTCCGGCTATGTCTTTTGACGGTTTTAATATAATGATCCTCGTATGCAAAAATGTCGTTCTGCCGCCCGGCAAAGGTTTTCTGGCGTTGTGGCAAATAAAAACGCCGCTCAAAACAGCTGCTTTGAGCGGCAGGGCTGGTCATGTAATTTTTGCGGCCTATTGCAACCGGTCAGAAAAGCATAGCCTGGGCAGCCGCATCAGCGCCGCCGCGCCCGCCAGGGTCGTGCCGTAGTAGAGCACCTTGTCATAGCCCAAGAAGTTCACGATGCTGCCGTTGCAGACCGTGCTGCCCGTGCAGAGTATGAGCTCGGCCCAGGAGCAGGCCTCCAGCCTCAGCGCCTCGTCCCCGCCGTCCTCGACCACTACGCCCGAGCGCATCTGGCCTATGTTCTTAGGGTTCAGGTCCAGCACCCTCAGCGGGAACTCCTGCGAGAGCGCCGCCAGCAGCGAGGGCTGATAGCCTATGAGCGTTATCCTCGGCCTGCCGTACTCAGCCTTTATCCGCTCCACTGCCATGGGCGCACAGAGCTCCGGGCCGTCGTTCCGGCAGTGGACGGTGCACTCCACTATGCCCAGCCGGCACATCACGGCATTGAGCGCCGCGATGAAGATGCCGCGCCCGTGCGCGTCGTTTTCAATGTCCAGCGCGCAGACCTCGCCCAGTGGGCCCTCAAAGGCCGACGGCGCGTCCGTGAAGGCCTGGCCCAGGCAGCCGCCGCACTCGGCCTGTACCATGACGTCCCGGCCCGTCAAAATGGGATAGTCCTGCCGCTTCGTTATGTCTATGGCCTCCTCAGGCGTCAGCGACTTGGCCCTGAGGCTCACCGCCTCGCCCTGCAGGCCGCGCTCGGCCAACAGGGCCTCGAAACGGCGCTTGAGCTCCGAATAAAACTCGCTCTCCTTCAATTCCTGTCCCTCCCCAAAAATTCCTCGACCTCGGCGCAGTAGCGCCGCTCCATGAGTTCCGCGCCTGGCGTCACCGCCAGCAGCCTGCCGCCGAGCAGTATGCCGACCCTGTCAGCCAAAAGCTGCGCCTCGGCAAAGTCGTGCGTCACGAACACCACCGTGCAGCCGAAATCCTCGTGTATCCTCAAAAGCTCCGCCTGCATGTCCTGCCGTGTAGCCGGGTCCAGCGCCGAAAAGGGCTCGTCGAGCAGCAGCAGCTCGGGGCCCAGCGCCAGCGCCCGGGCGAGGGCCGTCCTCTGGCCCTCGCCGCCCGAGAGCGTGCCCGGATACTGCGAGGCGATGCCCGCTATGCCGAAGCGCTCCATGAGCTCGGCCGAGCGCCGCCGGCGCTCTTCCCGGCCCCAGCGGCGCATACGCAGGCCGTACTCTATGTTCTCCCTCACCGTCATGTGCGGGAAGAGCCCGCAGTCCTGATACACCAGGCCCAGGCCCCGCTCGCCGGGCGGGATATCGGCCACGTCCTGCCCGTCCAGCAGCACCCGCCCGCCGTCGCCGCGGAACATGCTCGCCATGGCCTCCAGCAGCACCGTCTTCCCTGCGCCCGTGCGGCCCAGCACGGCGAAGATCTCGCCTGCCTCTATCTCCAGCGAGAGCGGGCCCAGCTCAAAGCTGCCCCGCCTGGCCGTAAAATCGCAGACCTCCAGCCTCTTCATCTGCGCTCCACCCGCTTTCTGCCCCGGCGCCTGCCCGCCGCCAGCTGCGAGAGGAACAGCGCCGCGCCCGAGATGAGCAGCATCAGCACCGCCGTGGACATCGCCGCGTCGTTCCGGCCCGTAGAGATGCTCAGATATATGCTGCCCGGCAGGGTCTCCGTCTTCATGCGCGTGATGCCAACCAGCATCAGCGTCGCGCCGAACTCGCCCATCGCCCGCGACCAGGTCAGTATCGCCGTGCTGACTATGCCCGAGCGGCACAGCGGCAGCAGAACGCTGAGAAAGCTCTGAAACCGCGAGGCGCCCAGCGTCTCCGCGATGAATTCCAGCCGCAGGTCCGAATCCTCAAAGGCCGTCTTCACCAGCCTCACGGCATAGGGCAGGTTCACCAGCAGATGCGCCATGACTATGCCCGACGGCGAGAACACCACCGCAAAGCCCTGGGCCTTCAGCCACTTGCCCAGCGGCGACGAGAACATTATGAGCAGCGCCAGGCCCAGCAATATGAAGGGCAGCGAGAGCGTCAGCTCTATGATGAGCGAAAACAGGCGCTTTAGCGGCATACCCGTGCGCGTGAGGGCATAGGCCGTCGGCAGCGCCAGCAGCATGACCAGCGCCGTGGATATCGTGGAAGTCAGGACGCTCAGCCTGAGCGCAAAGCGCAGCTCCTGCGAGCGCAGGTTCTCGAAAAAGCCCGGCGCGCCGCCCAGGGCGATAGAAAAAATCGCACTGCTGATGAACAATATCACCAGCAGTGCGACGACGATGGCAAAGACTGAAAAGCCGTCGGCACGCCTGCCTTTTCGCGGCCTATTCGACAATCTCATAGCCGTAGCTCATTCAGATGCCCTCGGCCGTGTCGGTGGCGAGGAAATCCAGGAAGGCGGCCAGGGCTTCCGCATCAGCGCTGCAGCTGAGCGAGGCGGCGGGGATGGTTTTAATATACGGCACGAGGTCCTCCGTGTCAACGATCTCCACGCCCTCCACATTGCAGTTTTCCTTCCACACTATGGCGGCGTCAGCCTCGCCGTTGGCGATGGCGGTCGGCATCTGCGGGGCCGTGGCGGTCGTGGCGACGATGTTCACCTGGTCGAAGATGCCCAGGCCGCTCAGCGCCTTCTGGGCTATCTTGCCTATGGGCGTGGCCTCGGTGTCGCCTATTATGAGCTGCACGTCCTCGTTTGCGAGATCAGCCAGGCCCGCGATGCCCTTGGGATCGCCCGCCTGCACGGCCAACACCGGTATGTGCTTCACAAGGTCGACGCTCGCCGTGACGTAGTCCTGCACGGGCTTGAGCTCGTCCGCCGAACCGGCGATGAAGAGGTCGCCCTCCTCCGCCGTCGTGATCTGCGACTGTATCTGGCCCGCATTTGCATAGGTCACCTGCATGGCGCAGCCGGTCTCTGCCTCAAAGGCCGCGGCTATCTCCTGGAAGGGCTCGGTCATACCCGCGCCGCAGAAGACCATGAGCGAGTGCCCCTCCAGCGCGAGCGGCGCCTCGGTGGGCTCTGACGTGGGTTCGACCGTGGGCTCCACAGTCGGCTCTGCCGTGGGCTCCGCCGCAGGCTCGGAGCCGCAGCCGGCAAAGAGCGCAAGGCAAAGCGCCGCGCAAAGCAATACGGAAAGCTTCCTCTTCACTTCAAAAACCTCCATGTTCTGATAAAAATCAGGGTCATTATACCCGCATTATAGACGTTTACATTTTTATCGTAAAGTAATCATCATAACGTTTGTTATACATTTGTGATTTGTAACACATTACATATCGCTTTTATATATAGAAGGCCGAAAGCGCAGCAGCGCCCTCGGCCATCGTCAGTAACATCCGCATCTACTCACTTCCACGCGCGCAACGTTCCCTGCGCCAAACACATAGTATCAGCGGTATGTATGGTATATAATTGTTTAAGGCGGCAAATTAAGAACGGATTTTAGACATACCACACATAGTGGCAGTCTGGTTTTTCAGGCGCTGCTCGGTCGGATTCGTGGATCTGGTCATAAAAAAGGGCCGTGACTGGTGCTATGAGCGCGGGAAGGAGGATCGCACATGAAAAAGCTGTGGAGCGTCATTCTGACCGTAGTCATAGTGTTGGCGGTGCTCGGCTGCGTGGTCTTTGCCCTGGGCCTGCTCATGGACGCAGACCTCGTGAGGATCGCCGACGTGGTATTTTCAAATTACGATCTGGCCAAGGTGCTTACAGCCGTTGAGGAAAACCTGGGCGGCTTGATGAGGTATCTGCCGGTCTGAGCGTTTGGAGGCGCAGTTTTTGAAGAAAAAAGTAGTCAAGAAACACAATAACAGCGGCAACTGCTTCATTTGCGGCATCAACAACCCCTTTGGCCTTAACAGCCGTTTTTACGAGCTGGAGGACGGCACGGTAGCCTGCCTGGTGACGGCCAAGCCAGAGCACCAGAGCTATCCGCTCCGCGTCCATGGCGGGGTCATCACTGCCTTGCTGGATGAAACGCTCGGGCGGGCGATAAACGTATCCGAGCCGGAGACTTGGGCTGTGACCGGCGACATCAGCGTGAGGTTCAAAAAGCCGGTGCCATACGGCGAGCCGTTGCTGGTGACCGGCCGCGTAATACGCAATACCCGCCTCATCTTCGAGAGCGAGGGCAACCTGTATCTGAAAAACGGTACCCTCGCCGCCAGCGCCCACGCCCGATACATGAAACAGCCCCTGGATGTCATTGGCGATCTGGAGTCCAATGGCGATATCTGGCTCTGTGTAGAGGAACCTGACGACCCCACTGAGCTTGACATTCCCGAATAAATAAACAGCTGAATCCCCCTCCCCGGCAAACGAAAGCCTGCCGTTAAGGGGGATTTTCCCGTTCTCTACATTCTGGCAACGCCCTGCGCTTAGCATCAGAAAAGCAGGAGGAAAGCGGCAGCACCTGCTCCTTCCCCGTCGTATTCGCCGACGCGGTCGCGGCTCCAGCCAGTACCTCGATAGATAGTGCCGCCGTCATACTCACCGACGCGCTCGCGGCTCCAACCAGTGCCGGAATATATCGTGCCCCTCTCACACTCGCCAACGCGCTCGCGGCTCCAACCCGTTCCCTTATAGATCGTACTCATGTTTTTACCAACCTTTCATTTTTTATTTTGACTTTGTAATCACAGGGTAGCACCGGGAACATGAGATTTTGTCGTTTTAGCCCCGCAAAATTGGGATTTTCTCCTCCTGGCGGAAAAGCAGGTATGGATGGCTCCGGCATATCCCTGCCAGCTTTGCTTTCAGGCCGTTGCCGGTTCCCCGTGCAGCGTCCCGTTCATACCCAAGAAGGCCACTCCATCCTCCGGGGCATATATACCCCAGTATTTCAAATTCTCCCTTATTTCAAAGTCGTTGGAGTCGAATATCATCCAGTTCAAGAAATCCTCGTCAAGATCTGCAGTCTCACGGCCGGGCAAATAGAGATACAGCTCCCTGGACTCAGTCAGCCCATGCGGCTCCGTATACATATATACCTCGTGTTCGCCGTCTTCCAGCACGAAGTCCTCCCACGTCCAGGGTTCATGGTCGTAACTAATTTCGGTTATTCTCAGGCGGAACTCCTGGCTTCCGACCTGCTCTACCACCTCGAGCTGGCCGCTGAAGCTGCAATACCTGTAATACAAATCGTCGACGTAGATGGGTACCCCCTCGAACTCCTCATAGCCGGCGAAACCGAAGTCAGCGTCAATATACTCTCCAGTAAAACTGCCGTCATCATCTATATATAGCACTGTCCACCACCCGCCGGCATTCGATGAGAAATAGAAGTAGTCTGGCATCCTCTCAAACAAGTTCTCCGAAGTGACGCCTGTTACACCTGTCTTGGCAGTCGATATAATGTTGACGCTGTCACTTTTTTCCCCTACCGCAACGGTTACAACGCATTCGCCGTCGCCGCGCATTATGATTGTACAGCTCAAGCCATCCTCTGAAGGTATCACGCCGGCTACGCCTGTATCGCTGCTCTCCCAAACAATGTCCTCCGCCGGGACCGTGCCGGAGCTAGTGATCTCTGCCTCAACCACCAGCCTGCTGCTGATCGTATACATATATAGCTCTCCGCCGCTGGCCGGCCGGCCCTCGTACAGCATCACCACTTTGTCTACCACCACGGGAGCCTCGGTTTCTACAGGCGTATCTGTCTCTACCGGAACCTCTATCTGGACGGCTTCTGTATGGCTCTGGGCAGAGGCCGGCGCCCCACTTTCCACAGGCTGCTCTGAAACATGGGAAGGGCTGCCCATAGCCTCCAGTTCACTGCCGGAACCCGCAGCCCTAGTCACCGCGAACCAGAGCAACGCCGCCGCCGCTATTGCCAATATAGTAAGCGTCACTCCGATAACGTATCCGCGCGAGCCGCCGGTTCCGGGCTTGTATGTCAAACGCATACCGCAATTCTTGCAGAATTTGCTGCCTTCCGATAGCTCTGTGCCGCAATTCGGACAACGCATGGTATCATCTATCGCTCCTTTCGTAAGCCCTTATTTCGGTTATAGCTGTGTCTTCCCACTCCGTGCCGGGATACACGTCCAGGATAGTAAAACGCAGATACTCCGTCTCCACCGGGGTGAGGAATTCATAACCCTGCCAATCCCGGATATCGTTGACCGAAATCTCGTATGAGCTTCCGTCGGACAGTTCCACCAGCAGCTTTGTGGGACGGCAGTTGCGTTCCCAAGCGCTCTCGCTCTGGTCAAAACCCGGGAAAAGCATTATGCCGCCGACGGTCTGAGTCCTGCTGAAATACAAAGTGATGTACTCGCCTATACCATAGCCTTCGGCGTCTTCCTGCCAGGAGGTATTGGGATCGTCATCCATTGCCTTTTCAGCGGAGTAGTATATACCGTTGTGCAGTATTTCACTGCTGGCATCCGCATAGGAAAAGTACAGCCTGTCTGCCTCGGTTGGGCTGTAATAGTTGCTCATGACCAGGTCATCGGGCGGTTCCGGCGTTGGAGACGGCGTCAGCTCAGGCAACGGAGTCGAAGTCGGCGCCGATGTGGGAGATTGCGTCGGTACCAGCGTCTCTGCCGCTGCGGGCAGAGTGGGGATAGACGGCATGGCCGCGTTCCCCGAAACGTCTCCTCCCGGCTTCCCTGGGGTCCCATCCTGCTGGAACAGGAAAAACCATATTCCCAGGCCTGCCATGGCCAGCACTATTAGCACCAGCACCGCTATGACCGCGGCGTTCTTTCCGGAAGCGCTTCTGCTTTTCTGCTTTGGAGCCCTGCTCACGGGTTCGGGACGGCCGGGCATCTTGACGCCGCGTTGAACCCCAGCCCGGGGTTCATAGGTCGCCCCCCTCTTCCTGCCACTTGCCGGCTTGCGCGCCATATTCAATTCAAGCCCGCATTTCCTGCAGAATTTTGCGTTTTCGGCTACGCTTTCACCGCATCTTGGACAAAACATCTGTATCTCCTCTGTGGCATGGATTTTAAGAGCGCCAGAGCCTCTCAGACCTGCGCAGGGGTTATCTCTTCCACTTTCCTATCGCCGCGTCACCCATGGTCTGCAGATCCGTGACAAGCGCGCCCAGCTCACGAACCATCGTCTTGGTTTCCCGTGTGGCTGCGCACACCTGGAACAGTACGGCCCTGTTTCCGTTCAAGGAAGCCATGCCCCGGCCGAATTCTATGGGCGAACCCACGGTTTTTGACGAAAACACCCTTATCGTGCAGCTGCGCATGGCGCCCGAAGCGACCATTGAAGCTCCGCCCAACAGCGCCGCGGCACCTAACAGCAGCGCGACAAACTCAACGTGCCGCTCCTGTGCGGCATTTGCAAGCACCACCACGCCGGCGAGGAACAACAGGCTTCCGAATATGATCAGTGGGATTATGTAGTTTATGCCAATGAAACACTCGAGACCTGAAACCGAATCCAACGCGACCTCCTTGCTTACGAGGCTCCGAGATGCGCGCCCGTGGAATATGAGCCTCTTGTTCGTCACCGTCAGATAACCGGTGCCGCGGGGCCTTTTCAGTTCGGCAGCAACGTATGTCTTTACTGTCATCTCGCCCTCTGCCAGCACAGGCAGGCTGTCTTCCGGCCTGCCTGCCGAATACGCCTCCCGATATCCTGACCCGCTTCCTGATGAAGAGCCATAAGCTCCCGTACTTTCTCCGGCCTGCCTGCCCCCAGTAGATGCGTTAAAGCCGGTGTAGCGATCCCCGGCCTGGCCCACAGGCGTCACCCTGTACCCACACTCCGTACAAAATGCGCTGCCATCAGGCAATTCAGCTCCACAACGCTTGCATACCACCATTTAATTCTACCTCCCTTATTCAGCCGTGCATACGAGCCTGCACCCAGATATATGCTCTTACGTCCCTTGCTATTTAGTGTAATATTTTACATTTTTACCCGAGTAAAGTCAAGGTTCTCGGCAAAGTATTCTCGACATACACACATTGTCCTTGCGTTTTATATATGATAATAGTATAATTATGGTAGTATGGACAGGCAGTTGAAAGTTAAGACACAAACCGTTTTTTGCTTATCCGGGTTCTAATATGAGCTGTTCCTCGTCCGCTATAATAGAAAGCATTACTGCAAGCGCTTCAGCTGTCCTCCTGTCCAGCCCGGGGGAATACGGCAGGAATTGCACAAGGTACAAGCCGCCGGCTCCTGCCGGCACCAGGGTGGGCGGCCATAGCCTGTGTTTGCACAGACGCGCGTTGCCGCTCGCTGCCAGGCGCGACGCTTCATCGGGAGTGAAGCCTGACCAGCTCTCCGGCATCAGCCTTAAGCTCAAACCCTCGCGTCCCGGCTGCACCAAGCAGCGGCAGCGCTCCGCCGTGCCGCCGGGCCTGTTCAGGCGAAACGCATACTCGAGGCAGTCACCCGGCAGGCCGGTGTTCAGCTGCTCAAGCCTCATCGCTTCCAGCGCGGCCGCCGCCGCTCTGAGCGCGTCATCCGCCCCTGTGCATTTGAAAACTGTTGCCATCGCTTATAAGTGTCAGGGTATCGCCGGAAATATTATAGCCCATGCTCTGTGCATCGCCCCAAAACGTTTTGAGCACCAGTATGCCGTCCTCGGCGATGTATCCGAGCGTAACGCCTTCATCCTCGGAGTATATCGTACCGTTTTCAAAAAACGTCACAATGTTCCCGTCCTCAGTCTCCCAGGTGCCCTCTATTTTGCTGCCGGATCCCATAAAATGCAAAGCCACCAGCGCTATCATCGCCGCCGCAACGATGACCACTGCCGCTCTGGCCCCTCTGCCCCTCCTTCTACGTCTCACAGGCATCGCATTGTCGCAATTATTGTTCATTCTTATCACCTCTTGCATATTTGGGATTAACCCTTTGTAGCCCCTACTCTAACATGGTCAGAACGTAAAACTGTCGTTGCCTGAGTCTGTATAAAGAAAATTTTGGAGGTACACACCGTGTCTACATATGCGTTACCCTCCGGTACGCTTCTCTCGGGAAAATATGAGCTGCACTCAGTAATAGGCAGGGGTGGATTTGGCATAACATACGAGGCCTTCCGTATACCTGACGGTGAAAGGCTGGCAATAAAGGAGTTCTTTTGGAACGGGCATATGCAGCGGAGCGAAAACGGTAAGGGCGCGGAGGCGATCTCTCCGGAAGAAGTACCGGACGTACGGGATCTGCTTCTGCGCTTTCTTCTGGAGGCCGAGGTGCTCCGGCAGTTCAATTCAGAGAAAAGCGTAGTCCGCGTAGAGGAATGCTTTGAAGAAAACAATACTGCATATATAGTAATGGAGTATATAGATGGCTGCACATTGGAGCAGCTAGTCCGCGAACGCGGCAGTCTAGATGCTGAGGAATTAGTGCGCTCCGTGCTGCCGCTTTTGGACTCACTGCAGAACATACATACGGGCGGCTGGATACACAGGGACATTAGCCCCGATAACCTCATGTTTCTTCCGGACGGCAGTCTCAAGCTGCTGGACTTCGGCGCGGTCAAGCAATATGAAGAGCAGAAACTGCGCAAGAATTCCTATTACCAGAAGAGCAGCTATTCACCGCCTGAGCAATATGACGCCGGGGGAAAACTCGGCCCGTGGACGGATATATATTCCCTTTGCGCCTCGCTTTACCGCTGCATAACCGGCTTCAGGCCTCCGGATTCGCTCGCACGAATGCATGACGACACCATGCCCGCCCCATCACAGCTGGGTGAAAACATCTCCACTGAGCTGGAACGCGCCCTTATCAAAGGCTTGGCTCTCGAACCTAGGCGCCGGTGGCAGGATGCCGGGCAACTGAAAGCGGCGCTTGAGGCCGGGCTGCCGGAAAAGCGTCTGGAGAAAAGGCGCAGGCGCCGCAAGACGGGTGCCTTCGCCGCAGCCGCCATACTGCTGGCACTGTGCCTGGCCGCGGGCCTGCGAACCCTTTTGAAAGCACAAAACCCACTCTACGGCATGGAAACAGAGTCGTTTTTCTTCTACACCAGGGATGAGGTCTCCGAGATACCAGCTGAACGCCAAATGCAGCTGCTCGCCCAGGAAGCGGAAGCCTTGACCGGCGGCCTCTACATCCTTAAGCAAAGCGGAGAAGGCTGCCTGCTCACAGTCCCAGCTGACTGCCTGGAAGAAGAGGGGGCTTGCGCCGCGGTGGCGTCCATACTTGAAAACACCCGGCTTGGCAGTTATCTCGGCTGCCGCTTCGTACCGGATGTGAATTGGGAAACCGGCTCCGCCTCATTCGGCGCGAACCAGTGCCTTCCGGAGGACTTCACCGAGCCCACAGTCGTGCTTTTGTTCGGCAATATCATTGACCAGAGCGCAAGCGCTGCCGACATTGCAGAAACGGACAGCATAGCCAAACTGCGCCTCGACCTGCTTGAATCCCCATATGCCTACGGCAAAACGCCCGATGGGATGGTCGCCGTGCGCATCTCCCCGTCGAGGGTCAACGGAGTGGTAGAGCAGTCGCTTTTCTCGTCCTGCAACGTAATGCTCCAGGGTGCGGACACAAGGGAATCGGATAGCTCCTTATTTGGCGAAAGCAACACCCTGAGCGTCGTAGAGACCGAGCCAGGCAGGTATGCCCTGCGCTACGATTATGCAGGCGACTACTTTAGCTCGGCCGAGGAACTCAAGGAACTGCTCATGTCGGGGGAAGAGAGCGAGATCTACATCAGCGTATCCGACACTTTAAGCAGCCTTTTCTGCGGCCTGTACTATTCCGCCTCAGCCCGGGCAGAAGCGCAGGTTGAGGATGGTGCCTTGCTGTTTGACCGGCTGCTGGCCGGCGGCGGCGAGATCACCGAAGACAACCTGTGGATGCTGAATTACCTTTGCGAATGCATCAACTCGCCAACTGCAATGTACAGCCTGAAAATACTGGCAGCAGTGCTTTTGGACGAAAACGGGGAACCCCTGCTTGAAAAGCGCCCGTCGGACAGTTACACTATGGAATTCCCTATCGATCTCTTCACCGCGGCTTCCTACGACTATGCGCAGGAACTTGCCGGGGAGCTGCCATATGAAGTGGAATGCAAGCTGGATATTATCATCATAGAGCTCGGCCTTCCCAGGGACGGCATCCAGCTTGCCGAGGGACTGGATACAGCAATCGGGCTACTCTCTGATCATCAGGACTTTTGCGGCATGATAGCTCTGTCTGAGCTCGAAATCGACTACTCGTGCTCCGAACTATGGCTGTTCCAAAGGATAGACTGCGGAGCGTACCTGAGCGTATACAAAACAGAAACCGGCCGGGCCATCGACCTGTATGCCGACTCCGGCCTGCCTGGGCTAGACGCGCTTCAGGAGGCATGGCTGGGATTGAGCCTTCCCGACGGTATGGAAAAAGGCGAATTCACAGTATATGACGAGCCGAAGGTCTCCGCCTTGACTGAGTACTACGTCCTGTATTAGGAGGTGAGCATATGGGCCGCTGCGAGCTTTCCCCGGGTGTGTGCCTGAGCGGCAAGTATACGGTCATTTCCGTGCTTGGGCAGGGAGGTTTTGCGATAACCTATCTGGCCAGGGACAGCGAAGGGAACCGTCTTGTTGCGATAAAGGAGTTTTTCTGGGCCGAAGAAATGGCGCGCGACTCCTCAGTCTCGCCCGAAGTGCAGCGCCTCCACGCCGCAGGAGCGGAAGAGCAGGACGCCGCATTGTCGCGGTTCATATTCGAGGGCGAAGTCCTGGAAGTCCTGGCGGACGTTCCTTTTGTGGCGCGCGTCCTGGACACCTTTCGGGAAAACGGCACTGCCTACATAGTAATGGAGTATATCGCCGGGCGCACACTCAGGCAGCTGCTGAAAGGCGGCCCGCTTGGCGCCGAAGATGCCGTAAGGCTGCTGCTGCCGATCCTGGACGCCCTGAGCCTCATCCATACGCGAGGCATACTCCATCTGGATGTCCGGCCGGAGAACCTAATCTCGGCTCCGGACGGTACGCTTTACCTTGTGGACTTCGGCGGCGCACGTTCGCTAGAAAGGCGGGGCCAGAGCCAGTACGGCCCCATGACGAAGGGAGCCTATTCCTCGCCCGAATCCTTTGAAGGCTCTGAACCCGGCCCTTGGTCGGATGTGTACAGCATCTGCGCCGTCCTGTATGAAGCGCTTGCCGGGCGGCCGCCGGAGAGCGCTGTCCAAAGGCTCTTTCACGACAAATTGACGCCACCCTCACAGCTTTGCCCCGGCTTGGACCCGAGGCTGGAGTCTGTCATACTCCGGGGCCTGCAGTTAGACAGAGGCCAGCGGTACCAGGATGCCCCTTCCCTATCGCTCGCGCTAACGGCCGCCCTCCTGCCCGCCAAGAAGAAGAGCCCGTGTCTATATGTTCTGGCCGGCGTTCTAGTTTTGCTCTGCCTTGCCGCCGGCATAATCAAATACATTTCCGTGGTTTCCCAGCCCTTTTATGGGGTAGATACTACCGAAATACTCTTCCTGCGGGACTACAGGACAAACGATGAAGAATGGGACAAACAGGCCTCGCTGTTGGGCGCCGCCGCGTCTGAACTGGCCGGAGACGCCCCCAGCCTTGCCGAAGCAGACGGGGAGAAGATGAAAATACTCCTGCCTACTGAGACCTTCTCAGGGCGGAGCATAGACGAAACTATCGACAGCGCCTTCTCAGAAGCAATCTCCATAAGCCCCGTACATATTATGCACGAGCAAGCCGCGCTCTGGCAGCTGCCGGAAGATACCGCGCATCCAGGCGAATATCAGCGCCCTCCTGAAGCGCTTACGGGGGAGACCTTAACGGCCGTGCTCAGCCCGGGCACTTACACGGAGCTTGACGCCAACCAGATCCTACGCGCTGAGATCACCTTAAAGGCCAGGCTGGACGCCCTTGGCATTGAGTACGCCTTCGGCTACGCCCTAGGTGAAAGTAGCTGCTTCGTTTTAACGCTGCCGCTCAAGGATTGGGGCCTGGAAATGCTGAACTTCGTCGGCGAGAAAAACTTTTCGATAACCAACAGCAATGAGAACGACTCGTACCTGATACCCTTCTATTTTTTAGAAACTGCCTTCGACAGCGACGCATCCTCCGTTACGGTCACATCTACGGATGAGGATAACCGTGCGAAAATCGAGGAATTCACCGAATACTCCATTGAAACCGGAAGCACCGAACTGTACTTTCAAACTGTCTACTGTGACAAGTTCCCCTGGCTGGAAATGCACCTGAGCGCGCCTGTGACGGACGGCAGATTGGAGTTCATCCCCATCGAAGCCGCCGGGGAAGACGGGGCAGCCCTGGCGCGCTTCCTCTCCGCCGCTATGGCTTCCGGTAGCGATATGCCGGATAGCTTTTATCTCACAACCTGGGAAACACACGGCGACGATGGGCTGACTGGGCTTTACGCAGTGAAAGTCCCGAATCCTGATATGGCTCCCGACCCGGCGCAACTGCGTACAATGGACGATTTTATTTCATACCTGTCCTATAAATATTACATACAGACCGTCTCTTTTGATTACGGCGTATACGTCTTCCCCGGATTTGAGCCGACCGGCGACGAAGCCGTTGAATTTATACAGTTCGTCCAAAAGCTGCTGAACGAGGTCAACGTCGAAGCCATTGATGATATGACGATAATCGTGGCTAATTGGGAATTCTTCACTTATCAAGACAATAAGGGCAAAGCAGATTGCGGCATAATCATCTTGCCCGGCAGCCAGCAGGCTGAAGTCAGGCTGTTTTGCTCGGGCACCGAGTCCGAGGCGTGGCTACCGGCTCTTGAAGAGGCTTGGGCCGCAGCAGACTTTGGGGATCAGGTCATCAAGCATTCATACATAAGTACGGAGGGCCATTTCGCATGAGAAAAAAAACATCGGGTAAAGACAAAAAGACAGACTTAAAGGAACTGCCTGACGAATTATTCTCCGATAGCGGCACAGTGGACACAATACTGAACTGCTCTTCGCTGGACAGGAAGGAGATAGCGCGTGCGCCGATGCGGGTGCGGATACTGATCTCCGCCTTGCTCGGCCGTGCTTCGCTCGAGAGCGTAAATGCCGAGCTGAAAGCAAACGGCTGTCCGGAGCTATATGCCCGCAGCTTCCTTGAGGCCACGCTCATCTACGCCTTCTCTCACGGCATGGGCTTGGGCGAATGGCTCGCTCTCCAGCAGGATTGTGAGGACGTACGCCGCAAACTTGCACCCTCCGCCTACTTCAATTCAGGAACTATCACCTTCGGCGAACTAGAGCGCTACGTCCTCGACGACTCCGATACTGAGCAGGATATCGCCAGGACGCGCACACTAACGCAGCACATGAGCTCCGAGCTTAAATCCTTGTTGCCCGGAGAAGCTCCGCTGCACGACTTTCTCGAACGCAACCTGGCTGCCTTCAGCCCCGCCCGGGAAAAGACGCGCTACTATTTCTGCAAATACCTCTATTACTATCTGCTCGCAAAAATCGAGTTGTATCTCAGCTCAAGGCGCAGCGGCAACGGCCTTGAATTAAACCTTGAGCAGCTCTGTATGCTCATAAAAATAAGCTCCCACCTTGAGCGCCACAAGTCTGACAACGAAGCAATGATATGGGAGCAGCTGCGCCGTAGCGCGATCTCGCTCGGCGGCATATTCGACAATTTCAATTATTTCTTCTTTGATTTTGTCACCACCGAATGGCTGGACCTGCTCGATGAGGACTACGACGAGGATTCTTCCCTGATCCCCGACTCGATAAAACGGAAGTACCTGCGAACCATAGGCCGCAAGGAAGACGCAGAACTCAACGGCGCAGCTCTCGACTCTGCCTTTGCCCTGGCACAAGAACAGCGCGCAGAGGAGCTTGACAGCAGCGTATCCGGAGAGCGCTGCGGCGAAGCCGCCATGAGGCGCTATCTCAGGGGAGAGGTGGACATGGACAGGACTACTCTGCTCTGTATGCTGCTTTTCTGCTCATCGGCGGCAGTGCTGCCGCCAGAGCAGCTGCTGAACGAGCAGCGCGTACAGGAGATCCTTGTGAACTGCGGGTATCCCGGCTTGAAAAGCGGCGACGCTTTCGACGATTTCGTCCGAGACGCCGTCAACTGCCGCAACATGGAAGCGCTTTGGTCGGTAGTGAGAGGAAACGTTTCTGCATCCGTCAAAGCGGGGGAAAACTCCTTCCTTTACCGCAGCTACCGCCATTCTGTCAGCAACCGAAAGCAGTTGGAAAGGATCCTTGGCAGCTGAGTGAGCTGTGCGACAAGAAAGCTCCGGCCATGCGCAGTTTCTCTACGCATAGCCGGAGTTTTTTATATATGGCGTTATCAAATCAGGAAACCGAACAAATTGTCCAGCATTGATGCCGGGTCGGACATAGCTTCCCTCATATACCCGGGCAAATAGTATTGCGCAAAGAGCTTGATGAAAATGATCAGCAGCACCACCCGCGCAACCGCCGTGGACACAGATAGTGCAAGCGCCCGGTTACGGCTGAGTCCCTGTGTGCTTCCGGAGGCGACTGAAAGATAGTTTAACGCAACAATGGAACCGGCCGCCAGGACAAGCACCGCCCCCAGGTAGACGCTCAGCAGCATCAAGATGCAGCTGAAAAGCTCAAAAACACCTATAGGTACCGAGCGAACTGAGACTAGGGCAAAGGACTCGCCCAGGGTCTGGACGCCGCCCAACGCCTTGCCTATCCCGTAGAAAATGAAGGCAGGCAGGCTGGAAAGAGCAACAGAGAGCAGCAACGTGAGCAAAAACGCGCGGAAAAGTGAAAATCCCATCCCATCCGGCATCCCCATAGTGCCAAGAAGCGAGTTGAGCTGTGATAGTACAAGCATAGCAATAATGGAAGAGATCACTCCCTGCGCCGCCATAAGTATCAGGCCTTCCTGGCAAGTCCCGCCATCTGCTATTTGCGTACAAGCCTCGCTGGGATCGCGTAGTATCAGGCCGAGGCGCGGCATGGCAAGGTTTCTGCGTAAATCATAGTAGTTCCTCCACCGTTCCCCCGTGGTCTCAGTGCAGCTGCATACTTCATCGTCATTGAGCTGACGGCCGCAGAATTGACAGTATTTCATCCTATCCCTCTCCTTATCATATTTTACGTCGCCAATATCTCATTTTGCCAATATCTTTCCGATTAATTGGCGCCGCCAAAGTTTTGCCGGTACGGTATCAACATAATATGCCATATATTGATAATTCTCAACAGCTTTCTTTCACCGTTCACTGTGTTTTTATTATATCAGAGGGCATCATAAGAAATGTCGTCCAGCCCTGCTAATGCCATACAAAACTATAAACAGAAATAAGCGGCATACGGGCTTACCCATATGCCGCTTTTCAGCTGAAATATTTATTTCCCAGACTGCGGCTCGGCTCCCGGGCCATCAAGGTCTGCTGCAGCAGAGGTAGGTATCTTTTGCCTTGGGCCTGGCATCGCCAGGTTCACCGCCAGCGCCACCACTATGCCGATAGCCGTATCCAGCATTCTATTTAGCGCATAAGTGTATGGGTCTGCATCGCCAACATGATATATGGTCGTACTCAGGAAAACCACGCACGCAAAACCCGCAACTGAAGGTTTCTGCGCGAAAAATACAAGGGCTGTTATGAGCGGTGAGCTTAGCCGCAATCGTAACAAGGGGGATAAAATATGAACGAAAACGGTCAGGAGATGGAACTCATACGTTCCATGACAGCGGTGGAAATCAAGCCGGAGACAGCAAGGGAAGAGCTCTCGTCGCGCAATTACAGCAAAGTGCCCCTGTCCCGCATAACGGCTCTGGGCGTCGGGTTCGAGCCTCTTACCGCCGCTTTGCAGCAAGTCTTGAGCGGCGGTGAAGCCGTGAGCGGGATATACAGGGTCACGATTCCGGCCGGTACACACCTGGCACAATTCAAGGGAAGCACAGACTTCCTCGGAGCTGCGCTCGGAGCCGGCAGAATAGAGGCACAAGCTCGCTTGAACCCGCTGATGTTCAGCCCTGCAGCGGTGGGCACACTCTTAATGGCTGCCACGCTCGCCAACATTGACAAGAAGCTCGACGCTATTCAGGAGACGCAGCAGGAGATGCTGGATTTTCTCAAGGCTAAAGAGAGATCCGCTCTCATGGGAGACCTCGAGTTCCTGGGGATGTTTTTAATAACTATAAATACAACTGGAACAGCGAAAAATACAAGGCTGCAAATTACATCAAGGCTATGGACATCCGTCAAAGCGCCATGCACTAGCTTGAACTCTACCGCAGCCAGATACAAAAGCACATGGAAAAGCGCTCGATCATGCCGAGCGACAGGGATGTGAAAAAGCAGCTTGAACAACTGCTCGACGAGATGCAGAACTACCGTCTGGCGCTGTATCTGTACGGTTTTGCCTGCTTGGTGGAGGTGCTGCTGCAGGAAAACTTTGAAGCGCAGTATCTCGCGTCCATAGCTCGTTCCATCAATGACAAGGCGCTCGAATACCGCGAGCTGTATACCAATGTGTATATGAGGGTGGAGGAGCGCGCAAAGTCCACGCTGCAGTCCAAAGCGCTGGGAGCGCTCTCGGCTGTGAGCCGCGCGGCTGGTAAGACAGTTGAAAAAATGCCTGTGATCAGCAAATCCCAGCTCGATGAAAACTTGATCAGCGCCGGCGAAGTGCTGGGCGAGCAGAGCGAAAACCGCGCCGACAGCGCTCTTGGCCAGCTGAAGCAATACAGCAGCGACTGCGTGCGCCCGTTTGTGGAACAGATAAGGGCGATCGACCGCGTATACAACAGCACCATGGACATCCTGTTTGACAATGAAAACGTGTATCTGGGTTCAGCCTGAAGGTTTTGATATTGCATTTGCCC
>ENA-OOXJ01000797-OOXJ01000797.1-human-gut-metagenome-genome-assembly--contig:-NODE-797-length-24003-cov-4.359487_pt1 | contig 24003 bp, 24 predicted proteins | sample MGYA00241587_ERZ501343 | MGnify/ENA primary metagenome ERZ501343 (study PRJEB25962, sample SAMEA2042918) | human gut metagenome | biome: human gut; feature: human-associated habitat; material: faeces... | reverse complement strand
GGCGCGGGCCCTTGCGGCACTCAGCCCTTCATTTCGATTATCTTGTTGAGCATCTCGACCGCCTCGGGGTTGCCGAGCGCCTCGATTTTCTCGGTCCAGTACTGGCCGAAGATCTCAACTATCTCGGCCTTGGACGCCTCGTCGAACTCCGTGAAGACGGCGCCCTCGGCTTCGAGCTTTTCGATGTAGTCCTGCTCGTTGGCCTCGCACTGAACGCGCTCTTCCGCGGTGACCTCTTCAAGGGCGGTCATCATGATTTCGCGGTATTCTTCGGGCAGGCTGGCCATGAACTCCTTGTTTGCGACGATGCAGTTGACGCTCAGGAGGTGGCGGGTGCCGCAGATGTACTTGCCCAGGCGGTGGAAGCCGCCCTCGTAGATGTTCTGCAGCGGGACCTCAACGGCATTGATGATGCCGGTGTCCATGGAGGTGTAGGCCTCAGAGAAGGCCATGGTGACATAGCTGAAGCCCATGAGGCTGAGCAGGTCGGTGTAGGTGTCGATCTCGGGGGAGCGGATGAGCACGCCCTTGCAGTCGTCAAGCGAGGTTATTTCCTTTTCCGAGCATACGTAGCGGAAGCCGCAGTAGAAATAGTTGAGTATCTCGAGGTTGCTCTTCTCAGAGACGAGGGCGTTATACCACTGGCCGACCTCGCCGTCGAGGATCTCGGTGGCCTCCTCGTAGCTGTCGTAGAGCATGGGCAGCGAGAGCAGGGCGGACTCGGGAACATAGGTGGCGATGTAGGACGGCTCGGTGATGGTCATGTTGTAAACGCCGTTCTGCACGCCCTCAAGCAGCTCGGTGTAGGAGCCGAGCGCGCCGGAATCGGTGTAGTCGAAGGTTATCTTGCCCTCCGAGCGCTCCTCGACGAGCTCTATCCACTTGGCGGCGTAGACGCTCTCAATGTTCGCCGTGCCGTTCGGGGTCGCGAAGACTATGGTGATAGGCTCAAGCTCGGCGTCTCCTCCGTCGGAAGCGGCCGCCGGGCTGTCCTCAGCCGGGGCTTCCTGACCGCAGGCGCAGAGCGTGAGGGCCAGTGCAAAGACGATACACAGGGCCAGCAGTTTTTTCATTTTGGTTTCCTCCCATATTTCATTTTGATTTTTATCTAAACTGCCAAAGCGCGGGGCAGTTTACGCACCGTAGAGCATCCCGGGGATGAAGTTGGCTATGTCGGGGATGAGCATGAGCAGTATGACGACGACTATCAGGGCCAGCATAAACGGTATGATGGGCTTTACCATGCGGCTGATGGGCGTGCCGTCGATGCCCGAGATGATGAAGAGCATGGAGCCGACGGGCGGCGTCATGCCGCCGGACATGATGACTATCATAAAGATCATCGAAAACTGCAGCACGTCTATGTTCATGGCCTGTACGACGGGCAGGAAAATGGGCGTGAGCAGGAGCATGGTAGCCGTGCCGTCCACAAAGCAGCCAGCGATGATGCAGATGATGGAGACGAAGGCCAGCACGCCGAACTGACTGTGGATATTGTTTGTAACGAAGTCCGCAATGGCCCCGGTCACACCCTCACGCGCGAGCATGTAGCTGAAGATGGAGGAGATGGCTATGAGCGAGATGGGGCCGACAGCCGCCATGATGCCGTCGCGCAGTGAATCCCAGATCTCCCTGACCTTCAGCCTGCGGGCGATGAGGCCGTAGGCAATGCCGTACAGCGTGGCGATAACGCCGCACTCAGTTGCGGTGAAGAAGCCGCCGAGTATGCCGCCGATGATTATGATGGGCATGAGCAGCGCCCAGATGGCCCTGATGAAGGTTTTGCCGACGTGTTTGAGGCCTTGGAAGGGAATCTTGGGAATGTTGCGCTTCTTGGCGTAAATGACGCCGGTGACCATGTAGCATATGCCCAGCAGCACGCCCGGGAGTATTCCGGCGGCGAACAGCTTGCCGATGTCCAGACCGGTGGCGTTGGCGTAGACTATCATGATTATGCTCGGTGGTATGATGGGGCCTATGCCGGCGGCCGAGACCACGATGGCCGAGGCCCAGCCGTCCTCGTAGCCTCCCTTCTTGAGGGCGCGCAGGCAGATGGCGCCGAGCGCGGAGGCATCGGCATTGGAGGAACCGGAGATGCCTGCCATGAGTATGCCTGCCAGCTCGACAGTGCAGGCCAGGCCCCCACGCACCCATCCAATCACAGAGTTTGCGAAGTCAACGATGGCCTCCGTTATACCTGTTCGCTCCATGACCTGGCCGGCGAGCATGAAGAAGGGGATGGCGATGAGTGAGAAGCTGTCCACGGCCGTGTACATCTTCTGACCCATGACAAGGCTGGGAATGCTTCCGTCCTGCAGCAGCCATATGACCGGCGGCAGGCCAAGGCAGAGCAGTATGGGCGCGCCCAGGATGAGCAGCGCGGCAAATATTCCTATGCATATCCAAAGAATCATCCGCTACGCCTCCTTTTCCTTGCTGCCCCGCCGCAGTTCTTTGAGCAGGGAGATTATCTGGTCCAGCTGAACTATAAACATCAACACGCAGCAGGCGCACTGTGCGCTGTAGAGCGCGTTCTTGGGTATGGCGACGCCGGAAAAGACGAGCCCCACGGACACCTTGCACAGCTCCAACGAAAAGATGAACCAGCAGATGCAGAAAAATATGCCTATTACCCGGAAAGCAATGCGCAGCCAGATGTGCGCCCTGTCCTTGAAAAGATTTTGCACCATATCGAAGGACATAAGAATGTTCCTGTTAAACAGGACAGGTATGCCAAGCATCGTCATCCAGCAGAAAAGCGCCCTCGAAATCTGCTCGGTCCAGCCTATGGGATCCTGCAATATTCTCCGCCAGAATACCTGGGCCACGACGAGCAGTACTGAGATGGCGAACAAAAGCGTTACGACGAACTCGACAAACCGCATTAGCATGCTCACAGCCTTGTTCAATTTCAACCTCTCCTTCTGTAAAACTGTGCAGAATTCGCAGATATATCTCATGCCGCGGTCAGGCTCACCTCTGCACGGGGCGGCGCAACCTGCGGACCGGTTACTTCAGGATGTTTTTGAATACGATATTTTTAGTCTGGGTCATGGCCAGAAGAGTCTGGGTCTGGCCCTCGCGGCCTAGTCCGCTGTCCTTGTTGGCGCCGTATGGCGTTAGCAGGTTGCGATATAGGCTTTGCCCGTTTATTACGACGGAGCCGGCCTCAAAACGCAGCGCAGCCTTCAGGCCGAGGCTCAGATCCTTGGTGAAGATGCAGGAGCCGAGGCCGTATTTCGTGTCGTTTGCAATATCCATTGCGTCGTCGAAGTCATCAAACGTTATTATTGGAAAGACTGGACCGAAGACCTCGACATCGTGGGCGATGTCCATACTGGCGTCGACCCCGTCGAGGACCGTCGGACCGTAAAACGCACCGTGCCGCTCGTTGCCGCAGACCAGCTTTGCGCCCTGCTCGATGGCCCGGTTCACCTGGGCCTCTACCCGCTTGGCGGCGCTTTCACTTATGAGGGTGCCCATGGTCGTCTCCGGGGCCAGAGGGTCGCCCAGCTTTACGGCGCTTATCTTATCAAGCAGCTTTTTCAGGAATTCATCATGTACACTGCGGTGGACTATGAACCGTTTCGGCACCGAGCATATCTGCCCGGCCATGTAGAAGGCGCGACAGGCCGTGGCCTCTGCGACGGCGCAATCGATATCCGCGTCAGCGCAAACTATCATCGGGGCGTTTCCGCCGAGCTCGAGGCTCTGGTATTTGAGGTTGCGTCCGCAGTTTTCCGCCACGCGCTTACCGGCAGCGGTGCTTCCGGTGAAGTTAACGCCTGCTATGCGGTCATCCGCGGTCAGCCATTCGCCGACGGTCTCACCGCGACCCGTTACGCACTGATAGGCATAGCCAGGGAAGCCGGCCTCATACATCAGCTCGGATAACATGAGAACGGTCAGGGGATCGTCACTTGCCGGCTTTGCGATGCAGCAGTTGCCGCTGAGCAGTGCGGGCGCAACCTTCTTTGCAAAGAGCGTGAGCGGGGCATTGAAGGGAATTATGCCGACAATGGTGCCGATCGGCTCTCGTATGGAGACGTCAAAATCATTTTCCATCCCGGTCTGAACGCCGAAGGGTATAACAATGCCGGTCAAATTATTGCGAGCTGCTGAGATGAAACCCTCGATATGGGCCTTGAAGCCGCTGAAGTCATTGTATGATTCCTTATAAGGCTTTCCCATTTCAAGGCACTGCATCATAGCCAGCCTCTTGTGATTCTCTTCCTCCATCACAAGGTCGATAAAGTTTTGCATCATGGCCATGCGCTTGTGCAGCGGGACGGCAGCCCAGGCCTTTTCTCCAGCTACGGCCACGGAAATGGCTGATTCCACATCCTCTTTGGTGGCGGAGGGAACAGTGTCGATGACCTCGTTTGTAGCTGGATTCAGTACCTCAATGCTCTCTCCATTTGAGGCGGAGGCGGGTCTGCCGTTAATGTACATTTTCATGGTGTAGTCTCCTCCTGTGTTGTTTTGTTCTTGTCAAGCACGTACGCATGGGTTTTCCTTGCTACGCCGAGCTCTTCATTCGCTGCGATTACCTCTACAACTACCGGCGAATCCGCTGCGGAGATCATACCGTTCCCGCGGCAGCGCGCGTTTGCATCCTCATCCAGCCGTATTCCCATGTGCCCCAGGCCGGAGCAGACTTTTGAGCGGACTGCTGAGGAGTTTTCGCCGATCCCTCCCGTGAACACCAGCTTGTCCAGGCCTCCGAGTTCCGCATAGTAGGCTCCAATGTACCTGATTATTGAAGCCGCGAACATGTCGATTGCGAGTGCAGCACGGGAGTTGCCTGCGTCCGCGGCCTCCTGAACGGCACGGAGGTCGCCGCTTACGCCGGATACGCCTAGCAGGCCGCCGCGCTTTGAAAGCCCGTCGAGTATCTCTGCTTCTGTCAGTCCTTCGTTCATCAGGTAGGGTATTATGTAGGGGTCCGCATCACCGCAGCGCTGCGCATGGGGCAGCCCGGTTTGGAGGGAGAAGCCGAAGCTGCAGTCTACGCTTTTTCCGTCCAGGATGGCACAAACTGAGCAGCTTCCGCCGAGATGACAGGATATGAGCCTGTCTGCCTTTGCCTCCTGCGCAATATAGGCGTGCGACGCTCCATGGTAGCCCATACGTACGATGTCATAGCGCTCATACCACTCGTATGGCACAGGGTAGATCCTCCGCTCGAAGGGTATCGTCGTATGAAAGGCCGTTTCAAACACGCCGATCATGCTTGCGTCAGGCATGATATGCCTGAACTGGCCGATGGCTTCCAGATACGGGCCGTTGTGGGCAGGCGCCACAAACAGACGATCGCGCATGCCGCTCAGCACGGCCTCATCGAGCTCATGAACGCCGTAAAACCCTTTGGCAAGCACAGTTTTGAATCCAACGGCGCCGACCTCGCCAGCGGATGTGAGAACGCCGTGCTCCTTAGATGTCATGTCAGACAGGAACATTTTTATGCCGGTAGAGTAGTCAGGTACGCAGAGCCCCTCCTTGCGTGAGGAATAGCCGTCTGAGAATCTGCGGTACTGATATATCGCGTCATCAAGACTGCCGACACGCTCTACCCTGGCTTCACATAGCACACGCTCCTCCGGCATATCAAAAAGTTTAAACTTAAGAGAAGTGCTCCCGACATTGCTTACAAGGACTTTCATATTTACCCTCCATTATTCATTAAAATTAAACAGCATAAGCCGTGCCAACTTTTTTTACCGATTTACAGTCTTATTTCCCAAAAAAACAGTGCCGGAGTGTGCCACATGCAGCTTCTGTTATGGCACACTGTCCGGCGCATTTTACAGTTGCGTAAAATAATTTAACGGTGTTTTACTTTTCGAGTGCTTCACCTCTGCTTTCTGCCTGTGGCGGGGGGGATATTTGCCATATCCCTGTATTTTGCCACAGTTCTCCGCGCAATGTCATAGCCACGGCTGGAGAGAAGCTGACATATTGCGCTGTCACTTAAAGGCCGCTTGGGGTCTTCCCCGGAAATAATGGAGAGAATGACCTGCAAGATCTCACCTGAAGTCTCTCCGCAGACTTCTCTTGCAAAGAAGCTGGACATTGGGAAAACCCCACGACAGCAGGATATGTATTTGTCTTTGACCGTGCGCGACACCGTGGAAGGATGAACACCCATCCTTCGGGCCACATCGGTCATCGAACAGGGGCGGATGGGGAAGCTGCTGCTTTCAAAAAACTCCCTCTGCTCCTCGGCTATGGCGCCGGCGCAGCTGAGCAGAGTATCGCGCCTGCGTTTTACGCAGCTGAGCGCCCACTGAGCCTGGGACAGTTTTTCACGGAGATAATTGCGCTCTTCATCAGATATATCGTTGCGGCTGAGCATGTTGGCGTAATAGCTGTTTACCCCATATGATGGCATATACATATCCATATAAAGGAGCCGAAGCTGGCCGTTTTCAAAGCAGATCTCCACGTCAGGTATGACCCATACAGTACATTCTCCGCCGTCAAAGCCGTTCGACGGTATGGGGTTGAGTGAGGAAATTGTCTGCTTTGCATCCATCACGTCGAGCTCAGATATGTTGAGTGCTTTGGATATATGATGAATATGGTTTTTCGCCAGGTGTTCCAGGTAGTTTGTGCAAATTATTTCTGCTCTACTGCCCTCAAGTCCCCGCCTGCGGAGCTGTATGCACAGGCATTCGCCCAGGCTGCGGGCTCCCACTCCCGCCGGCTCCATGCTCTGTAATACTGTGAGCGCCTCCGTGAGTATGGCTTCAGAGAGCTCTATATCGGATGAGAGGTAGCCCCTCTCATCAAGATTTATTATCAGGAACCTGACGGCCCGCTCAAGCTCTTGAGACAAATGCATGGAGATAAGCTGCTCATCTAGTGCCGACCTAAGAGTCTGCTTGGAGCGCTCAGGGATGGGCAGCCCAATACTATTGCCGTTTTTTATACGGGCCTTGCCCGCGTACGGCCTCATTATGGCGGAGCTGGGCTCCACTGCAGGAGGCGTGGCCTCGAGGAGGGGATTTTCCATGCTCAGCTGCATGAGACAGGCGTCGAGTTCCTCCAGCCCCATCTGAAGAAAGTTCATGGATTGATACATTCTCTGCCCTATCACGAGCTTTGTTTCATGTTTAAGCGAGAGTTCCATAATGCACACCTCTACAAACGAAAACTCCCGCGCCGCATGTGTAACGGGACGGGCGATAATGAAATTATATCACGTAAAAGTAACTGGATTTTAATTTTTCTTGCATAAAGCCATCATTCCTACCTTTTGACTAAAAACTTGGCATGTTTTTTGCTACTTAACAACAATGAACTCCCCACTTTTTGGCGGGGAGTTCATTGTTGTTAAAGCTAAGACAAGAAAAATGCAGCTAATTATTCCCATATTTGTCAAGGAAGGCGTACGCCGCACTGATATAATGGTCGGCACTGTACCTGGCGGCTCCGGCGCCGATCTGGCCGCCGGTTTTGTTGACTATGCCGCCGTGGCAGAGCGGCGTGATGCCGGTTTCAACGACTTTGAAAATATCTATACCGAGACCAGGCCCCTGGAAATCGAGCAGAGGAATGGGGAAATTATTATTTATGCCTGCGCAGATGCAGCGCAGTTCCTCGCTCTGGGCCTTGGCCTCGCGCCATCCTCCGTTGCGCAGCCGCAGGACAGTGGGGGCGGCGGCCGCCGAGAAGGCGCCCATTCCATAGGATTCGGTTGCGGTCGAGTCGCCCATGTAGGGAACGGCATCGTCAAGAGTCCACTGAGTTGAGAACAGGGTGCCGACAAAGCGCGGGGCAGAGGTTTTGAACCACTGCTCGCCGAGCCCCGCGACCTTGATGCCGGTTTCAACACCGTTCTGAGCTATCGAAGTCACGATGGAGCAGTATTCCTTTCCCTTGATGCAGCGCATGGAGGCTAGGGAACAGCTCATGCCAAGCGGATGGAACCAGCGCTCGTTACCGACGAACATTTCGGTAACGCGCTTGATCGTGGGAATATCAAGGTCCTCGTCGCTGAGCAGCATGGGAACTATTTCGCTCACGAGCATATTGCCGCAGGCGGCCTGCCTTGTATGGCTCTCGTCTCCCATCAGCATGCCCTTGGCAAGTATGTTTCTGACGTTTATACCGCCGTTTTTCTTGAGCACGTGATCTACCGCGGGGGCAAAGAAATCCTCGATCTCCAACAGATTGCGCTCTATTTCAGGATTCCACATGGCCCAGGCGCCAAGTCCGTTGCGCCCTTCAAAGGGTATACAGTAGGCCCTGTTGCCATGGACTACGTCTTCAACTATATTGACGACCATGTTATGCGTTACAATACCAGCAGCCGCGCCGATGGCAAAGTGGTCGTTGCATGAAGCAAGCTCGATTTCGCCGGCCTCTACCATTGCAGCAGCCTCTTCCACTGTTTTGGCGAGCCCGGCGTGGATCGCGCCGTAGCAGACGCCGCGCTTCTGAACGCCTATCATGTCTTTCCAGGCAATGGGAGGGCCAGAGTGCATTATCATATTTTCCTTAAAGCCGGGTATAGCTTTTATGGCCTTTTCCAACCCGACCCAGTGCCCCTCTGCGGCGTTGAGCATTTGGATCGCCTCGGCGTTGGATTTTGCGATCTTTTCTTTGAGCTCAGGGCTCATTCCTGCGATCATGCGGCATAGCTTGGCATCCACCGGCGGCCGCCATGCAAGCTGTATTGTTTTTGCTCCCTGCTCCCTGACCCCGTCTGCAAAAGGCTTTACACCTATGTTTATAACGGCAGGACTTTGGCTGAAGAGTTTGTACTCCATAATTTTACCTCCCCTCAGGAAACTATCAGACCGGCCAGCAGTGCGGCCTTGGCATTGCTGGGCTGGATCAAGACACCGTATTCGCGCAGCCTGCGCTCCTGCTCTGCCACGTTCTGCGGGTCCAGATCGGTGCCGCAGAGAGATGCAATCAGGCAGATGTGCCGGCCCTCATCTCTTCCAATGCGCCGCACCTCCTTCAACGCGTCTTCAATGGCCCCGACGGGGTCGGGATGTATTGCATAGCCATACAGCAGATCAAAGAGTATGACGCCGGTCTCCGGGTCGTGCGCCTCCTGGATCAACCGGTCAACAAGAATGGAGGGGTCCATCACAGGATGGGGTTTGCCCTTCGTAAAGACCTCGTCACCCATGTCGACCAGCGAATTACCTAGGCTTACGTACCTGTCTTCCAGCAGCTGAGCTCCACCGAAGCTGATGTTGGAATGAAGCCCGGGGACGAAGCTGTTTAGCAGAGTGACTGCTTCCTCGCTATGGGTACCGCCGCAAAAGAGGCCGCGCAGGTATTTCTGGCCAGGTGCAAGTTTGCTGCGCTCTTCTTCTGCGATACGGGAAAGCTCAGCTTTTGCAGCAGCCACACTGTCACCGCAGTCCGGCTCCTTGCCGTTGTGCAGGCAGACGGCCATGACCGCGGCTTCTTCAAGCGTCTGAGGCGCATAGGCGCCGGCAGCGCGTATCTCCCGCGCATCGCCTCCGAGGAAGAATATGACGCAGGGCTTGTCCTTCGGCAGGCTGGCGTAGATCTTTCGCGCCGTCTCTGGGTGAGGCGGCTTGGAGACGAGCACGAGCACATCGGTACCGGGGTCTGAGGAGAAGTAATCTATTGCCTGCATGAACATTATGCCGCCGACCTTCTCCGACAGATCGTGACCGCCTACGCCTATCGCCTCGGAAATGCCGGCACCGAGTTGGTGTATGATCACTGCAACCTCCTGAAGCCCGCTGCCGGAGGCTGCGACGATTCCTATCCTGCCTGAACGTACCTTGCTCATGAGCCCGACGGAAAGCCCGTTGATTACCGCAGTGCCGGCTCCGGGCCCCATGACAAAGAGGCCCTTCCTGTGTGCTGCGAGCTTCAGCTGCAGCTCCTCGTCTTCGCTCATGTCGCTGAAAATGAAGAGGTTCATGTCGTTGGCAATTGCCGCAGCGGCCTCTGCAGCAGCGTACTCGCCCGGAAGCGAGATGATGCACAAATTGGCTTCCGGCATGGCCTCCTTTGCGCTCGAGACAGTTCTGTATTCCACCTCCGCCGCGGGACTGTCTGAAGCCTTGCTATTGCCGGAGGCCAACTCTCTTACGCGGCTTTCGGCGGCCTTTATTATGTTCTCGTCTTCGCAGTCCAGGGAGACTATGAGATCATTAGGCCCTGCGTTTGCCGCCGATGCGGTAAGGCCTCCAAATTCGCCCACGACGGTTTTGTTCATGTCTGTAGCCATGACAGCAACTGCCTTGTGTACTCCCGGGAGCTTCATGAGTTCCCTCGATACGGACAAAATCAGTATTGAGTCCATATAGCAGTTTGGCATTACTGTGGTTTTTATCAAAGAAAAACGCTTCCTTTCCTTTGGAGTAACGCAATGTTCGACCGCGTCGACTAATAAAAAAGCAAGGTCCGTGCCAAGTTTTTGCCCGGCACGGGCCTTGCTATGTCAAATACGGCGTATCAAACTTTTTCAATATAATGAACGCAGTTTCAAAATTTAACTTTTTCGCTTTCCCGAGGCATATTTGCCCTTGCTGTCAAGTCTGCGCTTGCACCTGGGACAGACGTTCAGCTTGAACAGCTTATAGAACAGAGGCTTGCCGCAAAACGGGCAGCGCCCCCAGACTACAGCTGTTATAATGCCCGCAGCAAAGAGAAGGGCAGTAACGATCTCGGCGAATATATACACAGCGCTTCCTTCCTCGAGGAAGAAAAAGCCGAACAAACCGACGGCAAGACCGAGCATAAGTGAGCCGAGCGTAAAAGCCTTAGCTGTACCAAGTTTCATTCGTTTCACCTCAACAAAGTTTTGGCTCATTATAACCGTGAAATGCATGAATAGCAAGGAAAAATGTTTCCCGCCCGTGTACAGCAGGCAAGTGATCCAGCCGATTTCCCTCAAAAGGCGGAGCGAAAAGGCCCCCGTTAGGGGGCCTTTTTATGCCGCCTGGTGAATTATACTATCAAGTGCAACACTTTAGGGGGATAAAAAGAAGTTCATACAGAACCCTGGTAGAATGAAGTTACCACACCACCAAACCACCGGAGGGAACTGTATGAACTACCGTCATCTTAGCATAGAAGAGCGCAGCTGTATACGGAAATATTATGTGGATGGTCTGAGTTACTACCTGGTAAAGGGCAACCTGAAAGTGCTGCGCCGGAAGGGAAAAAGTCATGGAGTAAAAGAAACACGAGGGAAATGCAGCAAGGGGAAATCGATTCGTAAGCGGGACAAGTCAGTATATAGCCGTCAGGAAGCCGGGCACTGGGAGGCGGATACGGTAGTGAGTGGCCAAGGTAAAAGTAAGGCCTGTTTTGCCACCTTGGCAGAGCGCAAAACCCGGTTTTACATTGCTGTGAAACTTCCTGACAAAAAAGCGGGAACCATGGAAAACGCCATTGTTTCAGCGCTGTCTGCCTTCCCCCCACAGTTGGTCAAGACCATTACCTGTGACCGGGGGACGGAGTTTGCCAACTGGCGCAGAATTGAGGAGCGGCTCCATTGTGACGTCTATTTTACCGACCCCTATTGTGCCTGGCAAAAAGGCACAAACGAAAACCTCAATGGTTTGCTCCGGGAGTTTTATCCCAAAGGCAGAAACCTCTCCCGCGTTGCTCCTGCCACACTAAAACGAAACCTGGCGTTGATTAACGCCAGGCCTCGTAAAGTTCTTGACTTTCATTCTGCTCAGGAATTATGGGACTTCGAACTCAACTCCTGTTGCACTTAGTTTGACAATTCACTTTTCTGCGTCACTGCTCCGGCAGGCTCTCCCGGCGCAGTATCGGCGGGCGGAACCTGAGGAAGATGATGAGCGAGAACACGACGTTCAGGCTGTCGGCGGTCACCTGCGACCAGACCAGGCCGTTCATGCCCACCACGGCGTTGAGGATGTACAGCATCGGGATGTTGAAGCCCAGCCAGCGCACAACGCCCAGCAGCAGGGAGATGCGCCCCTTGCCGAAGGCCTGGAACAGATACACGGTGAAGAAGCTCATAAACATCAGCGGCGTTGCCAGCACGCGCGCTCTCAGGAACGAGGCGGCAAGCGCCACGGTGTCGTCGTTGTCCAGGAAGAGGCGGGTCAGCTCCGGCGCGAAGAGCTCGTAGAGCAGGATGCTCACCGCCGCCGTCACGAGGCCTATGGCCAGCGAGAGGACTATCGTGTCCTTCAGGCGCTTGCGGTCGCCGGAGGAGTAGTTGTAGCCCACCAGCGGCATCATGCCCTGGCAGATGCCCACGCCCACGTTCAGCGGGAAACGCTCCACCTTCAGCACGATGCCTATCGCCGCGAGCGCGAGGTCGTTGTAGGTGGTCATCAGTTTGTCGAGGATGACGTAGTCGAGGTCGAAGAGGAAGCTCGTGACTGCGGATGGCACGCCGACGGCGAACACGGCCGCTATGCTGGCGCGCTCCGGCATGCCCACGCGGGGGTTGAAGGTGATGATAGAGCCCCGGCCGCTGTGCAGCAGGATGATTATGAAATAGATGCAGGCGATGCAGTTTGAAAGGCAGGTCGCGACGCCGGCTCCGAGCACCTCCTGCCCGTCCGGCAGCAGCACGAACATGAAGAGCGGGTCGAGCGCTATGTTCAGCACGCCGCCGAGGACTATGCCGAAGCCCGCCGCCGTGGAGCGGCCTATGCTGCGCAGGAGGTTGGAGAGCACGTTTGAGAGCACGGTGGGCACGCCGCCGGCGACGATGACGCACAGGGCGTACTGCCGCGCGTACTCAAAGGTGTTGTCCCCCGCGCCCAGCACGTCCAGGATGGGCCGCATGAACACGCCCATGACCAGCGCGAAGAGCGCCGAGATGGCGAGGCCGAGGTAGAGCGAGAAGGTGCTCACGCGCCGGGCCTCGTCCTCCCTGCCCTGGCCGAGCAGCCGGGAGACCAGCGAGCCCCCGCCGACGCCCGCGAGGCCCGCGATGCAGATGCTGATGTTGAACACGGGCAGTATCAGCGACGTGGCGCCGACCATGTACGGGTTGTGCGTCTGGCCGACATAGAAGGTGTCGGCCATGTTGTAGATAAGTACGATAAGCTGGCTGATGACGGAGGGGAGTATCATGATGCTCAACGCCCTGGGCACCGGCAGGCTCCTGAACACTTCCTCCCGCGACGGCTTGATCTTCTGACTGCTCAAGTTTACCACCGGGTTTCATGTTATTTAGCCTAGTAATTATGGCACCTCTCCGCCGCCTTTGCAAGCGGGAATTTGGTTTTGGCCCCGGCAGGCCGCTCCCGGGTCGAGCGCGCGGCCGAAAAAAAGAACATCCTGCGCCGCAAGGGACGCAAGATGTTCTCAGGGGAAATGGGAAGGTGACTAAAAGGCGGATGATGTTATGTCAACTACTCTGCCAGCATCTCTCTGAGGTCCGGCGCAAAATACAGCTCAGCCTCGGTCTTGCGCCTTATCTCCTCCTCTGTGACTCCGGGGGCGACCGCGACCACTGTCAATTTTCCCGGGGCGCACTCGATGATGCACAGCTCAGTGACGATGGCGTTGACGCATCCCACCGCGGTCAGGGGCAGGGTGCAATTTTTGACGATCTTCGGCTCACCGGCCTTGTTGCAGTGCTCCATGGCTATGATGACGCGCTTTGCCCCGCTGACTATGTCCATGGCGCCGCCCATGCCGTTTAGTTTCTTGCCCGGGATCTTCCAGTTTGCAAGATTGCATTCCTGATCGACCTGGAGGGCGCCCAGGACGGTGGCGTCCAGGTGGCCTCCACGTGCTATGGCAAAGGCCATATTGCTGTCGAAGCAGGCGGCGCCGGGTATCAGGGTTATCACTTCGCCGCTGGCATTGCAGAGGTCGCGATGCACTGTGCGCCAGCTTCCAAGCTCCCCTCCGCAAGTCTCCATCCAGGCTATTACGCTCTCACGTGAGCTGTCGTCCCACGGATAGCCGCCGGCCTTATCAGCACCGACACAGCCGTTCTCGGCATGAAAGAGCACCGTCATGCCGTCCGGAACAAAGGTACTTGCTAGAGTAGGAATCCCCACGCCCAGGTTCACAACGTCCCCGTCGTGGAACATGTTTGCCACATTCTTGGCTATAAAGCTGCGTTTGTCCATCAGTACATCGCTCCTTCTGCCAGCACGACATAGTCGACGAAGATCCCGGGAAGGTGCACGGCGTCAGGTTCTATGTCGCCCACAGGCACGAGCTTCTCCACCTCGAGGATCACGGTGTCCGCCGCGGTCGCCATGCTCATGTTAAAGTTGCCTGCCGTGAGTTTGAATACCGCGTTGCCCATCGGGTCCGCCTTATAGGCCTTCACCAGCGCTACGTTGCCGCGCAGAGGCAGTTCGAGCAGATACTTCTTGCCGTTGATGATCTTGGTCTCCTTGCCCTGCTCCACCTCTGTGCCGACGCCTGTCGGGGTATAGAAGCCGCCCAGGCCCGCCCCGGCCGCGCGGATACGCTCTATCAGCGTGCCCTGCGGGACGAACTCCAGCTCCAGTCTCCCCTCCATTATCGCCGACTCGACCGCCTTGTGGCTGCCTATGAAGCTCACTATGATCTTTTTGAGCTGGCCGGTGCGCAGCAGGGCCTCGGGGCCCTGCACAAAGCTGAGCCCGCCGTTGTGCATGTCCTCTGTGACAAGCGTCAGCCCGTCTATTTCCGGTCTCTTTGCCAGCTCGTACAACAGATGCATCGGCGCGCCCACGTTGCCGAAGCCGCCCAGAAGCACCGTGTCGTTTTTCTTTACCTTGTCTATGGCAGACTGGATATCAATTACTTTGTTCATTGCCATATCTGCAGCTCAGCTTATATACTTTCCGTCCAGACCCACTCCATTGCGGACGACCCAGGCTTCTTTGTATTTGCCCTCGAAGCATTTCAGAGCGTTCTCCACGGATATCTGGTATATCAGCTCAAGAGAGGTATCGCTCTGGAAGCCGCTGTGGGGATTGATGATGACGTTGTCGCGTCCGAGCAGCGGGCACTTGCTGAGGTACTCGGCATCCGGGAACTCGGACTCGAGCATGTCCAGGCCGGCGCCCCGCACAAGGCCGGTATCCAGCGCCCAGGCCAGGGCCTCCTCGGAGATCATGGGGCCTCTGCCCTCGTTGATGATGAAGGGCTTTTTCTTCATCTTTGAGAAGGCCTCACGGTCGAACATATGTACGTTGTCCTCGGTGAGGTTCATGTGTATGGAGATGACGTCGGATTCGGCGAATATCGTGTCGAGGTCCACGAGCGTGGCGCCCGCCGCCTCTGCGATCTCGGGGGGCAGGTAGGGGTCATAGGCCAGGATCTTCATCCCGAGCCCCTTGCCGGCGATGCGCGCCACATGGCGGCCGATCCTGCCGAGGCCGACGATGCCCATGGTCTGGCCCTCCACGCGCTGCTGATGCTGCACGACGGTGCAGTCCCAGACCTTGTCCTCCTGTATGGAGCGGTTATATATGAGCGTGCCGCGCTGCAGGCAGAGCATGGTGGCTATCGCGTTCTCGGCGGTCTCCTGGGTGCAGTAGTCGAGGATGGACGCCACGGCGATGCCCTTTTCAGCGGCGTAATCGAGGTCGACCTCGTTATAGCCGGTGGACTGGAAGGAGATGCATTTGCATTTCTTGAGCGCGTCTATCTCCTTTTTTCCGAAGTAGACGTAGCTGTTGATGACTACATCCGCGTCCTCCAGGAGCTTGTAGAACTCAGCGTTGTCGCCCTCCGCTTTCATGTCGGCTATGACGACGTCCCAGCCCTCCGGGATATATTTGCGCTCTTCAAGGTGCAGCATACCGTTGCTGCCCGGGTCATTAGTAAATACCATTTTCATATTTTCATGCCTCCTTTTTCTTGTATTAGCACGGATATTTATCAATCGGCGCTCTTTTCCGCTGCGATGGAGCAGAACAGCTCCGCCTTTCGCTGGTCTTCAGGCGTGGGCTTTCCGAACAGGGTCAGAGCCATAAACGACAGGAACGAGGATACGAGCCCCGGCCAGAGCGCGTCGGTCTCGAATATCGGGGCGACGTCCAGCGCGCTGCATATGAGCCAGACCAGCACTACGGCCATGGAAATGATGATGCTGACGAAGGCGGCCTTCGCCGTGGGCTTTTTCCAGAACATGCCGAAAACCGTCGGGAAGAACAGGCTCGCGGCCTGGAATGTGAACGCGAGGAGCAGCAGGCTGACTATGTCGTACTGCCACCAGGCCAGCACCGCTCCCACAATGCCCGCGACGAGGGACGAGATCACCGCCAGCAGCTTGACGGTGCTGTCCTTGGCCTTCGGATTGACGCGGTCGCGGTAGATGTCCACGCTGACGTTGGCGGCGCAGCAGTTTATGGACACGACGCCTGTGGACATTATCGCCGCAAAGACGCCCACCAGCACAAGGCCGGATATGCCGCTCGGGAAATAGGTCATGACCAGCGCAGCATATGCGCTCGTGCCCTCCGGCAGCTCCGGGATCAGTACCTTTGCGGACATGCCCATGTATGTGGCGCCGAATGCGATGAACACTATCGACAGCGCGGCCCATAGAGTTCCGTTCTTCGCGATCCTGGGGCTCTTTGCGGCAAACGAGCGCTGATAGCTGTCCATGCTGGTGTAAAACGAGAAGACCGAGCTCACTCCCAGAGCTATTATAGTTGCAGGTCCATAGCGTCCCAGGTCGAACCATTCGCTTGGCAGGGCAGACACCCCTCCAAAACCGCCCATAGCTTTGGCCGACAGAGGTATGCCGAGGACAACTGTGCCGAGTATTATCAGTATGAATTGTACCCAGGTAGTATAGGTGATCGCAAGTATTCCTCCTATCGCGGAATATGCCACCGTAACCACTGTGCCGATTATAAAGCAGGTGAACACGTCCCAGCCGGTCATCGTGGCCAGCATACTCGCAAGCGCCACAAGCTGGCTTGCAAGAAAGCCTATGCCGGCAAGGAAGGTGCAGACTATTACGAGTATACCCGTTCTGTTGTCATATCTGCTGGTGATGAGAGCCGGGTATGTGATATCCTTCAGCTTGGCGCCGAGGCGCTTTACTAGCTTGGTGAAGGTCATGCCGAACAGGAACGTCCCTATCGCCAGGATAAACACGTACCAGCCGCCCGATATACCCAGATCGTATCCGTCGGTGGCAGTTCCGACGATCGACGCGCCGCCTATCCAGGAGGACATCCACATTGCCGCAAGCGAGAATGTTCCAAGCTGATTGCCCGCAACAAAATAGTCGTCGGTAGACTTGTTTTTGCGCATGGCCAGAAGGCCAAGCAGCAGCATCAATGCAAAGTACGCGATTACTATTATTGTATCAGTTATACCCAGCGAACCCAAGCGATCTCCCCCCTTTTTGTTTTATTTCCGGCCCTGCATGGGGCAGGGCCGGGCGTTTTGTAGGCGCGGCAGAGCTGCTGCTCCGCGACCGCGACACCGCGGCGGAAGCAGACCTCGTTTTTGGGGAACTCCTTGCCCTTCTTCTTGAAGAAATAGTAGTTGACGGCCGAGCACATCTCGTCCACGTCGAAGTCCGGATATGCGCAGGCCAGCGCCCCGAGCATCACGAGGTTGAGGCCGTGTATGTTGTTCTCCTCCTCTGCGATATCGTTGGCGGGCACCTTGATGACCTTCACGTCGTCCCTGTACTTGCGGTCCGGCTCAACGAGGGAGCTGTTGACCAGCAGCAGGCCGCCCGGGCGCAGCATGCCCTCGAATTTGTCTATCGCGGCGTTGTTGAGCGTGAACACGATGTCGGTGGTGCCGGCGCCGCAGTAGGGGCTGGGGATCTCCTCGTCGCTTATCTTGACGTTGCAGTTGGCGGTGCCGCCTCGCATTTCTGAGCCGTAGGACGGATACCACGTCACGCACTTGCCGGCCTCCATGCCCGCATCGGCCAGAATGAGCCCGGCGGTCAAGACGCCCTGTCCGCCGAATCCGGAGCAAATTATCTCTGTCATGGCCTTATTCTCCTTTGTCGATAAATTCACCGAGCTCGTAGAACTTTTCCTGATGCTCGCGCATATAACTCAGCGCCTGATATGCCCGGTCATCCGGGAAGCCCCAGTTCGTGGGGCAGGGCGACAGTATTTCCACCAGGCAGAAGCCCTCGCCGTTGAGCTGCTTTTGCAGAGCCTTCTTTATCATCTTCTGCGCGCTGAGGACGTGGGCAGGAGTGCTGACCGAGCCGCGCGCAAGATAGGCGATGTCGTATTCCCTCAGCGTCTTCACCACGTCGAAGGGATGGCCGTTTATGTTGATGTCGCGCCCGAAGGGGGACGAGGTCGTCTTCTGCCCGGGCAGCGACTCGGGGGACATCTGGCCGCCCGTCATGCCGAACACGCAGTTGTTCACCACCAGCGCGAGGATGTTTTCATTCCTGAGCGCGCAGTGTATCGTGCTCTCCATGCCTATCGAATAGGCCGAGCCGTCGCCGGGGTGGGCGACCACTATGTCGTTCGGCCGCACGCGCTTTGCGCCGGCTGCAACGATTATCGGGCGTCCGTGCGCCGCGCCTATGCTGTTCCAGCTCACAACGAACTGTCCGAGGGAGCCGCACGCGACGTCCTCCACCAGTATCATCTTCTCGTCGAGCCCGAGCTCCTGCACGCACTCGGCGAGCATCCTCATGATTATGCCGTGTCCGCATCCGGGGCACCAGCCTATGGATTCCTCAGGGTTGAGACTAGCGGGTACTTTCAGGTTCATTGTCACACCTCCTCAGTGCTTCTTCAGCATTTCCGCGGCGATGTCCAGTATCTTCTTTTCGGAAGGTACCTCGGAGAACTCGCCGTAAGACTCAACGGGACGCCTGTTGCCGCACGCGAGTATAACGTCGTCGGCCATCTGGCCGAGGATGTTCATCTCAACGGTCAGGAAGCCCTTGACCTGCTCGCCCAGGGCGTCAAAGGCCTTCTGCGGGAAGGGCCAGAGCGTGATCGGCCTTATCAGGCCCAGCTTCATGCCCTGCGCGCGCGCCATCTTGACGGCGGACTTGGAGACTCGGGAGCTTATGCCATAGGCGACGAGCACTATCTCGGCGTCCTCGGTGTTCACCGACTCCCAGCGCTGTTCGTTTTCCGTTATGGCCTTATACTTGTCCCTCAGATAGGTGATGTACTTGTCCGGGCCTATCTTGTAGTACGTGTTCATGACGATGCGCTGCTTTTCTCCGGCGCGCCTGCCGCGGATGGCCCAGTCATAGGTGTCGATGTCGTGCTCGATCATCTCGGGCAGCTCCACGGGCTCCACCATCTGTCCGATGGCGGCGTCGGAGCCGACTATGACGGGATGCGTATACTTTTCCGCCAGATCGAAGGCTATGTAGGCGAGGTCGGCATTTTCCTGCACAGAGGCCGGGGCGAGCACGATGGTGCGGTAGTCGCCGTGTCCGCCGCCGCGGGTGAGCTGCCAGTAGTCGCCCTGTCCCTGGAATATGTCGCCGAGGCCGGAGCCGATGCGCATTACGTCCGCGATGACCGCCGGGACATCATATCCGCAGAGGTAAGATATGCCCTCCTGCTTCAGGGAGAAGCCCGGGCCCGCGGAAGTGGAGAGCGCCCTGGCTCCGCAGCTGGCCGCGCCGAAGAGCATGTTCACGCCCGCCAGCTCCGATTCCGTCTGCACGAACTGGCCTCCTACCTCCGCCATCCTCCAGGACATATACTCGAGTATCTCGGTCTGAGGCGTTATGGGATATCCGCTGAAGAAGCGGCAGCCGGCTCTGAGGCACGCTTCCGCAAACGCTTCATTGCCTTTCATCAATACTTTTGCCATTTGCTTTGCCTCCTCAATCTGTCAGTTCGAACACATAGTCGGGGCACATCCTGTAACATGTGCCGCACTTTATGCATTTGTCCTCGTCGATGGCCACGATCTTGTAGCCCTTCTCATTGATCTTGCCAGAGTCATAAAGTGCCTTCTTTGGGCAAACGCTCACACAAATGAAGCAGCCTTTGCACTTCTTTGTGTTCAGCACGATTTTTGCCATACGCTTTTTACCCTCCTTGATTATACTTGTGTGTTTGACCTTTAAGCCTTGGCCGCGGCGCGGCTCATTTTTTTGTCCCTGATGACAAGGATGATGGCCGCCGCTGCGCCGAGGACCGCTATGCAGATGAGCATTATGAAGATGTTGTCATAGGCCCGGCTGAGGTTGTCGGCATGCTTGTCCAGCCACCAGCCGCAGACGAGGGGTATCGCAAACTCGGTAAGGTTGAAGCCGAGGTAGGAGATGAGCGCTATCGCCGTGCCGGCAAGCCCTCTCGGTATGTGCGCCTGCTCCTGCGTGGCCCACATCGTGCCCTTGGCCATGAGGCAGAAGAACGCAAGTATCAGGGTGAACGCAGTGGCTATGCCGACGACGTTCGGAGTGTCGGGCGAGAGGCTCCAGACGTAGGCTATGAGGCCGATGCACATCACGAGGCATATCGCATTGAACAGCGACGCCGATTTCAGCTTGGCCGCGATGGCGCCGCCTATCGGTCCGCCGATGACCTTCATGCCGTAGCTCCGGAAGTTCGACATGGCGGCTGAGAACACGACCGCCGCACCGAGCACGCCGGTGAAATAGGAGGTGAAATATGTCTGCGCAAGGTAGATGCCGTATGCGCCGATTATGACGCACGCAACCAGCCAGGTGCCGGGGTTCTTCGCAACGACCAGCGTATCCTTCAGGACGTTGCGCTTCGCGGCCTTCACGGCCTCCTCGCCCTCTACCTCCTTGGCGTCGACTATGCTGCCCTCCTTGTAGCAGAACAGCATCAGGAACGCGCCTATTGCGGAAAACACGCCCATGCTGAGCATCGCGCCCTTCCAGCCGGCGACCTGATCGGCGAACATGGAGAATATGCCGATGGCGATGAAGTTGCCGATCATCGACGAGAAGCCGTGCACGCCCTCGAAGATGCCGAAGGTGCTCTCCTGCTTCTCAGGGGGTGCGGAGAGCCTGACCGCCTTCAGGGCCGCGGGCCAGAATGCAAAGCCGCCGGTGAAGCAGAAGCCGAACCAAACGATGAGCTGCACCGTGTATACCTTTGCAAACATTACGCTGAGTATGCACAAAGGCAGATTGGCGAACACCGACCAGAAAACGATCTTCTTTGCCGAGAACTTGTCTGCCAGCCAGCCTCCCGGCAGGCCCAGGAACACGCCGACTATTGCGCCAAAGGAGTTCAGGAATGCGAGCTCAGTGTTCGAACATTCCAGAGCCGCCAGCATGGCGTCGTAGAACAGGTATCTGATGTACACAGGGTTGTACACCGAGCCGTATGCCATGCCGACTGCGAATATCGCAAGAAATCGCCGCGCCGTCTCTTTTTTCATTTAAACGCCTCCCTTTCATATCCCTTCTTTTTTAGAGAACGCTGTTCTATATTATGAAATTAAAAATTTGTTGTCCTGTTAAAAATAGAACAACAATTATCTAATTCTACAATACAGAACATCTCCGCTTTAAAGTATATTCCATGTCCCGCGAAATTGCAAGCGACATGCACTCGAAAAAAAACAGCGAAGTTTTTGTTCAGCTTATATATAATTTTCTATTTTGGCAGGTAGTTTTTACGAAATTTCAACAATGCATTAAGTTAAAACGCCAAATTGCCATTTTTCAGGCAATCTGGCGTTTCGTACTCCCGGCGGGAGATCATATTCCGTGTTCTATGTCGTGGACATGGGCTTTGAGCATTTCAGAGTATTTTGGAAGAATATCCGCTGTCATCCGTTCCTTGGGGCCGCTTATGCTGATGGCCCCCAGAAGGCCTCCCTCCTGCGAGCGGATGGGCACCGCTATGCAGCGCAGGCCCTCTTCGGCCTCTTCGTCGTCGACGGCGTAGCCCTGTTCCCTTATCTTTTGCAGCTGCAAACGCAGCACATCCGGGTCTGTTATCGAGTGCGGCGTGCAGGCGTCCAGCGGCTTGCTCAGATACTCCTCCTGGTCGGCCTTGCACATCGTGGCCAGCATGGCCTTGCCGCTGGCCGTGCAATGCATCATCTCGGTCGAGTCCCTGTAATTGCTCACGAACCTGCCGCTGTAATTGAGGTAATACACTCTCTCGGGAAGTATCGCGTCGAGGTAATATATCATCCTCTTCATGGGCACCGAGAGATACACGATCTCGCCCGCCTCATGCGAGATGGCCTGCATATGATACAGCGCCGCGTTGTGAAAGCTGAACCTGTTGCCGACAGCCCGGCTCAGGCGGACCACGCCTATGCCGAGGTAGTACTTGCCGCTTATCTTGTCCTGCTCCAGATAGTCCATGGAGACCATGGTACTGAGGATATTGTGCACATTGCTCTTGTAAAGGCCGAGCTTTTCGCTTATCTCCGTGACGCCGAGAGGCTGCTTCTCAATGAAGCAGTTCAGGACATCCATCATCTTCTTCAAGCTCTTGATCTTGACTTCCGCACCTTCTGCCATAAACAAATTATCTCCTTCGTATGCTGCTTGAACTCATATAAAACTCACAATTAATTTGCTTGATATATTATAGTATAGCACAAGGCCTCGGCGTTTTCCATATTTTATACGCCTGTGGCCGACCGAGTGCCGGCAAAGATGCGAAAGCATAAGCTCTACTAGATTTTGTTAGCAATGTGTTTAAAAAACAGAGGGCACGTTACTGAGCCCTCTGTTATGGAGCGGGCGAAGGGAATCGAACCCTCGTATCCAGCTTGGAAGGCTGGTGTTCTACCATTGAACTACGCCCGCGTACCTGGATATGTTACCATTCCCGGCGGCTGATGTCAACGGTTTTGTTGCGTCACAGCACGACTATCGTCACGCCGTTGTTGGCACTTTCGAGGTCGTGGTCGCGGCGGAGGTCGTCGCAGAGGGCGAAGGCGCGCCTTGTCGCCTCGTCAAAGATCGAAAATCTCTCCCCCGGGATGTAGTCTCGGATCTTCCCGCGCTGCTTCTGCCGCTCCAGATACGAGCGCACCTCGACCCTTATCTTCCCGCCCTTACCGCTCGAGCCGTAGCCGTGGATGAGCTTCACCGCCGAGGCGCCCAGCGTCCGGCCGTTCTCGATGGCGTAGGTCGCCCGGCGCACGGCGAGGTCGGCCGTCGGCATGTCGTATTTGATGTTGACCTCCTTGAGATAGCCCATGTCACGCCCTCTCGCGTATCGCGGAGCACTTGCACACCGCGGCGCACATGCCGCAGCCCGCGCATTTGGCCTCGTCGATGACCGGGCTCCGGCCGCTTATCGCAGGGCAGCCGAGCCTCCCGCAGGCGCCGCAGCGGCGGCAGCGGTGAATGATGGCCCATTCTCCGCCCCTGCGCACCCAGACGGCGATCGGCTCCATGATCCCGCCGCAGTCACTTTCCCGGTCGCCCGGCTCAATGTCCAAATGCAGGCTTGCAAGGCAGTTCGGGCAGTGGTTGCGGTGGCCGGAGCCTGCGTTTTCCGGGACGACAGTCCTTCCGCAGACCTTGCAGATGAAGGTGTCGCTGCAGGTGTGGGTCTTATAGTAGCCTTTTTCAAAGGCTTTGCGTTTGTTTTCGCGATTCATGTTGCTCCTCCTGAAGATGTCGGTTCCGGTTCTTCGGGAGGAATGGCGTGTGATGGAATTTGCCAGACCTCCCGGTCAGCCCACAAGTCCCAGTGCAAATGTTGTGTGTTTCAAAAAGCTCTCCTTTGATTATAGCATTTATGGCTTTTTTTCTGCTTCAACCAAAACTCAAAAATTCCTTTATTTTTCACCTCCCACAATGTTAAAGGTACGGAAGAACAGCTTTACATGAGCGTCCAACTTTTCAAGGCTTTCGGCTTCTCGTTCCGGCTGGCGGTCGCAGACGCTGAGCAGGGTGATGACCGGGGAAACGTACATCCATGCCAATGTATCCGGGTCCTCATCCCGAATTTCGCCGCCTGCGATCAGGGAACGGAAAATTCCTGCATGGTAAGAGATCATACGGTCCACATAGCGTTCCGAGAACAATGCAGGCTGCACCTCCCTGCAGGATGCTTTTGAAGGTGTCAATCCGTACATCCTAAAACAAAAGCCGCCCGAAGACGGCAAGATGCATCACGGAAGCAAATATGA
>ENA-OOXJ01000785-OOXJ01000785.1-human-gut-metagenome-genome-assembly--contig:-NODE-785-length-24221-cov-15.108169_pt1 | contig 24221 bp, 21 predicted proteins | sample MGYA00241587_ERZ501343 | MGnify/ENA primary metagenome ERZ501343 (study PRJEB25962, sample SAMEA2042918) | human gut metagenome | biome: human gut; feature: human-associated habitat; material: faeces... | reverse complement strand
TGACCGGCAAAGGCATCGAGGAGGCCGACTACCGGAACTGGCGGATGCCCTACTATCCCATGGAGTGGCCATAGACCGCGGCCTTGCATAAACATTAAAAAGTGTACCATGAGACGAATTCTGACCGTACTGACACTCCTGGCGCAAGCCTTGATGTCGCAGGCAACCACCATGTCACATGCGGCCACGGCACAGACGACCGTGTTACATGCGACCACGTCACAGACGGCCATGTCACAACCGACAGTGACGCAGGCAACCATGAGCCGGGCAAGCCTGCCGCAGGCACATTCGCAGGAGAAAATGACCGTGGAGAAAGTCACTGTGACCGTGCGCGGCCGTGTCACCCGCAGCGACAGCGGCGCTCCCGTCGAGGATGCCAATGTGATGCTGTGCCGCAGCGACGGCCGTTCGGTGTACCGTTTCGCCATGACCTCCTCTGACGGGACCTACAGTATCGAATATTCCGGAGATGACGACAGTCTGGCCGTCAGGGTTACGGGCTTCAACCTCAGGGTCCAGACCAGGGTCATTCCCGCCCGTAGCATGACGGTGGACTTCTCTATGGAATGGGCTGCGATGTCCCTTGGAGAGGTGACCGTCAGGGCCGAGCCGGTGGAGAGGAGGACGGACACTGTGGTCTATCATGTGGAGAGCTTCAGGGAGAGCGGCGACCGCACCATAGGGGAGGTGATGAGCAGGATGCCGGGCATCGAGGTGTCCCGTTCCGGAAGACTGAGGTACAACGGGAAGGATATAGGCCGGATGTACGTGGAGGGTCTGGACATGCTGGAGTCGCGCTACGGTCTGGCCACCAACACCATCAGGGCCGAGGACATAGCGTCCGTGGAGGTCATGGAGGACCACCAGCATATCAAGATCTACGAGGATCAGGGCCTGCCGGGAGCTCCGGCCGTCAATCTCCGTCTGAAGAAGGGTGCCAGGGGCACCTGGGGCGGATACATAGCGGCAGGCGGAGGCTACAGGCCCGCGATGTGGTACGGAGAGGCGGCGGCCATGTACTTCGGCCGCAGGTTCCAGACCATGGACACCTACAAGACCAACAACACCGGCGACGACGTGTCCGAGGAGATATTCGGAGGTCTCATGGGCTTCTCCGACGGGGCTTCCTCGGTGCTCGGGGTCAAGCGTCCGAGTGTCCCTCCGTTCGGAAAGAACCGCTATCTGGACAATCAGACGCACATGGTCTCCGCCAACAGCATAGTCCGTCTGCGCGGGGACCTGAACCTGAGGGCGAACGTGCAGTACCAGCACGACCTGCGCGAGGACGAGGGGACTTCGGTCACGACATACCATCTGGCTGATCCAGCTCAGCAGATAGTCATCGGAGAGAGCATCCTCTCCCGCTCGCGCCTGGACCGGCTCACGGCCGATATCGACGTGGAGAGCAACACAAAGGAGCGGTATATCACCGACAAGCTGTCCTTCAGCGACTCGTGGAGCACGGACTACGGCGGCGTGGACAACAACGGCTCCTCCGTGGAGCAGTCCTTCCGCCATCCTGGTCTGAGCCTGAGCAACCGTTTCCGCTACATGCGCAGCAGCGGTCCCCTTATGTGGGACGCCTCATCCGACATCTCGTACAGCGACCGGCCCGAGACCCTCACCGTCAGGCCGCTGATCTACGATGGTATCTTCGGGGACGGCGCGGGAGCTGATGGAGCCGTGCAGTCCATCTCGGCAAGAAGACTCACCGCATACAACCGGGCGGGACTCACGTTCAACCGCAGCGGCTGGTTCGTCTCGCTGACCTTCCGGGCTGATGCTGCGGTGGACATGATGCGCTCGGAGCTGTCTCCGCTCACGACGGACGGACCGTCCCCGCAGGCCGCCGACTCCATGCGCAACGACATCCTCCGCCAGGAGTACACCGTGGCTGCCCAGCCCTCGGTCTCCTACCGCATCAGCAAGAAGTTCAATATATCCGCATACGCCAGCTTAGGGTACAAGGGTATCCGGCAGAGCGACCGTGTGCGCGGCGGCACCGGCATCGTCGACCGTCCGCTCGTCTCCCCGGCCCTCAGCATGCAGCTGGCCATTACTTCCGAGCTGAGACTGTTCGCCTCTGCCTCATACGACGAGAGCTACGGCGGGCTGTACAGCGACTACGGAGGATATATCATGAGCAACTACCGCCACATCTCCCGCACCGGCGGGGAGCTGCCCCGGCGCAGGCTCCAGAACTACGTCGCGGACCTCTCGTACGCCGCCACCCGCATAGCGGCTTTCGCCAAGCTCTCCGGCGGCTACTGGAGGAGCTGGAACAGCCATACCTACGGCACTGTCTATGACGGCACTCTCACCCGGGTGGAGACGGTGGACAGCCCCGGTCTCTCACACGGGGTCAACGTGGCGGCCAATGCCAGCAAGCTCTTCTTCGCCATCAGCACCACCGTGAAGCTGTCGGCATCCTGGTCCCGTACATGGAGCTCCCTGTACCGCCAGTACGAGCTGTATCAGAGCGAGATGGACAACATTTCCGGCACTCTGGCGCTCAGCTCCCGGTTCTGTGACTGGGCCGGTCTGGACTACGGGGTGTCGGCCTCCCGCAGCCGCAGCGTGACCGATATCGGAGGGGAACAGCCCCCGATTCACTCGTTGAGGCAGAACGCGGCCCTCAGCCTGTCCTTTGCCGAAAGCGTCTTCCTGAAGGTGGGCGGCGAGCATTACTACAATGACGCCGTCTCGGGCGACAGGTCCATGTTCTTCCTGGACGCCTCGCTCTCGTGGCGCACGAAACGGATAGAGCTGACCTTAGAGTGCCGCAACCTCCTCGGTACGGACACCTACAGTTCGGCCGTCTACAGCGACATCACCACATACGTCTACACCTACCGGCTCAGACCGCTGGCGGCGCTGCTGAAGCTCCGCTTCACCCTATAAGATTGAGGAAATAGCGGTGGATGCGCTGATCGTCGTTAAGCTCCGGGTGGAAGGAAGTGACAAGCATATTGCGCTGGCGGGCGGCAATGATGTTGCCGTCTACAGTAGCTAAGACTTCTACGTCAGGGGCGGTTACCTTCTCGATGTAGGGAGCGCGGATGAAAGTCATGGGCACTTCCTCCATTCCGGCAAAAGTACCGCGTGTGAAGAAACTGCCGAGCTGGCGGCCGTAGGCATTGCGGAGAACACGTATCTCCATGACCTGAAGAAATCTTCTGGGCTCATCGCCAAGGTCTTTTGCCAGCAGGATCATTCCTGCGCAGGTGCCGAATACTGGAAGTCCGTCTGCAATACGCTCTTTAAGAGGTTTTAGCATGCCTAAACATTCCATCAGCTTGCCCATCGCAGTGCTTTCTCCGCCAGGAAGGATAAGGCCGTCCATGGGCCTGTTGAGGTCGCTTGTCTGACGGATTTCGAAATGCTCTACACCGAGGCCTTCCAGCATCTGTCCGTGCTCGAGGAAGGCCCCTTGTAGAGCGAGAATGCCTATTGTGTGCATTGTATGTGTGCGGATTCGGTTATTTGCCTCGCTCGGCCATCAGGATGGTGATCTCCTCTTCGTTGATGCCGACCATGGCTTCGCCTAAGTCGGTGGATACCTCGGCCAGCAGGGCGGCATCGTTGTAGTTGGTCACTGCGTTGACTATGGCGCGGGCTCTCTTCTCCGGGTTGCCGGACTTGAAGATGCCGGAGCCTACGAAGACTCCCTCGGCACCGAGCTGCATCATCAGAGCCGCATCAGCGGGGGTAGCCACTCCGCCGGCTGCGAGCCGTTCATGACAGCCGTTGAAGCGATGCCGGAGGGTCGTGTGCGGGTGTGTCGCTGCCTACCCGCGGTCGTAGTGGGGCATCTCTTCGGGAATGACGATGGACAGTTCGATGATACCGGCTATTGTCCTGCCGGAGTGGCCGTCCTGTGCATCATTGGCGGTGTCACCGGTCTCTTTGTACCACGGTGTCTGGTGGATGAGCTTGTGCTGGCCTTTCTTGCTGATGGTGTAGGAGTTCGTGGCGCCTTCGGAGAGGATGCGGGCGATGATGCCCCGCGAGCGGTCATTGTGGCAGCCGAGCATGCACTTACCCCGCATGTCCCCGTTCACCGCCACCGACTTCTCGTTCTGGTATACGATCACGCACTCCGTATCGCACACCGTCACCGCACATTCTACATATTTGAAAAAATCTTCCATATCTTTTTGATTGAATAACTCATAGTTTCATTGCCTACAAGCGATTTTCACGTTGCTTTTTAGTTGTGGCGTATCAATGTGACTGTCAGTTGGATGCGGTTTTGAGGCATATTTACGTGGGACAAATAATCCGTGTTTTGCCGCAAATCTCGTGTATTTAAAAAGTTTTCGTTTGGGTAAATCTTTGACAGTGAGCCGGTTGGTATATAACTAAAAAGCAACGTGAAAATAGGGGCGTTTCGGTTACAGGTGGGTGCAGGGGGGTACAGGTGCTCTTCCCAGAATTTGAACATGGACTGATACAGATGATAAGTAGTATTCTCCCGCTCCGAGATGCCGTGGGTGCGCATCGGATAGGAAAGCTGGTAGAACATCTTGTTCTGTCGGATGAGCTCGTTGACCAGCATCTCGCAGCACTGGTAGTGGACATTGTCGTCACCGGTGCCGTGGATGAGCAGCAGGTCGCCCTTGAGTCCTCCGGCGAAGTTGATGGCCGAGCCGTCATGGTAACTCTGCGGATTGAGCGAGGGGATTCCGGAGTATCTTTCCTGGTAGATGGTGTCGTACAGATAGAGGGAATACACTCCTGCCACTGCGATACCTGTGGAGTAGATGTCGGGATACTTGAACATCAGGTGAGCCGTGGACGAGCCGCCGCCGCTCCAGCCCCAGATGCCGATACGGGCGGGGTCCATGAAGCTGTAGGTCTGCAGGAGCCTGGTGACTGCCGCAGCGTGGTCGGCGATGGGCAGGATGCCGATCTTGCCGTGTACGCATTTGCGCCACTCATGTCCTCTCGGGGTAGCCGTGCCGCGGGGATCGACGCTCATCATGACATATCCCTGCTGGGCGAGGAAACGGCTCCAGAGGTCGCCTCCTCCCCACGAGTTCTGTACGGTGGACTGCCAGGGCTCTCCGTAGATGAAGAAGATGACCGGATATTTCTGCGACGGGTCGAAGCCTGCGGGCTTGATCATCCAGCCGTCGAGTTCTATGTCGCCTATGTCCACGCGGAAGAATTCCTTGGGGTTGAGGTCAAGGGCGGCGAACTTGGCGGCCAGTTCATGGTTGTCCTCGAGTACGCGGACTGTCTTGTGCTTAGGGAGGGTGACTATCTCGTAGACGGTAGGGGTCTCGCTGTTGCTGAAGGTGTGCATGGCGTACTTGGCGTCCGGCGAGATGTTGTAGTAATGGTGTCCGGCGGGGGCGTCTGCGGGGGTCAGGCGCTCGGGCTCCCCCTTGCCGTCTAAGCGGCTGCGGTAGAGGTAGCGGTCTATGGGACTGTCCGGTGTACCGATGTAGTAGACCCAGCCGCCCTCGGCGTCTATGCGTACGATGCTCTCGTAGTCAAAGTCTCCGTTGGTAATCAAGGTCATGTCGCTGCCGTCGCGGGATACGCGGTAGAGATGTCTCCAGCCGTCTCTCTCGCTGGTCCAGGTGAAATACTTGCCGTCCTCGAGCCATACGATGTCGTCATGCACGTCGAGGAAGGCCTCGTCGGTCTCGGTGAGCACGGGGGTGAGCTCCATCGTGCGGATATTGCCGTAGAAGACCCAGTCTGTGTTCTGGGCGCGGTTGAGCCTCTGAATCATCACCTCGTCCGAGCCGGGTACGAACTCCATGCGGGCTAAGTAGTGCTCTCTCGGGTCGCCCTCGAACTCGAACCAGCGGGTGGCGGGCTCAGCGGCATCCACGTCCACTACGCCGATGCGGGCGGCTGAGTTGGTGGTGCCGGCCTTGGGATAGGGCAGGGGAATGACGGTGGAGTATATCGAGTCGATGTTGTCTATCATGTAGAAGGTGCCGGTGCCGCGGGTGTCGAACTGCCAGTAGGCGATGCTCCGGCTGTCAGGGCTCCAGCGCCAGCCGTCCTGCTGGTGCAGTTCCTCCTCGTAGACCCAGTCGAACTGGCCGTTGATGATCTCGTCGTTGCCGTCGGAGGTCAGCTGGCGGACGGTGCCGTCGGCGAGGCTCTCTACGTAGAGGTTGTTCTTATACACGTAGGCGATCTTCGTTCCGTCGGGAGAGAACTTGGCGAACTGCATCCAGCATGGCTCGAAGCTCGGGAGGCCGAGCTGGCGGAGCTCACCCGAAGCAGGGGAGTAGAGCCAGTAGTTGCCTCTTTTGGCTGTTCTCCATACGCGCTGCGCGTCAGTGTAGATCATCAGCTGCGAGCCGTCGGGCGACCAGGTGTAGCCGTTGATGGTCAGGGGACGGTCCCATCCTTCGGGAATGAGGGATGAGGCGGCTACGGTGACTGTCTTCTCCCCGGTCCTGATGTCATTGAGGACAATATTCTGCCCTCCGGTGGCCTCATCCCTCTCGATGGTGAGGAAGGAATGGCCGTCTTCAGCCCAGCGGAAGGCGCTGACGCCCTTTGCAGAGTATTCGTAATTCTTGTAGATGTCCTCGAGGGTCAGCCCTTTGTTCTGGGCAGACGCGGGAAGAGAGACTGCGGCGGTCATGAAGAGGGCCGCGGCAGTGGAAAGGATGGTGAAATGTCTCATTTCGGGAAGATATTAAGTATTACTGTTTTTCAATCATTTTATCGGAGATGCCGTAGGCTTCTACGATCCTGCCGGAGCTTTTCTCCTTGTACAGGTATCCGCGGTACATTCCGCTGCAGTTGAAGGGCATGGCGATGTTGCCGTGACGGTCTACGGCGATGAGGCCTCCGTTGCCCTCCTCACGGTTCAGCTCATTGAAAATGATGTGGTGAGCGGCTTCCTCGAGGCTCTCGCCGAGGAATTTGTACCTGGCGTTGAGGTTGAATGCTACGGAGTGGCGGATGAAATACTCGCCGTGGCCGGTGCAGGAGACTGCGACTCCGTCGTTGTCGGCGTAGGTGCCGGCTCCGATGACGGGAGCGTCGCCGATGCGGCCCCATTTCTTGCCGAACATGCCGCCGGTGCTGGTGCCTGCGGTCAGATTGCCCTCAGAGTCGAGTACGACGCAGCCGACGGTGCCGTTCTTCTTGGACTTGGCCTGGAACTCCTTGACCCATTTCATGGTCTTCGGGGTGGCAAAGTAGGAGTTGTCCTCCACCGTCTCAAGGCCCTGCTCCTCGGCGAAACGGTCCGCGCCGGTGCCGCTGAGCATCACATGGGGGGAGGCTGTCTTTACGGCGTATGCGGCGTCAATGGGATGCTTAACGTGGCGCACTCCCGCCACCGCTCCGGCACTGAGGTCCCTGCCTTCCATGATGGCGGCGTCCAGCTCAAAGTAACCTTCGGCGGAGATGGTCGCTCCGACTCCGGCATTGAACAGAGGATTGCTTTCGAAGTAGCGGATGACGGCTTTGACGGCTTCGGTGCCGTTGCCGCCTGCATCCAGTACGCTGCGGCCGATGTTGAGGGCTGTGTCTATGGCGGCGTAGTAGCGGCCTGCTATCTCGGGGTTGTCGGCCTGGTCGCCCATTTCTCCGGCACCGCCGTGTACGACGATGACGTATTCTTTATCGGGAGCGGGGGAATTGCCGCACCCTGTCGCAAGGAGTGCGATGGCAGTCATTAATGAGAGGAAAAAACATTTTTTCATGGTCGTTTTTATCTTGAATGGACTACAAATGTAGATAAAAATTCGTATCTTTGGAATCACATATAACCTATAAAAATACTACCATGTTTTCAAGAGAGACCTATATTCAGCGAAGGGCCCGTCTTGTGGCCGACATGAAGTATCACGGCGAGACAGGACTCCTGCTTTTCCTCGGCAATGATGAGGCCGGGATGAACTACACTGACAACACTTATCCCTACCGTCAGGATTCTACGTTCCTGTATTTCTTCGGAATAGATTCCGCCGGTCTGTCGGCGACAGTCGATATCGACGAAGGGATCTCGACTGTGTTCGGAGATGAGCTTACCATAGACGATATCGTGTGGATGGGCAGCCAGCCTACTATCCGCGAGAAGTGTGACAAGGCCGGTGTGGACCGTACAGAGCCGCTTTCCATGCTCAAGGACCATGTGCAGAGAGCTCTTAACAAAGGCCGCATGGTGCATTTTCTCCCGGCATACAGACCGGAGCACACGCTCAAGATATTTGACCTGACCGGCCTTCCGGAACAGGCTCAGTCGGAGAATGTCTCCATACCGTTTGTCAAGTCGGTGGTGAATATGAGGAATTACAAGTCCCCGGAGGAAATAGACCAGATCGAAGAAGCTGTTGATATCTCCGTCAAGATGCATCAGGCCATGATGCGCATGGTGCGTCCTGGCATCTCGGAGGCAGAGGTTGCTGCCGCGGTTACAGAGATTGCGCTCAGGGAGGGTTCCGGCCTGTCATTCCCGGTTATCGCTACTGTCAACGGTCAGACCCTGCACAATCATTATCACGGTAATACTCTTCAGGAAGGCGACCTCTTCCTGCTTGACGCCGGTGCCGAGAACTCAATGCATTATGCAGGTGACCTCTCGTCTACGGCTCCTGTAAGCAAGCACTTTACTCAGCAGCAGAGGATGATATATGATATGGCGCTTCATGCCCACATGACAGGAGTCGACGCGCTGAGACCAGGTGTGGCGTTCCGGGAGATACACCTTAAGGTGGCGGAGACCATAGCCGCGGATCTCAAGAGTATCGGCCTTGTGACAGGAGATCCCGCCGAGGTGGCCCATGAGGGAGCCTACGCCATATTTTTCCCTTGCGGCTTAGGCCACATGATGGGACTGGACGTACACGACATGGAGAACCTGGGCGAGGTATGGGTAGGATACGACGGTCATCCCAAGAGCGCTACCTTCGGTTTCAAGTCCCTGCGTCTGGCACGTCCTCTGGAGCCTGGCTTCGTGCTCACCATCGAGCCCGGTATCTATTTCATTCCCGAACTGATAGACCTGTGGAGGAGTCAGGGCAAGTTCAAGAATTTCCTCAATTATGATGAAATCGAGAAGTTCAAGGGCTTCGGCGGTCTGCGCAATGAGGAGGACTACCTCATCACTCCCGACGGCAAGCGCCGGCTCGGACATCTCTACAAGCCCATGACTGCCGACGAGGTGGAGGCAATGAAATAGTAATCCACTATAGCACAGGACAATGATAGTTAAAATCTGCATAGGAAGCTCCTGCCACCTCAAAGGCTCCTACGATGTGGTCGAGGGCATGAAGGAAATGCTCCGCAAGTACGACGTGGAGGAGCTCATCGAGCTTCAGGCCAGTTTCTGCTTCGGACAGTGCGCCGACGGGGTCGTAATGAGGGCCGAGGAGGCTCTCGACGGTTCCGCGGACGTGTTCGTCCGGGGCGTGAACAAGGACAATATAGAGGAAAAATTCCTCAGCGAAGTGTATCCTAAGCTCGGCCTGCCCCAGCCGTAACCCGGGGCCCGCTACAGACAATCCAGACTTATGAAAGAATATCTCGAATTTAAGAAAGCCCGGTGCAAGGACTGCTACAAATGTCTCAGGGAATGCCCGGTGAAAGCCATTGAGGTCAAGAATCATCAGGCGCAGATCATCAAGGAACGCTGCATCCTCTGCGGACGCTGTACGGTAGTCTGCCCTCAGAATGCCAAGATCGTCCACAGTGAGAAGGAGGAGGTGGACGCCCTCCTGCTCTCGGGGGACAATGTGGTGGCGAGCATTGCCCCGTCCTTCATATCCTCCTTCCGTCTTCAGAGCTTCGCCCAGATGGAGGCAGTGCTGCTCAAGCTCGGCTTCGCCTTCGCCGAGGAAACTGCCGTCGGAGCCAATGCCGTGACGAAGGAGTACGCCAAGTGCATTGCCGCGGGGGAGTATAAGAATTTCATCACCTCCGCCTGCCCTGCCCTCTGCCGCCTCATCCAGGAGTACCATCCTGATGCCCTGAAGTACCTCGCACCGGTGGATTCCCCGATGATTGCCCATGCCAAGATGCTGAGGCAGAGGTTCCCCGGCTGCAAGGTCATTTTCATAGGACCCTGTATTGCCAAGAAAAGGGAGGCCCGTGAGAGCGGACTGATAGCCGGAGTGCTGACCTTCGAGGACCTGCGCCGGCTGATGGTCGAGAGGGGATTGACCTTCCCTTTGCCTGACGCTGTGGCCTTAGAGGGGGAGAAATACGGCTGTACCGGCATTTCCGGGGAGGCTCCTGCTAACCGCAGCAAGTCCTATCCGGTCCGCCGGGGTATCATTCATGCGTTCGAGGCTCGTCCCCAAGGATACGACTATGTGGCGGTGGACGGTCCGCTGAACTGCGTCAATACCTTAGAGAATATCGATAAGGTCAGCGGGGTGTTCTTCGAGATGAATATGTGCGAGAATGCCTGTGTCAGCGGCCCGTGCAGCTTGGTAGGCGACGGTGAGGGCGTGCGTGCGACGGTCGATGTGAAACGTTATGTGCGTCGGGAGTGCGAGGCCCTGCCGCTCGAGAAGGAAGGCGACCGCGAGTACACTGTGGATATTTCCGCGGCATATCCCAGGATCGAGAACAGGAGCCTGATACCTACCCCGGAGCAGATAGACGAGATTCTGCACCGTACCGGTAAGTTCAAGCCAGAGGACGAGCTCAACTGCGGCTCCTGCGGTTATCCTACCTGCCGCGAGAAGGCCTGGGCCGTGTTCAACGGCTATGCCGACATAGACATCTGCCTGCCCTACATGCGCGAGAGGGCCGAGTCCATGTCCTACGAGATAATTCACAACAGTCCCGAGGGCATCGTCGTCTTAGACAGCGACATGAATGTGGTGGACATCAATGCCAAGGCCCGCGAGCTCCTGGGCATCACCACCGTCAATGTCAAGGGTCTGCCGGCCGTCGACTTCTTCAATCCCACCGAGTTCCTCATCGCCCAGAACTCCGGGAAGCAGTACGTGCGCAAGAAGATGTACGTCTCCGAGACCCGGAGGCACATCGACCTGTCCATCAGCATCCTCAAGAGCAACCACGCCCTCTTCGGCATCCTCAAGGACATCACCGACGAGGTGCAGTACAGCGAGAAACTGGGCAAGATGCGCATGGAGACTCTGGCCACCACCGACGACGTGATCAAGAAGCAGATGCGCGTGGCCCAGGAGATCGCTTCGCTGCTGGGTGAGACCACGGCCGAGACCAAGGTGGCCCTGCTCAAGCTCAAGAAGACCCTCATGCAGGAAGAGGAGGAGAGGGGAAAGTCCGAGGGAAAAGCCTAATATTCAGGAGGGACGCTTATGAAGGAACTGTTCATAGAATACGGGTACGTCTCCCTGAACAAGTACGGGGAAGAGCTCTGCGGGGACAATGTCGAATGGGTGACCGTCGACGGCTACACCACCCTCGTGCTGGCCGACGGGCTGGGCAGCGGGGTGAAGGCCAACATCCTTTCCACTCTGTCCTCGAAGATACTCTGTACGATGGTCTCCAACAACATCCCCATTGAGGACTGCATCGAGACCATGATCCAGACCCTGCCGGTGTGCAAGGTCCGCGGGGTGGCCTACTCGACCTTCTCGGTGATTCACGTGGACTCTGCCGGTCACGGCTATCTTTTCGAGTTCGATAATCCTCAGGCGATATATTATCACGACGGCCGCTGCATCGACTTCGACCGCAAGCCCCTCGAGGTGCTGGGTAAGAAGGTCTACCACTCGGAACTGTCGCTGTGCGACGGGGATGTGGTGATGGTCATGTCCGACGGTACCATCCATGCCGGTATCGGACGGGTGCTCAATTTCGGCTGGGACCGCCGCGAGATTATGGAGCATCTGGACCGCAATATCCAGCCGGAGATGTCGGCCCGCTGCGTGGCCTGGCTCTTAGCCGCCGCCTGCAACGACCTGTACATGGACAAGCCCGGCGACGATACCACCGTGGCTGCCCTGAAGATGCGCGAGGCCCTGCACGTTAACCTGATGGTGGGCCCTCCGGTCAATAAGGAGAACGACGACTACTACGTGGGTAAGTTCATGGAGGGCGACAGCAAGAAAGTGGTCTGCGGAGGCACCAGCTCCCAGATCGTGGCCCGCTACTTAGGCAAGAAGGTTACTACGAGTTTAGACTTCCCGGATAAGGACATTCCGCCCATCGGGCACATAGACGGCATCGACCTTACGACCGAGGGCGTGATCACTCTGCGCCGCCTCCTCGAGCTGACGGAGAAGTATGTCTCGCCCAATGACCTAACACCCAAGATGTTCACCAAGCAGGACGGAGCTTCGCTCTTAGCCGAGATGCTGCTGGAGAAGGCCACCCACATAACTTTCTTCGTAGGCCAGGGCGTCAACAAGGCCCATGAGGGTCTGCCCATAGACACCACATTGAAACTCAAATTAATAGAACGCCTTGCCGCTAACCTCAAGGCTATCGGCAAGGTCGTCGAGATTCATTACGCCTGACAGGTCCGGCTGGCTGTGTCGGGCTTGCGGTTTCGGGTTCCGGGCTGTCTTTACCGGATATCAGATGGATGCCGGGTCTGGAGTTATGGTGGTGTCGTTATGCTGAGTGACAGTTACCTGTTCGAATTCGGGCCGGGTACTATGGAGCCGTCATTGAACTGCGTTATGTCAATGTCGGTCCCGACGGAGCCGCTTGCGACTCTGACGGTCGTTGTGCGGCTCTCCTCATTGCCGGGATTGCTCCATTCCTGAACGGTAGCAATGAAAGAGCCATAGCCGTTAGGACCACTTGCCGGGGAGAATGAAATCCAGTCGGCATCACATTTTATCATCCATCTGGAATATGAATCTACATTGATGGTATAGCTTCCTCCATACACTGGAAAATGTAATGTATTGCAATCAGCAATAATGTAGACGTAGCGTGAAAAGTGCTCTTTTTCCGGTACGGAGATATTGTCATCGTTGATTTGGCCTATGAGGACGGCGACTGTGTCGGTATTGTCTGTGAAGTAAACGCTGGCCAGACGCGATTCCTCGCTGTCCTCATTGGCCCATGCGTCTGTGCCCACGGTGACTGTCGCGTCGCCTGTGCCGGACTCGGGTGTCACGGTCAGCCATTCGGCGCAGTAGAGAGCCTTCCAGGGTTTTCCGGAAGTCAGGTTGATGTCGTAGGTTCCGCCGCTGAGGGGGTAGTTGATGGCCTCGGCGTCCACAATAAGGCCTGTGTTCTCAGTGTCTTTGTTGCAGGAGGCGGTCATCGCAGCCGCTGCCAGTGACTGCGGATCGGAGAGGGTGGCGGCGATGACAGCGGGTGTGCGGTCTATGGAGTCGGCCACGCATCCGGCCAGATAGGCGGCGGACATGGCTACTATACCTATGGTATGTACAGGCAGGTCATCGGCGAAATATTCTATCATCAGCATGTCCTTGCCCTCGGGCAGCGGAAATGCTCCGTCACTCATCAGTTCCCTTACCGTAACCTCGTAGTCGGAGGCTCCAAGGACGAAGAGGCTGCGGGTGCCTTCGGCCTGCGGTTCGCTGAGCCATTGTTTTACTGTGGGATAGATTTCCTCTGCACTTCCGGGGCGGTAGTAGTACAGTCCGAAGTCGTACCGGCTGGCCGCTGCTGATATGCCGCCGAAGATGATGTCATTGTACCCCATGTCCCCCAAGCCTCCGGGAGAGATGGCCCAGTGTACCGTGACATCGTCCCGCGCAGGACTGTCCGGTCCGGTCTTGGTGCAGTCGGTCAGGATGGTCAGCAGGATCACCGGAATTATGTATCTGATTGAGCGCATTTCTGAATGCAAAATAAGAAAATTCATGAAAAGGCGGTAACGGTAAGTGCTGAAGCAGGTGCATTCTGTAAACGCTCACTGATCAGTTATTTAGCAAAAGTAGGCGTTCTTCGCGGCCATGACGGAAGGGACTAAAAGAACTCGGCGTGTAAGCTTGGCTTTGATTGTCAGTTAGTTGTGAAAATGAAGTGCGTATCTGCTTACGGTTCCTCTGCCTCGGGAAAATACAGGGCGAGGCGGCGGGCCTGTGCTTCCGGGAGAATCTTGCTGTCGAGGATGGCCTGGAAGGTGAATTCCGCTTCGGGAAGGGTGCGGCGGAGGCGGTCGATGCCCTTGGCGGCGTAGGGGCCGATGTAGGGATGGGCGGCGAGGGAGTCCAGGGGTATGGAGTAGAGGTCGAGGGGACGGAGGGACTCCGGGGCGATGTAGAGCCGGTCGGCCAGTCGCCGGAGGCGGGCGGTGTCCATGCCGCGGATGTCTAAGAGTTGGGAGATGTCGGCGAAGAAGCCTATGCGCTCGCGGTAGGCTATAATCTGGCGGGCGTAGTAAGGGCCGATGCCGGGAAGGGCGTCTAAAGCGGCGCTGTCGGCGGAGTTGAGTTCGACGCGGTCCCAGCTCCAGCCGTCGTGGGGGTATGAGAGGGTGGGGCTGTAGCCGTTCCTGCTGTTCCGGGCGCTGTCGGTGTGCGGGGAGCTGCCGGCGGCGGATGCCGGGGTGGAGGCTGGCCCGGGGGAGAATGTCCGTTCTGACGGATGATTGTCCGAGGTGCTGCCCGCTCGGGCAGCAGCAGTGACGGAGGGTGTGCGCCCGGGCTGGCCTTCGTGTGACGTGCCGTCCGTCCGGCGGGAGGATGATCCGCCTTGTCCGGTGATGGAAAGACCTTCCTGACCCGGAGTATTGTCCTGGATATTGTCCTGAGAGGCCTGCAGCTCTTCCTGCTGCTGCCCCTCCCGCATTGCCCTGCGGCTGTCTATCAGATATTTGCCGAAAAATACCGCCTGCGCCGCTAATATCAGGCAGACCAGCACGACGACCCCGTTTGAGAAAAGCCTCTGGCCCTTACTCTTCTTCCTGCTGTCCATGTCTTCCCACATAGTCCTTCCCTTCAACGATCAGCACTATCTCGCCCTTGGGCGGGTTGTCGGTGTACCACGAGGCCAGCTCCGGGAGGGTACCGCGGCGGGTCTCCTCGTGCATCTTGCTGATCTCGCGTGAGACGGAGGCTTTCCGTTCCGCCCCGAAGTATTCGCACATCTGCGTAAGTGTCTTGGCCAGGCGGTAGGGCGACTCGTAGAAGACCATCGTACGGCCCTCGGAAGCGAGCTGGGTCAGCCGGGTCTGGCGGCCTTTCTTTACCGGCAGGAAGCCTTCGAAGGCGAACCGGTCCAGTGGCAGGCCTGAGTCTACCAGGGCGGGTACGAAGGCCGTGGCCCCGGGCAGGGTGATGACCTCGATGCCTTCCTCCGCGCATTCCCTGACGAGCATGAATCCCGGGTCGGATATCCCCGGAGTGCCCGCGTCAGAGACCAGGGCTATGTCCATGCCCGAGAGCAGCTTCTCGCAGACGGGGCGTACCCGTGCGTGCTCGTTGAACTTGTGATGGGCCTCGGTCGGCTTGGAGATGCCGTAGTGCTTGAGCAGCACCGAGGTGGTGCGGGTGTCCTCGGCCAGAATCAGGTCGACCTGCCTGAGAACCTCTACAGCCCTGAAAGTCATGTCCTCCAGATTGCCCACGGGGGTGGGCACGATGTAAAGCTTGCCTGCCATGGTCGTAAGTAGCGATAAAATGTTAATTTTGCAGTCCGGATGCCGGGACGGGAGCATCCATCTCAAAGGACAAAAGTAAGAAAATGTTTTCAGAATACGCAAAAAAACCGGGCTGGATCGAAGTCATCTGCGGCTCGATGTTTTCAGGAAAGACCGAGGAACTGATCCGCAGGCTCAAGCGGGCCAAGTTCGCCAACCAGCGGGTGGAGATATTCAAGCCGGGAATAGACACGCGCTACTCCGCCGAGGAGGTGGTCTCGCACGACGCCACCGCCATCATGTCGACTCCGGTCGAGTCCTCGGCCAGCATCCTGCTGCTGTCGGGGGACGTGGACGTGGTGGGCATAGACGAGGCTCAGTTCTTCGACGACGGGATAGTGGACGTGTGCCGGCAGCTGGCCTCGTCCGGTATCAGGGTGATAGCCGCCGGACTGGATATGGACTATCTCGGCAAGCCCTTCGGCCCGATGCCCGCTCTGATGGCCGTGGCCGAATACGTGGACAAGGTGCATGCCATCTGCGTGCGTTGCGGCGATCCGGCCCTGCACTCCCACCGCCTGAGCGCCAGCGACCGGCTGGTGGAGCTTGGAGAGAAGGATATCTACGAGCCTCTGTGCCGCCACTGTTTCAATAAATGCATGGAGAATTCGGACTAACTCTGTTTTAATTCCGAATTTTCATTATTTTTGCATCCGTGACTACTCATACATTTGAATGGAAATATTTATAATACTTCTACTTATTCTACTCAACGGCCTCTTCTCCATGAGTGAGGTCGCTCTTATAAGCGCTAGAAAATCAAGCCTTACCGCAGATGCTAAGAAGGGCAGCCGGACAGCCAAAAACGTGCTCGGCCTGACGGAGAAGCCCAACAAGTTCCTCTCCACCGTCCAGATAGGCATCACCCTCATCGGTATCCTCACCGGTCTCTATTCCGGAGACTCGATAGCCGACAAGTTCTCGGGCATCCTTGAAGGATGGGGAATGGCGGCAAGCGTTGCTGAGCCAGTAGCCCAGGTGACCATCGTCATCGTCGTGACCTACCTGACCATAGTCCTCGGCGAGCTGGTGCCCAAGCGCCTGGGCATGGGTTCTCCCGAGAACATCGCCAAGGTCGTGTCCGGCCCGATGCTGGTCCTCTCCTGGATCGCTACTCCATTCGTGTGGATTCTGGACAAGAGCACATCGCTCTTCACCAAGGCCTTCCACGTAGAGGAGAAGGAGTCGAAGGTGACTGAGGAGGAGATCAAGTCGATGGTGGCCGAGGGCAAGGAGGACGGCGAGGTACAGGATGTGGAGCAGGACATCGTGGAGAGAGTGTTCTCTCTGGGTGACAGGAGCATCGAGTCGATAATGACCAGCCGCAACGAGATCATCTGGATAGACAGGGAGATGACCCGCGAGGAGATCAACACCCTCGTCCAGGAGCACCTCTTCGAGATCTATCCCGTGGGTGACGGCAGTCTCGACGAGATAGTCGGGGTGGTCTACCTCAAGGACCTGTTCGGCAAGCTGGACAAGGACAAATTCTCCCTCGACGATATCATCCGCCCCGTGCAGTACTTCCACGAGTATACCGATGTATATAAGGTACTCGAGCAGATGAAGAAGGCCCACGTAACCTACGGTCTGGTCTGCGACGAGTTCGGAGTATGCCAGGGCATAGTGACCTACAAGGATATCCTGGAGGGCCTGGTCGGCTCGATCGACGATGAGGAGGACGAGCCGGACATCATCGAGCGCAAGAGCGGCGGCTGGCTGGTGGACGGTCAGTGCCCCTTCTACGACTTTCTGGCCCACTTCGACATGGAGGATCTGGCGGCCGACAACGACTACAACACCGTCGGCGGTCTGATTCTAGAGATGCTCGAGCACATCCCCCAGTCCGGCGAGTACGTGGACTGGAACGGTTTCCGCCTCGAGGTGGTGGACATGGACGGCCCGAGGATAGACAAGGTGCTGGTCAACAAGCTTCAGCCCGCTCCCGAAGAGGAGGCCCGGGACGAAGAGAAGGAAAAGGATAAAGACTAACGGTAAAAGCATAACGGACAATGAGAAAAGGAACCATTACAATGTTCGCAGCAATGTCCGCCGCAGCCCTTGCGCTCGCCGGCGGATATTCTGTTTCTGCACAGGACTACGACAAGTCGGGGTACTGCCCCATCACCAAGGGCATGACCCTGGAATACGTCAATTATGACGCCGACGGGGCCCGCACCGGCTCTTTTGTATTGAAGGTATCGGCCGTAGAGGGCACTCTCTCGAAGGGTACGGTGACATTTGACCAGTATTTCTATGATGCCGACGGCAAGCCCCTTTTCAGCGACAATGGCGGCAATCTCCCCATGGAGGTCACTGTCGGCGGTCCTGACGGCACCGTCTCCCGCATGAGCGACGTGGGCAAGGTGATGAAGGTCCAGGACATCATGTCCAAGGGCGATGCCAGCAGCGTCCCCTCCGGCATGAAGGTCGGAACGGCCATCCCCGACGGCACCATCAAGGTTAGAATAGGCAAGATATCGGCGACCATCGCCACTCAGGACCGTCAGGTGGTGGAGCAGAAGAGCATCACCGTCCCTGCCGGGACATTCGACTGCTTCCTGATCAAGGAGGAGCAGGTGACCAGGACCGTGGGCTCCAAGACCGAGCGCATAGAGACCTGGTATGCGGCCGGCATCGGCTGCATCAGGCAGGCGGTATATGACCGTAAGGGCCGTCTGGACCACACCCAGGAGCTGGTATCCATCAAGTTCGAATAGTATTTTCAAGACAATATGAACACGATAACCTGTAGGGACATAGTTAAGGTGTTCGGCACGTACACCGCCCTGAACCATGTCTCGATAGAAGTCCCCAAGGGGACTATCTTCGGTCTGCTCGGCCCCAACGGTGCCGGCAAGACCACCCTCATCCGCATTATGAACCAGATCACGGTGCCCAATTCCGGTATCGTGCTCTTTAACGGCAACCCTGTCGTCCCTGACGACGTCTACCGCATCGGCTACCTCCCCGAGGAGAGGGGCCTCTACAAGAAGATGAAGGTAGGGGAGCAGGCCATGTATCTGGCCCGTCTCAAGGGACTCAGCCGCCAGCAGGCCATGACCGAACTCAAGAAATGGTTCGTGAAGTTCGGCATCGAGAGCTGGTGGAACAAGAAGGTGGAGGAACTCTCCAAGGGTATGGCCCAGAAGGTGCAGTTCATCACTACTGTCCTCCACAGGCCCGAGCTGCTGATTCTCGACGAGCCTTTTTCCGGCTTCGACCCGGTCAACGCCCAGCTTATCCGCGACGAGATCCTGCGCATGAGGGACGAGGGCACGACGGTCATCCTCTCGACCCACAACATGGCTTCGGTGGAGGAACTCTGTGACAATATTGCCCTGATCAACAAGTCCAACCTCGTGGTCACCGGCGGTGTGGAGCAGATCCGCCGCGAGCACGGCCGCAACCAGGTGGAGGTGCTCTACCGTCCTTCGGAGGCTTCAGTGGAACTGTCCGGCTCACAGGTGCTCTCCCTCGCCTTCGATGTGGAGCACAAGGACATCCGCAGGGCCGTCTACGACGTGGCCAAGGGTACGCCTTCGGCTCAGATACTCTCGGAACTGGCCGGCAGCGGCATCGACGTGGTGTCCTACCGCGAGCTGATACCGAGCATGAACGATATTTTCATCCAATTAGTAAAAGGGGAGGGCAAGTAATATGGACTTCAAGAAGATACAACTCGTACTGGGACGTGAGTTCTCTATCCGCGTCAAGAAAAAATCATTCATAATCACCACTATCGTCACGCCTATCCTGTTCGCGGCCCTGATGATCGTGCCCTCGCTGATAATGATGGCCGACTGGGACAAGGACGTGAACAAGGTGATGGTGGTCGATGACTCCGGTGTCGTGGCCCAGGCCCTCGAGAGCGGGGCGACGATAGAGTATATTCTCCCCGACAACACTGACCTCGAGTTCATCAAGAACCATCTCGACAGCCTCGGAGTCTACGCCGTGATGTATGTCTCCCCTCTGGACACAGCCAACAACGTGACAGTGGACGCCTACGCCGCCAAGCAGATCAACGCCAAGGTGAGCGATGCGATAAAGGACGACGTCAACAGCATCATAGAGCGCTACAAGCTCCAGCAGTACAATATCGATAACTTCGACCAGATACAGGCGGACCTCAGTCACGAGGTGGACCTGAACACCTACATCGTCAGCGAGGACGGCGAGGACCGTGAGTCGATACTCGGTATCAACATGGCTATCTCTTTCATCATGGGCTTCGTCATCTACATGTTCGTGACGATGTTCGGCAACATGGTCATGACCAGCGTCATCAATGAGAAGTCCAACAGGATAGTCGAGGTCATCGTCTCCTCCGTCAAGCCCTTCGACCTGATGATAGGCAAGATTCTCGGCGTGGCCAGCGTGGCCCTCACCCAGTTCTTCATCTGGGTGATACTGACCCTGGCCATAGTCTTCGGCTTCCAGCTCGCCATGGGCCCCGAACTGATGGGAGACCCCGAGGCCATGGAGCAGATGACCCAGATGGCCGGCATGGGCACCGAGCAGATAACCGAGATGGCCCAGGCCTCCGACAGCGAGATGGCACAGGTATTCTCGGCCATCAAGGAGGTCAACTTCGGCCTCATCATCGGCTGCTTCCTGATCTACTTCGTGCTCGGCTACCTGCTGTACGCCTCCCTCTTCGCAGCTATCGGTTCCGCAGTGGACAACGAGGCCGACACCCAGCAGCTCGTCCTGCCCGTGACCATTCCCCTCATCATCGGTCTGCTGCTCATGCTTCAGGCCTTCCAGAACCCCGACAGCCAGCTGGCCTTCTGGGGCTCAATGATACCTTTCACCTCCCCGATGGTGATGCTCGCCCGCGTGCCCTTCGAGGGCTGCGTCCAGACCTGGGAGCTGCTGCTCTCCATCGGCCTGCTGCTGATTACCTTCCTGATAGCTGTGTTCTTCTCCGGAAAGGTTTATCGTATCGGTATCCTGATGCATGGTACGAAGTACTCCTGGAAGGATATTTGGAAATGGTTAAAATACTGATTCGGCGCCTTGCATTTTACCCACTCTGACGCACCTCGGGTGAGGCTTTGTTTAATTTGCGATGATTTGCCTCTCTCCGGTTTTGTCCGTTTTCGGGTAGACCTTGGAATGACGGATTGTTTGAATTGTTTAAGAATTAGAATTTAATTTTACGATTTTTACGATGAAGGATTGTAAGTTTTTATTTGTGGTTCCTGTGCTGCTTTTGGCGGGACAGCTGCTGAGTGCTCAGAACTTTGAGTACAAGTGGCAGAGGGTACACATGGACTCGACCTATGAGAGTTCGACGGTGTATCTGGTGGACAGCATCGTGGCGGAGCATGAGGAGCAGATGGGCCCTCTGATGAAGGTGGTCATCTACTCCAATGCCGAGATAGAGGAGGCCCAGCCCGAGAGCGCCCTGACCAACTTAGTGGCCGACATGCTGATACACGCTGCGCAGCCTTATATCGACAACGATTATCCCACGCTCTCCCTGACCAACATGGGCGGCATCCGCAGCAACTTTCCCAAGGGTGCGGTCCGCGTCTACGACATCTATTCCACCCTTCCGTTCAACAACTCGGTCGTAGTGGCAGTGATGAAGGGCAAGGACGTGCGGGAGATACTCGAGAACTTCGCTGAGCGCGAGCGCTTCGAGGCCCTCGGCGGAGTGCGGATACTGGTCGAGGACAAGGAGATAGAGAATTGTCTGATAGACGGTCAACCCCTGAAGGAGGACGGCCTGTACAACCTTGTGACCATCGATTTCCTGCTCGACGGCGGCGACCGCTTCCACATCGGCAGTGAGGCCGTCTCCATCAAGCGCACCGGCATAGTGATGCGGGACGCTGCGGTGGCCTATCTGGAGGAACTCTCCGAATCCGGAGTGGTGCTGGAGAACAAGACGGACGGACGTGTAATCATTGACGAGGACTAAAAACAGATGACTCAAGTTATGAAAATGAGGAACAATATCATATCCGCGGCAGCCGCCCTTCTGCTCTTCGCTGCCGCACCCGCTCTCACCGCCCAGGACCTGGTGATCCTGCATACCAATGACACTCATTCCCAGATAGAGGAGGTCCGTACCGGCAAGGGCGCCGGCACAGGAGGAGTACACCGCCGCGCCGAGTATTTCCAGCAGGTGCTTTCCCAGTACGGCAGGGACCACGTGCTGATAGTGGATGCCGGGGACTACAACCATGGCACACCGTACTTTACAGTCTTCGGCGGAGACCTCGAGATGGAGGTGATGAACGCCCTCGGCTATGAGGTCGTGGCCATAGGCAACCACGAGTACGACAACGGGGTGGACGAACTGGCCCGCCGCCTGTCCAAGGCCAGGTTCCAGACCGTCTGCGCCAACTACGACTTCTCCGGCACGGCTTTGGAGGATCTGGTGAAGCCTTACGTCATCGTGGAGAAGGCCGGGAAGAAGATAGGCATCTTCGGTCTGACTGTTCCTCTAAGGACCTTAGTGGCCAGGCAGAACCTGAAGGGCATCGTCTACATGGACGCCTTCGCCTCCGCCGACAAGTGGGCCGACTACCTGAAAAACGTGGAGAAGTGCGACCTGGTCATCGCCCTCACCCACCTCGGCTACTCCGGCTATCCGGACCAGGCCAACGATGTCGCCTTAGCTAAGGATTCCGAGAACATCGACATCATCATCGGCGGCCACAGCCACACCTTCCTCAAGACCGACCGCGTCTACCAGAACCGCGTCGGCCGTGACGTAGTCGTCGTCCAGGCCGGAGCCCAGGGCGAATGGGTCGGCCGCTTCGACATCAACTTCAAGTAGCTGTCAGCCGTCAAGTAGCCGTCCTCCTTCTCCCGGCCTTTCGCACCTTCGGAAGGTGTGCAGTTTTTCCGCGAAATCGTCCCACCTTCGGAAGGTGAGTATTCTTGCCATGTCCGCCACAGCGTCTGTAGCCGCGTTTTCCTTCCGCTCCGGCCTTTCGCACCTTCGGAAGGTGTGCAGTTTTCCCGCAGAATCGTCCCACCTTCGGAAGGTGAGTTCGTTAATACTTGATCCGGAAGTAGTCCAGTACCGATTTGTAGTTGTCCTGTGTTGTCAGACATGTGTCAGTCAAGTACCCTGGAACGTGTGGCCATTCCCTGAGACCGCGGTAGTAGAACATCTTCAGGTCATCCGTGATGATGAACGGTACGATTCTGTAATTGAGGCACTCTTTGAACATGATAAGCCGCCCTACGCGTCCATTGCCGTCCTGAAACGGATGTATGGACTCGAAGCGTTGATGGAAGTCGAGTATGTCCTCAAATTTAATGTCGCGCTTTGCCTTATACTCTTTTAGCAATGAACGTATAGCCGCTCCGACTTTTTGGGGAGCAACTGTCTCCATCCCTCCGACCTCATTCGGCAGACGCTTGTATTCTCCGACGGCAAACCATGACTTTGAAGCATCGGAAGTACCTGATTTCAACAGCCGGTGCAACAGTTTGATCATGCTCTCAGAGAGAGGCTCGCAGGCATGGTCAATGATGAAGTCGATGCATCGGAAGTGGTTGGTAGTCTCAATTATATCATCAACATAGATCGTTCCGTCGATAATGCTGATGGTGTTTGTCTCGAAGATGTACCGCGTCTGCTCTTTCGTAAGGCGGCTGCCTTCTATGTGGTTGGAGTTATAGGTCAGGTCTATCTGAGTTCTGTGGTAGATGCCGCCTTTGATTTTCCCGTTTTTCTGTTCGCGTAAGGCATTCAGGAGCGGGGAAATCCTCCTTCGGGCATTCTTTCTGGATGGCAACGGTGCCTCTGTCGGAATATTCCATGTCTTTCCGACTAAATATGCTCCTGGCAGTTTACCCTGAACGCAATAATTACGTACTGTCCGTTCTGCAATTCCGTGGGACGCGGCATATTCTTTTACTGAGATGAAATCCATATCAATCGGCATAGAAACATTTATAACTGGACAAATATAATGATTTTCTTGCCGATATCGGCAAGAAAAAACGGAAGGAGTGAGATGTTCAAAGCCGCTACTTGAAAGTGGCTACTTTGAACCCTTACTGTCCTTGGAGGACTTGCCGGAAGTCTTGGACCCGTCGTAGAGGTAGCGCTTGATCTTGTGGGTGGCGGTTTTCTCGAACTCTTCTTCCTGGGGGTCTATCTCACTGATGCGGGAGAATTTGCTGACTTTCTGATTGACATACTCGAGGACCTCTTTCTTGAGATTCTCGAGTTTTTCCTGTGTGGTGCGCTTGAGTTCGTCGGTCGACTCGAGGAAGGCCTTGAGCTTCTCGGAGTCGAAGTGAACGAGGGCGGTCAGGCGGCCCTTGCGGGAGGTCACGACCGATTCGGCGACCATCTCATGGCTGTTGATGACACTCTCGACTTCCTCGGGGTAGATGTTCTCGCCGCTGGGTCCGATGATGGTGGTGGAGGAACGGCCTTTGATGTAGAGCCAGCCGTCTCGGTCCAGCTTGCCCAGGTCGCGGGTCTTGAACCAGCCGTCCTCGGTGAATGCGGCGGCTGTGGCCTCGGGGTTCTTGAAATAGCCGCGGGTGACATTGTCTCCCTTGACGGCGATCTCGCCGACTCCGGTCTTGGGGTCCTTGTCCAGCAGCCTGAGAGTCACGCCCTTGACTACCGGACCGGTGGATCCGAGCCGTACCATGTCGGGGGGAGCGGCGGCGATGAGGGGCGATG
>ENA-OOXJ01000783-OOXJ01000783.1-human-gut-metagenome-genome-assembly--contig:-NODE-783-length-24244-cov-2.399520_pt1 | contig 24244 bp, 19 predicted proteins | sample MGYA00241587_ERZ501343 | MGnify/ENA primary metagenome ERZ501343 (study PRJEB25962, sample SAMEA2042918) | human gut metagenome | biome: human gut; feature: human-associated habitat; material: faeces... | reverse complement strand
CGGGAGCTCAACCTGAGCCAGAGCGAGCGTGCCGCGCTGAGCCTGATGCAGAAGGTTTCCAAGCGCGTCGGATCTCCCGTGTTCGATCTGGACGGCATGAAGCGGCATTGCGAGGACTGGAAGAACGGGTACAAGGCGCTGAACCTGTTCACCGAAGCGTGCTCGTCCGAGTTCGCGATGCTCGGCGCGACGCGCGACGGCGGCACGCTGGCCAGCTGGATGGGCGGCCTCGGCGCCGCGCTGGCGCTGGTCTCCGGCATCATCGCGGTGTTCGGCGGCATGGTGATGTCGTCGGTGATTGAGGAGAAGTCCAGCCGCGTCGTGGAGGTGCTCATCAGCTCCGTCAAGGCGACCGAACTCATGTTCGGCAAGATAATAGGCATCGCCATGGTGGCGCTGACACAGTTCCTGCTCTGGGTGGTGCTCACTGTTGCGATAGTGGGAGTGGTCGGCGCAGTCGCCGGACCTTCTCTCTTTGCAGGCTCCGACCCTGCGGAGATGGCCCAGATGGCCGGAATGGACCCTTCTATGGCAGAGACCGCGATTGCGGCAGCCTCCGACCAGGGAGAGGCCTCGATCCTGCTGTCGTCGCTGGCCAACATTCCTTTCGGGCAGATAGTCATCTGCTTCATCGTGTTCTTCGTGTTCGGATACATGCTCTACGCATCCCTCTTCGCGGCCATAGGCTCCGCCGTGGAGAGCGAGGGGGACACGCAGCAGCTGCAGATTCCGCTCACGGTTCCCCTGCTGCTGGCGTTCTTCATCGCCCTATATGCCTTCAAGGCCCCTGACAGCGGAATCGTGTTCTGGGGCTCCATCATACCCTTCACCTCTCCCATAGTCATGCTGGCGCGCCTTCCGTTCGGAGTGCCAGTCTGGGAGATAGTGCTGTCGGTAGTCCTGCTTGTGGCCACCTTCGCCGTCTTCGCCTGGTTCTCGGCCAAGATATACAAGGTCGGCATACTCATGTTCGGTAAGAAATCAACTTGGAAAGATCTTTGGAAATGGTTCAAACAAAAGTAGTTGCAGCGGCGGCTCTCGTGCTGTTCGCCTGCTCGTGCTCGCAGACCTTCACCTGGACCAAGTACGATATGGACGGCCATCGCACCGGGGTCACCGCCCCGAGCGCGGACAACGTCGCCGAGGCGCTGGGTATGGTGAACGACAGCTGCTACGTTTCTCCCAACGGACGGGAGTTTCCTGCCGGAACTGCCACCTGGGCAGCCGCAAGGGAGATGATCGCGGTCCAGCCTCAGATGGCACCGCTCAAGGAGGTCATAGGCTATTCGGCCGAGGAGATGAGGCGTGAAGGCCCCAACTGCAAGCTCTCCAACTGGATAGTGGACCACATGCTCACCGACGTCGCCCGGCTCACCGGCAAGAAGGTGGACGTGAGCATCATCAACTCCGGCGGTATCAGGGTCGACCTGCCCAAGGGTACCGTGGTCAAGGACGACCTCGTGTCGATGCTCCCGTTCAACAACTATCTCTGCTATGTAGCCCTCAAGGGCAGCGACCTCGCCGCGCTCTTCGAATATATGGCTGACGGCCACCTGCAGTGTTTCGGCGGCGCCAGGCTGGTGCTCGACGGCAACAGGGTGGACACCCTGCTGGTCGGAGGCGCCCCCGTGGACCCTGATAAGACCTACGGCGTGGCCACCATCGACTTCCTGCTCGACGGCGGCGACCGCATCAACATCGGCAAGAACGCGCAGGAGCTCATAATCACCGACGTCAAGGTCATAGACTCCATGCTTCCGTATGCGATGAGCTATGCCGAGCGCGGCGACACCATCAGGTATTTTGTCGACGACAGGCTTGTAATCAGAGGGAGGGAATGAAAATGCTTAGGAAAATATTAACGGTAGCCCTGCTCGCCCTGGCCGTGTGCGCATGCCAGAGGGAGCCCAGGCTGGTCATTATCCATACCAACGACACCCACAGCCATTTTGAACCTATACGCAGCGGCGCCGACGCCGGCAGAGGCGGGGTGATAGAGAGGGCCGCTTTCATCGACTCCGTGCGCAACGCCGTCGGGGAGGACAAGGTACTGCTGCTTCATGCCGGGGATTTCTGCCAGGGCACTTCGTATTTCTCGGAGCTCGGCGGACAGCTCGAGCCCAGGATAATCAACGCCCTGCGCTATGATTGCGTGACTCTGGGCAACCATGAGTTCGACAACGGCATCGAGGATCTGGAGGGCAGGCTCGCCCTGCTGGAAAACACCAAGGTGGTGAGTTCGAACATCGACGTGTCGCAGTTCGGGCTGGCCGACTACGTGAAACCATACGTGATACTCGAGAGAGGCGGCATGAAGATAGGCGTCATCGGGCTGGAGTCCAACCTTTCGGCCAACGTCAGCGCGGTCACGTCATCCCGCATACCTCAGCTCGACGACGTGGAAGTCACCAACCGCTGGGCGGAGTATCTCCACGACACCGAGAAGTGTGACTTCATCATCCTGCTCTCGCATGCCGGATATGACGCCGACCAGAAGATCGTGCCCCAGACCCGCTATCTCGACATAGTGATAGGCGGTCACTCCCACACCTTTGTGGATGACTTCCTTTATGTCAGGGACCTCGACGGCCGCAAGGTGCCCATCATCACCGACGGTTGCTTCGGTGTGGAGATGGGGGAGATAAAGGTCTACTGATTCCCCTTCCTTTTCGGGTCCTGCAGGTCGAGCCTGCGGATTCCGAAAATCTTGCTGTTGGTCCGGCAATAGACTATGTCGTAACAGCTGCATTCCTGGTGTCTGCGGTATCCTATGCAGAACCCGGTCATGCAGCTGTCGTCGAATCCTATGCCCTTCAGCTGTTCGAGCGGCGCGCTCGTGACCCGGTCGGCCAGCAGGCCCTCGAGGATCTTGTAGTTGCGGGCGAGCCTCGACATGATGTCGGAGCGGTAGTGCCGTATGTTCTGCAGCCTGCGGTTGTTGAAGGCGTTCTTGCAGCTCAGGCTGCAGAATTTCTTGTTGATGCGCCCGCTGATGCCGCAGCCGCATTCCAGGCAGCAGTTCTCTTCCTCTCCGTGCTTTAGCTTATAGTTCATCGTTCAGGTTTTTTCTCAAATATTGCATTTGTCCGCCGTAATTCCAAGGCCTGAATTCAGATATTGCTTTTTCTTGGCATGTGCTAAGATTTATCTTTCTTATCATTTCCGATAAGAAACGTAAATAAACATACGAATTCATAAATATCTGCTTCCGGGGCTTTCCTCTCTGGTTTTTTGTGCTTTCCTTTGCTGCCGAGAGGACCGCGCGGCCTCGAAGAGAATTAACTTGAACTATCGGAACTTTATGGAACAGTTGAACAGAATCGAACTAAGGGGAGTGGTCGGGAGCATCAGGACCCAGACTTTCTCCGACAACGTGATGGCAAGGATGACGGTAGCCACAAACTACGCCTATAAGGACAGGGAGGGCGCCGCTGTGATAGACACCAGCTGGCACAGCGTGGTGGCCTGGGAGGGAAAGAACGTCCAGGGGCTCTCGAAGATCACGAGAGGCACGAAGGTCCATGTGACCGGCCGTCTCAGATATCAGAAATACACGGGATCCGACGGTGTTGAACGCCTGTCCACGGACATAGTCGCGAACAGGCTCGAGGTGATAGATGATCCCGAACCGCTGCAGTATGAAGTGTAGGCTGCACGGTGCCGGAGCAAGGGGGCGGGCCGGTTTCTGCCTCACTCCTGTGGTCCGCCTTCTGGCTCCGTTTGCATTCCTGCTTTTCATCTTCCATGCCTGCGGCCCTTCGGTGAAGCTCTCGAGGCTCGAGAAGGAAGGTGCGGCCGCCGGTCTGAGGCTGCCTCCGGACATGCCTTCTTCGCTGCCCACGCTCGACACCGGGCTGGTGGCGCCGAGGGGAGACACCCTGAGGGTCACAGGTCTGAACGGCGAGGAGCTGCTGATAATGCGCGCCGAGCTGGACGAGGAAAGCGGGGAGATGGTGGCGGTCGACAGGATAGACGCGGCTGTGGTGACGGCGCGTTTCAGAAATATCGCGGAGAGGAACGGCAGCATAAGGCTGGAGTTCCAGGTGACGGTACCGGAATACATGCGCGACTCCGACTGGCAGCTGAGGCTGTATCCGGAACTGAACGTGCAGGGCGAAAGCCGCCGGCTCGACGAAGTCATCATCACCGGCGAGAACTACCGCAGGGCCCAGCTGAGAGGCTATGAGCAGTACCGCCGCTTTCTGTCCCGCATCATCACCGACACTCTCGACCTGATAGACATGAGGAGCCTCGAGGTCTTCATCGCGAGGAACATCCCGGAGGTCTACGCCTTCCGTTCGGATTCCAGCTATGTCTCCGACGAGGAGTTCGAGAGCAGCTTCGGGGTCACGTCGCGGCAGGCGGCCGAGCATTACACCCTCGGACATCTGGTGAGGCGCAACCGCAGGCTCATCGGGCTCAGGGACAGCAGGTGGAGGAAATATGTCAAAGCTCCCATAGTCACTGAGGGCGTCAGGCTCGACACCGTGATGCGGGGCGGCGAAGGAGAGTTCATCTACAACTACGTGCAGGTCATCCCGGCGAAGGCCGGCATCAGGAAGGTGGACGTGGCGCTCTCTGGAGGGATATTCCGTGAGGACAAGCGGCTTTACAACATTCCGCTCTCGGAGCCTCTGACCTTCTATGTGAGCTCACTGAGCTCGCTCGCCGACGGGACGGAGAAATATCTGACAAGGATAATCTCCCGCAACGTCGAGGCGAACATGAACTGCCATATCGACTTCAGTGTGGGAAGCAGCAGGATTGAGACCGGCCTCGGCGGCAACGCTTCGGAGATAGGGAGAATCGAGTCCACTCTGAGGACCCTGCTGACCGACGACTCCTTTGTGATGGACTCCATCATGATAATAGCCTCGGCCTCGCCCGAAGGCAGTCTGAAATCCAATCTGGCCCTGAGCTTCTCCCGTGCGCGCTCGGTTTCGGAATTCTTCTCGGCCCGGGTGGACAGGCTCAAGGATTCGCTCAGGAGGGAGGCCGGAGTCTTCATGTCGCTCGGACCTGACCCGGAAGACGGCGGACACGGACTCCGGTTGCCGGAAATCGTCTTCTCCTCGAAGAGCGGCGGCGAGAACTGGTTCGAGCTCGACAGGCTGGTGGCAGCGGATTCGCTGCTCTCGGAGGATGACAAGCGGGTCTATCTCGAGCTGGCTGGAGAAGCCGACCTCGACAGGCGCGAGAGAAGAATGGCCGCGCTCGAAGGATACTCACGGATCAGAGAGGAACTGTACCCGCAGTTGAGGTCGGTCAACTTCAACTTCTTCCTCCACCGCAGGGGAATGCTCAAGGATACGGTGCACACCACCACCCTGGATTCGACCTATATGGAAGGTGTGCGGCTGCTCAGGGAGCACGAATATGAACAGGCGCTCGACAGCCTTCTGTCCTACAGGGACTACAACACCGCTGTCGCCTTCGTGGCCCTCGACAGGAACGCCTCCGCCCTCGACATCCTTCTGGAATGCCCCAGGACCGCGAGTGTCAACTATATGCTCGCCATGGTGTATTCCCGTCAGGGAAACGACAGGGACGCGGTCGAGTGCCTGATAGCCGCCTGCGGCCAGGACCCCTCGTTCAGACACAGGGCGAACCTCGACCCGGAGGTGTCGGAACTTGTGAGGAGATATGAAATAGATGAAATGCTTTAACCAAAAACTTTGAATTATGAGAAAAGTCAGTTTTATGATTCTCGCCGCCCTCGTTTCGGCTGCGGCGTGCGAGATGATCGATTCCACACCCCGCGATATGGACTCCGGGGAAGGCAGCTGCCAGCTTGAAGTCCGTTTCGCCGACAAGGCTGCGGCGACCAGAGTGACAGGACAGAGCCTGGACGACGAGTCAAGAGTCCGGAATGTCCAGATCTTCGTGTTCCGTTCCGACAACGGCGGAATCCTCGACGCCAGCGCGGCGGCAGGCTTCGACCAGCCTCTGGACTACAGCTCCGTCAGCGGTTCCGGGCCCAGCCTCAACCTGACCTGCACGACCGGCGAGAGGGAGATATGGGCGGTGGTCAACGGAGCGTCCGACCTGGTGAGCTCCGGAGCCGTGGGGAGCAGGGACGAACTGCTTCTGCAGACTTCGGCTCTGTCGGAGAACAGTTCCGACGGCCTGTTCATGATAGGTTCCGTCGAGCAGACCCTTGCAGCCGGCAGCTCCTCGGTGGAGATTCCCGTCAGAAGGGCGTGCGCCTCGGTGATACTCGAGAGCGTGACCAACGCGATGGAGGCTCCCGCTTACCAGAAACCTGGCTCTTTCAGGCTCAAGGACGTGTATCTGATGAACGTCCCCGCCCGAATCGACTATGGACAGAGCACCAGCCCCTCTGCGCTCGGCGCGTCCGACTGGTATGCGAAGCTCGGCAAGGAGGCCGACCCCGCGAAATCCGCCCTGATCCTGGACGAGTCGGCGCCCCATGTGCTCGACACCAATAATACATACAAGACCGTACACAGCTTCTACGCCTATCCCAACGACTGCCCTCCGAGCACTGACGCGAACTGGAGCCCCAGGGCCACGGTGCTCGTGCTGGAGGCGGAGTTCGACGTGGACGGGGTCACCTACGACTGCTATTACCCCGTGACTTTGTATAAGGAGGACGAAGGAACTGGACTTGAGGGCAACAGGCAATACAGAGTCAGGCTGACCATCAAGCGCCCCGGATCCGACAATCCCAACGAACCGGTGGAGTTCGACAGGCTGTCAGGCGTGATAGAGGTCGTGGACTGGGAAGACGGAGCTGAATACACCGAGACGATATGAAAACGCGCGGCATACGGGCGGTGCCGGTCGAAGTGTTCCTGGCATTGCTGCTGGTTCTCCCCGCCTGCTCAGTCAAGGAGGAAAGGGCCGGATGTCCGTGCTACGTCCATCTGATAGTCGACGAGTTCCTGCGCGCCGGACTTTCCGAGGCCATGGTGGCGTTCAGCTCCGGCGGCCTGGGACATAGCGAGACCCTGGACCTCTCCCCGTATGAAGGCTCCTCCTACGAGAAGCAGCTGCCGCGCAGTCAGGCCAGGGCGGCGGTGGCGGCAGGCCTGGAGAACAGCCGCCTGGAGGGAGAGGTGCTGAAGGTGCCGTACGGCCTCGAAGCGGACCCGCTGTGGCTGTACTTCGAGGACTTCGAGTGCGAGGGCGACGACAAGTATCTGCTGGCCGCTCCGAGCAAACAGTATTGCAACCTTACCATAGTCGTGACAGGAATGGACGAGGAGAGCGAGTACAACTGCTCGCTGCAGGTCTATGCCGGCAGCAGCGACGTGGAACTCTATACCGGGCATCCGGCTGGCGGCAAATACCATGCGACGGCGAGACGCGTAGGCCCGCTGGTGTATGCGGTGAGGATACCGCGCCAGCAGGGGAACGAGCTGCTGCTGGAGATAAGCCCGCCTCCGACGAGGAATGCGGCGGAGCCCATGGTCCTCGACCTCGGGGACGAGTTCCGGCGGGCAGGGTATGACTGGGGGAGGCATAATCTGATGGACGCCAGCGCAGTGGTGGACTATGCCAGCGCCGACATATCCTTCGACATAGTCGACTGGGATATCGACGGCAGTTTCGGAGACGTTGAAATTTAAGAAAGGAAATATGAAAGTCAGAACGATATTATTTGCGGCGGGCCTCATGTGCATCTCGGCGGCCGTATCATGTGACCCGAATCCGCTGCCGGTCAGGTTCGTCGGCAGCGGGGACGGCAGCGTGCAGCTAAACATCGATGCCGACGGCGGACACCGGCTCAAGTCCAGTCTCGGCAGCGGCATCGAGGAAGTCTTCACCGGCGCGGCTCTCGGAGTGTATGACAGCGCGACGGGGCTGCTGGCGGCCGAAGTCGAGATTCCGGCCGACAAACTGGGAGGCAGCATGCTGATCAGCCTGCCGATGGGCAGGACCTACGACTTCTACCTTCTGGGCAACCTGCGTCTGATGGAGGACGACGGTTCGTGGGTGCTGCCGTCGTTCCCGGCCACTTCCGCGGAGATGGACTCTTTCAGCTACAGGCTCGACGGAGGCGAGGCGGATACCGGCCTCAGGAGGGAGAGCTTCGCGGAGGTGTCGCGCTGGGGTATCCCCATGTGCTGGAGCCGCAAGGGCGTGGATCCCTTCACCGAAGGTTCTGTGGACATCAGGATGGAGCGCCTGTTTGCGAAGCTCGTGCTCACGGTAGACCACGCGGGCATAGCCGGGACCGACCTGGAGGCCTTCAGGAACGGCAGCGTGCACATACGTCAGTCCAACTGCCTGCTGAAGCCCTTCGCTCCGGAGGGTTCGAAGGCGGCTTCTGCGGCGGACGTGATTCCTGTCAGCGACTATGAAAGCACCATGGAAAACGGCCTGCTCAAGGATTTCGTGTTCTACGTTCCGGAAAACCGGCAGGGAGTGCTGATGCCTGACAACAGGGACCCTGCGGAGAAGGATATCGACGGAGTGGACAGGGTCTGCGGCGGTGGTGTCAGCGGGCTGCTGACCTATCTAGAGTTCAAGGGGCACATGGACGGCTCGCGGCTGGGTTTCGACGGCGAGGTGGTTTACCGTTTCTTCCTCGGCCGGGACGCCACCTCCGACTTCGACGTGGAGCGGAACCGCGAGATTCACGTAAGCCTGAAATTCAATCCGGAGTCGGTGTTCGAGCCGGACTGGAAACTGGACAGCGGCGGGCTGGAGGACGGCAGGGAGTTCTTCCTTTCGGGTGACCTTGCCGGCAGACTTCCGGAGGGCAAGGAGATAGTCGTGAGGAAGAACCGCCCCGGAACTTTCGGGCTCAACCTCGTGCTTGAGGCCGGCGGAACCAACAGGATAGGCTCGGCGACCCTTGTCGACAGCGGCTATGAGCCTTCGTCGCTGGCGGATTTCGCCTGGACGAGCGACTTCTGGTCCGCCGGCCACAATGCGGTGGACGAACCCCGCAGGGCGGAACTCGCGGAGCTGGGCATCTCGGTGTCGTATTCCGACGGCAAGTTCAGCTTCAGTGTCACCGACCCCTCGAAATTCGTCACCGGCAGGAGAATACCGCTGAAACTGTCCCTGCTTCCCGGCGGCGTGGAGACCACGGCCGTGATAGTCACCGGAGAGGACATTTCGGTGGAGGAGGTCTCCGGGAAGAGCCTGTACGAGGACTTTTTCCTTGCCCAGAGCCGCGGCCTGAAATTCAAGGGATTCGCGGGGGAGAAGATCTATTATATGGCCGACCAGGACGAGGTCAGGAACGGGGTCGCCGCCGGGCACGGGCGCAACATCCAGTGGAAGACGAGCAACAGGGAGACCGACGCCTTCGTGTCCTGCCGCCTGGATGCAGCGGGGAATCCGGTATACCCGTATCAGGACTACGGAGCGTATGAAAGCCAGAGTCTGGACAAGGACGGGGAGCTCAAGGTCTACGCCTTCTTCCCCAACAACTTCTACTCCGGCGGGCACCGTTCGGTCGACGGACGCATCTACATCTGCTCCGACGACATCCACAACGACGGGCTGATCGCGGTTCCGCTCAGGATACGGCAGCCTTATTTCAAGGCGGAGCGGCCCGAGAGCCAATCGGTCTATTTCCGCTTCGACGGCAATGAGGTTCCGGTCAGCGCAGGTTACTATGAGAGTTCGGGCGGCTCGCGTCTCAAGCCTTCGGAGTTCGACCCAGAGCTGTACCGGAGGCTGCTTTCGCTGCAACTGGAATGGCGCGACAAACAAAGGTGGGCGGACTGCATAAAGGTCTCCGACGACCAGACTTCGATGTATCTCTACCGGACCACGCTCGACGGAAAAGGAATCGAGGAAAGCATCAGGGGAGTCGAGAACATAGGGTCGGTGCAGATAAAGCCGAATCCGTCCACCGGCCTGTACACCTACGTCAGCTCCCAGATGTATCACTGCTATGTGTCCGTGCCCTATCATCTCGGCGGGCCGTATCTCAAGGGAAGCGACTATTTCAATTATGATACGGGCAGGCCGATCGAGGCCAATGTGCTGGTCTCATATCCGTACAACGATCCGGAAGTCATAGAGTTCTCGACCGACGGGCCCACCGTGAACTACATCACCCAGTCCGGAGAGCTGATCGAGCCTGTGCTGGACATCGGGCTCGACGGGTCGAGCTTCAAGCTGTCTTTCGATGAAAGCAGGCAGCCGGAGAAGAGCAGGAACGGTGATTTTATTCCCGGAGGGCTGCTGGTCCCGTATGGCGACCATACCATGACCATGAAGGTGACCAACCGCTGGGACGGCCGCAGCCTGGAGTTCAGCTACGAAGTCAGCTTCAATTACGACCTGATTCTCGGTCAGTTCGCGATATTCAGGCCCAAAAGGATGGCCACGGTCTACATCACAGGGACGAGGAACGTGAAGTATCTCGAGAAGTACGGCTCCGACGCCCCCTGGGAAGACGTGCAGTTCATGCTGGAGATACTCGGCTCGGACGAATGGCAGTCGCACGTGTCAGTAAGGAACGCCTATCTCTACGACAAGGTGTACCATGTGAACTCCCAGAAGAACTACTACGGGCCGGCCGACGATTTCGACGTGGCTTTCGTGAGTCCGGGAGTCGGCACGTGGACGCGCGCCCTGGCGGACAAGTCCATGGCTCCGGGCTCGCTCTGGCTGAATGGAATGGGCTTCCACAAGAACGGAGTGCGTGTCTATGACGGGGAATGGGTCTCCGACATCGACATAACCGGCCATCCCGATATCAACGAGCTGTTCGTGAGCACGACCCAGCTCGGCTACATATTCAGAAACAGGACGGAGTTTTGAAAAAAAAGTCCGGCTCCCGCTGATGTGCGGGGCCGGACCTTGAATGTTCCTGTGAGAGATTCTAGAACAGAAACGCAACTCCTGCGTGAAGCATTGAGTTGTTGGTGGTGACTGCGTCGGTCTTGTTGACGTCGAGCAGACCCCAGTCGTAGCCGACCTTGATTCTTACCATCTGGAACAGGTCGAAGCCTATGCCCACGCCGAGGCCGAAGTCGAAGCGCTGGAGGCTGGAGTTCTCGCCGTAGTTGTCAACCTTCTGCTCCACGGCGTCACCGAGAGCCGAAACGGTGGTGGTGGAAGCGAGTCCGACATTGAATCTCGGACCTGCCAGAGCGAAGACATCCAGGAAGTCAAGGGCGTGGAAACTGTACCTGAGGTCAATGGGAATCATGAGGTAGTGGCTCTGGGTCTTTCCGTTGGCCAGCTCGAATCCAGCAATGTTCACGTCGGTGCTGCTGGTCAGGAAGCCGTAGTAGACTCCCGGGTCGACAGAGAGGCCTGCGATTATGGGGCAGGAGAAGGCTGCTCCGACATAAAAGCCGTCTGAGTTGCCCTTGGAGCTGCTGCTCTCTGAAAGTGATGACTTGCTGGTCTGATTGAGATAGCCGGCTCCGACTGATACCTGAGCCATGGCGCTGCCCGCCGCGATGGCGGCGATGGCGAGCGAAAGGATGAGTTTCTTCATATTGATATGAAATTATTGTTCGTTTTCAGTCAATAGATGAGAGCTTCAGCTGTTTTGTTGCATCGCGGTCCCAGAATATTTCCGCGGCGGCGGGAATCATTCAGTATAGAACTCGATAATGCGGCTGATGGCCCTTTCGCAGACCGGGCAGAAAGAGGGCCAGTCGTTGATTTTCATCCTGCATTCGGGGAATCCGCGATAGACCCCTTCCGACTGGTAGCCGGCGCCCTCGTACAGCCCGACCTCGAAGTCTTCGGGTTCTCCGGCCCAGCCTTCGGTCTGCTGGGCGTCCTTACCGACGGGCGTGCATCCTTCCGGGACCATGTCCGCCCATTTGAGGGAGAAGTCCCTGAGGGTGGTGATGTTCTGCTCCCACGGCTCCGCGTCGGGGTAGTAGTATTCGGTGTACTGGTCGTCGTAGAAATACTCGTCGGCCAGTCCGGCGAAACTGTGGCCGAATTCGTGGACTATCACGGGTGCCGTCCATTCGTTGTGCGCCGAGGAGAGCAGGTAGGAGTTGAAGATGCCGCCTCCGCCGTAGGTGTCGGTGTTGGCGAGGATGATTATGTGCTCGTAGGGAATTCCGGCAAGGGAGTCGTGGAGCTTGAAGATGTTGAGCGTTGTGAGGTAGCGGTCGGAGTAGAAGGTGTCGAAGTGGGAGCCCAGCGCCGTGTTCTTCCATACTCCGTCGTGCGGCACGCTCACCCCGCTCTCGTCGGAAGGCAGCGCGACGGCGACCACGTTGAACCTGTCCGAAAGCTCCTTGAAGGGGGAGTGGGAGAAGATGCTCTCCGCGGCCTTCGCCGCGTCTTCGTAGAAGAGTCCGGCTTCGGCGGCCGTGTAGCCCTCGGCGACTATGGCGAGGTCGATCTTCTCGGCCGGGCTGCCGTTCTCCATGATATACCGGTGCGGTGCCGCCGGACGCCTCGTCCTGCGGATCAGGATGTCGTCGGGGTCTACCTGGAACTCCCTGGCCGCGATGACTTCTCCACGGTTGCCGTAGAGCTCTATCCTCACCACGGCTTCATCTTCGGGCATGGGCACCAGGAACACGTTCTCGAAGGCCTTGTCGGTGCGAGTGGCCTCTTCGGTGTTTAGCCATTCCTGGAACAGCGTGGAGAAGGAGTTGACGTATGTCAGCCTTCCTCCGTCCTTCTCCCTGACCGACACCTGGCCGTTGCCTCTCAGTGGCGGCCTGTCCATATTGCCGTTCCTGCCTGCCCAGGGGCCGGCCTCCGAGAGGGAGGAAAGCGCGATGTGGCGGCCGTCGGGCCCGCCGGAGAATATGCAGTCTATGCGGAGCGTAGTGGTGGTCAGGTCTGCGGCGCAGGTGATTCCCGCGGAGAGCAGCAGTGCGGCGGCTGCCGCGAAAAGTCTGGTTGACATGGGCTGAAAATGCTGATTCTGCATAAATGTACGCTTTATCCGCGAATCAAGCAATTCTGAAGCTGCTGAAAATCGCGGAAAATTTCGTAGCTTGCGCTCTCGAACATGAACACAGAGACCATACTTCAGAAAAAAGGCGTGAAACCGACACCCAACAGGGTGCTCGTGCTGCGGGCCATGCTCGAGGCTGTGCGCCCCGTGTCGCTATCGGATCTTGAGATACAGCTTGGTTCCGTGGACCGCTCCAGCATATTCAGGGTGCTCACTCTCTTCGCCGCACACCATGTGGTGCACGAGCTCGAGGACGGCAGCGGCATGATGAAGTATGAGGTCTGCGCCGGGGAGGAGGAGTGCACGCTGGACGACATGCATGTCCACTTCTACTGTGAGTCCTGCCATAAGACCATCTGTTTCAAGGACCTGCACATCCCGTCCGTCGGGCTTCCCGAAGACTATGAGGTCAGTTCGGTCAATTTCATGGTCAAGGGCCTCTGCCCCGAATGCTCCAGAAAGCACAGGGAGGGCTGAACGCCGTCCGTCGACGCTAAAATGCGACTATCTGGCACGGAATGCTGACAGATAGTCTTATTCTATGCCAATTTGTCTCCTAATTTATAATAATTCCAATTGGTACGCGAGTTGATATTAGTTAAGGCGTCCCGCAAGGGACGAGAAAAGAAAGTGAAACAAATAAAAATAGGAGATTTGAATTATGACACTCGCAAGAAGAAACTCAGAAACTTGGCTTCCTGACATTTTCAACGATTTCTTTGACACCAACTGGATGGCCAGGACAAACGCTACGGCTCCCGCCATCAACGTATTAGAACACGACGACAAATATGAGCTGGAGCTGGCCGCTCCCGGACTTACCAAAGACGACTTCAAGGTAAGCCTCGACCACGACGGCAACCTCTCCATCAATATGGAGAAGAAGCAGGAGGAGAATGGCGAGAAGAAGCATGGCCACTATCTGCGCAGGGAGTTCTCATACTCTCAGTATCAGCAGATTATGACTCTGCCTGAGGATGCAGACCGCGAGCATATCGACGCCAAAGTCGAGAACGGCGTGCTCACCGTCAACATCCCCAAGATCGTGAAGAAGCCGCAGGAGGCTCACAAGCTCATCGAAGTCAAATAATCTCGACATAAGACATTGCAGCAAGGGCCGGCATCCCGCGAGGGGCGCCGGCCCTTGTATTGATTGTGGAATTGACTAACTTTAGAAAAAATTCAGAGACATGATCAGGACTATCGCTCTCGTGGCCCACGATTCCCGCAAGGCGGAACTCGTGAACTGGGTGAAGTACAACGCCGGGGTGCTCAAGGACTGCCGGCTCATCTGCACCGGCACCACCGGCCGTCTGATAGGGCAGGCGCTCAAGGAGGTTCTGGACGACGAAGCTCCGGAAGTGGTCTGCAAGCTCAGCGGCCCTCTCGGCGGCGATTTCCAGATAGGGGCGATGATAGCCGAAGGCAGCGTGGACATGCTCGTCTTCTTCTGCGACAACCTCATAATGCAGGGCCACCAGAACGACGTGATGGGCCTTGTGCGCCTCGCATCGCTCTACAACGTGCCTTTCGCCACCAACCGCAGCACCGCCGACTTCATCATCTCCTCGCCGCTGTTCCACAGCAGCGAGTACGAAAGGATAATCCCTTCGTGCATAGAGACCTACAAGAACCGCAAGCTGCAGTAGCCCGGACTGCCGGGCGGGCTAGCGGATCAGCGGTCTGATGCAGCTGTCGAGTTCGGCTGCTATGGCCTCCTTGTCCATGTGCTGTCCGATGAACACCAGCTTTATCATCCTGTCGCCGTACTGGGGGTCCCAGTCTCTCGCGAGATTGGGGTCCTGGCGCATCATGTCGGCGAGTTCGTCGGCAGGCATGGTCGCAAACCAGAGTCCCGCGTCCTTGATGGACTTCTGAAGCCCCGCCTGCTCGAAGAGGTAGCATTTGTCGGGTTCGTCGTCGAAGTAGCAGATGCCCTTGGCGCGGATCACGCTCTTAGGCCAGTGCTTGGCCACGTAGTTGTCGAAGCGGTTGATGTCGAAGGGGTCGCGGCGGAAGTAGACGAAGGTGCTGATTCCGTATTCTTCGGCCTCGCCCTCCTCTTCGTCGTGGAGTTCGTGCGCGTGGTGGCCGTCGCCCTCGATTTCGTTGATCCAGGCGGCTGAGGTGGCCACCTGGTCGAAGTCGAACATTCCGGTGTCGAGTATCTTCTCAAGGTCGAAGTCGCAGAAGTTGCATTCGATGATCTCGGCCTTCGGCTGAAGGTTGCGGATGATCTGCCTTATGCGTCCGAGATCGGCCCTGCTGACCTCGGACGCTTTGTTGAGAATCACTATGTTGCAGAATTCTATCTGCTGGATCAGCAGGTTCTCGATGTCGTCTTCGTCGAAGTTGCGCAGAGGGAGTGCGTCTCCGCAGTTGAATTCGCTCTGCATGCGCAGGGCGTCGACCACGGTGGCTATGCAGTCCATCCTGGCGACCGGGCCGCCGTTGCCGTAGCCGAGGCTCGGGATGGAGCAGATGGTCTGGGCAATGGGGGCGGGCTCGCAGATTCCGCTGGCTTCGATCACGATGTAGTCGAAGCGTCCGTCGCGGGTGAGCTCGTCGAGCTGCTCCACGAGGTCCATCTTCAGCGTGCAGCAGATGCAGCCGTTCTGCAATGCGACGAGGCTGTCGTCTTTCTGGCCCACGACCCCGCCTTTCTCTATCAGGGCGGCGTCGACGTTGACTTCGCCGAGGTCATTGACGATCACGGCGAACTTGATTCCTTTTCTGTTGGAGAGTATGCGGTTCAGCAGAGTGGTCTTTCCGCTGCCGAGGTAACCTGTCAGCAGCAGGACCGGAATGTATTGCTTTGAGTTTTCCATAGGGGCAAAGATAGAACATATTATGTTCGGGTGTGCCTAAGATTTGGCAAAAGCGTGTTTCTTTGCTTAAAAAGAGAAATATGTGACGAACGCCGGCTGCTCGGTGTTGCCGATGCGGGATATGTTGGGCAAATTCGCGGGAGATGATGTTAAACTTCAAAACGACCAAACTATGGAGAATTTCAATGCTAAGTACGTGAACCCCCTGTCAGACTGGGGATTCAAGCGGCTTTTCGGTACGGAGATGAACAAGGATCTGCTGCTGGGGTTCCTCAGGAGCCTTTTCCCGGAGCGGGACATCAGCGATATCGCGTACCTCAGGAACGAGCGGCAAAACCTCAGTGAAAGGGAGCGGGACTCGGTGTTCGATGTGGTGTGCACGGACCCGAGAGGGTCGCAGTTCGTGGTGGAGATGCAGAAGCGCACGCAGCGGTACTTCCGCGACAGGGCGCTGTACTACGCGGCGTACCCGATCATCGAGCAGGCGCCGAAGGGGAGCTGGAACTACCGGCTGAAGCCGGTGTGCGTGGTGGGCATACTGAATTTCGCCATGGAGCACGAGTACGGGCCGGAAGCAGGGCGCTGGCGGGAGAAACTGATCCACCGCTACCGGCTGCGGGAGGACGAGACGGGGGAGATTATGAATTCAAAGTTGGAATTTCTATATTTGGAAGTCGGGGCGTTCAGGAAAGAAATCAGCGGGAGCAGTCCGGGCACGGACAAGTGGATGTACGTCCTGAAGAACCTGTCGCGGCTGGAGGAGCGCCCGCAGGCACTGCGGGAGCGAGTGTTCGAAAGGCTTTTCGAGGCGGCGAAGATTGCGGCATACACGAAGGAGGAAAGGGACCAATACAAGAACGATATGATGACGGAGAACGACTACAGGAACACAATCGACTACGCGAGGGACGAAGGAATGGCTGAAGGCAAAGCCGAGGTCGCCAGAAAGATGCTGGCGGCGGGGATGCCGGCGGAGCAGATAACCGAGTTCACGGGGCTGACTGCCGAGCAGCTCGCGGCGCTGAAGTAGTCTGTGGCAAGCCTGAAAGGATTTTTTGTTCAACCGGATTTGCCATCCGGTCGCTTTGCCAGACCAGAACAAGTGCTGGCCTGAGCGGTGCGCCTGAGCAAAGTGAACGAACTACGAGACCGCAGAGAAACAATAAGTCCGGGAGTGTTCTTCCCGGACTGTTTGGTTAGAGTTGTATGGAGTTGATAGGTTATCGTAAATCAATTGCCGGTATGGTCGCGCACGCAGCGGAATCGCAGATTTTTATCGGTGTCTGTAGGATTATGTAAATAAAGGTTGCCGTTTTCATACATAAATCCGTATCGCTGTCCGTTTTCATAATTTGGACTCATCCCATTGAATGAGAAAGATGTCGCTATTCCTAAATTGTATTCAAGATTCCCCCAAGTATACGGAGAGCCCTTAATATAGTCATCGGTAAGAGAACTTATCATTATCAAGAATTCTCGTTGGTTTGGAACTCTCCACCCATCAGGACAAGGATTTTGGTTTTTATTAATAAGCCAGTCTCTCATCGTCGTCCAGGGGAAAGTATATGTTTGCCCCCAGCCAGGTTCATAGGCTCGCTCGTCTCCTACCAATACGTCAAAACTGCTGAAGGGCTGGTTGTATTGGCTTCTCTCATGTCCAAGAGGAAGAATTCTCCCGTCGTCAGGTGAACTACGAAGAGCTCTGCTGTTGATTCTGCTTACGTCAACCGTATAGTAGTATCGATCGTCCGAGTCATAAGAAGGGCCGGAAACAACGGCGTAGTGTGAAGGAGATTGGTCAGGATCCGTAATATTAATGCCCAAATTGCGAATACAGCGATAGTCATAAGTCGGTTCAGTTTCAGAATCTCCGTTGACTTTACCCCATGATGCTCCTTCTTCTGCCCAAAGCAACCAGAAGTTATCAGGATTATAGTAGTAGGAACCATTATTCCCATTATATGAGCTGGTAACCACATGATTTTTCGTTGTACCGTCGCCATCATATAGCCATGCATCCTCGGCAAGGGACGCCTGTCCGAGCCAGAGACCTACTAGCTGGTCTTTGGCAGCGAGATACCAGAAAATTTCGTTCTCTTCAATAACGTTGTCTCCATCAAGGTCACGGTTTCGAGTGATGCAGGCATGGTAGGCATCCCTATAATCAGGTCTGATACCTGTTTCATCATCAATGGAAGTGTCCGTCGTCATGACATCGTTCCAATTTTTGACTCCCTGATCATCGTCATTGATCCAGAAATTGATGAAATTCTTCCTGCCGTCGCTGGCGGTATTCCCACGATTCCCTACAGGAGCTTGCGTTCTTCCACCTGTAGGATATTCTGCTAATTTGCCGGTCTCATTCACGGTCTCGAGTCCCCATGCATTATCAAGGCTCGCATTATTTTCATCGTAGATGGTCTTGATTGACAACTGCGAAATGCTGACGAAGGAATGAGTTATAGTCGTGTTGCCATCGGCGCTTATATCGGTGGCGACCATCGGAGTGATGTTCATGACGCGGTTGGCGGCATTCACGTATCCCGCCCGCCCGTTTGAGAATTCTTTCCAGAATTTCAATCGCCTTTCGGGGTTGCTGCTCGCTTTGAGAGGAGTTCCGGGGTGAATATAATTATCTCTTGTCGGGTCGTAGATATAGGTATATTCGTCACAGAAAGCGGTGATGGTCACCTTGTCGTCATTGAACAGACTGCCACCTTCACTTGCATTCTTGTAGAGGTGCTTAAGCAGCTGGTTGATGTCTCTAAGGCAGGCATTGTCGTCAATGTTCTTGTCATTATAATAGAAGTTATCACTATCACTGCTTAGACTGTTTTTGAATGTGGGGCCGTCCGGGTAATTGTTGCCGAAGTCATTGGCGATTTCCTTTTTAAGAGTTTCGTTATCTTTTCTGCTGCCATCGTCGAGGAAGAAGGTCACACCTCCGTCGTATGCCTGCGTGCCGGGGAATTTGACCATCTTGTCATCGCCATAACCGAACTCCTGGTTGATTGCAAACAGAACCCATTTGTAGTCAGAGGAGCCGTCAATCAACCCCGTTTCAGCATTGTAACCGGTTCCGCCGACAGGAGAACTGCTTACGTTCCACCCGGCGTTCTGGGTTGTATTGTTCCCGTCAAGCATGCGGAGAATGCTCTTCTTGTCCAGTTCAAACATGAACCTGGTGTAATGTGCGTCAAGCGTGAACTGCTTGCTGTCGGATATCGAAAGGTCTCCTTCAGCGCCCGGTCTTTTTTCTCCCTCTTCGGTGACTTCGACCTCAAAGGAATTGATGCCGGTTATGCTCATATTGTAGATGTAGCGGACATTCCTGCGCACATCGTAATTGTTTACATAGACGATGTTGCTGGCATCTCCTGCATCTCCTGTCTCGCCAAGGTGGACGATGTAGGTCACATTTCCGGCCACGATTTCATCTTCATCGTCTTCGTTCTTCCTGGTATAGTTCAGGTTGCCGGAAATTTCGACGAAAGTGGAATTCAGTGGAGCGTATGTGAAATTCCTTCCATGGACAGGTGTTTTTGTGTAGCCCGGGTTGGTGACGTTCTCGGAGTCCCAGGCCTCACGCATCACATAGAGATTCTGATAGTTCTTCCCGTTGTTGTTCTCTTCGGTTCTGGCAGCTTCGGTGATCTGCTTTTTAGGCAAAGGCCGGTTTTCGCGAATATAGAACGTGAAGGAGAGGCTATTGTCGATGGTCTCATAGTTGTCATTCAGCATGCAGCTGAAACCGCCGTTCTGACTGTCTGCTGCTGCATCCCATGTGTTGCTATCGGAGCTGTTGCTTTTAGAACGCTCCAGGAGATAGGACATATTAGGGATGTTATGCACTTTATATGTCGGGTTGGAGAAGGTTACGTCAGTTCCAGCGACATGCTCTATGTCAACCGAGATATTGAAAGTGATTTTGGCATCGAGCCGTCTGAGACGCAAAGTGGTGAGCATCTGGTTTACCATGACCTGACCATTCTCCTCATAGGCATCAAGCTGGACACCGCTCTCTTCGGCGGCCATGAAGAAGTAGTTTCTCTCAACGCTGCCGGAGGTCGGGATATCTACGACAAAATTCTGTAGTCCGTCTATGTCCTTGATATTGTCCAATCCCGAACTTACATCCGAAGAATAATTCGCTATGGCGTAAAACGTCAAGTTTCCTGACAAATCATCGGCTGTCACTCCGTTCACTGTTTCACCGAATCCCTCGAAAAAATCAGGTATGGTACCGTTTGAAAGATAATCGGATTCGTCCTGTCGGTTATAGAAGGTATTTATGACATCATCATATCGTTTTTTCTGTGCGTCCTCCAGTTCACTGTAGGAATCGGCTGTGACCATATACCTCCTTTTATGAACCAGAGATCCGTCCTCTTTGAAGAGCATCACATAAAGGTTGACGACCGCATTTTCGTATCTGATTTCATCGTCCGCCTTGGTGTACACTTCCGCCCTGTCAATCTGGTAACCAAGATTGAATTCAGAAAGAGGAACACGGTCTTTTTCTGGGGAGGGGACAATCTCCACTCTCGCACAGGCGCCTACAAGCAACATGACAACGCCGACAAATATATGTTGAATCCTAAGTCTCATAGTCATATCAATCGAATTCAGGAACTTCTATAGTCACGGTCTCGTCCCACTCAACGACAAGGTAGTTGAATGAAGGGTCGACATCTTTGCCTAAGCCGCACCATACGACAACCTTGGTGTTGCGGGGGCTTTTGGGGAGGTATACTGGCGTGGACCTCTTTGAGGGTGTTGGCCATATCCATTGGAACCGAGATCTTTCTTGCTTGTAATATTCATAATTCACGAGCAATTTCGTGCAGCCAGTCGATCCTTGTCCAAGTTCATTTCCTCCGAACAGTGTGTTAGGTAGGATATATTGTTCCCAGATGAGTTTGAAATAGTCAGAACTGTAGAAATAAGTATTCTCTACATATTGGGGGAAATATTCGCCATTACTCAGTCCGACATTGGTGCGTCCATCTGTACTGTGCGCATCGTAGCGTTTGTTGTTCGTTATTGCAGTGGCTGTTCCGGCGGAGTTATGAGCGTCATTACTGAAAATATTCGCAGTTTCTGCTATGGGATCTGTTATAGTCTGGGATGTGATGCTATAGTAGTAATATGGCTGGTTCCCTCCAGTTAAATGATCATTCGACCAGAACCACACTTCCACCTTGGATACCGCTCTGGTGACTTCTATGGGAATGACCTGCCAGCCTTTTATATCCTCGAGGTAAAAGCTTCTGTTCGACTCGGGGCTTCCGCCGGTCGGCTGATTGCTCATCGGCACTTTCCAAGCGCTCACATCAGATGGCACATTGTCAGGGTTTCTCCTGAGAACCGTCCAACTCTTAATGTCATGAGGGCTGTAGGTCTGTGCGTCGAAATTGACTTCCACGCCGTTCGTATCGCAAATCTTGAAGCCCTCCGAATCGTAATTCAGAAGCACATAGAAATCAACATAGCCATCTTCTCCCCGGCTCCATAGAGTCATGTTGAAGATTCCGTCTGTATCTGTATCGGACACCGTTTCTTTCAGATATCCTACGAGTTTTTTGTTTTCTGAACCGTCAGTATCCGCGAAAGCGTAGATGACGATAGATCCGACCTCTGAAGGGTCGATTGTTTTCGTGTCGAGTTGCACCGACACGTTGTATTTCCCGGTTTCGGGGAGGTCCTCCCTGTTGCAGCCGGTGAGCAGGCACAGGCTGATGGCTGCCGCTGCGGTCAGCAGCATGGTCGTCGCCTTATGCAGTATGTGGTTGTAGTTAGTCATCCTGCTCAGGAAATTATAGTTAGAGTTCGGGGAACACGATTTCTGTGTTCCAGCCGACCACGTCGATGTTCAGTTGACCGCCTTCGGACTGCGTGAGCCTGAACCTGATGTTGACCATCTGCTCGTTGCGCTCATCGACGGTGATGTCCAGGTCGTCCATGATATCGGACAGAGGGTTGTCGTAGATGGTCTCGCCGGTGTCGTTGCGGACTATGCTTATCCGCGCCTCGGTGTCGTTGTCGAAGCGGGGCACGAGATAGTCGGCGATGTAGGAGTCGTCCTCGTCGGGGTGGTCAGCGAGAACGGCAGCGTAGTCGGTGACCTCGTCGGAGGGGGTGTTGGTGAAGTCGATGAGGGCGGAGTGGTTGCCGTGGGTGAGGCTCACGGTGGCGTCTGCGGCTCCGTTCTCGTCGGCGGACATGCTGCCCACCGCGCCTGCGCTGCGGAGCGCGGCGAATCCGAGGAGTTCCACCTTCATCATTATATAGGAAGCTTCATAGACGACGGTCTCCTTGACGGCGCGCAGTGTCTGCGGGACGTTGAGGTCGACCGTGCCGAAATAAAGTTCCTCTATGCCGGACGGAACGTCGCCGCCGGCATATTCGGAACTGGTGATCACTTTGCCCTCGGTGTCGATGGAGCTGCCCTCCCCGGCGTTGCCCCAGCAGACTATGCGGTAGTCGCCGGGGTTCAGCCTGAGGTCGGCGCCCTGTCTGGCGGCAAGCTCCTCCTTGGAGATTTCCATGGTCTGACGGAGCTTGCCTGAGGGCAGCTCGTAGACATACATCAGCACGGAGTCGATGCGGTCCGGGAATATGTCCACGATTCCGTTGCCGAAATACTGGAATTCAAGATCCACCGGCGTCTCGCAGTCGTCGATATTCTCCCTGATGCACCCGGTGAGGCACATGCAGGCGATGAGAAGAGCTGATATGTATCTAAGAGCTTTCATTATGGTTTATCTGCTATTCGAATCCAGGGTAAACTTCCTGAGTGGTGTAAGGAACAACGGTTACAACCACAGCGACATTGTAGGTGTTAATCTTCTGTGAAGTAATTTCGAGATTGACAGGACTTACGAGCACTTGTTTTACCTGATAAATGTATCCGGGACGAATGGTTACAGGAGTAGCATGAGTGTTTTCTTCATAGAACTTGACCACATTGGCGAAAGCAATGCCGCTTTCCGCTGAAGAGATTGCGTCGGGCCACTCAACGAGGCTTTTGATATCGACAGCGGTCTGGTTTGTAATTTCAGTCCATGAGCCGCTAACCTTTTCCTCAACCTTGCCTACAGTAAAAGATGCAGGAGACTTAAACTGGAAGTGCAGGGAAGGAGTGATTGCGTCAGGAAGAGCGGTGCTGGTCGTAGACTCATCGGTTATGTCGTAAGGAACGAAGAAATTGAAAGGAATCACCTTGGGTGAAGCAGGTGTCTTGTCTCCGTCGAAAAGGGTGAGAACATTGTCGCTGCCCGCAGTACCGATATAATCAGCGGGTATAAGGTTGGAATACCCGGGACCTTCGGCGTAGTTTGAATACTGGAGACAGTTTGCAAAAGTTCCTTCAGATGCAAGTGAAACCCACGTTCCTTCCTTTATGGCGCCGACGTCTGTAGGAGTAGCGAAGAGCTGTCCTGCGGTTGCGTCAGTCTGCTTGGGGAAGAGGGGAGAAGTCCTGTAGACGTTGGACATATAGACACCGACGAGGCTGGGCTCGAAACCGCTGTACTCAACACGGTATTCGCCGTTGACTTCGTCAGACTGAACATAATTTCCGTCAGCATCAAGCGAGAAGTATACATATCCTGAGCTTGTGACCGCTACATCGTTGACTTCAAGGCGGGAGACTGCAGGACGGATCGTGACAGTAGCTTCATAGTCTACAGCGCCTCTGTCACCGATTTCAATTTCTGCTGCGCTTTCTGAAACAGCAGTAGCCTCTTTGAGTGCGAAGGTCGCACCCGCATAAATCATTTGATTCTGATTTTTAGCGGCATATTTGTCAAGCGAGAGGCCGTTATTAAGGGCAGAGATGTTAATTGTACCAGTAACTTTTCCAGTAGTTTCGTCTACAGTGCCTTCAACTTCTAAATCTGCAATCTGAGGTCCGTTTGCAACTACAAATACTCTGTTTACGCCCTCCATGCCAAGGAATCTCACTCCGGGGCCTGTGGCCGTAGATGAAGTTGTCATAAGACCATTCCAAATAGTCAAGCCATTGCCGTCAGCGTTGGCTGCTGCATGGTAATAGTAAAGAATGTTGTTGGTAGCACTGGTGAAATACAGATCAAGATACTCGTAAGTCTTGAAGTTGTTAGTCCAAGGGTCATCAGGAGTCATTTCTCCAGCTTTCGTTCCCACTCCGCCGAAGTTGATGCTCAGCGCGATGGACTTGGTTCCCTCGTCGGCAGAAGGCGCGGGAGTCTTCTCGCAGGAGGTGAATGCCGCTGACGCCAATAGCGCCAGTCCGGCGAAAATAAAGGTAAACTTTTTCATATCAGATAGATTGTCTTTATTGTTGTTGCTTTTGATTATAGCTGGTACATCACGTTCTCGAGTTCCGCGAGGTTGTGGGCCGCCTCGGCGTTGCCTGAGGCTGAGGCGGACTCGAAGAGCTGCAGGGCGGCGTCGTAGTCGCCTTCGCCGGCGCGGATCACGCCCAGAGTGTTCTGCAGCAGGGGTTCGCCGCGTCCCTCGAGCAGCTTGCCCGCCTCGGCGGGTCTGCCAGCCTCATAGA
>ENA-OOXJ01000768-OOXJ01000768.1-human-gut-metagenome-genome-assembly--contig:-NODE-768-length-24495-cov-3.163052_pt1 | contig 24495 bp, 22 predicted proteins | sample MGYA00241587_ERZ501343 | MGnify/ENA primary metagenome ERZ501343 (study PRJEB25962, sample SAMEA2042918) | human gut metagenome | biome: human gut; feature: human-associated habitat; material: faeces... | reverse complement strand
CCGGGGCGGCTTTTCCTTTTGCCTGGTATCTATTCTTCCGCCGGGGCGACGAGCGCGGTCACGGCCTCCACGATGTCCTCAACGGCGTCGCGGGAGACGAACTGCGGACGGCCCTCGGAGAGCGAAGCTATGCAGGTGTTGCTGTCGTAGTTGTATATGGTCAGCGTGACCTCGGTGAAGGTCTCGGTGCTGCGGTGGAACACAAAGCTGATGGCCTCGCCCAGCTCGGTGCTCACGCCCTCGGCGCTGCCCTCGGACTCGAGCGCCTCGAGCGAATTGAGCACGTCGGTGAAGTCCACGTCCTCGCCGTTCAGGGTGTAGACGTAGTCGTAGCTGGTGGAGCCCTCGTCGTCGGTGCTCTCCTCGAGCGCCATGGTGACGGCATAGGTCTCGCCGTCGAGCGTGATGTCAAAGCCCTCGGTGCGGTCCCAGTCGAGCAGTATCACGTCGTCGGGCAGCAGCTCGGAGACCTCGGTGTAGAGCAGGCTGTCGCAGATGGCGGAGTCGATGAGATACACCATCTCCGAGCCAGCGATGCGCGCGTAGACGCCTTCTCCGGCGTAGTCGCCGAGCTCGAGCATGAAGTTCTTTTCCTCCTCGCGCGTCTCGTAGACGGTGTTGCCGTCCTCGTCCGTCTCGTTGGTCTCGACCTCGGTGGTCTCGATGTAGTTCACCGTGACGGTGACGGCGGGGTCGTCCAGGCCGTAGTCAGCGAGGTCCTTGAGCTCGGCCTTGTAGTCCACGCACTCGCCCCAGGTGAGGCCGGTTATCTGCGAGATGAAGTCGCCCGCGAGCGTGGAGTCGAGCGCCGTGTACTCGCCGCCGTCGTCTGCAAAATAGGTGTATCGGTCGCTGTACGCGAGGCCGCTGTCCTCGAGGTAGTCGATGACCAGAGTGCCGGAGGCGCGCTCGGCGGTGAAGCTCACGAGGTCGGACATGTCGGGGATGGTCTCCTTGGCCACGAGGTCGTAGAGCCCATAGCAGAAGCTGTTGTATATCCCGGAGTCCACGAGGTAGACGCTGCCGTCGCCAATGGAGACGTAGCGCAGGCCGTCCAGACTGGTCTCGCTGCCGACGCTGATGACGGTCTTGGCGTCCGCCGTGACGGTTATGGTGCACTCCGGCTCCTCGAGGCCGTGCTGCGCGAGGTCGTCCGCGGCCTCGATGGTCTTGGTGGCCGTGACCTCCTCGAGCGTGGAGAGCATGGTGTTCAGCCGCGTGGGGTCGAGCGGGAAGTCCGCGTCGTCGGCATAGGTCCAGTCCTCGCCGTTGTAGTCGAAGCTCACGGTCTCGCCGTCGCAGGTCCAGGTGAGGTTGGTGAGCGTGGCGGCGTCGAGGGAGTAGATGACCTCGCTCTCCGTGACCTCGGCCTCCTCGTCGGGGATGAACTCCAGCGCGGCGAAGGCGCCTCCGGCCACGACGACGAGCACGGCGGCCAGTATGAGCAGTTTCTTTCCGCGTTTCATCTCTTTTTCCTCCTTACCCAGATGACGATGCCGGCGGCCAGGAAGCAGACGGGGATGACGCCGACCATGAGCATGGTGAGCAGGGAGGACGTGCCGCTGCTGATGGTGAGATACTCGGCGTCAAGGCTCTTGGCGTGGATGGAGATGCCGCTCTCGGAGCCGCAGAGCCAGTTCACGCAGTTGAGGAAGAAGTCCTCGTTGCCGCCGGAGATGCTGGCGTTGGTGGAGTCGTCGAGCAGATAGGCCGAGGAGACCCAGATGACGCCGGTCTCGCCGCCGTCAGAGAGTGTCTCGGTAATCGCGACGGCGAGGGCGAAGGGGCCGTCGATGTCGCCGTCCTCCTTTTCGTAGGTGCCCATGGAGTAGCCGCTGAGCTTGGAATAGGCGGAGTCCGAGGTCGTGAGCAGCTCGGTCACGCTGACCGTGTCGCGCGGGGCGTCGCCCACGACGAGGCCCTGGGCCAGGGGCAGGCACATGTAATAGCCGCCCTCGGAGAGGGGCGAGGTTATCTCGTGACTGCCGTACTCGGGCAGAAGGTTGATGGGCGCGGGGAAGAGGTAGTTGCTGTCGCTGCCCTCGACGACGATGCCGTCTGCGGCGGTGACGCCGTAGTATTCCATGACGGCCTCAAGGTTCGTGAGCTCCGTGCCGTCCTGGAGCGGGCCGGTGATGAGGATGAGCTTGCCTCCGGCCTGGAGGTACTCGAGTATGGTGTCGCGCTCGGCCTCAGAGATGTCGCTCATGGGGGCGTTTATGAACAGGCAGTCCGCGTCCTCGGGCACGCCGTCGCTCGTGAGCAGGGAGAGGCTCTCAAGCTCGACGTTCTGCTTGGCTACAGCGCTCTCAAAGGAGCTGGAGAGCTCGCTCTCGCCGTGGCCGGTGAGGGTGTAGAGCTTGGGCAGGTCCTCGTTCGTGACGTAGTCGATGGCGCTGGTGAGCGCGCTCTCGCCCGCGAAGCTCTCGGTGTAGGAGCCGGTGGTGTAGTAGTCGCTGTAATCGTACTCGTAGATGTCGGTGTAGCTGATGTAGGTGTTCCGGTCGCCGCACTCGACGACGAGGCTGTTGTTGTAGATGGTGCCCTCTGTGTACTGCTGCACGAAGGTGGGCTGCACGTCGGGGTCGACCTTGGTGACGGTGAGCTCGCCCGAGAGGGCGGCGTAGCGGTCGAGGAGGGTGCCTAGTGTCTCGTCCTCGCGGCCGTCCTGGACTATCCAGTAGACCGTGACCTCGTCCTCGAGCCCGGAGAGCACCAGCTCGGTCTGCTCGGAGACGGAGTAGAGCTGGGTGGAGGTCGTGTCGAACTGCGTGTACTTGGCGGGCAGGGCGTTCACAAGGACGTTCGCGAACACCGCGATGGCCACGACGATGACCGTCGCGAGCACGCTGTAACCGCCGACGCGGAAGCTTCGGGTCTTGAGGCGGCCTATCATCTCGCCGGACTGCGGCAGCTTTATCTTCGGCTCTTTCATTCGCTCCACCTCCTCTTTTCAAGGGACTGCACGCTCAGGAAGAGGAACACGCCTATGACCGTGAGGAAGTAGACGACGGAGCCGAGGTCGAAGATGCCGTAGACAAAGTCGTAGAAGCGGTCAAAGAGCGAGAGCTGCTCCATTATCTCGGGGAAGAGGCCCTCGTAGGCGGAGCTGTCGAGCAGGAAGCCGACGAGCAGCAGCCCCTCGAGTATGAGCATGAGCACGACGGAGGCAAAGCCGCTGCGGGTCATGAGCCGGAACACGCCGCCGATGACGAGCACCAGCACCGTGAAGGCCAGCAGCGAGCTCGCCGCCGTGGTGGAGGCGTAGGAGGCGAGGCTGGTTATGAAATAGTTGAGCAGCATGACGACGAAGCAGAGCCCCGCCGCGACGGCCTGGCTCTCCGTTATCGAGGAGATGAACATGCCGATGGCGATAAGCGCCGCGCCCAGCAGATAGAAGCCGAAGACGGCCGAATACGCCGCGGGCAGATAGACGCTGCCGAAGGCGCCGAGCACGATGGGGTAGAGGCAGACGATGACCATCGGAACGGCAAAGACCACGAGCAGCGCGAGATACTTGCCGAGCACGACGCGGGTCATGCTCAGCGGCAGGGAATAGAGCAGCTGGTCGGTCTTCTGCCGCTTTTCCTCGGCGATGACCTTCATCGTGAGGATGGGCACGATGACGAGAAAGACAAAGGACATGCTCCCTAGGACGTACTCGAAGTTCGTGTAGCCCGAGCGGAGGTTGTAGGCCATGGTGTATATGCCCGCAAAGAGCAGCAGAAACGCGCCGAACACATAGCCCGTGACGTTGGTGAAATACGAGGAGACCTCGTGCCTGAATACGGCTCTCATGCCTTCGCCTCCTCTCCGTCCGCCGCAGCGGGCGCGTCGGAGCTCGTGAGCTCGATGAAGATGTCCTCAAGGCTGGCCCGGGCGGTGCTCATGCGCAGGATGGGCTCGCCGGCGCGGCTGAAGGCGAAGAAGGCCTCGCGGCAGACCTCGTCGCCGTCGGGGCTGTCGGTGTCGAGCGTCACGCGGCAGCGCCCGCCCTCGAGCGGCTCGGAGCGCAGTCCGGTGATGTGCGCGAGGGGCGAGAGCAGGCGAGTGGCCTCGTCCGCCGGGGCCTCGGCGGTGAGCTCCACGGTGGTGGAGCCGGCGAAGAGCCGCTCCAGGTTCTCCGGCGTGTCGCAGGCCACGAGGCGGCCCTTGGAGATGATGAGTATCGTCTGGCACACGGCCTGGACCTCGGAGAGGATGTGGCTGCTGAGTATGACCGTGTGCTCGCGCCCGAGGTCCTTTATGAGGTCGCGGATCTCGATTATCTGCCTGGGGTCGAGGCCCACGGTGGGCTCGTCGAGAATGACGATCTTCGGGTCGCCCAGCAGGGCCTGGGCGATGCCCACGCGCTGGCGATAGCCCTTGGAGAGGTTCTTTATGAGCCTGTCCGCGACGTCGCCTATCTGCGTGACGGACATGACGCGCTCCATCTGCTCTGCGAGCTGGGCCCTGCTCAGGCCCTTCGCGTGTCCGACGAAGGTGAGATATTCCCTCGGCGTCCGGTCCAGATAGAGCGGCGGCTGCTCGGGCAGATAGCCCAACAGCCGCTTCGCCGCGCCCGACTCCTCAAAGATGTCGTGCCCGTCGATCTTCACCTCGCCTGAGCTGGCGGCGAGGCAGCCGGTCATGATGTTCATGGTCGTGGATTTCCCAGCCCCGTTCGGGCCGAGGAAGCCGTAGATCTGCCCGTCCTCAATGTTGAACGAGAGGTCCGAAACGGCGAGATGCGCGCCGTAGCGCTTTGTGAGATGGCTTACTTCAATCAAGGCGATACCCCCTTACCAGGTTAGCGTAGCATCGGTGGCTGAACCGAACCTGAAAAGGGGGCATCGCAAACGTAAACTATTTTTGAACTCTGAGCCGTATGCAGAAGCGGTTGCCGCCGGGGACGGCCTCGGCCCAGATGCGTCCGCGGTGGGCCTCGACTATGCCGCGGGCGATGGAGAGACCCAGACCGTAGCTCCCGCCGGAGCTGCGCGCGGCGTCGGCACGGTAAAAGCGCTTGAAGATGTCGCGCCGCTCGGCAGGGGAGAGGGGCTCGCCGCTGTTTTCCACCGCTATGAGACAGTGCCTGCCGCCCTGACGGGAGAGAGTCACGCTCACGCTGCCGCCGGGCGAGGCGTATTTCTGCGCGTTATCCAGCAGCACGCCCACGGCCTGGGATAGCCGCTCAGCACTGCCCTTGACGGCGATGCCCGGCTCGACAGAGCTCGAGAGGGCCAGCCCGCGCTCGTAAAAGAGCGGCTCAAAGGGGAGTATCGCCTCGGAGACCACCCGGCTGAGGTCCACGCGCGAGAGCGTCTGACCTGCGAGTCCTGAATCCACCCGCGCGAGGTCGAGCAGGCTCTCCACCAGGGAGCGCATCCGCGCCGACATGGAGAGGATGTTCTCCCTCAGCCGTGAGCGGAGCGCCGGGTCGCCCTCCGCCTCGCCCAGGAGCTGGGCGTTGCTGAGTATCACCGTCAGCGGGGTCTTGAGCTCGTGCGAGGCGTCGGCCACGAACTGCCTCTGCCGCTCCCAGGCGAGCTCCACCGGCCGCACCGCCCAGCGCGCCAGCAGCAGGCTGACGACCAGAAAGGCCGCAAAGCTCAGCGCGCCGATGAGCAGGCTGTTTTTCACGAGGCTAGCGATGACGCTCCGCTCGCTGGACATGTCCGCAAAGACGATGTACTGCGTCCCTCGCGCCCAGACCCGGCAATAGCGCAGGCCGTAGTCCTCCAGCTCGCCGGTGTTCCCGTCCCCGGCCTCGGCCAGGGCGAGCAGTTTTTCCAGCAGCTCGCCGTCCGTGAGGTCGTAGTAGCCGCCCCAGGCGTCGGCTATGCCGCCGTCCTCGTCCAGCTCCAGCGTGAAAAAGGGCAGGCGCACGCCCTCCGGCCGCTCGTCCGGCCCGCCGGGGCGCATCGGTTCCTGGGCCAGGGCCTGCATCATGCCGATGCTCTCCCGCTCGAGGTTCGCGCGCGTGAAGAAAAACACCATGGCGAAGATGGCGCAGAGCATCAGCGTGACGATGGCCATGTTTATGCACACGAATTTGAGCCGCAGCCGCCGTATCAAGCCCCGTGCACCTCCAGATGATAGCCCAGCAGGCGGATGACCTCTATGGTGAGGTTGGAGCCTATGGCGCGCAGTTTCTTGCGCAGAAAGCCGATGTAGACCTCCACGTTGTTGTCCCCGGCGTTGGAGTCGAAGCCCCAGACCCGGGTGAGGATGGTCTCCTTGCGCACGCTGCGGCCCTCGGCCTGCATCAGAAGGCGCATGACGTCGAACTCCTTGGACGAGAGCCGGACGCTGCCGCCCGCCGTGCTCAGAGTGCAGCCCGTGAGGTCCAGGCTGGTGTTCCCGTAGGCGAGCACGTCGAACTGCGTGCCCTGGCGGCGGAGCAGGGCGTTTATGCAGGCCAGCAGCTCCCGGTTGTCAAAGGGCTTGGTGAGGTAGTAGTCGGCTCCGGCGTTCAGACCCTCGATGCGGTCGTGTACGTCGGAGCGTGCCGTGAGCATGAGTATGGGCGTGGTCACCCTCCTGGCACGGACACGGCGGGCCAGGCTGTACCCATCCAGTCTGGGCATCATTACGTCGAGCAGCAGCAGGTCGTATATGCCCGTCTCTGCGTACTCGGCGCCGCTCTCGCCGTCGCTCACGACCTCGACCTCGAAGCCCCGCAGTTCAAGCAGCGTCTTGAGCGACTCGGCCAAAAGCTCCTCGTCCTCTATGATAAGTATTTTCATTCGCATCACCTGAGGACAAGATACACCGCATACCTTAAATGAACCTGAAATGCACAGAGCAGGATACCATCACTTTTCTTGTCACTTGCGTGCCTCGGCCTGCCGACCGCCTGCACGAGCGGCCGGGGAAGAACAAGACACGGCAAAAAAGAAACGAGGCCAGATGCCATGCCGCATCCGACCTCGCTTGGTTTTGACGGGTTATCAACCCTTTACGCTGGACATTGTCATGCCCTCGATGACGTGCTTCTGGAATATCACGTATATTGCCATAGGCGGGACCATCGCAAGCAGCATGGCGGCCATCTTGACTCGCACGTCGACGTAGAAGTATTTCGACAGCAGGTTTGCTATCGTCCGGCTTACCGGGAGTATGTCGTTGCCGGTCACCAGCGCGGGCCACATATACGAGCCCCAGGCCCTCAGGAACATCAGGACGGTCACGGTGATGAGACCGTTGCGCACGAGAGGCAGATATATCTTGAAGAAGACCTGGAAGTGTCCGGCGCCGTCTATGCGTGCCGATTCGATAAGCGACACCGGTATCGATTCGCTGAACTGGTTCAAAATAAAGACCGACATCGGCGATATCATGATGGGTATCGCAACGCCTAGATAGGTGTCGGTCAGACCCAGCTTGTATACGAACCTGTAAAGCGGAACGACGTAAAGAATAAACGGCAGCATCATTGCGCCCATCAGCACGGAAAACAGGAGCTTTTTCCCCGGAAACTTGTAAAACGAGAACTCATACGACGCCAGCGAGCACATTATCAGCATCCCGACGATGGAGATGAGGGTGTATATCGCAGTGTCCAGAGTAGCGTCCATGACGTTGACGGAGGTCAGAGCGGTATAGACTTTCGATATGCCGTTGCTGAAGGAATCCGGCAGCATTACCGTAGTAAGGTTCGTCGTCTCTTTAGAAAAGGTCGCACAAAATACCTTCCATATCGGGAAAATGCAGCCGAAAGCCCAGATCAAACCGAGAAGCGAGAATATAATGCCTTCAAGCTTCCCAACTTTTTTACCTTTTCGCATTTCGGCGCCTCCTTAATTCTTTTTCCTGCCTTTGAACTGGATGGCCGTAATAGCCATGATGATGAGCATCAGCATGACGCCCATGGCACAGGCCCTTCCAAGACCGGATGCGCTTCCGTTGTAGACGTTCCGCACCATTTCCATGACGGGGAAGAGCATGACCTGATCAGGCCCGCCGACGGCGTTCATGTCATCGTAGCCGGACAGGATCCACGGTATGTCGTAGACCTGTATCGCACAGATAAAGGCGTAGGTGATGACGAAGAACAAAACGGGCTCGAGCAGGGGAATGGTGATGTTTTTCATCTTTTGCAGGGTGCTCGCGCCGTCGATATCGGCCGCCTCGTAGAGTTCGGGCGATATGTCCTTCATGCCGGCAAGGATTATTAGAAAGTTGAAGCCGATCATGTTCCAGACGTCAACGATTATGACCTCGGCCAGAGCATAGCCGGCGGTTTCGGCCCAGGTGACGCCTTCGCCGATCCCGATCTTCGCAAGCAGCGAGGACACGATGCCGGTATCGGTGGTCATGAACCACTGCCAGATGGCGACGCAGAGGAACACGGGGATGACGGTGGGGATATAATAGACGCTGCGGTAGAAGCGATAGAGCTTGTCGTTGAGCTGCGTGACTATGAGCGCGAGTATGAGCGAGATGCCGATGCCGACGACAACGGTTATCGGCACATATATCGCCATGTTGACCAGCGATTTCAGGAAACGTTTTGAGGTCGTGCCTTCGCCCGCAAGCAGATACTTGTAGTTCTCAAGGGCGACAAAGTTTATCTCGTCCCGGCTGGACATGGACCAGTCGGTGAAGCTCCTCAGAATGCCGGTTATGATGGGGACGATGACAAAGACAATGAGAAGTGCAAAGAAAGGAAGCAGTCCAAGGTAGCTCGGCAGGTGCTTCATAATCGCGTTCCTGAACCTTATGAGCACAGGCTTTTTTTCCAAAGTTTCAATCTGATTCAAGCGAACATCTCCTTTGACCGCTGTAAGCACCGTATTTATATATGACATACTCCACAGATAACTGAGGAGTATGTCATACAAATGTGCCTTATTTCAGGTCGGAATAATTATGCTCCGGCGTCAGCGTACAGGGCGTTGAGATCCACAACGAACTGAGCAGAAGCCTCCTCGGGCGTCATGGAGCCGTCCGCGACCTTGACGGCAAGGTCGGTGACAGGCGTGATCCAGTAGAAGGAGTAGGTGAAGTAGTCGATCCTGAGACGGGTGTACTCCATGCCCTTCGCCTGAACAGCGGCAACGGGGTTGGCCTGGACCTCGGGGTCGTTCATAACGGACTCACGAAGGGTCGGACGGCCGATGACTTCGGTGAATTCCTTCATGACGTCAAAGCTTCCGAGATACTTGAGCCAGGCTTTGATGGCCTCGTTGCGGCCTTCGTCGCCGCTGTCGATGCCATAGAAGCCGTCCCAGCCGAAGAAGCCGCCGTAGACGTTGCTGCCCTCCTCATAGGGCGGGACAAGCACGACGTCGTAGTTCACACCGGCCTGCTGCCAGGAGGGCTCGTCCCAGGGACCGCCCAGAAGGTAGGCCATCTCGCCGCTCTTGAAGGCTTCGACCGCGGCGTCGTCGCTGTAAGCCCAAGTGTTGCCCTGCTCGTTGATCTTGAGGATATACTCAAAGGTGCGGGTCAGCGCGGTGGGCTCGATGGTGGTCTTGCCGTCAACTATCTCGAGCGGGTTGCCGAACTTCTCGTAGTCAGCGCCCATGACGGCGCCGGGACCGTAGACGCCGCCGGCGGACCAGCTGTGGGTAGCGATGAGGCCGGCATCATTGACCTGCTTGAGGTGCTCAATGAAGGCGTCCATGGTCGGCTCGCCCTCGGCGGGGTCGATACCGGCGGCCTCAAGAGCGTCAAGGTTGCGCCAGATGAGAGGCACATAGCTCATGAAGGGGACGGCCCAGTAGCCGTCGTCAACGTTGGTGACGGCAACGGCGTCCTCGTAGAAGCCGTCGGCCCACTCTTCGTCGGCGTAGAGGTCGGTGAGGTCGAGCAGATCGACCGCGTCGAGATAGCTCCTGCCGTAGGTGAAGCTGGACATGAGCACGTCGGGCAGACCGACGCCGGCGGTGACGCCGGTCAGCAGCTCGGAGTCGCCCTTGGCGATGAACTCAATGGACTTGACCTCGGGATGCTGCGACAGGAAGTCGCTGCGCCACTTGTCGAAGAGCTCACCCTGCTCATTCATCGTGGCGTCCGAGAACATCCACATTACGAGCTCGTAGCCCTCGCCGTCGTTGGTGCTGCTGTCACTGCCGCCATTGTCGTTGCCGCTGTCGGATGCGGGCTCCTGCCCACAGGCCGCAAGCGAAAAGACAAGTACCAGTGCGAGCAGCAGAGCGAATAGTCTTTTCATTTTTTATCCTCCTCTTTTTTAATATCAACCACAGGCCTGAGCCTGTTGATCACTGCGGTAAATTCTCGGGACGTCCTATGAATCCGCCCCTGTAAACATAGCGGCTTTCGCCGACCTTGCCGCCTTCGTTCTCCATCAGGTGGAAGCCGAAGAACCAATAGGGGAAGATATAGAGGAACGGAGTCAGGTACTCATCCGAGAGCCTGGGCATCTCAACGACCACTTTTGCCAGCTCGCGCATCTCGTCCGTGACCTCGTCGGTCACGACGAAGGCGCCGAGCTCAGCCTTGGAGCAGATGTTGAGTATTTCGAGGGTCTTGGCATAGTTTCTGCCTGCGGGGGAGGTTATGAGGATGGCGACGTTGTCGTTGACCTCTCTGAAGCGCCCGTGCTGGAAATCCTCCAGCTCCTCGCAGGCGCAGAACTTCCACGCAAACTCGCAGGTCTTGAGCGCCGCCTCCTGAGCTGTGCCGAAGTTCGGACCGGCGCCGAGAACGGCGAAGTTGTCGTATCCGCCTTCGGCAAAGGCCTTCGCCACATCGTTCATGCGCTCGAAGAGCTCGGGCAGGCAGCTCATGGAGACGACCATCTCGTCAAAGCAGGTGTTCCAGTAGGCCACGCGCTCGTCGGAGAGAGAGCCGTTGGCGCTGCCGATGAGTACGCTGAGCTTGAATGCCGCCGCCATGAGGAAGGTGTGGGATATGGAAGCAGCCTTCGTTCCGGAGCGGCTCTCGATGTGAGAGTCGGTGAGGATGCGGAAATCTGCAAAATCGGCGCACTTTATGTCGCCCTCGCCGGAGATTATCATGGTTGCGGCGCCGGCCTCTTTGGCGCAGCGGAGCGCGAGACGCACACTTTCGGTCTCTCCGCCGCAGCTTATGCCGACGACGAGGCTCTTCTCAGGCACAAGAATTATGTCCTCCACGTACTGCCTGAATTCGTAAGCGACGACGGCGCGGCTGCTGAGCCTTGCGATGTGCGCTCCCCAGGACGCGGCACAGAGCGCGGTGGCATAAGAGGTGCCGTGCCCCACAAAAAAGATGTGCTCGTACTTTGCAAGCTCGCTGCGGTCCAGCTTGGCGAGGCTGCCCTCTATAAGCTCGTTGTTGTAGTCCCAGGCGCTCCGCTCTGCGAGGGAGAGCATGAGATTCTTGAGAAGTAGATTCTTTTCTGCAATTTCGTTAGACATGTCCATTCCTCCAAATCAACGCATTTTGTGCTCCGGTGAGCCTGGACGGGTCAGAGGCTCGCTTATGCCCAGATATGCGACAGTCGCAGCGCCGACAAGCGCCCCTTCATATCCCAAAACTGTCGGCACAACCGAGAATTCTTCGTCCCTCCAATATTTCTGCTCCCAAAGCGTGCGTTCCAGCGGCGCCTTGAAGAGGTCGTAGGCGAGGGATATGCCGCCTCCGATGACGACCCTCTCAAGGTCCAGCAAATTGCACGCCTGAGCAATAAGCGAGCCCAGATACTGTCCTTCACGGTCGAAAGTGCTCAAGGCCGCCTTGTCTCCGGCCTTGGCTCGCTCGGCTATATACTGTCCGTTCACGGCCTGACCGCCGGCCGGAGCCTTGCCTCCGAGCTCAAGATAGGTCTGTGCCATGCCGCCGGTGGCGGCGTACATCTCCAGTGTGCCCAATCTGCCGTGGCCGTTAGGCCGGCCATTGTGCATGAGGAAGGAGTTTCCGACCTCTCCTGCACGTCCAAACGCCCCGTTGTAGAGCTTGCCGTCCAGGACGAAAGCACCTCCGATGCCGGTGCTGGCAGTGATGTACATGAAATCGTCGCAGTCACGGCAGGTGCCGAACCACATCTCCGCGAGCGCGCAGGCCTTTGCATCGTTATTTAAATAGGCGTTCAGTCCGAATTCGCGTTTGAATATCTCCGCTGCCGGCCAATCCCGCATCCTTCCGAGCGACATCGACACGATCACACCGCTGTCGGTGTCGGCAAAACCGGGGACCACCAGCCCTGCGGCCGCTATCTCGTACCGCGCGCTTTTTTCGAGTACACGACCGACGACCGACATGAACTGCTTTGTCACAGCATCGCCATCGGACGGATCGCTCCATTCCTCCCTGTGGCTTTGGAGGACGTTGCCTCTGTTGTCAACCAGCCCGACGATGAATTTAGAGCCGCCCAGGTCGATAGCCAGCGCCACTCTGTTTTTATTGTCCATTCAAAATCTCCGAAAAAGTGATGTCGTCAGAAAAACTCAGCTCCATGGCCTTGCCCGCAGAGTGTTTGCTGTGCACCGTGAGGTCATAGCCGAGGCAGTCGGCCGTGTGATAAGCCAGCACCTGCATCGGCACCAGAAGCTCCAGCACGCTCGTGAGCTCGCTTCCGCACGAATCGAAAGCAAGCTGCATTTCAGGGCAGCCGCAGCCGGCTTTGCCGATGGTCACGCAGCGCGACGTTATCCTCCGGCAGAAACGGGCAAGCTCAAGCATGCGCTCGAGCTCGGCGCCCTCCTCGGCGCAGAGGAAAAACAGCATGTCCGTGCTCCTGACCGCAGCCAGAGGCCCGTGCATGAACTCCTCGAGCTCGTAGGCAAAGGCCGGACGTTTCGTGCACTCCAAAAACTTCAGAGCACATTCCCTTGCAGTGCCGCAGTTGGCGCCGTAGCCGATGAACCAGCAGCTTCCGCTGTCCATGATCTCGTCCTGATATCTCAAGAACCAGTCAGAGGCGCTCCGGCGGGCGCTTTCCATTGCCGCCGGCAGACGTTCAAAGTCCTCTATGCAGCGCGCATATTCCGCGTCGCTCAGCTTGCCGACGGCGTGTGCCGCCTCGACGAAGCAGAGCAGGAACAGGAATATGCCGACGACGTGCCCCTTCGTGGACGGGAGCGCGACCTCCTGCCCGGAGGGCTTGGCCAGCACCACGTCGCAGGTGCGCCCGAGCACTCCTCCCGGATTGAAGGTGCAGCAGGCGGTGTGGATGCCCAGCCCGGCAGCGTGCCTGGCCGCAAGAACACTGCCCTTCGTGCGGCCGCTCTCGGCGGGACATATGAGAAGTGTCTCGTCGGGCCTGTAATCGCGGAGGTTGAAGTCCAGATGCCGGTTGAACACCGTTGGAACTATGCAGCCGGCCTCAACGGTCAGCAGCTTCTCACAGAAATAGCGCAGCACCTCGCAGGCGTTGGCAGGAGAGCCGGAGCCGCTGAAATATACTCGCCTTATGTTGTTTTCAAGGAAGATACGGCAAAAATCCGCAGTGACCGATGCCCTGGCGTCGAGAAGCCCGCGAATGAGTCCGGGTTCCTCGGCGATATGGTCGAGCATTATGCCGTGAATATCGCTCTTCATGGCTCACCGCCCGCCCAGAGGCCCGGCGACCGCCTCGGCTTCCTCAAGCGTGGGATAGCAGGTTATGGTACCCTCTCTCTGGATGCCTATGGAAGAATACCGGTTCGCCCAGGCACAGGCGTCGGCCAGGGACATGCCCTTTGCAAGAGCTGCCGTCATAGCGGCAAGGAAGCCGTCTCCGGCGCCGCTGGTGTCAATGACGTTCTCTACGACGGTCCCTTCACCGGACGCAAAGCCGCTTCCGTCGTAGAGCATATAGCCCTTCTCGCCGAGAGTCAGCACGACCGCACTGCATCCGCTTAGCGCGGTAAAGCGAACGAGCGAGTCTCTGACCTTTTCGCCGGAGACCGCGCTGCTGTCGTCGCCCAGAAGGCGGATGAGCTCATGCTCGTTCAGAACGATGATATATGCCTTGTCCCAGTAGTCGGGGATCGAGTCCGGAACAGGGGAGGGGTTTATGATCACCTTCAACCCGCGGCTGCTGGCTGAGAGCACCGCGTCTCTCACGCCCTCTTCTCCGAGCTCGTGGCCGGTCACGCAATATTCAGCGTCAGGGTAAGCGTCCAGGGCCGACTCCATGAGCTCCCGAGGGAACTGCTGCCTGCCGCTGCTCAGGACTATCATGTTGTTGCCGTGATCGTCTATGAACATGGCGCCCCTGGAATAGGAGGGGTCGTCGTATTCTGTGATGAACCTGTCGTCCACGCCGGCCTCACTGAGAATGGCGTGCCCCTGCTCGATCCAGTCGCCGCGGCGGACATTTGCAATGAGCGCCGTGGGAACCCCGAGCCGGCCCAGGGCGACAGCAACGTCCGTGCCCTTGGCGCCGTCAATGCCCTCGCTGTAACCGATGGAGCGGACCGTCTCGCCGGGCCGGGGCAGTTCGTGAACACGAATTGCCCGGCTCACGTTGTGCGTGTATACGACGGTGACCTTTATTTTGCTGTCTGCCATCGCCTATCACCAGAACAGGTCTTTCTGATACGGGTTGTGGGATATGGTGTGGTCCGCCGTCTTTCTGTCGCAGCAGATGATGCACTCGGGCACATAGGCGGGGAACAGAGTTACGGGGTACTCTACCGTGGGTTCGCTGAACAGGCAGACGCGGATGACGGTCTGCTTCCACGAGCCGGTGGTTATCATGAAAACCGCTCTCTTGGCCTGGAGCATGGACTTCATGCCGATGGTGACCATCATGGGCGGCAGAGCGTCGTAGCAGCCGCCGAAGCTGCGCTCGGCGTAGGCGACGGTGGTGTCGTCATTCGACCAGACGACCCTGGTCTTGGACTTGGCGTACTCGTCGACGGTTATGCGGAAGCAGCGGCCCCTGGGGTCCTCACAGGCGGCCACAAGTCCCTTGCAGCCTACGCCGCCGAAAACGGTGTCGATGCCGCCGAGCTCGTCGATCTTGTTGTCTATGCGGTCCGGATCAAACGGGTCGGGGTAGAAACGGTGGTCCTCGGGCACCCTCAGTTCCTCATCGACGGGCTCATAGAACCACTTTTCCATCTTCCTTTTGACGTTGAAGCGGAAGTTGGTCTCGGGATAGAGCCTGCCCTCCCAGTCGAGCGGAGCGTCCATTGTAAAGACATAGACGTTCTTGAGGCTGATGCGCTCGGTGTTCACGCGCTCGATGAAGCGGTCGAACTGCTCGTTGGGGCCGGTGGCGAGCACCCATCTGGTGGGCTTGCCGGCGAGATTGTTGGCAATGACCTCGTCTGCCATCATGTCGGCGGCCTCGAGAAAGACGTCCTTTTTCTCATCGTGAATGTGTATGTCCATCTTCTTGCCGGGGATACTCGCCAGCTCATCAACTGGAATTGAGCACCATTTCGCAAAATCCTGCTTTGTGATGACATACTCTTGCATACAACAACCCCTCCTGAATATTAGTTTTCGCTGCATGTGGACAGGATAGCAAAATTAGTTGCTTTTGTCAACTAATTTTGTGCATTGAATCGTGTTATTCGGTTGACAAATACATTTTTCTTGGCCATTTTTATGACTTTTGACAAAATTTAAGAATAAAAGGCAAAAAAATGCTCCCCTGAAAACAGGGGAGCGGAACAAATCGGCTGTATTCAGTTGGACTCTGTGGCAGGTGAGGGCTCTTTGCTCTTGTTGGACAACATTATTTCTTCGATGAGCTGCATCGCGCCTATGACCTTGTCTATGTCCTCTTCGGAGAGGTAACCGAATTGCGTCTGGGTATTATTGTTAGCGTTTTCGATGGAGAGCTCGACGACGTCTCTGCCTTTCTTGGTAAGCCGCATGTGTTTGCGGCGCCTGTCTATGTCGGATTCATTCCTCACTATGCAGCCGGTCTTTTCTAGCTTTGCAAGCGTCCTGCTCATGTAGCCTCTGTCTATGTGCAGTGCGTCCGAGAGCTCCTTGGCCGTTATGTCCGATTTCTCTCTTATCTCGTAGAGGATGCGGCATTCAAAATCCGACATGCTCGGATGTATTGAATGCAGGTCGAAAAAGCTGACCGTGTCCATGTAAAACCTGTTGAACCTGCGGATTTCCTCTGCTATTCTTTTGTCCATGCCAATAAACACCTGCTGTAAAATTATGTGTTGTTGATAATGCCAATGCAATCCAAATCAAAATTACTATAACAAATTGCACGAAATATTTCAACGACAAATTGCTATATGAGAGAAAATAGACAATAGTAAATAAAATGTATACAACAAAGTGCTTTGAATCCGGCGCTCAGACAGCGCCGCCGCGGCGCAGCGGACCAGGAGCGCGTGCATTAAATGAACCTGAAACGGCCCGGGCTGTTTATTAACACTTTGTTTGTGAAAAGTTCATAAACGGGTGCTAGTATCTCCACAACGGGGCGGAGGCCCCGTGTACGCACAAACCCTTCGCATATACTCAAGGAGGACACACCATGAAAAAGCACATGAAGTTTACAGCCCTTGCCCTGGCGCTGATACTCTGCCTGGGCCTGCTGAGCGCCTGCTCCACGGGCGGCGAGGACTCTGCCGCCACCGATCCCGCTGAGAGCGAGACGCCCGCCGTCACCGACGACGCCGCCGGGAGCGAGACGCCCGATACGACCGACCCCGCCGAAGAGCCCGCCGAGGACGACGCGCTCGAGATAGCCGAGGTCACCGCCATAGCCGATGACGGCACGCTGAGCATGACGCTCTACACCCTCACCGAGGGCGCCGAGCAGCCGACCGACTACGCGGCCATCGACATGGACCTCTACGTCGCCGGCACCGACACCGCCGAGTACCTGCCCGACGAGAGCGTGCAGATCTACGTCGCCTCGGACGGCACCCTGACCGCCGCCACCGCCGCCGACATCGCCGTCGGCGACATGCTGGCCTTCTACAAGACCGAGGACGGCGGCAACGCCATCGCCATCTACCACCCCGCGGCCGCCGAGTGAGCGGGACGCATTAAAAAATGAGGCCGGGTCAACGGACCCGGCCTTTTTTGCGCCTATTTGTCGAACTGCGCCACTACGGCGAGGAAGCGCTCGGCGTATTTGTCGGCCTTTTTTTCGCCCACGCCGCTCACGCCGAGGAACTCTTGGCGGCTGCGCGGCTTCTTCACGGCCATGTCCTCCAGCGTGGCGTTGGAAAACACGACGTAGGGCGGCACGCCCTCCTCGGCGGCGATCTTCGTGCGCAGGGAGCGCAGCGCGGAGTACAGGTCCGTCGCGGCCACGTCGGCGGCGTCGTCCTTGCTCCGGCGGCGCTTCGGCGCCGGCTTGGGCTCCTCGCGGCGGACGTACATCTCCACCGTCTTGCCCCGGAAGAGCACGTCCCCGGCCGCGGCGGTCAGGAGCAGCACCAGGTGCTCCGGCTCGACCACGATATAGCCCAGCTCCAGGAGACGGTCGAAGATGAGGCGCAGCTCGTCCTCACTCGTATCGCGCATCAGCCCGTAGGTGGGCAGGCGGTCGAGACCGAGCTCCTTCACGCGCTGGTTCTCGCTTCCGCGCAGTACCTGGGTGATGAGATGACGGCCCACGCCGTAGCCCAGGCGGTCACGCACACGCTTGATGCAGGAGAGAATCTTCTGAGCCTCGACGGTTATGTCCCGGGTGATGAGCCCGCTTCGGCAGTTGGCACAGTTGCCGCAGCTCTCCGGGTGCTCCTGGCCGAAGTAGCCGAGGATATAGCCGCGCAGACACGCGCCCGTGCGGCAGTATTCGGCCATGGCGTTGAGCCTGTCGAGGTCGCGGCGGCGCAGGGCCTCGCGCTCGGCGGCGCTGAGGCTTTCGTTCTCGCCGCCGTGTTCTATGAGGAACTTGGCCGTCATAATATCAGCGGGGGAATAGAGCAGCACGCACTCGGCTTCGGAGCCGTCCCGCCCGGCACGGCCAGCCTCCTGGTAATAGGCCTCGAGACTCTTGGGCATGTTGTAGTGCACGACGTAGGCGACGTTGGACTTGTCTATGCCCATGCCGAAGGCGTTGGTGGCCACCATGACCTCGGCGCGGTCGAACTGGAAGTCCTCCTGGCTGCGGCGGCGCTCGGCGTCGGGGAGCCCGGCGTGGTACTGCACGGCGGCAAAGCCCGCGCGGCGGAGCCGGGCGCAGACCTTTTCCACCTCCGCGCGCGTGGCGCAGTAGACTATCCCGCTGCGTCCGCTCCGGCGGGCGAGGAAGTTCCTCAGCTCCGTGAACTTGTCCGCCGGGCGGCGCACGTCGAAGAAGAGGTTCGGCCTGTCAAAGCCCGTGACCAGCACGTCGGGCTCGTCGAGGCCCAGCAGGCGGACGATGTCCTCGCGCACCTCGGGCGTGGCCGTGGCGGTGAAGGCCGCGACGACGGGACGCCGGGGCAGGGCGCGGATGCAGGGCGCTATCTTGAGGTAGCTGGGCCGGAAATCCTGGCCCCACTGGGAGATGCAGTGCGCCTCGTCCACGGCGACGAGCGAGACCTCGGCCCCGCCGAGCAGCTCGGTGAAGGAGGCGCTCTCCAGCCGCTCGGGCGCTATGTAGAGCAGGCGGTAGACATCCCGGCGCAGGCCGCGGAGCACCTCGCGGTACTCCTCCGCGCCCAGGCTGCTGTTGAGGCAGGCGGCGGAGATGCCCGCGCTGTGCAGGGCGTCCACCTGGTCCTTCATCAGCGAGATGAGCGGGGAGACCACCAGCGTCAGCCCCGGCAGCAGCATGGCCGGGAGCTGATAGCACAGCGACTTGCCCCCGCCGGTGGGCATGATGCCGAGACAGTCGCGCCCGGCGAGTATGTCGTCCACCAGCCGCTCCTGACCCGGGCGGAAGCCGCCGAGGCCGAAGTAGCGGCGCAGGATATCCAGCTTGTCCGGCACAGCACACACCACCTTTAAAAGCCCGGCCCTCGCCGTGCTTGACAAAAAGGGCCGGGGTATCTTAGAATCAGCTCATGGGAGTTGATAGCATGAGCGAGCATACGCATACGCACATAGGGCCGGACGGCGTGGAGTATACGCACAGCCACGAGCACAAGCACTCTCACACGCAGACCAAGGCCGTTTTGAACCGCCTCTCGCGCGCGATAGGCCACCTCGAGTCCGTGCGCAAGATGGTAGAGGACGGGCGCGACTGCACCGAGGTGCTGGTCCAGCTCGCCGCGGTGCGCTCCGCCCTCAACAACACCGCCAAGGTCATACTCAAGGACCACGTCGAGCACTGCCTGGCCGACGCCGTGGAGCACGGCGACATGGAGGCCATAGCCCAGCTCGACCGCGCCATCGAGCAGTTCATGAACTAGATTATCATGCCGCCGTCCGCGCCGAGTATCTGGCCCGTGACGAAGGAGGCGGCGTCGCTCGCCAGGAAGGCGACCACGCCAGCGATGTCCTCCGGCCGGCCGATGCGGCAGAGCGCGGAGTTTTCGGCCATCGCGGCCTTGTCCTCCGCCGTGAAGCAGGAGAGCATGTCCGTGTCAACGGCCCCGGGCGCCACGGCGTTCACGCGGATGCCCGAGGGGCCGAGCTCCTTGGCGAGCCCCTTGACGAAGGCTATGACCGCGCCCTTGGTGGCGGAATACGCCGTCTCGCAGGAGCCGCCGCGCACGCCGAGGATGGAGGAAGTGCAGATTATGCAGCCGCGCTTCTGCTCCACCATGTACGGTATCGCCTCACGGCAGCAGTGGAACATCCCGTTCACATTCACGTCGAAGATATGCCGCCACTCGGCGTCCGTCATGTCCTGCAACAGCCCGCTCCAGGCGACGCCGGCGTTGCACACCAGCAGGTCGAAGGGCCCGGCGGCCTCGAACATGGCCCGCACCTGCGCCGGATCAGCGACGTCCGCGCGCACAGCCTCGGTGCCGAGCTCGGCGGCGAGGGCCTCGGCCTTTTCGCGGCTCGTGAGATAGTTGATGGTCACGCGCCAGCCGGCTGCGGCCAGCGCCCGGGCCTCCGCCGCGCCTATGCCGCGCGAGGAACCCGTGACAAGAGCTTTTTTCATAATTATCACCCATGCACGATTTTACCACAGCCCGCGGATTTGTAAAGCGGGCGCAAGGTGAGGACAAAATGAGCAATGACAACATGAAAAGGAACGCCCCGCCCCCGGAAAACGGGCGGGACAGGGAACGCGAACGCGAACGTGCCCGGGCCCGGGAGCGCGAGCGGGAGGAATACGAGGAGGAGTACGACCGCGGCTACGACGACCGCGAGTACGACGACCGCGACGACGGCTACGGCGCTCCGAACAAGACCCGCACCTGGGGCTTTGTCGTGGGGGCGGTGCTGCTGCTCGCGGTGCTGACCGTGGTGCTCTGCGTCATGGGCGGGGTCTTCGACTTCAACCGCGGCAGCTCCGAGTCGGAGCCGCCCGCAGCCGAGACCCAGGCGCCCCAGCCGGATGAGACCGAGCCCCCGGCGGAGAACACGCCGGCGCCCACGCCCACGCCTCCCGAGGAGAGCGAGGCGCCCGAGATGCACACCGTCAACGCCATCGCCGGCAACGGCGGGTCCATCTCGCCCTCCGGCATAGTCGAGGTCGAGGACGGCGGCAGCGTCACCTTCACGATAACGGCGGACGAGGGCTATGAGCTCTCCGAGCTCAAGGTGGACGGCTACACGGCCGAGGTCTCCGGCAGCTACACCTTCACCAACGTGACGGGGGAGCACACCATCTACGCCATCTTCCGCGAGGTCGTGCCCGAGACTCCGGAGCCGACGCCGAGCCCCACGCCGACGCCCGTGCCCGTAGAGACGGCGGACCCCTACTGGCCCTACATCACCGTCCCACCCTATGAGCCGGACAGCGGCTACATCGAGACGCCGGTGGACCCGGGCACCGTCTATCTGCCGGATCAATTCGGCTGATACGACCCAAATATCGCCGGAAAACCGCAGGTTCGACGCCGTTCCGCCTGCGGTTTTTCGCGCCCTGAAGTCAAACGACTTGTTTTTCCCCACCCGTGATGTTATAATTCCAGATAAACTCGGCACATCCCCCACCGGCCATCCACCCCAAAGAGAGGAGGCGAGGCGGCATGAAGACCCGGCATGTTTTGCTGGCGTTCACCTTCGTGGTGTTGACGATATTCCTCATCATCGTCGTCTCTTCGCGCTCCAGCGAGATGAGCAGGCTCTACCCGGACGACGTCGTCGTGGACGCGGGCATGCTCCAGACTACGCAGGAACCCCAGGCGAGCGCGGACCCCAACATAGACGTGAACCCCGCCCCGGAGGACACCAACCGCCCGCAGGATACCAAGCCGGACGTGGACATAGACTCCTGGGAATATCTCCTCGCGAACAGCGAGCACAACATAGGCAAATACTCCCCGCAGGTCGTGGCGATAGAGGACAGCGCCCAGTACTTTGACGAGCGCGCAGTGGACGCCCTCGAGGATTTCCTCAACGCCGCGCGCAAGGCGGGGTACACCCCCTACATAATGACGGCCTACCGCCCGTACTCCACGCAGGAGTACAACTATAACGGCAAGGCCAGCCAGATAAGCTGGCCGGACTACCCGGACGCGGAGGACTACGCCGAGGCCGCCAAGCTCGTGGCGCCCCCCGGCACCAGCGACCACCAGACCGGCCTCGCCGTGGACATCACCGACAAGTACTACAGCCAGATGGACGCCTCCAAGATGGACCAGGACTTCCTCACCTGGCTCAAGGACAACTGTGCGGAGTACGGCTTCATCCTCCGCTACCCCAGCTCCAAGGTCTCCATAACCGGCTGGGACGAGCCCTGGCACTTCCGCTATGTCGGCAAGGTGGCCGCGGAGTTCATCATGGACAACAACCTCTGCCTGGAGCAGTTCGTCTCCCTCTACGAGTGAACGGGAGCGAAACACACCGCCCGGAGCCTGAAAACCCAGGCCCCGGGCGGTTTTTTCAAGATTTTTATTATAAAAAAATCTTGACTAATCTTGTGCAATATGCTAAAATCTATCTTCGCTCGGGCATATTATGCCACGAGGTGGGATTTTTGCGGGAAAAGCCGAAAAAACGTGCCGATCCTGCGGATATCCGACACAAATCCTAATAAATCAGGAAAGGAGGAAAACCATGCCGACATTCAACCAGCTCGTGAGAAAAGGAAGGGAGCAGGCCACGTACAAGTCCACCTCCCCCGCCATGCAGAAGGGTCTCAACACCATCAAGAACTGCGAGACGGACATCTCCTGCCCTCAGAAGCGCGGCGTCTGCACCGCGGTGCGTACCTCGACCCCCAAAAAGCCGAACTCCGCTCTGCGTAAGATCGCCCGTGTGCGTCTGACCAACGGCTACGAGGTCACCGCCTACATCCCCGGCGTCGGCCACAACCTGCAGGAGCACAGCGTCGTCATGATCCGCGGCGGCCGTGTCAAGGATCTGCCTGGTGTTCGTTACCACATCATCCGCGGCACGCTCGATACCCAGGGCGTCTCCGGACGTATGCAGGGCCGCAGCAAGTACGGCGCCAAGCGTCCCAAGGCCGGCAAGAAATAATCCGGCAGCCTAAGCTCCGACTGTTTGTATGATATTGATATTTTTCCGTATCGTATGGACCTGCGGGGCGCAGCGGGGGGCGTGGGAGCCCCTCGAGTACCGATGAAGTCATTTTTTAATGAAGGAGGGAAGCATAGTGCCCAGAAGAGGTAACGTTCCCAAAAGAGAAATTTTGCCGGATCCTGTATACAACAGCGTGCTGGTGACCAAGCTCATCAACAGCATCATGCTGGACGGCAAGAAGGGCGTCGCACAGAAGGTCGTGTACGATGCGTTTGATATAATCAAGAACAAGAGCGGGAAGGATCCCCTCGAGGCTTTCACTGAGGCGATGAACAACATCATGCCCAGCCTGGAGGTCAAGGCCCGCCGTGTCGGCGGCGCCACCTATCAGGTGCCTATCGAGGTCCGTCCCGAGCGCCGTCAGACCCTCGGCCTGCGCTGGCTGACTCTGTATGCCCGCAAGCGCAGCGAGAAGACAATGAAGGAACGCCTTGCCGGCGAGATCATGGACGCCTGCAACGGCCTCGGCGCCGCAGTCAAGAAGCGTGAGGATACTCACAAGATGGCGGAGTCCAACAAGGCCTTCGCACATTTCAGGTGGTAAGAAGTTTAGTAGGAAGTTTAGGAGCGTTCTATGCCCAGAGATTATTCGCTTGAGAATACCAGAAATATCGGCATAATGGCCCACATTGACGCGGGCAAGACCACGACCACGGAGCGCATTCTGTTCTATACGGGCGTCAACTACAAGATAGGCGAGACGCACGAGGGCACCGCTACGATGGACTGGATGGAGCAGGAGCAGGAGCGCGGCATCACGATCACGAGCGCCGCAACGACCTGCCACTGGCGTGGCTGCCGTCTGAACATCATCGACACCCCGGGACACGTCGACTTCACCGTTGAGGTGGAGCGCAGTCTCCGCGTGCTCGACGGCTGCGTCACCGTGCTCTGTGCCAAGGGCGGCGTTGAGCCCCAGTCCGAAACGGTCTGGCGCCAGGCCGACCACTATAACGTACCTCGCATCATCTATGTCAACAAGATGGACATCATGGGTGCGGACTTCTACAACGTGATCGACATGGTCCACGACCGTCTGAAAGCCAACGCGGTCCCGATCCAGCTCCCGATAGGCAAGGAGGCGGACTTCCGCGGCATAATCGACCTGGTCGAAATGAAGGCCGATATCTACTATGACGATCTGGGCAAGGACATGCGCGTTGAGGAGATACCCGCGGACATGCTCGAGCAGGCGAAGGAGTACCGCAACCAGATGCTGGAGGCGGTCAGCGACTTCGACGACGAGATCATGGAGATGTACCTTGAGGGCGAGGAAGTGCCTTCGGACAAGATCCGCGCCGCCATCCGCCGCGCCACCGTCGCGGTCAAGATGGTGCCCGTCGTCTGCGGCACCTCTTACAAGAACAAGGGCGTGCAGAAGCTGCTCGACGCCATCGTCGACTATCTGCCCAGCCCGCTCGACATCCCGCCTGTCGAGGGCGTCAACCCCAAGACCGGCGAGACCGAGGAGCGCCCGGCGAGCGACGATGCTCCGTTCTCCGCGCTCGCGTTCAAGATCATGACCGACCCCTATGTCGGCAAGCTCGCCTTCTTCCGCGTCTATTCCGGCACGGTCAACGCGGGCGACACCGTCATCAACGCCACGAAGGGCCAGCGCGAGCGCATGGGCCGCATCCTTCTGATGCACGCCAATCACCGTGAGGACCTGCAGACCGCCTACTCCGGCGACATCGCCGCGGCCGTCGGCCTGAAGAACACCACCACGGGCGATACGCTCTGCGATGACAAGCGCCAGATCGTGCTCGAGAACATGGAGTTCCCCGAGCCCGTCATCCGCGTGGCCATCGAGCCCAAGACCAAGGCCGGTCAGGAGAAGATGAGCATCGCTCTCGCAAAGCTGGCCGAAGAGGACCCGACCTTCAAGACCTACACCGACGAAGAGACTGGTCAGACGATCATCGCCGGTATGGGAGAGCTGCACCTGGAGATAATAGTCGACAGGCTGCTGCGCGAGTTCAAGGTCGAGGCCAACGTCGGCAAGCCCCAGGTCTCTTACAAGGAGACCGTCACCAAGCCCGCCACCGTCGACACGCG
>ENA-OOXJ01000767-OOXJ01000767.1-human-gut-metagenome-genome-assembly--contig:-NODE-767-length-24511-cov-2.711277_pt1 | contig 24511 bp, 22 predicted proteins | sample MGYA00241587_ERZ501343 | MGnify/ENA primary metagenome ERZ501343 (study PRJEB25962, sample SAMEA2042918) | human gut metagenome | biome: human gut; feature: human-associated habitat; material: faeces... | reverse complement strand
GGGTGGAAAAGTGCGGGCGGGATAAGAAAAAAGGCCATGCTTGTCCTTGAGGTTCATGGTGTTAATCTCTACTCATCCTCATCTGAAAAGTATTCTTCCGGCATATCCACATGCAGCTTTGCTCCATTATCAATAAGCACCGCTACTTCATCTAACAGTTTTTCGAGAAAGGTATACCATTCCGAACGGCGATAAAATCCCCGCTCTTTCCTACTAGGACTTGATCTCCCGTACTGGAGATTATGGTCTGCTTCTCATCCTTGCCTTTAAGAGCTTCCTTATCTGCCAGGGTTGATTGCTCCCCTGCAGGGGGTATTGTTACCTTGGACGTACCCTCCATCGCATAGTTCTCTGACTTAGTTGGGTTAGCTCGATACTGCACTGAGCTTGGCTTTGACACGCTCCACCATGCTCAGCTAAGGAGTAAGGAGGCATTTGTCTTCCCGGCATAGGAACTCTTCTTTATTGTCGTCAGCCGCCTAAAAGCCTTCTTCAGTTGTGAAATAGAAAAGCTAGCCGATGGCTAGCTGACGAGGGGGCATTCCTCCTTATCTTGTTGAAATATATGAAAATGCCGTCTCTAGTGCATTGGGGTGGCAATAGTCATTTGTAATGTGATAGTATAAACTTATATATCTACTTGAATACTGGAAATTTTTTATTTAAAATTTTTTATTTGACTTACAGCTGGAAATAACTTATGCTTTAAATGTATTTTTGAAAAATAAACCGAAATTAGAAAGAGAGTATTGATTTTGAGTATTTTAGGTACTGGTACAGAAACCTGTTTATATATCAATGGACTAATTGTAAATGAACCTGTTCCACTTGGTGAAAACAAGACATTGGTTCCACTTACAGGCAAAATTCCTTTTAATGTTGTATCGAAACTGTTGAATAATGATATTGACTTTTCTGTAGCTGTATTATGTTCGGGAAACTTATTGTCCCAACTGCATATTACTGCTGAGAATTCCGAAAAGTTAGCTATTTCGGCATGGAATGCTCAATGGGATATACTTCTTTTAAGTGCTATTTTTAATTGCAGTTGCTACGCTTCTTTGCAATGTTCTGATTTCATAGATGCTATTACTGAAAAGTCATTACTACATATAACTAATTATTTTATGCAAGGCATATTCGACAAGCCCTATACTCTTACTTCAATGGATAAAGACTGGATAACAGCCAATTTTGTAAAGGCACATCAGTTAATATGGGACGAGGCCTTTATGACAGCTGTTCACTCAATGGCAACTTATAGGTGGAATCCACATCCAAGGGTGCAGCTATCCATTCTGTGGGCTGGCATTGAATCTATTTTTAAAATCAATAGTGAACTGAGTTTTAGAATTAGTCTTTACATTTCTAAATTTCTATCCAACAAAGATGCTGATGCGGGTAAAGAGATTTTTAGGGAAATGAAAAGCCTTTACAAAGCACGCTCTTCAGCGGTACATGGTGATACCATAAAAGGGGATACATCTTCACTTGTGATGCGTTCAGCCTCAATACTTAACCGGCTTATTAGAAAATGTGTTGAAAATAATGGCTTACCGGATATAGAGGATCTAATTTATTAGGTGTAAATAAGGAGAATGTCCATTATGTATGATGATGATGAGAAAAAAATTTACCGATTAACTGACCAAATTTCTTTCCGGCAATGTTCACTGTACCATGGCAGAAAAACAGCGCATGGAAATTGCACAAATTTTGACGAGCGATCAGAAGATTGGAAATATTACTATTACTGTAATCAACATGGTATCCATCTCCACTGCACCGAACATCCGGAAATCGAATTTGATACTATTGAGCGTTCTTACAATTCCGTGACTCTACGATGCCCAAAATGCAAAAAAGATATTGAGATAGATAGCAGATGGGATGAAATAATTAGCCAATGTTTGCGGTTGCTTAATATCGAAGAATTCAAGGGTGCAAAGTTAATTAGATTAGATGACTGGTATGTACCTGAAGTGAAGAAAAAAGAGAAAATTGAATCAGATTATTGGGTTGAAACAGATGTCAAAACAGACAGGGACGGTGACACTATCGTTGTTCTGTATGTTGGCCATAAAGGGACTCACAACAAATCTCAATTTTTTATTAAACCAGAGAAATGTCAACTTACCAGTGATCACAAAGATGCTGATCCCGCAAAGGTACTTTCCAAAATTGAGGTTACTTTGAAGGGTAGGACATTAAGCCAAAAATACGATGATCATTTATAAAAACACGTTTGTGCTTAATGTTTTGTGGAATGAAAGCCTTCATTGTTGCTTTTAAATCATTGATATAACTTGGTTACGATAATATACAATCTAAGACGCACTTCGTATGATTAAGCCTATTAAGGGTTATAGCATTATCTTTACGCTCAACATTGGGGGGGGTGACATCATGAATCTCACATTCTTTTCAACGCCTATGTAATTTTAGAAAAATTAAAATATAAGAAATGGTTTCGACCACGGACGATTAGCATTTCAATAGCTAATCATCAGAGATATTACACCTAAAACGATGTTCTTTTAGAGCTTCTTTGTTGGGTGTAATTTCCGCACATTTAATTTTGTAGTTATTGAAAGGCCTGATATATTCAGAGAATACGGTGCTTTTTTGAATTTCTGGGTTTTTGCTAATTACGACCCGCAAATCATCATCCAAGGAAAAGTAGCCATTTTCAAACGCCTTATCATGCAATACACACAAACATAATCCATTTGAAGTTTGCCCGCGCATGTCTGGATTGTCAACCCAACGAGCAATATGAGAACCAATTAAGAATTGCGGATCATCAATATTACAACTTGGGAAACAGCATTTAAAATGATAGTTTTTTTTGACTGCTTCTGCAAATGCGCGTTGTCCGATGCGTTGTCGCACTTTCCCCCATATTTCGGCTGTAGAAGACATGCTCGGAGGTGATGGGGAGAGGGTATCGTTCGATCCAGCCTGCTTATTCAAAATGAAAGATAACAGCTCTTCATCACACTTAGAAAGATACGCGCCATTTAAGCATTGTAGGCGCCCGGATTGGTAAACAAAGAAGCGATTTGTTGGTGTATTTGACAGGCCTTCCAGGTACATTATAAGTTGTCCGCGATATTTTGAGAAAACGGTATCTAATTTAATGGGGGCTTTAAATTCCTGAAAATCTTTAAGCAAAACACGAAAATAGCTGGTCGCATAGTTCCATTTGCCAGCTTTAGGTGGATGCTCTAACGTTTCGTGTCCATCTGTTGCTGCTACTGAATAACCAACAAATGCGGCTAAACGTCCTTTGCCCCGTAGGTGAATAATAACATCACCTTGTTGAACATCCAAAAGATTTTTCCAGAATAACCAAGACCTCTTTCTATCTCCGCGCTTGTGCGATGGAGACCATAAACATTTTCCAAATCCCCATTCTCCACCGCCATGTGTTTCGTCTCGACTCATTTCAATCCAGATCAAGAATTCACCCCCAGTACTCCAGTACTTTTATTGTAATAGAGGGTCAGTCTTCACTCGTCTTCATCAAAAAAGTATTCTTCCGGCGCATCCACATGCAGCTTTGCCCCTTCATCCACAAGCACCGCCGCTTCATCCAACAGGTTTTCCAGAAGGTACTCATCCCCATCGCCCAGCGCATACCGTGTTGAAGGAAGGGTATCGCTGCCGATTTGCGGGTCATAGACACTCCCGCCGCTTACAATCTCTGCCTCTGTATCTTCGATGGAGAACGAAACAAAACTGGTGCCATTCTCGTTGCTGATGCCAAAGCCAAACTCATGCCATTCCACATGTTTGCCCTGTAAAATTGCATATAGGCTTTGCTGTATCGCCTCGGAGAATTCTTTTATTAGCGGGTTGGGGAATCGCTCAAGATAGGAAGCCAATATCGTTTTCAATGAAGATGCCATGATTTCAATTTCATATCCTTTTTCTTCGTCATCAATAAGAACAGGCCAGTCCTTCGCCATTTATATCCTCTCCTCGTGCATCATGTTTTTTAACAAAGCATTGAATCATTGTCACTTTTTAAAGTTGATAGCTTATCGCACCTCCCTTGAATTCGTAATTCTGATGATCGTTCTGAGCAATGAGGGTTGAAGATTTCATTTAAAATCGGATAGTCCCTCCATTTGAACACTATTTAGCCTCAACGATTACTCCCAACTACGATGCTTCTACTTCGTTTGACGAATATGGCCTTACCCTATACCAAAGAAGCGCTCGAAAAATCCTTTTAGCTTGTCAATCACGCCTTGCTTCTTTTCGGCGCGGTTTCCTCCGCCAAAGCGGGACATTGGAGGCAGGAGCTTATCAATAACAGTACCGGTGGTTTTCACGGAGCCGTCACGGAAAGACGCTTCCATGAACTTTCTTGTTTCTTCATCCTTCAATTTTTCCTCTTTGATGATAGCGGAAAGCTGCCGTTCCTTTTCCTCGGCGACAAAGGCCCTCCATTCCAGCATCACATCATCTACCTCATTGATACCCGCAATAAAGTTTTCAATAAGCGCTTTTTTACTGCGTAGCTCTGGGCTGGCGTCCACTGCCTTGCGGATGGTAATCAGGATTTCCTGGTCGTGGCAGTGAGAATCGTGATACTTCTTGACCAGCATCAGGATATAGTCAATATTGATTTCAATTTGTTTGATCAATTCGATTTCAAAGACGATATCATCGGTGATATCCTCTTTTTCTCCGGTGGGCTTGCGGTTTTTCCATTCATCGCGAATGTCTTGATACCTGCCGAGATAATCCTGCAAGTCTCGTTCAGAAAGAATCTCATTTCCTGCGAACTCATCAAAAGAGGTCAGCAGGTTGCGCATACGCAGGATGGCGCCAAACAGAATCACGAATTCCCGCTGCTTTTGTTCGCCGGTAATGCGTTCCTCCGCGAGGGGAAATTTTGTGGTCAGTTCTTCTATCATATCGGCGTAGCCGGGATGGTATTTTCCTTCGTCATCCTTGTAGCCGTAATAATAATCCTTATAGCCGCGCATCAATACAATGCCGCCCGCATTTTTATCACCAAAGAGGGCAATGGCTTCATCTGTGCGCTTTTGCAGGCTGCGGAAGCAGACAATGTTACCGAAGGTCTTGATGGAATTCAAGATGCGGTTTGTGCGGGAAAAAGCCTGAATCAACCCGTGCATTTTCAGGTTTTTGTCCACCCACAGCGTGTTGAGCGTGGTGGCGTCAAAGCCTGTCAGAAACATATTTACCACAATGAGAAGATCCAGATCTCTGTTCTTCATCCGCAGGGACACATCTTTGTAGTAGTTCTGGAAGTTGTCCCCGTCGGTGGAATAATTGGTGCGAAACATCTCGTTGTAGTCAGAAATGGCAGATTCCAGAAAATCACGGGAGCTCTTGTCAAGGGCGGAGGTGTCCTCCGAGTTTTCCTCATCCAAAATACCGTCCGCTTCCGCTTCGTTTGCGCCATAGCTGTAGATCAGTGCGACCTTGAGGCGGCGTTGCGGCGCTTCCGCCATCTGGCGCTTGAATTCAGCATAGTACAGTTTTGCCGCCTCCACAGAGGAAACCGCAAAAATGGCATTAAAGCCGCTGAGCCGCTGCTTTTGCTTGATCTCTTCAATGGCAGCCCTGCCGCTGGCGGATGCCACTTCGGCAATGTTTTGCAGCACGCTAAAGGTATAGGTTTTGCTTCCGCGATAGGTTTTCTGGTCGAAGTGAGTCAAAATATAATCGGTCACCAGCCGGATACGCTCCGGCGCTAAAAACGCCCGTTCCCGGTCAATATCCCAAACCTCTTTGTCATCAATGTCTGGCTCCATGTCCATCGTTTTCGTATAGTCCACCCGGAACGGGAGCACATTTCGGTCATTGATGGCATCCACAATGGTGTAGGTGTGCAGTTGATCGCCAAAAGCCTGCGCCGTGGTCCGCAGGTTTGGATTTTTGCTTGCTCCCGCGTTAGCCGCAAAAATGGGTGTCCCGGTGAAACCAAACAAATGATATTTGCGGAAGTATTTTGTAATGGCAAGGTGCATGTCGCCAAACTGGCTGCGATGGCATTCATCAAAGATAATCACCACATGCTTGTCGAAAACGGCATGCCCGGCGTTCTTTTTGATAAAGGTAGAAAGCTTTTGAATGGTGGTGATAATGATCTTTACGCTGTCTGTTTCCAGCTGACGCTTGAGGATGGCAGTAGACGTGTTGCTGTTGGCCGCGCCCTTTTCAAAACGGTCATATTCCTTCATGGTCTGGTAGTCCAGATCCTTGCGGTCCACCACGAACAGCACCTTGTCGATATAGTCCAGCTTTGTAGCGAGCTGCGCCGTCTTAAAGGAAGTCAGCGTTTTGCCGCTACCCGTGGTGTGCCAGATGTAACCGCCTCCGGCAACCGTACCAAACTTTTTGTAGTTGTTGGCAATCTCGATACGGTTCAAAATGCGTTCGGTGGCAACGATCTGATAGGGGCGCATGACCAGCAGCATGTTTTCCGATGTAAACACACAGTAGCGAGTGAGAATGCTCAGCAAGGTATGCTTGCAGAAAAAGGTCTTGGTAAAATCCACAAGGTCGGGAATAATCCGGTTGCCGGCATCTGCCCAAAAGGAGGTAAATTCAAAGCTGTTGCTGGTCTTTTCCTTGCTTGCCTTGTGAGAAGTGACATCCTTGATATGATTGAACCGGGTGGTGTTGGAATAATACTTGGTGTTGGTGCCGTTGGAGATTACAAAAATCTGCACATACTCATAAAGGCCCGAGGCAGCCCAGAAGCTGTCCCGCTGATAACGTTCAATCTGATTGAACGCCTCCCGGACGGGTACGCCCCGCCGCTTGAGTTCGATATGGACCATTGGGAAGCCGTTCACAAGCACCGTTACGTCATAGCGATTGTCATGGGCAGCCCCTTCCTCTTTGGAAACAGCGTACTGATTGATGACTTGCAGCCGGTTGTTGTGAATATTCTTCTTATCAATCAGCGCGATGTTTTTGCTGCTGCCATCGTCCCGGCACAGCACCTGAACATGGTCCTCCTGGATGAAGCGCGTCTTTTCCACAATGCCATTTTTGGGATTGGCCAGCACCTCGCTAAAAAAGCGGCGCCACTCCTCATCGGAAAAACGACAGTTGTTGACGGCCTCCAGCTGACGGCGGAGGTTGTCAATCAGGTCTTTTTCCGTATGAATGGGCAGATACTCATACCCCAGTTCCTGCAGCAGGCAAATAAACTCCTGTTCCAGCGCTGTTTCGCTTTGGTACGCCTCCGAGCGCTTGGCCTGGGGCTTGTATTCGGTTACGACGGTGCTTTCGCTGCTCTGCGCGACAATGTTGAAATAGCTCATATCATTCACCTAAGACTCTCCAAAACATCATTTGCAGCCCTGAAAAGCTCGATTTGTCCATCCAGCTCTTGAAGAGACTTGAGTCCATGCATCAAATTATTCCGGATGCGATAGATTACCAAGAAACACCCGTAAAGCACGTCGCTACCATTTTGCTCCAAAAACTGATACATGGCCTGCATATCTTCCTGTGACGATGACCTTGCGCGATCTGGATGCAAAGAAGATTCTACATAATCCATTTTAAGCTGCCCAAACAAATAGCTGCGCTGGTTCAACACCGCGGCTAAATGAGCTTGCGTTTCCTTATCCACTTTGAAGCTTAGGGCCTTATTCTTGATGGTTTTGGGATTACAATGATTATTGCACCAATCACGTTCAAAACAATTCCATAGAATCGTAAACCTTCCTATCTCGAGGATGGTTTCATCCTTTAACGCCTGTCCTTTTACCTTCATTTTACACTTTCTCCTTAAAGGTAAGCAACTTGTCCCGATAGTATTCATATTGTTTTTGACGGGCTGCAATTTCAGCGGGCAGCCCGCTGGTGAGGTCGTTGCAGAGGGCATCAAAGCGGTCGAGGATGGAGACGATGCGGGATTGTTCCTCAAGTGCGAGAACCGGCACTTTTGTTTTGCTAATATTATCATTATACAACCTTGCAATAGTGCCGCCTTTAGATACTTGCCAGGGTTGTAATTGATAGTAATAATAAAGGAAACGGTTCAGCACAAGACTTTCATCGTTATCTATCCATACAATATTTGAATCTTGAAAATACGCAGGTTTACCATCAAAAACAACAGCTCTGCCAATAGTTCCTGCTGCGGAGATCAAAATGTCTCCTTTTTTGGGATAGGAATAAAGAGACTTATATTTTTCAAAAGTTTCTTTGGAGATATATGCATTAGCAAAACCTCCAAAGGTACCGATTTTATAAAATGGTACATCGCCATCTGCAGTGGTTTCATTTTTCATAATTCGTTTACACATTGAAACTTTTCCCAATTCTCCAAGAGTTATCCATCTCGAAATATTATCAAATGACAAAAGTAGGCTTCTATAATATTCATATTGTTTTCGCCTTGCGGCAAGCTCTGCGGTAAGCTCTGCGGTAAGCTCTGTGAAATTGTCCAGAATCCGGACAATTTCACGCTGTACCGGTAGCGGAGGGATCGGCACTACGATTTCTTTGATCGCGGGAACGCTTGAATGTACTACTTTGCTTTTTGCTTTTCCTTTACTCTTTTGCATTTGAACTGCCTTTGTGGACAGAGCATACGACAAGTATTTAGGATTTTGATCATGTTTCAGTACGACAATATCACCGCCTGCCAGACACTTTTCATGTCCAATATAAGCGCAAGATTTTGCAATATCTTCAACACTTTCTCCTGTAATGGCAAAAAGAATATCTCCATGCTCAAAGTATTTTTTGCTGCTTAGCAAAGTTTCATCTGTGTGGGAAACACACTCATCAAACCATACACCGTAAGTTGTGTAGATTTCACCATAGCGGACACACGGGGTTCCAGTTTCACAAACTTGTTCTCGGGTAATACCTGCACCACGAAAAATATCTCTTGCGATTTCACCAATGCTTTTATATGGAACCCCATCCGGGCAAAGTTCAGCTAATAGTTCATTTAGTTTGCTCATCTCTTTACCCATTCCTTTTTCTTCAATTTGCTTAAACGACGATCTAACTCATATAAGTTTTCAATCTGCAACCTTGCAGCATAGTACAAATCGGAAAAATTTGCTCCTATAATTTTGTAAAATTGATTTCCATCAATTTGCTCGGAGCATGCATACAAGACAAAATCAGAAGCTATATCTATCCCGTTTTCTTGCATACCATCAATGTTCAAATGATACCAGTCCTTTGCCATGGCGTCAGCTTTCATAAGCAAGGATGTTTTATGCCTGACATCGATGCAAATAAAATCCCCATCGAAACCATACTCTTTATGCCGATTTGTATTTAACGGGTGTGCAACTACAAACGAACGTATTGCGCGCAAGTATTTTTTTGCTTGACATAAAGAAGATTCTTCTGAGTACTCTAAATTCTTTCCAAGTTCTCTTTTTAGAAGTTTTAGAATAGCATCTGCTGCTTCATATATCCAATCAACCAATACAATAATATATATTACTTCTTTCATCGTTGGTTGCGATAAATTTCGCATCTCCCTATTTAAGTCTTGTATGCTATAGTTGATTTTCTGGAGATAATCATTGCCACGATAGAAGCTATCTTTGTCACCCCATATCCAGCGTTTATATATGCCTCGATTTAGGTCGTTTAAATCTTTCAACTTTTCTATATTACTCATCCCTCAATTTCCCCAATAATCTTGTCAATCTCCGTCCGCAGCACCTGCTCCCGTGCCACGATTTCGGCGATCTCCGCGTTCAGCTTTACAATGTCGATCTTCTCCCGGGTATCCTCCTGCTCCACATAGGTGGAAACGGAGAGGTTATAGTTGTTCTCGGCGTTGCCCACTTCCTCATTGGGTACCAGGCGGGAGAAATAGGCTTCGTTTTTCCGCTGGGTCACTGCAGATACGATGCGATGGATATTCTCCGATGACAGGCGGTTGTTCTTCGTCACCTTCACAAACTCTTTGGAAGCATCCACAAACAGGATGGCGTTGTCCGCCTTACCCTTTTTTAGCAGCATGATGTCCACCGAAATGGTGACATTCAGAAACAGGTTGGACGGCAGCTGGATAATCGCGTCAATAAAGTTGTTGTCTACCAGGTATTTGCGGATTTTCTGTTCCGCACCGCCACGGTACATAATACCAGGGAAGCAGACGATGGCCGCCGCGCCGTTATTCGCCAGCCATGAGAGGCTGTGCATAATGAACGCCATGTCGCCCTTGGAAGCAGGCGCTAGCACTCCGGCAGGAGAAAACCGGGGGTCATTGATCAGCAACGGGTTTTTGTCCCCTTCCCACGGCACTGAAAAGGGCGGATTGGATACGATCAGCTCAAAGGGCTGGTCATCCCAGTGCTGCGGAGAAATCAGCGTGTCTTCCCGCACGATGCTAAATTTATCAAAGTCGATATTGTGCAGGAACATATTGATGCGACAAAGGTTATAGGTGGTCAGGTCAATCTCCTGACCGAAAAAGCCCCGCTCAATGTTGTCCTTGCCCAGTACCTTTTCCACCTTCAGCAGCAGAGAACCAGAGCCACAGGCGGGGTCATAGACTTTATTGACCCTTGTTTTGCCAATGGTGCCGAGCCGGGCCAGAAGCTCGGAAACATCTGCCGGGGTGAAATATTGGCCGCCCTTTTTGCCTGCGTTGGCGGCATACATGCTCATCAGGTATTCATAGGCGTCGCCGAACAGGTCGGGATTGATGCCGTCAGCATCGTACAGCGGCATCTGCGCCACGCCATCCAGCAACTCGGCCAGTACCTTGTTCCGCTTTGCAACCGTCTCTCCGATGGATTTGCTGTTCACGTCAAAATCATCAAAAAGCCCGGCAAAGTCGTTTTCCGCGTCGCCGCTGGCAGCGCTGCTTTCAATATGGGCAAAGACGCGCTCCAACGTTTCATTCAGATTTTCATCTTTATCCGCCCGGGTGCGAACATTGCAAAACAGCTCGCTGGGCAGGATGAAAAAGCCCTTTTCCTGCACCAGCCCTTCACGGGCAGATTCGGCTTCTTCATCGGACATCTTGGCATAATCAAAGTCCTTATTCCCTGCGGCGCGTTCTCCCTCGTTGACATACGCGGCAAAATTCTCAGAGATATAGCGGTAAAACATCGTTCCGAGCACGTAGGATTTAAAATCCCATTCGGATACGTGCCCCGCATGCACAAGATCCGTTGCAATTTTATAAATGCGGCGGAACAGCTCGTCCCGCTCCTGATTTGCCATTCTATCCGCCATCGTATTTACTCCTTTTCCTTGATCCATTCCAACTCGATTTCTTCGAAAGGAATCCCTTTCTCTTCGCAAAATGCCTTGATCTTCTTCATGGCTGTTATATTGGGTCTGGTTTTTCCGTTTTCCCACCGGTTGATGGTGCCTACGGATACAGCGATTTCTTTTGCAAAATCCTCTTGAGATAAAAGCGCTTTCTTGCGCATGGTTCGCAGCAGTTCATATAATGCCATGATACGATCGTTACCCCCTCAAAAAGTTAACGTTAGTATATCATATAGCTATCATTTTCTTCAATAGCAAAACCGCATTCTTTCCCAAAAGCAGTTTATGTAACCAAATGTAAGGCTGTCGTTTTTGACAGCAGCCTAAGTTCTATCTGCTGTTCATCGCCGCTACCCATGCCATCGGGTCCGGGCCTTCATCTGTTCGGCAACGCTCTCCGTCAGCTTCATACGGTCACGGATTCTAAAATGAGGGTATACGTGAACAGCAGACCGTCTGTTACGGGTGACGCGAAGACAGAGCTGGAACGCACCTTTCACGGCGAGGGAGCCTTAGGCCCAGGCCTTGCGAGCAGATGCTGTATACCGACAAGCACATCCAGCTTGACGTGCAGGTCTTACTCCGACGCTGAATCGCCGACCCGCAGCTGAGACTGTATCAGTACACCGTTATTGATGAGTACACCCTTTATCGCGTTCTGCGCACTTATGAGGAACAGGGGCCTTTTCGTCAACAGATTCTATAAGCAAATTCGTCTAGCTTTTGACCAGCAAAGGCATTGCCATTAAAAATGTGCCGATAACATCTTCGAGTTCACTAACCGCTTCTCCAGCTGCAAGCACAACCTTGAATCCTTTTGGAATGCCAGAGCCAAAGGGCCGTAGATCGCCACAAGCTCATCTGCCTCTATATACCCCGCACAACGGGAAGGTAGAATGCAGGCATTGCATAGATCAAAAGTGCTTTTACAATATATACCTCTTTGATTTTCCGGCTGACTTTGGTGGGAAGCTTTCTGGCCACCAAAGCTAGCATCATTCCTGTCCAATACGTCTCCTTCGTTAGAAGGTTCCCAGAGATACCCTTTCTACCCTGTCCAATACGTTAACAAGACATGAAATATAACTATTGGGCCTTATTCTGCATTATGCCTTTTGCTTTAAAGAATGAGAGCACCTTAAGACAAGCCTTTGGAATTATAACCATAATTCTAATATGTTCAGATGAGCCGATGGTGTAAAAAGAAAAATTATAAATTTTTTTGAAAATAGTTGACTATTTTTGAATCAGAGGATATAATACAACAAAAAGGAGATGAAGAAATGTACTATGCAGCTCGGATAAACAGTTTTTTATCATCCGTCTCGGATAGCGTGCCTGCTGCCATTGAACAGGTTTCTAAGATTTCTGCTGCAACGCATGTGGATTTAAATTATCCGGAACATTTTGAAAAAAGCAGCTCACAGCTGATAAAAGATGCGTTGCAAAAAAGTGGACTCAAGCTAAATGCATTAAATATGCGTTTCAGAAATACGTTTATTCATGGAGTGTACACAAACCCTTCTTTGGCTATGCGCGAACAGGCTGTCGAACTAACGCGTCAGGCTGCTCGGGTTTGCAAAGAACTAGATGGAAACTTGATTATTATTTGGCTTTCATACGATGGATACGATTATTCTATGCAGATGGATTACCTGACTGCATGGAAACAGTTGACCGAGATATTGCGCATGATTTGTCAGGAAGATACGATAAATTTCGCCATTGAATACAAGCCTTATGAGGAACGAGGCTATGCTATATTGGACAGCTACGGAACGACATGGAACCTAATTCGTGATGTTGGTGCTAAAAATCTTGGGGTCGTTCTTGATTTCTGCCATATGTTGATGAAGAGGGAAAATCCGGCTTTTGCAGCTTCGTTGCTTTTGGAACAAGGAAAGCTCTATGGCATTCATTTAAATGATGGAGAAGGAAATAATGACAATGGTTTTATGATGGGAATGTGCAATCCTTGGAAAACGATTGAGTTGCTTTATTATCTAAAAAAGTTTGATTATCAGGGGGTCGTATACTTTGACACTTTTCCAGTAAGGGAAGATGCCAAAGAAGAATTTATCAGCAATATTGAAATGTTTGAGCAAATATGGAGACTTTTGGACGAAAAAACTATGATGGCGATTGCTAATGCTTCAAAGCAACAGGATGGAATAGCAGTTCAAAGAATACTGAGAGGATTTATGGTAGGGGCGAGTGACTCATGAATAGAGCCAAGCGTTTGGTAGTGGTAGGCAGCTTAAACTATGACGTGTTTCTTAAGCAACAACGCCTTCCACAGAAGGGCGAGACATTAATCTGTCAAGAAGCTTCTACAGCAAGTGGGGGCAAGGGAGCCAATCAGGCCGTCCAAGCGGCTAAAATGGGCATAGAAACCTATTTGATTGGGGCGGTTGGGCAGGATGCAATTGGAACTTTTCTTTTACAAACATGTGAGAAATATCGTGTACAAACTTTGTTTGTACAACGTTGTGATTGTACCAGTGGACTGGGAATGGTTCAATATATGTCTGACGGATCAGTGTATGCTACTATAGCAGAGGGGGCAAATAGTAAAGTCACACCTCAAGTGGTAATGAAGGCGGAAAAATGCCTGTCTACAGCAGATGCCATTATGTTACAATTCGAGATCCCCGTTCCGACAGTTGAGTTTGTTTTACATTATGCAAAGCAAAGGAATATTCCCACGTTATTAAATGCAGCTCCTGCAAAACCGGAGGGAAAGAAACTGTTAAAAGAGGCGTCATGCCTGGTGCTCAACGAACAAGAGGCCTCCATTTACTGCGGAGCCACCATTCATGACTTTGATTCTGTCCGCAAACATATGCCAGCACTGCGTACTCTAAATGATAATCGAATCATCGTCACACTCGGAGAGCATGGTAGCGTGTTAATTGAACCAGAAGATGTTTTTTATCTATCCTCTTCAGGAACGGCTAACGTCATTGAAACTACTGGAGCAGGTGACTCCTATGCGGGAACATATATGGCCAGAAGATTGATGGGAGATACTCCTTTGACAGCCTGTCAACATGCGACTCATGCAGCGGAATATACCATCAGTCAAGTGGGTGCCCAAAATTCTATGCCAACCTGGCGTGAAATAAAAGGAGTATAAATAATGATACCATACGTAAGACGACAAAAAATCCTTGATTACATGAATGGCAAAGAGGTTGTGTATTTAAAGGACATAGCAGAATACCTATCTAGCTCAATTTCGACGGTTCGACGCGACATGGTATCGCTCGAAAAAGAAGGGCAGGTAAAGCTGCTTAATGGAGGTGGTGCAACTCTGTTGAGCCGTAGTTATGACCTCCCCGTGGAAAAGAAACGCCAAACCAATATCGAGGCTAAAGAAGTCATTGCTCAAAAAGCGGCAGGCCTGGTGGACAACGGGGATGTTATTTACATTGATTCAGGCACTACCACCGTTATGATGATGAAGTACCTGAAAAAGAAAAAGTTAACCATTGTAACCTCAAGTCTTACTTTTCCCAGAGAATATTTGACTCCCGATATTAAGCTTATTTATTTAGGAGGTGAGCTTCTGGCGGACCTGGAATCGATGGTTGGTTCCATAACGGAAAAGCAGCTTCTATCCATGTATTTTGATAAGGCCTTTATTGGTGCAAATGGGTATTGTGATCAAGGCGTTTTCACCTTTGATTTGCGTGAAGCCAGAAAAAAAGAAATCGTGAAAAACCAGTCGCAAGAAGTGTATTTGTTGGCGGATACCTCCAAACAAAATAAGCGTAGTTTTGCAAGAGCATTCGGTTTAGAAGAATGTATTTTGATTACCGAGAAGAGTGAACAGGAAGAAGTATTGCCTGATGTGCCTAAAGGATAAGCGCTGCCTAGGGCATATGAGGATGATCAATTTAGAACCGGAAGGGGGGATACGTTTTATATTTTGTAAAGTTGGTTTTTCCCGCATATTTTCAGCATAAAAGGAGGAGTTATAATGATGAAACGTAGGCTTCTTTCTCTTGTCACGATGATGGCTGTCCTGTGCTGCATCTTTACCGCTACAGCTGAAGAGCCCATAAAATCTCGTACTATTACTCTTTTGACTCACGCATCCCTGGATACACCCAGTGAACTTTCCGGCGTGATTGGTGGTCTCATTGAAGAATATAAGCAGCTGCATCCGGAGTTTAACCTAGAGTATGAAGTTGTAGGACTGACTAACATAGTTGGAAAGGTAAAAACTTTAGCTGCGGCTGATGCGTTGCCGGACATTATGCTCTATGAACCAGGCATCCCGTTGGTTGAACTTATCGAGGCAGATAAGCTAGTCAATTTAGAGGAAGAACTTATAAAGATGGGTGTCTGGGATTATGTGGATCCTCAGGTAGTAACGTTGCTAAAATCGATGTCAGTCGGTGTTGATCAACCACTTTATGGCCTGCCTGGCGGTCAGCATATTGAGGGTATTTTCTACAACAAGAAGATTTTCGAAGAATATCAACTGGATGTTCCCAAGACACTTGATGAACTGCTTGCGATTTGCGAAACCCTTCGGGCTGCCAATATTGATCCTTTCTTGTTTGGTGGTAAGGACAAGTGGCATACCACACGCTTGATTTCCAATTTGGCCAACCGTATTATGGGGTATACTGCGACTGCAGACGCGAGCGATGGAAAACGTTCGTTCTTGGATGAGGGGTTTGTAGAAGCCTGCACCATTGCCCAGGAAATGGGCGTAAAAGGATACTTGGGTATTGGCTTTAACTCTGTCGAATTCAATACAGCTGTGGAAACCTTCCTGGCGGGTGGATGCGCGATGCTGTATACCGGTACGTTCTCGGTAGGAAATATGAACGATCCGGAGCTTTGCGCCATAGGTGGCGAAAACATTGGATTTTTCAGTTTTCCCGAAGTAGAAGGGGGCTTGGGAAGCAGCAAAGATTATGTGGCGCATGCCGGTCAGGTTCTTGTAGCATCCAAGGCTACTTATGATGAGGCAGTTGCGGATTTTATCAAGTACATTGTTACTCATGCCGGCAACTACTCCATGGAGCATTATCAGTGGCTGATGGGATATGCTTACGATCCGGTGGAGGATCTCCCCCCTGTGACGAAGCTCGTACTGGAGGCAAAGGATCAGGCGGAAAATCTGATGCTTTGGTGGGAAACCCGTATGGATTCCAAAACCACGGATGTGGCAAAGGATAATGCCCAGCTGATGCTCGCTGGAGAGATGGATCCTATAACCTATTTGCAGATGATTCAGGATTCCACGGACGAATACCTAAACAGCAAGTAACGCTGCACTTCCCCGGGAGGAACTCAGCTTTCCTCCCGGGGAAATGGACAAAAAGGGGAAAAGCATATGAATAAGCTTCTGTCCGATAAAAAAGCCATATGGATTTTTATGCTACCATCATTGATCATGGTAATTGGCATGATGTACATTCCCATTGGCTGGACGCTAGGGTATTCTCTGTTTGATGGCTTTCCTGGATTTGGCTCCACCTTTGTTGGATTTGCCAATTTTGCAGACTTGTGGACTGATCAAGTCTTTGAACAGAGCTTTGTGACAACGCTCGTATACACCTTGATTCAGGTATCAGGGCAGGTAGGGCTCGGTTTACTGTTGGCGCTATTATTAAAATTGGGAGTAAAGCGCCATAAAGACTTAATGAAGACTATCGTCTTTTTCCCAAGCGTTATCCCCGCCATTGCCGTGGCACAACTCTTCATCAAGATCTATGAAATACGTCCACAATATGGTTTGTTAAACAGCTTTTTAGCTTTGATAGGACGCGCCGACCTGGTGAGAGGTTGGCTAGGGGAGACTTCCACTGCGCTCATTTGCTTATGTGTAGCGGATATCTGGCGCTTTATGGGCTTTTATGCAGTGCTATTTTATGCTGCGATCGTTGAAATTCCTCAAGATATTGTTGAAGCTGCAAAGATCGATGGTGTTAACACAAGACAGATGATCGGGCACATCCTCCTGCCATTGATTTTTCCGGTTATTATAACCGCGGTATCTTACTGCTTCATTGGTACGATTAAAGTATTTGAAATGCCCTACGTGATGACCAATGGAGGACCCGGATATGCAACTACGCTTATGAGCCTGTATATTTACAGCACGGCTTTTACCTACAGCAGATACGGACTTGGATGCGCAATGGCCGTAACATTACTCGTTGAAACCATTCTTATAACCATGTTGATTCGTTCCATTCCAAGACTTGTCAAACGCTGGGATTAAAAAAGTGAAAGGAGAAAAGGAAGGCCGCTGGCGTAAGCAGGCCCTTCCGATGAAAGCAATGCAACGACGTCGGTTTCGCTTCAGCAGCATATGTCTGACGGTATTTCTTGCTCTCCTCATTATTATCGAGCTTTATCCTGTTTTCTGGATTCTTACCTCATCGCTAAAGACGCAATCTGAATTTGTAACGCAACCGGCATATACGCTTCCTTCTGCATTTCAGTATCAGAACTACATAGACGCTTGGACAGACGGTAAAATGAGCGTTTATTTTAAGAACACCATTTTAACCACTGCGGGAGCACTGCTTATCACAATTTTGGTTGCACTACCAGCTGGCTTCGCCATAACATTTATGCGTTGGAAATTTAGAAATGGTACATTAACCTTCATTATTACCGGGATGATGATCCCTGTACAAGCTACGTTGATTCCTATTTTCTTGGTCTATAAAGAAATGGGACTAATTAATTCCTTGTTAGGTTTAACTTTGGTTTATGCAGCCACAAATATTCCGCTCGCAGTTTTCCTGCTCTCTACTTATATGCGGCAGTTTCCTATCGAATTATTAGAAGCAGCGGTAGTGGATGGTTGCAATATCTATCAGACTTTTGCACGTATCATCGTACCCATTTCCACCAATTTAATTCTTTCGGTACTTACACTGGAATTCTTCTATAGCTGGAATGATCTAATGTTTTCTATGACTTTTAACAGTAAAGCTGACCTGAAAACAATTCAAACAGGCCTGTTGAGCTTTGTGGGTCAATATGGACAGCGTCAATGGGGCCCCACGTTTGCTTCAATAGCCATCAGCGTAATCCCTACTGCAATTCTTTACATGCTATTAAGCAAAATGGTCATTACGGGGATGACAGCGGGTGCGATAAAAGGTTGAGCTATGCACGATCTCAATTTGAAGGAGGGAAACCAATATGGAACATGACTTTCCCATTAAAACCATACTAGATACGGATATCGGTGGAGATGTCGATGATGCGGCAGCGGTCTCCATGATAAATATTTGGGGGCAACAGGGTATCATTGAACCGTTGGCGATAATCAGCTGCATTTCTAGCCGTTGGAGCGCTGGAGCAATTGATGCCATCAATCGGTACTTTGATCATCCGGAAATTCCGGTGGGGATTAATCGACGCTCTCGCTTGCTAGATCAAGAACTAGCTAAAACCTATACGCGCTATCTTACCAGGCACTATTCCAACCGTTATAAAACAGTGGACGCGGAAGATGCTGTGAGTGTCTATAGACGCGTGTTGGCTCAGCAACCGGATCATAGTGTACAGATTGTCAGCATCGGAATGTTGACAACGGTTGCGCAACTCCTCAAGTCTGGACCAGATCTCTATTCTCCACTGGATGGAAAGAAATTGGTACAGCAAAAGGTTTACCGACTGGTGTCAATGGCAGGCAACTTTATTCCCTATTATAGCGAGGCAGATTGGTATACGATTGATGTGGAATGGAATATCGATATGGATGTGCTGTCAGCAAAGTATGTGGCAGAACATTGGCCTGTGGACATGGTTTGGAGTGGTTTTGAGACCGGCGGTGGTGTAATGACTGGCAAACAGCTCATTGACACTGCACCGCAGGATCATCCCGTTCGTAAAGCATACCGCCTGTTTACAAATGGCGTGGATCGTATTAGCTGTGATCTTGCCACACTGCATTATGCCGTATTGGGAACACCGGAATATTGGGAACTCTCGCCGCGTGGCGCAGTATTGCTGGACGAGCAGGGACGCACAACGCTGGACACTTCTTCACATAAAAAAAATCATCAGTATTTGATAAAAAAGGTAGATGATCAAGTCATAAAGGCGGAGGTTGATAGAGTGATGAATGTACTTCCACTCCGTTACCAAAAGGGAGGAATTGAAAAATGAAAGAAAACCGCGTAATACTTGATACAGATATCGGTAGCGATGTTAGCGATTTGATGGCGGCTTTCTTGTATTGGAAATGTGCAAAGCAGGGCCTGCTTTATCCCCAAGGCATTTTGATGAACACAGGAAATGAACAGGGACTTAAATGCTTGGCATTGACCGAGAAATATGTTTGTGACAAAGAAACATCTATAGGGGTACTCGGTACTTCCTTTTTAAACTATTCTATGAATTGGAAATATACGTCCTATCTAATAAAAGCCTATCAACTGAACCAGTTGCCTGAAACCATGCCCTATTTAGCATATTTTCGCAAAGCATTAGCGGAATCTCCTGATCATAGCGTTACCATTGTGTGCAACGGTCCAATGCGTGGACTGGCGCAGCTTCTTCGTTCACAGCCCGATTCATATTCTTCGCTCAACGGGCATCAACTAGTTTATCAAAAGGTAAATAAGCTGATTGTAGCAAGCGGACGGTTTCGTACTAAAAAAAAGCAAGATTATCCAAGACGAAGTGGATGGGATGTATGGAGTTATACCGACACATCAATCTATATTGATTGGGATGTACTCTCAGCACGTGTCGTGGATGATGAATGGCCTACGCCTATTTTATGGGTTGGTTGTGAAGTTGGATATCTTCATCTGTCAGGAAAAACATTTTATGATAAAGCACCGGAAGATCATCCATTAAAGCTGGCCTATCAGCATTTTACAAAGGGAAGTGCTCATGTATCTGGTCCTCAACTTGCAGTACTTTGCTCTATTCCTCAGTTTGAAAAACAGATACGTTTTTCTCGCAGAGGTCGCGTTTTGATGAATGATGAAGGGCATACAGAGTTGAGACCTTATGCCGGAGGACGAGATCGGCACGTTCGAATTGATACACCTGATGCCGTATTTCGGCAAATAGATCAGCTGCTATTAAGTTGACCGGGGGATATAACATAATTGTTTTATGGCTTCCGATCATAAATGAAGCCAGCGATAACGGACGCAGACTCAGGGGTATTCTCTTTAGCGTTTCATGTACATGTACTTCTTATTGACCCACTGGATGCCAGCTACATGTCGCAATCGGGTACAGAATGGCGCAAGTTCTGGTATTCATCCCTAATTCTATGTAAACTCCGTTTGAGGTGCGAATAGAGTAAAAATTATTCAGGACGGCAGCAGGTTCATCTGGCTGCCGCCTTTTCAACAACATAACGCCGATAGGAATGGATGTTAAGGGCGGCGAAGCCGTTCATCTTAACCTTGTGAATGAGGAAGTTCGCTTCATAAGGTGGAACGTTCTGGCTCTAATACCGGGTGAGGTTATGCCAAGAATTGGACCTATTGACAAGAGGATTGGAACCGATCTTCAAATAAGCAAAATACAAGAGTCAAGCGGCGGTCAGCTTGTCCGCATTTCCTGCCCGTTGACTCTCTTCAAAAGTTCAACCAAAGAATTCCCCGCAGATGCAATCCAACTGCCTGCGAATTTCCGAAAACTCTTGATTTAGATCCAACGTGCGCACAGAGATCCGGTTGCCGCTCATTCGATAGGTTTCATCCGGCACAACGGATTCATCCGTCTTGGCGTATAGCAGCAGGCCCGCCACTTCGTGCTGCGGGACCGCTTGTAATTCCACTTCCTTGTTCTTGACATAGGTGAATATCTGATAGAGATTCATAGAATGCAGCGTGTGCGCTCCAAAATGAGTCTGCATCGTATGGGCATAATACTTGGCATCCACAATCAACACACGCCGCCTGTCATGACTTGTCAACGCAATATCGGTCTGCATGACCGGAAGCCTGTCATCCACACCGTCATCCAGCTGCCAATCAATCTGAGCCGCAGAAGCATAAATTTCGGGATGTTCTTTGCGATAATAGTTGAGTATAAATCGTTCATACAGCCGGCACATGCGCTGCTCATCCAGAAAATCCGTCATGCGAAGCGGGCCATTCTCCTGCCGCTGAAGCAGTCCCTTCACAATGAGCCAGCACACGGCAACCAGCATATGGTAGGTCTGGTTGTTCCGATTGTACTGCATATGCCAGTTCACATGATTGAGATCTGCTTCGCCCACGTTGGTAAAAAACATCAGCAGCGTTCGAATGGTCTTTTTGCGCTCTTTGCCGATGTCATGGTGGAGCAATAAAAGCAGTGTGCTTTTGATCAGCCGGTTCATCTCGAAATCGACAGAAAACTCATCGTAGGAGCAAACAAGCTGCCGTTTCAATACTGCTCTCGATTGGATGGACTGCGCCATTTCAATTTGCCCACGCGGACAAGACATGCTTTCCGTCCTGCGCACATAGGCCTGGCCAAGCCCCTGCCGGATTTGATCGGCCACGCCCTTACAAAGAATCGCCGCGCATAGATCTGCCACGTTTTCAAAATCTTCCGTGGCTAACGAGCGATACCCTTGATTCTGAAGCACCTGAAAGGCATAGGAGAGCATATGATAGACATTCTTAATCGGAATCACTGGAAGATCCCCTCCAGCCGGGCTATCCAGTTCTTTGCTTTTTGCGGCTCGTCGAACCAATATTCCTTCAGCAAGGGAATCAGCTCAAAGCGAACAATGTCCTCCAAATCACAGTCATTCAGTGTCTCCGATTTCAATTCGCAAAAATAGCTGTGGCCGATGCGGAAGTCCTCCCCCAGCGATTCATCCTCTGATATGGCCTTATTCAGGTCTTTTACGCAGTCAATCAGCCGGTCAAACGTTTCATTATGAAGTGATTCCTGATACTTTCGGAACCCTTCCGTATCGAATCCAGGAACCATTTCAAAAAAGGCAAAACGTCTACGAAGCGCATAATCCATCATGGCAAGGCTTCGATCCGCAGTATTCATCATGCCAATGATCAGCACATTTTCCGGCACAGAGAAGCGTTCATTGGCATACAGCAGCTGAAGTCCCATGCCGCCCCGTTTGTCGCTCTCAATCAGCATAAACAGCTCGCCAAAGATCTTGCTCAGATTTCCCCGATTGATTTCGTCAATGATGAAGAAATACTCATTGTCGAGGTCATCCTGCGCCTTCTTGCAGAAGGTGTAGAACACGCCCTGTGTCAGCTCAAACCCATTGGCACTGGGACGAAAGCCCATGATGAAATCCTCATAGGAATAGCTTTGATGGAACTGGACCATGGCGACACGGCTTTGATCCTTCGCGCCCATCATGGAATACGCCAGCCTTTTGGCCGCAAATGTCTTGCCGACGCCAGGAGCTCCCTGCAAGATAACGTTCTTCTTTTTACGCAGCAGATTCACAAGGGTCAAATACTTCTCACGACTCATATAAACATCCGTGAGGAAATCCCCGGGCGAGTAGGCAGGATAGGGAGGCTCATGTTCTACCTCTTCCGCCGACACTTCATCTTCATCCTCGTGAATGAACAGACTGTTGAGGCTTTCCACAATCCCGGTATAAGCAGTGATATCCGTCAGCGTTTTCATGGGTGCATTCTCTTTCGGATAGGTCCACTCGCCTTTATTCGTCCATTTTACCTTGCGCTGATGGGCATATCCTTCTACGGAATCGTCGTCCACAAATTCGTAATCCGACGTGACAATGCCGCGTCCGATGATCTTGTGCCTGCCTTGCTTGGCAAAAACCACGTCGCCCTCTTTCATTTCGCGGGCCATCTGCCAGACGGCAAGCGACGAATTGCTCATCGTGCTGTCGGGCTGATCCCACTGCTGACGCAGCTTTTCCTTTAATGCTTCGCGCGAGGCAAACTGACGGGCATCCCCCGTCTCTCCCCAGCCAAGCGCCATGATCCCCTGCCGATAAAATTCATCCCATCGCGCGGCATTCTGCCCCGGCGCATACAGCCAGTAGTGCACCGGCCGAACATCCTGGTCGGCCAAAGCCGCTCCGATCGTTTCGCCGTCCGATCTCTGTTCCCTCTGCATCTGGTTGACAGCTTCCGATACCCTCCACGCATCAGCAGAGAGCTCAGCAAAATTCGCATACTTCTCGTTGGCGACAAGCAGTTCCCGGCAACGTGTACATATACCGACATAGGTTGCGCCATCGGGAATTTCCCTCATTGCTTTTACGGCGGCCGCAAACGTCTGCTCCATGTTTCCGGGGCCGGACAGGAACCATCTGTTGCGGGAATCCAGGTTCAAATAGGCATAGGGTCTCACCCAGAACAGGCCCATGGTGAGTTTCCAACGGTTGCCCTTCAAATCCTTGACTGTGTCAAACGCATGCACAAACGCCTGCCGGCTCTCCTCATCAGGGTGATCCGCATAGGCAAGCGCTGTGGCGAAGCAAGTCCACAGCATGTCCACGTCCCGATCACCGCGGTCGGAATCTCCGGTAAAACGATAGAACGTCGCATTGAGCGGATTGAGCAATGGAACGCCGTCAAAATCCGACGGCACGGCAGCGCCCACACCAAAGAGGCTTCCCAGCGCTCTGCACAGCGCAATCCGATTTTCGTCCTTCATGTTCTTATTGAACAGGCCAAAAACGGTGAACGGGTCCATATCTGCAGGAATGTCCGTGCTGTCCAGCCGGGGCATCTTGAGTTCCGCCTGCGAATAGGCCTTGATTATTTTCTGCACCATGACAGGCCGTTCGAATTGATACGTCAGCAGTTTACCGGCAAACTCCATATAAAAGGGTACCCATGTGAACCCCGACATGACGGACACCTCGCTTCATCTGCAAGTAATGATTCTTAGTACCATCGGTCTTCGCGTTCTCAAAGGGGCACAAAACCTTTCAAAAAGAACGTTTTGTCCCTCCCATGCTGAATTCTGCATGGTATGATTATACTATGTAACACGTACAATTGTCGATAATTTTTGACAGCATATAATGTGCAAGTCTTGTGGCGCTACCCTCCATATTGAACTGCAATAAAAAAAGCCCGAACCCCCATCCGGCATCGTTGCGTTCCAGCAACGACCCGGAAAGGAGCCCGAGCCTCATAAAGCGTATCTCCCGCAGGGCATGACACACCCCCAATCCCCGATGGCCTGTGCGAAAGGTACGACGCAGCCCGCTCTTCCCTATCCCCTCACTCCCCCACCTTCCCCCTTCTCCCTTTCCGCGAACACCTTCTCCATATTGACCGAAGCC
>ENA-OOXJ01000765-OOXJ01000765.1-human-gut-metagenome-genome-assembly--contig:-NODE-765-length-24519-cov-16.766310_pt1 | contig 24519 bp, 15 predicted proteins | sample MGYA00241587_ERZ501343 | MGnify/ENA primary metagenome ERZ501343 (study PRJEB25962, sample SAMEA2042918) | human gut metagenome | biome: human gut; feature: human-associated habitat; material: faeces... | reverse complement strand
TCACTACTTTTGAAGATTTTAAATTTTTCGGAAAATATAAAATGAGCAAACGGGTACTGATCATAACCTACTACTGGCCGCCGACAGCCGGCTCGGGCGTGCAGCGGTGGCTGAAGATGTCGAAATATCTGCCGCAGTACGGGTGGCAGCCGGTCATCTACACACCTGAGAATCCGGAGGCGGGCATGACGGACGAATCCCTGCTGAGGGACATCGCTCCGGAGGTGGAGGTCATCAAGCGGCCAATCCTCGAACCGTACGCCGTATTCAACGCTCTGACAGGCAATAAGGGGAAAAATTCCGGGAAGGCTTCGGCCGGATCGGGCGCCGTCAACCCCATCAACGCCGTCGGCCACAAGTCTCCCCTGATGCGCCTCTCCCTATGGCTCAGGGCCAATGTCTTCGTCCCCGACCCCCGCTTCCTGTGGATCCGGCCCTCCGTCAGGTTCCTGAAACAATACCTCCGCGAGCATCCCGTCGACGCCATCGTCAGCACCGGCCCGCCCCATTCGATGCACCTGATAGCAAGGGCCCTGCACCGTTCGACCGGCATCCCCTGGACAGCCGATTTCCGCGACCCGTGGACCCGGATATTCTACTTCAAACACCTTCCGCTGACCCGCCGGAGCCGGAAGAGGTACGCCGCCATGGAGCTCTCGGTGCTGCGCGAGGCAGACCATGTGGTGGCCGTCACGGACAATATGGTACGGGACTTCCTGGAGGAACTGGAAGCAGATAAAAAGCGCGGCGCCTCAGGACGGCAGACTGCCGGTGACAGCTCTGTGACTGAGCAGAAAGACAAATTCTACGTCATCGAGAACGGCTACGACGAGGCGGACTTCACCGGCATCACGGCCGCAGAGCTTCCGGCAGGATTCAACCTCGTGCACACCGGCCTCTTCTCCGCGGAGGGTAACCCCCGTCGGCTCTGGAAGGTCCTCGCGGAGCTCTGCCGCGACCTCCCGGGCTTCTGCCGCGACCTGCATCTGACATTTGCCGGAAAGACCGACCCGGAGATCCTCGCCGCAGTGCGTGAGGCCGGTCTGGGCGACCGCCTGACCGACCGGGGCTACATCCCCCACCACGAGGCCAACCGCCTGCAGAAGGCCGCCGACCTGCTCCTGCTGCCCCTGCGCGAGGAACCCGAGGCCGCCGGCATTCTCACAGGAAAATACTTCGAATACCTCGCCGCCGGCCGCCCCATAGCCGCATTCGGCCCTCACGGCAGCGTCCTGGAGCGTTCCCTCACCGCCACCCGCACCGGACGGATATTCGACTGGGAAGAGGAAGTCCCGCTGAAGGAGTACCTTACAGCCCTGTACACCCGCACCCTCACATTTAGCCCCGACCCCGGAGCCATCTCCGCCTACACCCGCCGCTCCCTCGCCGGCCGCTATGCCGAAGTCCTGCTGTAAACGCGCATGACGTCTTATTCCAGCAGCCACTCCGCGGCCGGCAGGACTTCTATGGTCCTGCCACTTGGAATAGGAATGGAGTCTTTTTCGTCCCGTGTGACGATAACCATTCTTTCTAAATTCTCAAGCCGGTCCAACTTCATCAGGGCGCTTACCTCCCTGTCTTTAGTATCGGCATCACTTAGGGTTACACACGCCTGTACGGCATATTTCTCATCAGGAACGTAAAAGTCCACCTCTGAATTCCGGCTGTAGTAGTACAGCCTGTCCTCATACTTTCGAAACAGATGGACCGCACACAGATTCTCCAACAGAGGGGATTCTGTACCTGTAAGGAAAATACTCAAAAGACCATTGTCAACGAAATAATGCTTCTTTACAGTCTCGCGCTCGACAAATTTTGACGCATAATTCTCAAGCGCCAGAACGACATACGCATCCTTCGCTGCCTCCACATACTGGATAACCGACGCTGCCGTCGTACTTGTTCCGGTACCTTTTATCAGGTTGGCTATCCTGTTGTACGCTATCGGCTTCGTAACACTCTCCGCCAGACGCTTAAGAGTCATGCGCAGCGCCATTTCGTTCTTTATCCTATTTCTCAGGATAATATCATTCAGCAGTATCTTCTCATACACATCATTCAGCCAGCGGCGCTTGTTCCTGTACAACAGAAGTTCGGGGAAACCTCCCCACAGCATATACTGCTCCAGCATCTGATACACTGTGAATCTCTCCGACCCGAATGTCCATTCACGGCCAGGTACGATGCCCTGAGCCCCAAGATACTCGGCAAAGGAATACGGATATATCTTCTCATCGGTGAAGCGGCCGCCCAATGTAGTATGAATATCACGGCTGAGCATCCTGGCATTGCTGCCTGTGATATAGACGGTATATTTCTGATTGGCAAGCCTTCTCGCAAAATGCTCCCATCCGTCAATATTCTGAATCTCATCGAACAGAAATATCGGTTTATACTGGTACGCAGACATGTAGGCCTGCAGAATCGTATCGAAATCCTGATATGTCATCTCCAGCAGACGCTCGTCGTCAAAATCGATGTACACGAGTTCCTCAAGTTGAAGCCCCTGAGCCAGAAGCTGCTTGGCCCGCTTGTAGAGCATGTAGGACTTGCCGGCCTGGCGGACACCCACAAGAACATACCTGCCGTGATCCTCAAACTCAAAAGGCCTGTCGTAGAGCTCGACATCCCTGATTGTTTCCTGCCCTTCCCGTATCAGTAAACGGAAAACTTCTTTTGTTACTGCCATTCTTTTTTATGCAAAGGTAAAAATATTTATTCATAATAAATAAAATTATGCATATTTATTTATCGCAAATAAATGCATTATCATTCTAAGGACAAAATTTCCTATTTTTGTGCAGTAAAATGAACAGACTGCTGAAGTTACCGGTTATCGCCGCTGTCCTGCTGACAGCAGCCTCCTGCTCCGTCAACCGGAGGCAGGCGGAGAAGGCACGCGAGCTGTTCTTCCACGGGATGGAGATGGTGGAGCTCGGCGGAGGGGAGATGGCGATGAGCGACTTCAAGAAGGCGGAGCCGATACTGGCGGAGATAGGGGACACGGCCGGGCTCGGGGAGGTAAATTATGCGATAGCGGAACTATATCAGAACAGTGTGGTCAATCAGGACGAGGCGGTGGAAAGGTACCGAAAGGCCCTGAAGTACTTCGAGGCGGCGGGGCTGGCGGGCAGGGTGGCAGACACTCACTTAGCTTTGGCGAGGATGCTGCTGCCTGATTCGGTGGACGCGGCCCTGTATCACTTAGGTATCGGCAACGACTTGTTTCCGCTGACCCTCGACCGGAGCGACCGCCTGTCTGCATACGGACTCTACGCCTACGCCGGAGTCATACGCCAGGACTACCGCAGCGCCGTATCGTATGTATCCCGCGCATTGTCCGAATACGGCTGGTCGGCGGCCACACCGTCAGAAAAAGACCTGTACAACAACCTTTTCTACCTTGCATCCACCGCATACGCCGCACTCGGACAGACCGACTCGGCCGCATTGTTCCGCGACAGGCTCGTAGTCAGCAACGCCGTGGACAGTCTGAACTGGTACCTGACCCAGGCCGGCATCTCCCAGGCCCTCGGCGACTGGAAGTCAGTACACACGTTCGAGACCCGTACACAGATAATAGCAGACAGCATCGAGCAGGCCGGCTACAGGGAGCAATTGGCGGCGGCTGAGATGAAATATGACTTCTTCCGGCTGAGGGAGGAGCTGTATCAGCGCAAGATACACAATATGACCGTCGCGATGTTTCTCCTTACATGGCTCGCGGCTGCAGTCATAGTGGCCGTAATCTTCATCATCCTGTACCGCAATCAGAAATCCAGGGCAATGGAGCAGGCCGCTCTCGCCGGAAGGGTCAGGGACGAGCTTATCCGCCGTCAGGACGAGGTCCGCGAGCTGCAGGAGAAGATGCGGAGGACATCCGAGCGGCAGTCGCAGGAAGAGAACGACCTCAGGGCCATCACGGCCGCCCTGAGGCAGACCGCCACGGCCAAGAAGGAGCTGCTGGCGTTCTCTGAAGACCTGTTAGGAGTCACCAAGGAGCTGGCCGACATCTACTACGTCCATGAGGAATCCCCCGAGCACATCTCCCGCAAGGTCAAGGAAGTGCTGCATTCCAAGCTGACGCAGGAGGCCACCTTCGCCCGTATAGGGGATATCGTCGAGGCCGCATGGCCGGGCCTGCTGCCTAAGCTGTATGCGGAATACCCCTGGCTCAAGGACGAGGACCGCAGGCTGATAGCCCTGATGTGCTGCGGCTTCTCCGGCAACGCCATCAGCGTCATCCTGAACATCCCGCCGAAGAGCCTCAACGTGCGCAAGAGCCGCATCGCCCGCCGCATGGGAATCGACACCCGGCTCTCCTCCTGGCTGAGGGAAATCACCGAGAACTACCCGGAAAACGGCGGAAAAAACAGCTGAAATCTGCCGATGCAACTTTTGCGGAGGTTTTCCTCCGAGTATACTTCGCAGATTATCACGATGTTGCATCTTGACTCCATGCAACAAACCGGATTTGCATTTTCCTACCCCGCGCTGTACTTTTGCGGAAAATTCAAGACCATGACCCGACTTCTGAGAATCCTTTCCGCAGTATCAGCACTTCTGCTCTCCGTCCTTCCGCCAGTTGCGGCGCAGCACGGCAGAACGGACAGGATTATCATCCACAGGACCAATCCTGCGGGCATGGACTCTTCCCTCTCCTCCCGGAATGCCGGTGCCGCCTCCGTGGCATTCGACACCTCCGGCATCTACACCTGGTCATACCCTGCGGCCGACTCCCTGACCCTGGAGAGAAAAGGGAGCTTCGTCATTCCATGTGCGGGCCGCCCGTTCATGACTGTCTTCTTTGACCCCGGCACATCGGATTTTTACTGGTATGACATCTACTCGCACGACGGTGGCAGGATTATCCGCCACAACCTCATCTCTAAGGCAACCGACACAGTAATAACGGATATCCGGGCAGTAATCAACCCTAACAGCATGAATATCGTTTCCGAGGACTCGATATTTCTGCTGAACTCCAATATCCAACGCATATTCCTGATAGACAGCAGCGGAGAGACGAGAAAGACCCTGCCGCTGCATTCCTCGGCCACGATTTTCCCCGGAGGCTCCGGACAGCCGTACTTAGACGGAGGAAATCTGTACTACACCGTAAGCGACTACCGACGGCTGTATTCCACCTACTGCCTGCATCCGGGCCCGTTTCCCAGAAAGACGAGACAAGAGGCCTTAGTACCGTATCCGGGACTCTATAAGGACTATACAGGCTATGGATATATGCTGATGAGCAACCCTTATTCCGCGTACGATCCGGACCGGGGACAGATAGTCGTGGGATATCCTCCCGACGGCCACATCTACGTATTCTCGCTCCAAGACCATTCCCTGCGGAAATACACGGTGGAAAGCAGGGATGCCGCGCCGGTAGAGCCGTTTACAGCCGACAAGTGGCGTCTGGACATAGAGCATTTCAGGTCACAGACCACATACGCCAATATCCTCTACGACTGCTGGAAAGGTCTGTACTACAGGATAGTGGAGCGCAGCACCCCGATGCCGGGGGTGGAGATGAGCGAGAGGGCCAAAAGGCTCTCGGTAATCATTATGGACACTGATTTCCGGATACTCGGGGAAAGTGAGATAGCAGAGGATATCCATGCCTGTTTCCGCTACACCTGCTTCGTATCTGAGGAGGGACTGAACATCCATCTTTTAGACCCGGATACGGACAGGATGACCTTCGCCACATACGCAACAACTGTAAAACACCATAGACAATGAAAAAGCATCTTCCCATCATCCTGCTGGCCGCCGCAGCGCTGGCCGGTTCCTGCGCCGGAGACGGTGTCAGGACAGTAAACTTCGAGAACAGTCTGAAAAGCAAGCCCGACACTGTCGGCATTGAGAGCATCGCACAGAAGATCGAGAAAGTAGAGCTCAAGTGCGACAGCCTCTACGACATCACCCTCTTCGCGGTCTATGACGGCAGGCTGTTCGGCAAGACCGCCGACTACAAGCTCGTGATCTTCTCAGAGGACGGAGACCTGCTCCATGCCTATGACCGGTCAGGACGCGGGCCCGGTGAGTATGTATGGCCGGATTTCTCGTATGATCCTTACAACCACGAGATACTGATCTATGATTTTATGAACAAGATCATCCGCTTGGATTCTGACGGCCGTTTCATCGATGAGGTCCGCAACAGCCTGACCGGTGTCCTCGGAGATATCCGCGCCATATCCAAGGACAGGTACGCCGCCACAAAGATGTCCAACACAGAGCGGGACAGCAGCATCATCTTCCTCGACAGGGACCTGAACTTAGTTGGCAAGGCCCTGCCCATATACAACAAGAGCCAGCTTTCCACCCGCGGACTGATAGTCTCCGAACCCGTGCTGCTCTACAACTCTACCTACCTCTTCAAGCCTTACGGAGGACATACCTACTACACTCTGGACGGTGCTCCCTACCTGCACGTGGAACTGGGCCGGTACGCTCAGCCTGAGGATGACGCTACAGTCGTAGGCGCAAATGAAGCAAATTACCTCCTGCAGAACTCTGAAGATATCTGCGGCGACTGGTATCTTGCAGAATTTGTGTACGAGAAGGAGATGTGCCTGTTCTTCGATGCCGTCAACACCCGCACCGGCAAGCGGGCCATTCACAATACCTATACCGAGCAGGACTTAGAGAACGGAGAAGACCAGGGCTTCTTCTTCCGATACGACGGAGAGACATACCGCATAAGTTACATGAACTTCTACGTCCAGGACAACGTCCTCTACTGGTCCCGCTTCTCCGACGACGGCTCCACGACCATCTTCAAGATTACACTGAAATGACGGAAAATTTTGCCGGGGACTGTAACATTTTTTAAATTTGAACGTCATTACATTTAAATCTAAATGCCTATGCGGAAAATCTATGCCATTACAGTCGCCGCAGCCCTGTGCCTGTGCTCATGTTCGGACAGCAATTACACCTTCATCGACAGCTTCCCGATAAGCGGGGAGCTGCAGCCGGTGAGGACTATGAAATACGATCCGGTGAAGGTCAACCTCTACGGCATCGCCCGCGCCGGAGACTACTGGATAGCTTCCATAGGAGACAATGATTACAGAGCAGCTGTTACCGATGACAGCCTCAACGTGATAGTCCGCACGCTCAGAACCGGCAACGGTCCGGGGGAGTTCCTGTACCCTCTCCGGTACGGAACTCCATACACTGAAGGCGACTCCGTCATCATCTTCGTCAAAGACGCGTTCAAAGGCTCCCTCAACCGCGTGGCCACATGTCTGACCGACGGGAAAACGGACGTAAGAAAGATCGGAGAAGTGCCGGTAATGAACAGGACCTGGCATCCCCTGCCGGACGGCTCGGTCATCGTCAACAACAACGAGAACCGCTACTTCCTCATCAGCAGTGACTCGGACACCGTTTACTTCGAGACCTGGGGCGATGACATAGACGCCAAGGAATACGAGGACTGGTGGGTTCCCCGTCTGCAGACCAGCGAGATCTTCACACCCGACAATTCTAAGATGCTCGTCTACACCGACCGCCCGTACGTGTGGCTGCACAGCACGGACGGCAGACTTATCCGCAAGGTGTACGTGGAACAGCGGCCGGATGAGGTAAGGGAGAATGCCGGAGGTTTAGGATTCAACGACGGCGACCTCATAGGGAATCACTTTCTCCTGCTTTTCAACGACCTTGTGGACGAGGAGACCTGGACCTGCTCTACCCGGCTTATGGTTTTCGACTTCGACATGAGACCCGAAGCCGTCTACAGCATCGAGGGGGACGTCAGCAGCTTCTACGCCGACCCTGAGACAGGACTGATATACATTAACGACCGGGATGAGGAGCTCATACGGATCTACGACCTCTCCGAATGGCTGCGCAGTTGAGCAGTTGAGACAACATTAATTTGATTTTAAAAAATTTTTAGTTTAACTTTGAACGGTTTTAACTTATATCTGACCTTATGAATAGATTCCGGACATACTTCCTGGCCTGCGCCGTATGCCTGAGCTGTCTGTCAGTTCCAGCGCTGAGCGCTCAGGAGGATTCCCTGAATACTGCTGCCGGACAGGAGACACCTAAACATTGGGAGTTTACATTAGAAGACGTTATAATACTGGCCCAAAGCAAATCACTGTCTGCACTTGTAGCCAAATATTACTTTATCAGCAGCTACTGGCAGTACCGCTCATACAAGGCGCAGTTCCTGCCGTCTCTCAACTTAGGTGCGGAGCTCGGACAGTACAACCGCTCCATCGTAGCCCTGCAGGACGCCGAGACCGGCGAGACTCATTACGTTCAGAACGACAACATGAACAACTCCCTGCAGCTGTCCATAGACCAGAATATCCCGTTCACCGGCGGTACCATATCCCTCAATACCTATCTCAACCGCTTCGACCAGTTCTCCCCTTACGGAGCCATGACCTACAACTCCAACCCCGTCAACATCGCATACTATCAGCCTATCTTTCAATACAACCGTCTCAAATGGGAAAAGAAGACCGAGCCAAAACGGTATGAGATGTCCAAGCGTACATACCTCGAGAACATGGAAAATATCGCTGTGACAGCTACAGAATACTTTTTTAATGTGCTGCGCAACCAGAAGAGCCTGGAGATGGCCCGTAGCCGTTTCGAGAGCACCCAGCAGCTCTATGCCATCGCCCAGGAGAGATTCAACATCGGCACTTACACCAAGGACGAGCTGCTGCAGATGGAGCTGCAGCTGCTCAATGCCGACATAGCTGTTGCCAGCGCCGAAGTCGGACTAAGGCAGGCTATGCTCAGCCTGAGGTCCTATCTCGGTCTGACAGATGACATGGATATTACACTCCTGACCCCTACGCATCACTCCGATATAGTCATAGATGAGGAAGACGCTGTAACACGCAGCCTGCAGAACACCTCCTTCAGCCTCAACAATGAGATAAGCCTCATAGAAGCCGAGGCTGCTATCGCTCAAGCCAAGGCCGAACGCGGATTCAACGCCACACTCACTGCACAGTTCGGTCTGACCCAGACTGGAAATGATTTCGTGTCATCCTACCGCAACCCTATCGACCAGGAAATCGTAGGCCTGAGTCTCAGCGTCCCTATAGTGGACTGGGGTCTCGGCAAAGGTAAGGTACAGATGGCCAAAGCTCAGCAGGAAATCATACTCACCCAGGTAGAGCAGGAAATCATGGACCGCCGTCAGGACATCTATATCCGTGTGGTCCAGTTCAATGCTCAGGCAAAGCAGTGTGATGTGTCTCAGAAAGCCGACGGTATTGCCGCCGAACGGTTCGAACTGGCCCTGCAGCGCTTCCGCAACGGCACCATCAGCATCCTGGACATCAACACCGCCCAGAACGAGAGGGATGAGGCCACCTCCCAGTACATCGAGGAACTGGCGAATTACTGGAGCTATTACTACAACCTGCGCAAGGACACCCTGTACGACTACATCTACGATGAGGACTTAGACGCAGAGTTTGACAAGATAATCGACAACTGATAATACCGGATACACACAATGAAGAAACTTTTCATACTGCCGCTCATCGCGCTGACAGCCGCCTGCGGCCAGAACAAGGAAGTGGAGGAGGACACCCTCACCCGCCTTTCGCAGGCCGTGGAGGCCAACTACGTGGATACGATGACCCTACGCCTGACCGATTTCAGGCGTCAGACCATAAGCAACGGCAAATTAGTGGCCGCCCGCAAGAGCGCCCTGCGCTTCAACACCTCCGGCACCATATCGGAAGTACGTTTCACCAACGGACAGAGTGTCCGCAAGGGCGAGCTGATAGCCTGCTTAGACCCCGAGACGGCGGCGATAGCCCTCTCCCAGGCCGAGAACGCCATGCGTAAGGCTGAGATAGACCTCAACGATGTGCTCATCGGATTCGGATACGGAGATGCCGACACCTCCGACGTTCCCACCGCCACGATGGCCATAGCTAAGACCCGTTCGGGCTACGCCGACGCGGAGCAGAATTACCGCAGGGCCCTGTACGACTACGAGGGCACTAAGATTACGGCTCCCTTCGACGGTAAGATAGCCAGTATCAAGGGCCGTGTCTACGAGGGCGTTCCATCGGAGAGCTTCTGCTATGTGATAGACGACAGCCGCTTCGACGTCAGCTTCCCCCTGCTTGAGTCGGAGATACCGTCGGTAAGGACCGGCATGGAAGTCAAGATATCCCCCTTCAACAATCCGGAGAAGACCTACGCCGGACGCATTACAGCCGTGAATCCCATGGTGGATGAAAAGGGCCAGATAGAGATTACCGCCTCCGTCAGCAACTCTGACGGGGACATGATGGACGGAATGAACGTCAGGGTCCTGGTAGAGGAGCTCATACCGCAGCAGCAGGTAGTGCCCAAAAGCGCTGTCGTCATGCGTGACAACCAGGAAGTGCTCTTCGTCTACCAGCCCGCGGACAGCACCGCCCGCTGGGTCTATGTCGACATCCTCATGTCCAACAGCGACAGCCACGTAGTGAGGGTCAACCAGGAGCGTAACGCCGAGCTCAGCCTCGGGGACATCATCATCACCTCAGGCAACCTCAACCTCGCCCACGAATCTAAAGTAATCGCAAGACAATGATCAGGAAACTGATAAAACGCCCTGTCGCCGTATCGATGGTCCTCTTCGCCGTGGCCGTCTTAGGAGCAGTGTCCATCAAGCTGATCCCGGTATCGCTCATGCCCGATGTGGACATCCCGCAGATCACCGTGCAGGTCAAGGTGGAGGGCAGCTCGGCCAGGGAGATAGACCAGTACCTGCAGAGCCTGCGGCGCGAGCTGATGCAGATACCCTCCCTGACCGACATCAGGTCCCAGTCGGAGAGCGGCGTGGGCATCATCCGCCTGTCGTTCGAGTACGGCACCGACATCGACTTCACATTCGTGGATGTCAACGAGAGGATTGACCGGTCCCTGTCATCCCTGCCGGACGGTACGGAAAGACCGAAGGCCATCAAGTCCAGCGCGACCGACATCCCCGCCTTCTTCGTCAACATGACGGTCGATGACAGCTCCCGCGTCATGGAGATGAGCCGCCTGGCCGCCAACGTCATATCCAAACGCATCGAGCAGATACCGGAGGTGGCCATGGTCGACCTCAGCGGCCTGGTCTTTCCCGAGCTGCTGATTATCCCGGACAATGAGAAGCTCACCGCCATCGGAGCGACCCCCGCCATGCTGGCCAATGCCATAGAAAGCAACAACATCCAGCTCGGCAACATCTCCATCCGGGACGGGCAATACCACTGGAACGTGAGGTTCCAGTCAGAACTCACCTCCAAGGAGGACATCGAAAAGATAAGGATCAATATCGGCGGCCGCATCTACCTCTTCGAGGAACTGGCCGACATCATCGAACAGCCGGGAGCCGACAACTGTCTCATCCGCTCTGACGGGGACAGGGCTGTCAGCATGGCCATCATCAAGCAGAGCGACGCGAGGATGAACACCCTCCGCGAGGCCCTGTATGACAGGATCGAGCGCTTCGAGAAAGACTACCCCGGAGTGCAGTTCACCATCACCCGCGACCAGACCGAGCTGCTGCGCTACACCATAGAGAACCTCGAGCAGAACCTCGTCGCCGGCATCATCCTCGCCAGCATCGTCATCCTGCTCTTCATGCGCAACTTCCGCTTCTCCCTGCTGATCATCCCCACCATCATAGTATCCCTGCTGACCTCGATGCTCGCCCTCTACCTCATGGGCATAAGCATCAACATCATCTCCTTAGCCGGCCTCATCCTGAGCGTCGGAATGATGGTGGACAACTCTATTATCGTCATAGACAACATCACCCAGCGGTGGGAGAGGGGCGACACCCTCGAAGACGCCGTGGCCATAGGCTCCGGGGAGGTATTTGCCCCGATGCTCAGCTCCATCCTCACCAACTGCGCCGTATTCGTACCCTTAGTGTTCCTCAGCGGCATAGCCGGAGAGATATTCTTCGACCAGGCGGTGGCCATCACTGTGGGTCTGTTCGCGTCTCTGCTGTTCGCCGTGCTGGTGGTGCCTGTCTACTACTATGCCCTCTACCGCAGGAGAGGCATGAAGATGGACAACAAGTATCTCTCCCGCATCGCCAAATACATTGAACTGGGTCCCGCATACGAAAAGGCCCTCAAATGGACATTCCGCCATGCCGGGATAGTGATGACCCTGATGATAGTATCCATCCCGCTCTCCGGGGTACTCTTCATGGTATTGGACAAGAGCACCTTCCCCCCTGTGACCAAGAGCGACATCATCCTCAATATCGACTGGAACAGTCCCCTGACCATAGAGGAGAATGACCTCCGCAGCCGCAATCTGGTCGCCGCCCTCAGTCCACATACCGCCCAGAGCACCCAGATGTCCGGAACACAGCAGTTCCTCATGCCCCACACCCGCGACATGAGCAAGAGCGAGGCCCAGATCTACCTGATGGCCCGCACTCCCGCCGGGTTGGACAGCATCATCAGTGAGACTGCAGAATATATGAAGGCCCAGCACCCTACGGCCGCATTCAGCTTCTCGGACGCCGGCAACCTCTTCACCCTCATGTTCTCCGATGATGCCTCCAAGCTCACCGTGCAGATAAGCGGACGCGACGGCAAGACCCCCGAGCCGGACAAGCTCAACACCATCATCGATGAGATATGCGAAGCCGTACCGGGAGTCGACCACTCTCCCATCCGCTGGCAGGAACAGGTCATGCTGACCGTCGACGTGGAGAAAATGGCCCTGTACAACATCTCCTACTCGGAGGTCATGAGCACACTGCGCAAATTTACCCGCGAGGACCATATATTCTCGATTGCCACCGGAGACTATTCCATCCCCGTAGTCATGGGCGACAGCCACAGCTCCTCCCACCTGCTTTCCGGCAGCGTGCGCAACCGCGACGGGGCCGACATTCCCCTGAGCAACTTCATCACCGAGAGCCGCAGCCGCGACCTGAAGACCATCGTCTCGGGCATGTCCGGCAACTTCTACCCCTTAGAGCTGGACATCCCTGACGACCTCGTGCCGGAGGTCATGGAGGCCTCACGGGAACTGTCCGTAGAAGACGGAACCTTCGATGTGGCTTTCAGCGGCTCCTACTTCTCCAGCAGAGAGACCATCAACGAGCTGATGCTCATCGCCATAGTATCCATATTACTGCTGTATTTCATCTTAGCGGCACAGTTCGAGTCCCTTATCCAGCCCATGATCATCCTCTCGGAGATAGTGGTGGACATCTTCGGCGCCCTGCTGCTGCTCTGGATCTGCGGAGCCGGCATCAACGCCATGTCCATGATCGGAATTGTCGTCATGAGCGGTATCGTCATCAACGACTCCATCCTCAAGGTGGACACTATCAACCGACTGCGCAAGGAGAACGGCTACAGCCTGCTGCGGGCCATCATGACCGGAGGCTCCCGCAGGCTCAACCCCATCCTCATGACCACCCTGACCACTGTGCTGGCCATGGTGCCCTTCCTCACCAAGGGCGACATGGGCTCCGACCTGCAGTTCCCTCTGTCAATAGTGATGATCGGAGGTATGATGGTCGGCCTCATCGTCAGCATATTCGGCATACCGCTGATATATTATTTCATCTATAGGAAATCCGATAAGGCCCGCAGGAAATGAAAGGAGTCAAGATACCGTCATTCTCAGTCCTGCTGATATTCGCGGTGCTCATCACCGTGGGTGTCGCGCTCATACCCTCGCTCAACCTGCAGTACATGCCGAGGGAGAAGAAGCAGACCCTGTCGATATACTACTACTGGCAGAATGCCTCAGCAAGGGTCATCGAGAGTGAGGTGACTTCCAAAATCGAAGGATACATCTCTTCCATCAAGGGCATCGAGGACATAGCGTCTCTCAGCCGCAAGGGCAGCGGAACCATCACCCTGTATCTCAAGAAAAATGCCGATATCGACGCCGTCCGCTTCGAGGTGTCCTCGGCCATACGGTCCATGCACGACAAGCTGCCGGAGGAAGTGACTTATCCGGAGCTGTCCGTAGCCGCATCAGGCACAGAGGTAGACCCCGTGCTGATGTACACCATCAACGCAGACCTTCCCACCAACCGTATCGAGCAGTATGTCAACGACCACATACTCCGGGACCTGGCCCTGATAGACGGAGTGCAGTCAGTAGAACTGTCTGGAGCATCCCCCAACTACACAGAGATATCCCTGAGCACCGAGAAGATGAAGATGGCAGGCATCACTTCCTCCGACGTCTACTCCGCTGTCAGCAGCTATCTCGGCGGCACCGCCATCATCGGCAGCGCCTCCTCCTACGACAAGTCAGAGGAGCCGGATATCGTCCTGCGCAATGCTCCGATGGATATGGAATATCTGCCTGTGGGCAACATTGGGGGACGTATCATAAGGCTAATGGACGTAGCCTCCGTGAGGACCTTAGAAAAGCTGCCCAGCTCCTACAGCCGCATCAACGGCCTCAACACCATCAACCTGAGCATCTATCCCGAGGAATCCGTCAACACCATCAAGCTCTGCGCCAGCGTCATCGAGACCATGGACCGGCTCGAGGCCAGTTTCCCCGAGTCCTTCTCGGCCCTGAAGACCTACGATGTATCAGAGGACATCCAGAAAGAGGTGGACAAGTTAGTAAGAAGGTCCCTGCTGTGCCTGGTGATACTGCTGGTGTTCATCTTCCTGACCACCTTCAGTCCCAGATACACCCTGCTGATAGGCATCACCTTGGCTGTCAACATCATCGTCGCATTCATATTCTACGTCCTGCTGGACATAGACATCCATATCTACTCCTTAGCCGGCATATCGATATCGCTGAGCATCATCATCGACAATTCGATCATCATGGTCTCGCACTACTCCTACTACCACGACAGGAAAGTGTTCTTAGCCATACTTGCCGCCCTGCTGACCACTATCGGCTCACTCGCCGTAATCTTCTTCCTGCCTGAGGAGCAGAAACAGATACTGTCCGACTTCTCGGCTGTAATCATCATCAACCTCAGCGTCTCGATGATAGTGGCCCTCTTCTTCGTACCGGCCCTGCTGGACTACCTGCCGGTCAAGTCGGAGAGCATATCCTTCTCCGTCAAGAGGCGCAGGAAGATAGTGCACTTCTCCCAGAAGTACGAGAAATTCATCTACTACACCAAGCGGTTCAACTGGGCCGTCATCCTCTTCTTCCTCTTAGCCTTCGGCGGCTCGTTCATGCTATTCCGCAAGAGCTTAGACGGTTTCGCCTCGATGTTCCGCCAGCCCGAGAGACCCACCCTGTCCATCAGCGCCGGACTGCCGGAAGGCTGTACAGTCCAGCAGCTCAACGAGATCATGGTCTACATGGAGAATTTCCTTTCCGGCTTCGACGAGATCAAGCTGTTCAGGACCCGCATCAGCTCCTACAGCTCGGGCAACATCACCGTAGAATTTACCGAAGAGGCCTTAGAGACCTCCTTCCCCTCCATCCTCAAGCAGCAGGTCATCCGCAAGGCCAATGACTACGGCGGGGCCAACTGGCAGGTTTACGGAGTGGATGACCAGAATTTCAGCAACTACGTGGGAGGCAGCATGTGGCGCAGCGGCGACATCGAGATGACCGGATACAACTACGACCTGCTGTACCGCTACTGCGAGGACTTAGTCGCACGGCTCTCGTCCAACCCCCGTGTCTCCGACCTGAGCATCGAGGGCAACACCAGCTCCATGGTCACCCGCGAGTACCTCATCTCCTACGACCATGACCGTATGTCCCTCTATAACATCAGCCCCTACTCCACATTCGGGACCCTGTCCGAGAGACTCTTCTCCAACTATGCCGGCTCATACGTAGACGATGACGGCACCCTGATGGAGGTGAGAATAGTCTCCGACGACGCCGACAACTTCGACGTATGGCACCTGCAGAACGAGTACATCAGGATAGACAGCACCGACATCCGCTTCGCTGAGATAGGCTCGATAGACAGCCGCAACTCCGGCAACAACATCTACCGCGCCAACCAGGAGTACATCCTCCACGTCAGGTACAACTTCATCGGCTCCTCCAAGTTAGAGGACCGCCTCATGGAAAGCGAGATAGAGCGGCTCAACTCCGAGGTGCTGCCCATCGGCTTCAAAGCATCCTCACCTCAGTACGACTGGATGCAGAAAGCCAAGAAACAGTGGATACTGCTCATACTCATCACCGCCATCATCTACATGATCTGCGCCATACTCTTCGAGTCCCTGCTGCAGCCCTTAGCCATCATATCCCTGATACCGGTATCATTTATAGGAATCTTCTTAGTATTCCGCCTCACGGAGACGACCTTTGACCAGGGAGGCTTCGCGTCCATGATCATGCTTGCGGGTATCGTGGTCAACGCCGGCATCTACATCGTCAACGAGTACAACCGCATGCCGGCCCACCGCCGCAGTTTCGTGCGGGCCTACAACCACAAGATCATCCCGATATCGCTGACCATCCTCTCCACTGTGCTGGGTCTCGCGCCCTTCCTCATCGACGGCAAGGAAGAGGTATTCTGGTTTGCATTCGCCATAGGCACCATGGGCGGCATGCTCTTCTCGTACGCCGCTCTCATCGTGCTGCTGCCGATGATCATGCCCGGGAAAGCCGTTATTCCACCCGGTTGCGGTGGAAATGGGGAGCCGCGTAGAAAACGAAGCCGAGCAGGGAAACGAGGCTTAGGAAGGCTCCTGCCAGGTAGGCGTAGGAGAAAGACAGACGCTCCCCTATAATTCCTCCTAATACCAGACCGATACCGATGCCTATATCCCACGAGGTGAGATAGGTCGATGTCGCCGTGCCGCGCTGGTCGTGCCGGCCGAGGTTGACGAACATGGTGTTGAAGGCCGGGAACATCGTGCCGAAGCCGGCGCCGAGCACCAATGCCGTGGTATAGAGCATGATCTCCGCCGCCCTTATCGAATGGGGCGCCACCCTCTCGCACAGGAAGAGACTCAGGAAGCACAGTATCACCGGATAGAACGCGATGTGTATCACCTCCGTGATGTGACCGCGGTCCACCTGTTTGCCCGAGAACAGACGGGACACGGCCAGGCCGACGGCCATGCAGGTGAAGAACAGTCCCGTACCTCCTGTGATACCCATGTGCTTGGCGTACATCGCCACGTAGGTAGTGGTCATGCCGTAGGGTATCGAGAGCAGCAGCAGGTCTATGCCTAAGGGGATGCCCTTGAGCAGTATGAAACGGTCTAAGGAGATGGCCGTGCGCGGAACCGGCTGCTTCTTAGGCGTCCTGATGCAGCAGGCGCAGATAAGGCCGGCCATACAACAGCCCAGGGCGGTGATGAAGATGATGTCGAACGACACGTGGTCGTGCATGAACAGACCGGTCATCGGGCCGAGGGACATGGCGATGTTGTTGGCCAGTCCGTAGTAGCCCACGGCTTCCCCGCGCCGGGACGAGGGCGTGATGTCGATGACTATCGTGTTGCCCGCCACCGTCACGGTCCCGAACGAGAATCCGTGCACTATGCGCAGGACGATGAACATCAGCACCGTCCCGGTGACGATATAGCCTCCGAAAATCAGGGTAAATACTAAAAATGCCATCAGGTACAGCGGCTTGCGGGCAAATGTATCCAGCAGGTATCCCGAGAACGGACGGACAGCTAAAGCGGCCACCGTGTAGCAGGCGAGAATCGCTCCCACAGCCCCCTCGGTGACTCCGAACTCTTCAACTAAATAAAACGGGAAAACCGGCATCAGCAGATAAAAGCCGAAATACAGCAGGAAGTTAGCTGCGAGGATGAAGCAGTAGCCGGGAGAGACCAGCCTGTCTTTATGCGGTGTCATCGGGGTTGTCTTTTCTTATGTCCGTAGAAAAATGAATAAAGGATGCATCCGGCCAGCGCCAGAATGATGGCAAGGGAGGAGGCCAGGGAAATGTTCTTTCCGAGAGTGAAGGAACCGGGGTTATAGACAAATTCCACCTCGTGGTCCCCCTCGTCTATCAGCAGGGCCCGGAGGGTGTAGTCGGCGCGGAGGACGGGCACTTCCTCCCCGTCGATATAGGCCTTCCATCCGGCAGGGTAGTAAATCTCGCTGAATACGGCTAATCCGCGGGCAGCGGCCGACACATCGTAACTCAGGCGGTTCGGGCTGTACTCTTTCAGGACAATGCGGCCTTCGGAGGCACCGGGATATTCGGCGGCAGTACCCTCAGCGGCCTGCGCGTCGAAGATAACGGCCTCCCGCGCGGGATCAATCTCCCCGAGAGCGGCCATCTCCGCATCTGCGGTCGGTGCGGTGCGGGAGCGTTCCACGAACCAGGCATTGCCCAAAGCCTGGCTGTATGTCAGGGGATAGCTGTTGCCGTCGATGACGATGTACTTGGTGTTGAGCATGGCCAGGACGGGATAATACTTCAGGCCTCCCTCTATGTCGGCGATGGTGGAAGCCGTGGGAATAACGGCATTGATGTCCGAGGCCACGCGGCTCATCTCCGGTGCGATGTGGAAATCAATAAGATCCTGGTACCTCTGGAGCTTGGCGGGGCTGTAACCGCCTACGGTCTTGTGGTGGTAGCTGACGATGGCGTCGTTGAAGGTATTGACGCTCAGGTCGAGGACGCGGTAGGAAAGGTCGGTGTCCTGATGTATGGCGTTGTCCACCGGACGGGGGTTGAACTGCGAGTCGAAATTGCGCACGGTGACGAAATGGTCCTTGTTCAGATACCGCTTGTCCACTCCCCAGAGGTCTACGAGCAGCAGAACGCCGATAACGGCCACTGCCGGAAGAGCCTTCAGTTTCCGTTTCCATGCCGCGAAGAACACTCCTGCCGTCAGGAGGATGAAGATCAGCGAGCGGAAGGCGTCGGCGCGGAGAAGGCCGCGGCGGTCATCCTGGAGGGCACGGATGAGCTGCTCATTGCCTCCGAACACTGCGGCGTCCGTTGCGGAGGAGAAATCGCCCGCCAGGCCCGGGAAGAGGGCGAGGAGCAGGGAGAGGCCGCCCGTCACGCCGAGGGCCGTCAGCAGGCCGTTCCTCACCTTTTTCTCCGGAAGAGGCTCCTTGGCGAAGAGGGCCGCATTGACCCCGAGGATTCCCAGCAGGGGAACCGTCACCTGGAGGATGACTAAGATCATGGATACGGTCCTGAACTTATTGTACAGCGGGGCGTATTTGAAGAATATCTCGGAGAACCACATGAAATGCGAGCCCCAGGCCAGCAGCAGTGCGAGGACCGAAACTCCCGCTATCCACCATTTGTAGCGGCCGCGGATAACGCAGAGGCCTAGGACGAAGAGGAAGAGGGAGACGGCGCCGAGATACATCGGGCCGGCTGTGAAGGGCTGGGGACCCCAGTACAGGGGCATGCCCTTGCGCATTGACTCGGCATTGACCCCGTAGGACTGCAGGGCCTTGAATGTCTCGGAGTCGCGGGAGAGCTCACCGGAGGAGGAACCGCCGTTAAGATTGGGTATAAGCAGGTTGAGGGTTTCCTCTATGCCGTAGGACCAGGCGGTGGCGTAGTCCAGCTTGAGGCCGTCGCCGGTCTGGTTGTGCTCGTCGTGGGTCAACTCCGAGCCGCCGCGCATGGTGTACTCGGCATACTCGTAGGTAGGTAGGAGCTTGTTGGCGTTGGTAGCTATGCCGAGCAGGCCGCCGACCAGCACCAGGACGGAAGCCATGAGCCAGCGGCCCAGCGGTGTCTCGCGGAAAGGAGGCGTCGCGGCCTTCATTTTCCTCTGGGCCACAACCGCCCCGCACAGCTCGGCGATGGCGTAACCGAATACGATGAACGCCAGATAGTATGTAATCTGAGGATGATTGGCCTTTATCTGAAAGCTCAGGGCGAGGGCGAAGAATACCGCACCGAGGAGGGCCTTGCGTCTGTAGGCATAGACCAGAGCCGCCAGCACCCAGGGCATGAAGGCTATGGCCACCATCTTGGTATTGTGCCCGACCTGCATGATCTGCATGTTGTAGGAACAGAAGGTGACCGCAATGGCCCCTACCGCCGAGAGCCAGGGATTGGCCCCGAAGGCTAAGAAGAGCAGGAAGCCGCCGAGCAGCGAGATAATCAGATAGCTGGGCGGACGCTGCCCCCAGAACAGCAGGTCGTAGAGCGGCGTGGTCGCATCCCCCTTGTACTGCACCGATATCTGCGTGGCCGGCATACCGCCGAACATCGACCCGGTCCACAGCGCCGGATCATCCGGATGAGCCTCGTTCCACTCTATAATCTCGTGCGACATCCCCTTCCACGAGGATATATCCGACTGATTGACCACCTTGCCCTGCAGCACCTGCGGCGCATACGCATAGGCAATCACCACAAACCCCGCCACGATAATCACATACGGCAGGGCCTTTTTCAGTATTTCCTTGACATTCATATTTCTCACTGCTGATTTGACTTGTACTCAACCTGCAAAGATACTCTTTTTCCTATGCAAACCGGCATATTCAGGAAGTTTTCGCACGGAGGCGGAGGAAGGAGAAAAGGGCGGAGCAGACGGTGAGGGCTCCGGCGATGAGCATGGCGTCGTGGGGGGCACGGTCGCCGCAGAGGTGGAAGAGGAGGGCAATGAGGGCGGCTCCGGTGGCCTGGCCGGTGAGGCGAGCGGTGGAGAGCATGCCGCTGGCGCTGCCGGCGCGGTGGTTGGGGGCGGAGGTCAGGAGCATGTGGTTGTTTGGCGACTGGAAGAAGCCGAAGCCGGCGCCGCATAGGGCCAGCCGCCAGCCGAGGTCTATGGGAGCGGCATCCGCAGGGATGTGCGAGAGGAGGAAGCAGCCGGCGCTCATCATCAGCAGACCGAGGCCGCCGAGGATGCCGGGGTGGATACGGCCGGTGAGCGAGCCGGACAGAGGAGCGATGAACATCACCACGAAAGGCCAGGATGTCAGCACCGCTCCGGTACGGACAGGGTCCATCCCGAAGTTATGCAGCAGCATGAAGGGCATGCCGACCAGGACCATCATCTGGGCGGTGTAGGAGACGATGCTGGTAATCACCGACATGGAGAACAATGGACGGCGCAGCAGATCGAAGGGCAGCATCGGATAGCGGCGGTGGAGCTGGGTGCGGACATAGACGGCACCGAGGACTCCTAACAGTACGACGGCACAGATGATGACGGGGCTGCTTACATCGTGGGAGTACATCTCGATGCAGCCGATGAGGAGGCCGAAGACGGCGGCGTTGAGCAGGGCGTCGCCGATGTTGAAGCGGCGGCCCTCGATATGGGTGGGATTGTCCGGCAGGAAGCGCCAGCCCATGAGGAAGGTGAGAATGCCGACCGGGATGTTGATGGCGAAAAGCCAGGGCCAGTCGGCCAGCGACAGGACGGCCGCCGCTATCGAAGGACCGGAGACAGCAGAGAGGGCCACCACCGTCGCATTGATCCCGACTCCCTTGCCGAGATGCCGGCGGGGGAAGACGAGCTTGGCGATGGAGGTATTGACGCTCATGATCATGGCCGCGCCCAGACCCTGCACAGCCCTGGAGACGGTGAGCATCAGCAGAGTGTGGGAGAAGGTGCAGAGAGCCGATGCCGCCGTGAACACCGCCACTCCCGAAAGATAGACCTTCTTGTAGCTGTACAGCTCCCCGAGCGTGGAGAACGGCAGCAGCACCATCATGACCACGAGCTGAAACGCATTGATCACCCAGATAGAATCCGCGGACGGGACGCCGAGTTCCTGCGCTATCACCGGCAGGGCCACATTGCAGATATTGCCGTCCACCACCGACAGGAAGATACCGCACCAGATCGAGATCATGGCGTAGAATATCGCCGGGCGGCCCAGACCGTCCCACTGCGTATTGCCGGTGATGCGTTCCTCTTCCACTTCCATTTGACTGCTTGAGTGTAACAAATGTACGGAAAATTGGGGAACGGTAAGCAGGAGAGCATGGTCTTTTTACAATCTCTCGGTAACCAATGACTTAGCGACACGGTGTGTTCTTTTGGGGATGTGCGGACAGCTCCGGAAGCACACCCTGGTCCTGCAACATGCTGATCAGTGAGTGATTACATTTTCGTGGCGCTGCAGTACCTACCGTTCATTCACCGGCGGACGGAGACCGAGACGGATGACGGAGGAGAGGGCGCCGCAGATGGTCAGTGCTCCGGCCAGAAGCATGGCGTCGTGGGGTGCGCCGTCCCCGAAGAGGTGGAAGAAAAGGGCGACGAGGGCCGCGCCGGTGGACTGACCGACGAGACGGGCTGTGGCGAGCATGCCTCCCGCGCTTCCGGCCCGGTGGTTGGGTGCCGAACTCAGGAGCATGTGGTTGTTGGGCGACTGGAAGAAACCGAAGCCGGTACCGCAGAGGGCCAGCCTCCAGGCTATGTCCAGATGCGAGGCGTCAGCGGTGATATGCTCTGCATTATTATTCATAACGGCGGCAAATGTACACAAAATCATGGCAATTGCTTATAAATTCTTTCCATTGTTTTACAGATTGGAAAGAATTTTCTATTTTTGTAAAAATCTTAAAAGTATGGAAAAAGCCCCTGACATACCTCAGCACAGCCTGCTTCAAGCCATTATGGAACTACAGCAAGATAACGAGCTGCGTTCTTTTATAGAAGACTTGAATGATGAATACGGATATTGGGATAGAATAAAGTATATCAGAAATTCCTCCCACAAGTCTCCGGATGAGTTATGGGCTCTGATAAAAGCCCAGAGATTCATTTCCAACGTATCTGTCAAAAATTGGGGAAAATACAATATCCACTTCGCATTGACCGACAGAATGCAGCGGCAATGTCATTCTTTTGATATAAACTTCGGGGGAAGATGGGAGTATGAAACCACTATACCTGAAAAAACAAAGGAACGGTATCTTATAAGTTCCCTTATGGAAGAGGCCATATCTTCAAGTATGATGGAAGGAGCTTCTACAACACGCAGGATAGCCAAGGAAATGCTGCGCAAGAAAATGTCCCCCGCTGATAAGTCCCAGCAGATGATTTTCAACAACTATGAGACAATTCAGTTTATCGTCACGCATAAGTCGGAGCCGCTTACAACAGAACTGCTGCTCCAGGTTCACCGGCTGATGACTGACAGCACGCTGGACAATCCTGAAGATTCCGGCCGGTTCCGTCAAAATGACCAGGTCGTCGTGGAGAATGCCATTACCCATGAGATTGTACACACACCTCCGACATATACAGAACTGCCTCATTTCATGGAAACATTGTGTGATTTTTTCAACAACCCTGAATCCAGACCATATATCCACCCTATCATAAAAGGAATAATCATCCATTACATGATTGCATACATGCATCCGTTCGTTGACGGGAACGGACGGACTGCACGGGCAATCTTTTACTGGTATATGCTGCGTCAGGGTTATTGGCTGATGGAATATCTGTCAATATCCCGCATCATTTACCGCTCCAAACCCTCTTACGAAAAATCCTTTCTGTACGCGGAAATCGAGAACAATGATCTGGGCTATTTCATAACATACCATATGAGAGTTCTCGAGTTGGCATTCAGGGATATGCAGGAATACATAAAAAGAAAGACCAAAGAGCGGGAAGCCGCTCATCAATATCTGGGGAAGTCAGGCATCAACGAAAGACAAGCTGAAATCATAAAGATGTTTGATGACAATCCGAATGAGGTTATGACTGTAAAAGATGTCCAGGTCAAGTTCAGAATAACTCCCACAACTGCAAAATCTGACATCATCAAGCTTGTACGGCTCGGATTATTGAAAGAAATTGCCGTGAACAAGGTAAAAAGGACATATATCAAAAGCGATTCCTTTGAGCAGATTCTTTCCAATTTGTAAAATAATGGAAAGAATCTCAAAAATTTTTCATTTGCTTCGAAATCCATATATTTGCAAAAATGAATAAATACTACTGTAAATGAAAGTAAACACCACAGCCAAATCCATCTGCGCGGCCCTGATCGGGGCGGCGGCAGTAGCGGGAGCGGCCTCCTGCGCAGGTAATCAGACAGAATCACCCATGAAACAGAAAGTTGAGGAATACGCACCGTTCGAGCTGTCCTCGCCTCTGGCAGCTCAGCTGAGCGACAGCGAGAGGCAGATAGTAGAGCTGTTCTTCCAGATAGGACAGATCGCCGACGAGCTGTTCTGGCAGCAGACATTCGGGGACAAGAGCCTGATGGACCGGCTCGAAGACCCTTACGCGAAGCAGTTTGCCTACATCAACTACGGCCCCTGGGACCGCCTCGATGACAACAAGCCCTTCATCGACGGCTACGGCGCCAAGCCCGACGTATGCACCTACTACCCCGCCGACATCACCCTCGAGGAGTTCAACGCCTACGATGACCCGAATAAGTCATCCTGGTACACAGTCCTCCGCCGCGACGAGAACGGCAGGCTGAAGACCGTCTGGTACCATGAGGAGTACGCCGAGCAGGTGAACCGTATGTGTGAGCTCATGCAGCAGGCTGCCGACATAGCCGAGGACCCCGGCCTGAAGAACTACCTCCTCGAGCGCATCAAGGCCTTCAGGACCGACGACTACTTAGCCAGCGATCTGGCCTGGATGGACATGAAGGACAGCAGGATAGACTTCGTGGTCG